>Ga0308176_10000431_pt1 | contig 26783 bp, 21 predicted proteins | sample PhyCR2_3_FD_203890 | JGI IMG/M metagenome (GOLD analysis project Ga0308176, IMG submission 203890) | Soil microbial communities from UC Gill Tract Community Farm, Albany, California, United States - DLSLS.C.R2 | ecosystem: Environmental > Terrestrial > Soil > Agricultural land | place: USA... | reverse complement strand
CCACGCGGCGCGGTCCGTGTAGCTTTCTAGCCCGTGTTGATCGTCCAGAAGTACGGTGGCACCTCGGTCGGCTCGATCGAGCGCATGCGCAACGTCGCGGCGCGCTGTCTGGCCACCGCGCGCCAGGGTCATCAGGTCGCGGTCGTGGTGTCGGCGATGTCGGGGGAGACCAACCGGCTGCTCAAGCTGGCCAGCGAGATCCAGGAGGATCCCAACGACCGCGAGGTCGACGTGATCGTCTCGACCGGCGAGCAGGTCTCGGTCGGCCTGGTCGCGCTCGCGATCCGGGCCGCGGGCGGCAAGGCGCGGTCGTTCCTCGGCCACCAGTGCAAGATCGTCACCGACAGCGCGTTCTCCCGCGCGCGCATCGTCTCGATCGACAGCCAGCCGATCAAGGATGCGCTCGCGGCCGGCGAGATCGCGGTGATCGCCGGGTTCCAGGGCGTCGACGAGAAGGGCAACATCACGACGCTCGGCCGCGGCGGCTCGGACACGACCGGCGTGGCGATCGCGGCGGCGCTGGCGGCCGATGTCTGCGAGATCTATACCGACGTCGACGGCGTGTACACGACCGATCCGAACCTGGTCCCGACGGCGCGCAAGATCGATCGGATCAGCTACGAGGAGATGCTCGAGCTGGCGTCGCTGGGCGCGAAGGTCTTGCAGATCCGCTCGGTCGAGCTCGGCATGAAGTACGGCGTTTCGATCCACGTCCGTTCGAGTCTTCACCCGATTTCGGAGGACGTGCCCGGGACCTGGGTCGTCCCCGAGGAGGCAGCCATGGAGAAAGTCACCGTCTCGGGGGTCACCGTCGTCAAGGACGAGGCCAAGATCACCGTCGCGGATCTGCCGGATACGTCGGGCGTCGCGGCCCGGCTGTTCGCGCCGCTCGCCGACGCCAACATCTCGGTCGATATGATCGTGCAGAACCAGGCGTTCGACGGCACGACCGACCTCACGTTCACCGTCCCCAAGGGCGACCGCAAGCGCGCGTGCGAGATCCTGAAGGAGAAGCTCCCGGAGCTGGTCGGCAGCGCCGGCGAGCGGATCGCGTTCGACGACGAGATCGCCAAGGTCTCGGTGGTCGGCGTCGGCATGCGATCGCACGCCGGCATCGCCAAGACGATGTTCCAGCTGCTGGCCGGCGAGAACATCAACATCCAGCTGATCTCGACCAGCGAGATCAAGATCTCGTGCGTGATCGCCCGCAAGTACGCCGAGCTCGCCGTGCAGTGCCTCCACGAGGGGTTCGCGCTGTCGCAGCCGCCGAGCGAGCGCCCCGGGGTCTGACCGGTTTTGAGAGGCGCGGGCCCGGGGAGCCGGGTATAACCGGCTCGATGGGGTGCACGAACTGCAAGAGCAAGACCGGCTGCGATGACCGCAAGGGCTCGATGATGGCCTCGGTCGATCAGGCGCTCGAGCAGCTGTACCCGACCCGGACCTGGGGCGAGCCCGACGACCACGAGGTGGCGGGGCTGCCCCCCGAGGAGCTCGCCGCGCTCGCCGACGAGCTCGCGAGCACGCTCGGGGCGGCGACGTTCGTGCGCCCGGGCGGCGACGACGAGCCGTGCGACTTCATCTACGTGCTGTGCCTGGGCCGTACGCCGTGCATCGTGCAGGTGCGCGATCACGGGGTCGCGGTGCCGGCCGAGTGGCACGGGGCGACGTCGACCGGCTCGATCAGCGAGCTGTACCTGCGGCTCGTGGTCAGCCAGCGCGCGCGGGTGGCGGCCGTCCAGCAGGTCGCCGTCGAGCTGATCCGGGCGCCCCGGGGCTTCCTGGTGCGCGAGCAGCCGCGCGCCGGGGTGTACGACGCGCCGCTCTTGCCCCGGATGCAGAAGCTCGTCGCGACCCTGCCGGCCTACGAGCTGCTCCACGTCGACTTCGGCGAGATCGCGCACGCCCCGCCGGGCTATCACGCCGGCACGTGGCGCGAGCTGTTCGGCGGCGAGCCGGCGATCGCGAACTACCTGTTCTACCCCCAGCCGACGACGATGATCGCCACCGGCTTCATCGCCGGATGAGGGGCACGCCGGGGGCCAGACGAGGGCCGGATGAGCGCCAGATGCGAGATGAGTGATGAGTGACGGCGAGCTCGCCGATGAGGTCCGCGCCGCCCTGCGCGAGCTGGTCGAGGAGATCGGCGCGGTCTCGGCGTGCATCATCGAGCACGATGAGCTGCGCACCGGGGTGCCGGCGCGAACCCTCGCGCTCGGGGGCGGGGAGTACCTGCGGGTCGAGTTACCGACGCGCAAGCGGCGCGAGGTGGATATCGAGGCGGCGTTCGATCGCGTCACGCGGCAGCTGCGGGCGATCCGCCGGCGCTGGGAGGCAGCCCGGCTGCCGGAGGTGAGCGTCGCGTCGGGGACCCCCCCGACGAGCGATCGGATCGCCGACCGGATCGCCGGGTTCATGCGGGCGCTCGCCAGCGTGGATCGCGCGAGCAACGCGTTCGTCACGCGCGGCACGCAGCTGGTCGCCGCCGCACGCCCGCCCGACGAGATCGAGGCGACGCGCTGGCCGTTCCTCGCCCGCCGCGCGCTGGCGACCCACGCGCCGGGGAGCTCCCACGGCGAGGTGATCGACCCCGACGCCTATGCGATGAGCTTCTGGTACAACGCCGCGCTGGTGATCTTGCTCACCGAGCCGTACGCGGTCGACTTCATTCGCCACCGCGCACGCCAGGTCGCGCGCGAGCTGGCGAACCTCCTGCCCCTGCTCGATCCCGATCCGTCGACACCGGCCGCGATCCGGCGCCGCCCGCCGACGGGCCCGTGAGCCGGGCTCCGGCCTACGTGCCGATCAGCGACTTCAAGATCGACGCATCGCCCTCGAGCGCACAGCGCTGCATGTAGCGGTGGAGGCCGCGCTCGCCGCCGAGCTCCTCGCCGCCGCCGGCGCGGCCGGGCCCGCCGTGGAGCAGGGACGGCAGGACGGTGCCGGGCCCGGGGCTCTGCGCGGCCATCTTCGCCGAGCCGAGGTAGAGCCGGCCCGTCCACGGGGCGGCGGCGGCGACGAACCTGGCGACCCAGTCGCGATCGTTGGAGTACGCCGAGCTGACCAGGCAGCCCTCGCCGCGGGCGACGAACTCCGCGGCGAACCCGGGCTCGCCGTCGTACGCGCCGAGCGTGACCACCGGGCCGAAGATCTCCTGCTCGTGGAGCGGCGCGCAGGTCATCGGCGACTGGGTCGCGCGCACGACCGGCCCGACGAAGTAGCCCTTGCCGGCGGGGATCCCGATCGGATCGACCTCGCCGGTGCCGCCGTGGAGCGGGTCGGTCGCCGCGGCCAGCTTCGCGATCCCGGCGCGGACGTCGTCGCGCTGCGGCGCCGTGGCGAGCGGGCCCATCCCGATGCCTTCGCGCGCCGGATCGCCGACCGTGATCCTGACGAGCCGCTCGCGCACGGCGTCGGCGACGTCGGAGAACCGGTCGGCCGGGACCAGCACGCGCCGGATCGCCGTGCACTTCTGCCCGGTCTTCTGGGTCAGGTCGCGCACGACGTCGGCGACGAACAGCGCGCCGGTCTCGTCGGAGACCGCGACGTCGGGCGCGAGGACCGCGGCGTTGAGGCTGTCGGCCTCGATGTTGAGCCGCACCGAGTGGGCGACGATCCCCGGGTGCGTCCGCAACAGGCGCGCGGTATCGCTGCCGCCGGTGAACGCGAGGACATCGCCGGGCACGAGGTGATCGAGCAGCCAGCCGGCCGGGCCGACGAGCAGCTGCAGCGCGCCCGGCGGCAAGAGCGGCGCGAACAGCTCGACGAGCCGGTGCGCGACGAGCGCGGTCGCGGTCGCCGGCTTGGTGATCACCGGCATGCCGGCGAGCAGCGCACAGGCGAGCTTCTCGCACAGCCCCCAGCTCGGGAAGTTGAAGGCGTTGATGTGGACGGCGACGCCGCGCCGGCGCACCCACACGTGCTGGCCGGCCATCCGGGCGGTGCGCCCGACCTGGATCGGCTCGCCATCGGCGATGAGCTGGGTCTCGCCGAGCCTGGCGCCGAGCTCGGCGTAGTGCGACAGCGCCAGGGCGCCGCCGTCGATGTCAAACTTCGCGTCGCTCCGCGTGTTGCCGCCGTTGGCGATCGCGAGCGCGATCAGCTCCTCGCGCGCCCCGTGGATCGCCTTGGCCAGCCCGGCGAGCAGCGCGGCGCGCTGGGCGAACGTCAGCTGGCCCAGCTCGCGACCGCCGATGGTGCGGGCGTAGGTCAGGGCGCCGGTGAGATCGTGGCCGCCGCCATGGAGCTCGGCGAGCGGTTCCTCGGTCGACGGATTGACCAGGGTGACCTTCGACCCCGAGCCCACCGACCACGATCCCGAGAGGTAACTGGCGAGCAGCTGCATCCGCCGTTCTTACCCCATCTGTCACCGAGGGTGGGCGCCATCGTACATCGCCGGCCGCGTGTGTCCGGGGAGCGGCGCTCCGGATCTTTGTTATCGTCGGGCGCATCGATGGTGTCGTCCTTGACCAAGCGCCTCGTGATGGGCCTCGTGCTGCTGGTGGTCGTCGTGGCCGGCGGCGGCCTCGGGTACTACCTGGTCGGCGGCGGGCGGTGGTCGCTCGGCGACTGCATCTACATGACGGTCATCACGGTCACCACCGTCGGCTACGGCGAGGTCCTTCCGGGCATGGATCGCGTCGAGTACGCGCGGGCGTTCACGGTGATCCTGCTCGTGTTCGGCACCGGTAGCATCGTGTACTTCGCGTCGACGGTCACGGCCTTCATCATCGAAGGCGATCTGCGCAACGTGCTGTTTGCCTCGCGGCTCAAGAAACGGATGAAACGCATGAAGGATCACGTCGTGGTGTGCGGCGCCGGATCGACCGGGCGGAACGTCATCGAGGAGCTGCTCACGACCGGGATCCCGGTGATCGCGGTCGATCTGCGCGAGGGCGAGCTTCGCGAGCTCGCGGACAAGTTTCCCAAGGCCGAGTTCTCGTACATCGTCGGCGACGCCACCGACGACGACGTGATGGCGCAGACCGGCCTCGAGCGGGCGCGCGGCATGGTCGCGGCGCTGTCGTCCGACAAGGACAACCTCTACCTCACGGTCTCGGGCCGCCAGACCAACCCGACCACGCGGATCGTCGCGCGCTGCGCGGAGCTGTCGCACGTCGAGAAGATCCGGAAGTCGGGCGCCGACGCGGTGGTCTCGCCGAACTTCATCGGCGGCATGCGGCTGGTCTCCGAGCTGCTGCGGCCCGCCGTGGTGCGGTTCCTCGACGACATGCTGCGCGACCGGCGCGCCGCGTACCGCATCGAGGAGATCCGACTCGGCGAGCGTGCCACCGCGCTCGGCACCACGCTGCGCGATGCGCGCGTGCGCGAGCGGTTCGGCATGACGGTGCTCGCCGTGCGGGCCAGCGACAACCAGTCGTGGGTCTACAACCCCGACGCCGACGAGCCGCTCGGCCCCGGGATGACGCTGGTCGTGCTGGGCTCGGCCGAGCAGGTCGCCGAGCTTCGCCGGGTCGCGGCGTAGCTTGCCGGCCGTTACCGTCGCATCTGCACCCCCCAAGGCCGCTAGGGTAGGAGCGGACGGTCACGCCGCAGGCGGCCACCGTCGATCGAGGAACGCCATTCAACATCACGGGGCCGGACTCCCGGGTGTGAGTCGCGAAAGCTCCGATCTGGCGGTCTGACGCTTGCAGCAGTCGGGTTTTACACGACTCCTACGTTGGATCCCCCATGGTTTCGACGACTCACCCGGCATCTTCTGCGAGCGCGAACGCACACTCCGTGTGCCCGGGTGTCATTGCGTGGCGCAACCGCTCACCGCGAAGACCGACCGAACCACACCTGCGTGCACGCTGGTACGTGCGGGCCGTCGCCCATACCGCGATCGTGATCGGATGCGTCGCAGCGGCCATCGCGATCGCGGCCGCCGTGATGGCCGGCGGCGCGGAACGCGCTCGGATCGCGCGCCACGCACTCCCGATCGCGGCGTGTCTTGGCCTCGGCATCGCCGCGGGGGTTCCGCGGTCGGCGCTGGCGCGCTGGGTCGCGGATGCCGCCGTGCTCGGCGCGGCCGGCCTCGCGATGTTCGAGATCGTGGCCGCGTTGTTCGGTTCCGATCCGATGTTGCTCGCCGTGGCGACCGCCGGCCTGTTGTTCGCGGCCGCCGCCGTGCTGCTGCGGCGGGAGCGCGGCCTCGGCAGGCTGTTCGAGAGCCCGTCGAGCGGCGGCGTCCTCGCCCGCCGGCTCGTGCCCGCGGTGCTGATCGTGACGCTCGGGCTCGCGTGGCTGATCTACGCCGGCATCGCCGCGGGTCACTACGATGCCACCCTCGCGACGGCGCTCGGCGTCACGGTCGGCGTCGCGATGCTGACGACCGCGGTCGTCGCCAGCGCGCGGGTCGCGGACCGGCTCGACATCGTGCGGCGCGGCAACGAGGCCCAGATCCGCGAGCTGGTCGGCGATGTCGCGCGCCAGTCAAGGGAGCTGGCGCGCACCAACGCGGAGCTCGAATCGTTCTCGTACTCGGTGTCTCACGATCTACGGGCTCCGATCCGTCACATCGCCGGCTTCAGCGAGCTGCTCGCCAAGCTGGGCGGGCACCGGCTCGACGACAAGAGCCGGCGCTACCTCACGATGATCGCGGAGTCGGCCGAGCAGGCCGGCAAGCTGATCGATGACCTGCTCGCGTTCTCACGGATCGGGCGGACCGCGCTCGCGACGCGTGACGTCGACGCCGGCGAGCTCGTGCGCGATGCGTGGAGCAAGCTCGCGCCCGAGCGCGGCGACCGCACGGTCGAGCTGCAGGTCTCCGGCTTGCCGCGCGTGCATGCCGACCTCGCGATGCTCCACATCGTGATCACGAACCTCCTGTCGAACGCGCTCAAGTACACCGGGCCGCGCGAGGCCGCGATGATCGAGGTCGCCGGGCGCGCCGAGGGCGACGAGGTCGTGATCTCGGTCCGCGACAACGGCGTCGGCTTCGATATGAGGTATGTCGACAAGCTGTTCGGCGTGTTCCAGCGCCTCCACGGTGACGAGTTCGAAGGCGTGGGCATCGGGCTCGCCAACGTGAAGCGCATCGTCGAGCGCCACGGCGGACGGGTCTGGGCCGAAGGCGAGGTCGAGCGCGGCGCCTGCTTCCACATCGCCCTACCTCGGGGCAAGGAGATGAACTCATGACCACGAACGTGAAGCGAATCCTGCTCGTCGAAGACAACCAGAAGGACATCGACCTGACGCTCGCAGCGCTCGAAGAGAACCACCTCGCCGACGAGGTCATCGTGGTCCGCGACGGCCAGCAGGCGCTTGACTACCTGTATCGCCACCGCAATTTCCGGCTGCGGGCCGGAGGTCACCCGGCGGTGGTCTTGCTCGATCTCAAGCTGCCGAAGATCAGCGGGCTCGAGGTGCTATCCGAGATCAAGGCGGATCCGGAGCTCAAGTCGATCCCGGTCGTCATGCTGACGTCGTCGCGGGAAGAGATCGATCTCAGCCGCAGCTACCAGCGCGGCGTCAACGCGTACGTCGTCAAACCTGTCACGTTCGCGCGCTTCGTCGAGGCGCTGCGCGAGCTCGGCGTGTTCTGGGCCGAGATCAACGAGCCGCCGCCGGGGAGCGTGGCGCGCAAGGCAGGGATCGAGCTGTGAGGCCCCTGCGGGTCTTGCACCTCGAGGACTCGCGCGTCGATGCCGAGCTCGTGAGCGAGCTGATCGCGTCCCACGGCATCGTCGCCGACATCGACCAGGTCGAGACGCGGGACCAGTTCGTCGCCGCACTCGAGCGCGGCGGTTACGACATCATCCTCGCCGACTATGCCTTGCCCGCGTTCGACGGCATGGCGGCGCTCGAGCTCGCGCGCGCCAAGCTGCCCGACACGCCGCTCCTGTTCGTGACCGGCGCGCTCAAGGACGACAGCGCGGTCGAGACGCTGCGGCGCGGCGCGACCGACTTCATCGTGAAGCAGCGGCTGATCCGGCTCGTACCGTCGATCCAGCGCGCGCTGCGAGAGCGCGACGAACGCAACCAGCGCGCCCGCGCCGAAACGACGCTGAAGTTCCTCGCGTCCGCGAGCGCTCGCCTCGCGTCCTCGCTCGACATCCAGGCGATCATCGGCAATCTCGCCCGCCTCTCCGTGCCGACGCTCGCCGACTTCTGCCTCGTCGACATGACGACCCGCGACGGCGACCGCGACCAGGTCGCCGCGGTCCACGTCGAGGCCAGCGACGTCGGGCTCGTCGAGCGGTTACGCCTGCGCCGCCAGCTTCCGACCGGGGTTGCCGAGATCCACGACGACATGACCGAGGAGCGCCTCGGGCAGCTCGCGGCCAACCGCGAGCAGCTCGCGATCCTGCGCGCGCTCGCGCCGCGCTCGGTGATGATCGTCCCGATGGTCGTCGGCGGCCGCACGATCGGGACCATCACGTTTGGGTTCTCGAGCTCCGGGCGCCGCCACGATGGCCGCGACCTCGCGACGGCGCAGAACCTCGCCGAGCGAGCGGCCGTCTCGGTCGAGAACGCCCGGCTGTATCGCGAGGTCGTTCGCGAGGTGCGATCGCGCACCGAGCTGATCGCGGTCGTCTCTCACGATCTCCGCAACCCGCTGCAGAGCATCGTGCTGACGGCGAGCGTGCTCGATCAGCAGCTCGCGCCCGGCGACCCGAAGCGCGCACGCGTCGAGTCGATCACCCGGTCTGCCGAGCTCGCCACCCGGCTGCTCGACGACCTGCTCGACCTCGCGCGGTTCGACGCGGGCAGCTTCGTCCTCGAACGCGCGGTGCACGACATCGGCCGTGCCGTGGCCGACAGCATCGAGTTCGTCGCCGCGCTGGCCGAGCGCAAGCAGATCCGGCTCGTGAACGGCGTGCGGCCCGGCGTGATGACGGCGTATTGCGACCGCACGCGCACAGGTCAGGTGCTCGGAAACCTGCTCGGCAATGCCCTCAAGTTCACGCCCCAGGGCGGGACGATCTCCGTCGCGGCCCGCGAGCTCCCCACGCGGGATACGATCGAGATCAGCGTGAGCGATACCGGCGCCGGGATCCGCGCGCACGACCTCCCGCTGCTGTTCGAACGCTACTGGCAAGGCGGCACCGGCCGCGGCGGCGTGGGCCTCGGGCTCTCGATCGTCAAGGCGCTGGTCGAGCTGCAAGGCGGGACGGTCTCGGTCGCGAGCGTGCCCGGCGCGGGATCGACGTTCTCGTTCACGCTCCCGGCCAAGCCATCGCCGGTCACCCCCGACGCGCGCGCGACCGTGCTGGTCGTCGACGACGACGCCGAAACGCGGATCGCCGTCGCCCAGGTCCTCGACGAGGCCGGCTACCACACGCTGACCGCGGGCAACGGCGTCGAGGCGCTCGAGCTCTTGCACCGCGAGCCTCGGCTACACCCGTCGGTGATCCTGCTCGATCTCAAGATGCCGGAGATGGACGCGCGCGCGTTCCTGCGCGAGCAGAGCCGCGACCCGCAGCTCAAGGACATCGCCGTGATCGTGTTCTCGGGGGACGACGACGTCGCCGCGGTCGCCGAGGAGCTGCGCGTCAGCGGACATCTCCAGAAGCCGCTCGGCGCCAAGGATCTCCTCGCCGCGGTCGCCGGAGCGCGCCCGGCTGCTACGCCGAGCCGGAGCGCGCCACCCGATTGATCGCCGCTTCGAGATCGGCCATCGCGACCGGCTTGATCAAGATGGTCTTCGGCCGTGGTGCGACCCTGCTCGGATCGTCGGCCGCGGTGAGCACGATCACCGGGATCGCAGAGAGCCGCGCGTCCTGGGCAAGGATCGTCAGCAGCTCCCAGCCGTCCATGACCGGCATGTGGAGGTCGACGACGATCACCGCCGGCAGCGCGGCCATCGTCGCGAGCTGCGCGAGCGCCTCGTGGCCGTTCGATGCGCTCTCGACGGCGTAGCCGCGTATCTTCAAGCTGGCATCGAACAACGCGCGGATGTCGCCGTCATCATCGATGATCAAGACCCGCAGGCCGGAGTCGGGCACCTCGGGAATCTACTCGCTTCCGCTGTCGCGCGGACAGAACCGGTCGACGATCTGCATGAGCTGCGCGAGCGGAACCGGCTTGGTCACGTGGGCCGCGACCTGGAGCTCCTCGGCGGTTTCGGCGACGTCGGTCATCGCCGAGACGATCACGACCGGGATCGGCGAGAGCGCGGGGTCCTGAAGTTGCTCGCCGCGAAACGTCCGGCCATCCATCTGCGGCATCATCAGATCGAGGAGCACGACGCACCAGGTGTCCTCTGGAACGCGCAGGTGCGCGAGCGCTTCGATCCCGTTCGCGGCTCCGACGGCGTGGTAGCCGGCGTCTTCCAGCACTTCGATGATGGTCTCGCGGATATCCGTGTCGTCTTCGACGACAAGCACTTTATGCGTGTCGGTCAAGGTGCTTCCTTTGCTCGCAGCTCGCGCCTGCCTGGATCGGTAGCCTTACTTCGAGCAGCGCGCCACCAACTTCGCGATTCGCTGCGATGATCTCGCCGTTGTGCGCGGTGACGATCTCACGTGCGACATAGAGGCCCAGGCCCATGCCGCCGAAGCTGCGCATCGATGCCGCACGTTCGAACCGGCCGAAGATGCGCTCGAGCTCGCGGGGTGGTATGCCGGGGCCGCGATCTTGAACCCGCAAGACCGCCAGGTCGCCGTCGCGCACGAGGCTGACCTCGACCTGGGTCCCGGCGGCGTACTTGAACGCGTTCGCCAGGAGATTGGAGATGACCTGACCGATCCGCAGCGGGTCCCAGCTCCCCGCGACGCCTGGCATGATGTCGGCGACGACGCGGCACTTGGCCTCGTTCGCCGATTCGTGCAGCCGGTCGATCACCTCCTCGACCAGCGTACCGAGGTCGATCGGCTTGGGCGTGATGGTCAGCCGGCCTTGTGAGATCCGCGCGACGTCGAGCAGCGCGCTGATCAGATCCGACAGCCGCTGCACGTTGCGACTCGCTCGCTCGACCTTGGCGGCCTGCCGCAGATCGAGCCGTGCGCTCTGCATCCGCAGGCTGTCGAGCTGCAGCTGTAGCGCGACGAGCGGCGTCCGCAGCTCGTGCGCCGCGATCGAGAGGAACTCGTCTCGGAGCCGCAGCGCCTCCTGGGTGCGGGCGAGCGCGAGGCGATCGAGCTCGGCCTCGCGGCGCTCGGTGAGATCGCGCGTGACCTTGACGAACCCGATCAGCGCTCCGCTGTCGTCATGGATGGCGGAGATCACGGCATCGGCCCAGAACCGGCTTCCGTCTTTCCTCACCCGCCAGCCCTCGTCCTCGACGCGGCCCGTGTCGCGTGCCTCGGCGAGCAAGCGCTCCGGCCTTCCGGCGGCGCGGTCTTCGGGAGTGTAGAACAGCTGGATCGACTGTCCGATGATCTCCTGCGCGGTGTAGTGCTTGATCAGCTCGGCCGCGCGACTCCAGGTCTTGACCCGACCCTGTTCGTCGAGCATGAAGATCGCGTAGTCGCGCACGCTGTCGACCAGCAGCTGCAAGCCGCGCTCGGCGCTCGGCTCGACCTCGGATGGTTTGGTCATGTCGGATGCAGACTGATACAATTCACCGCGCATGCCAATCGTGTGTGGCTGCCGCCAGGTGTGTCATCGGCGCACGGTGTACGGTCGTCCGCGGCTACCCCCGAGCTACTTGCGGGCGAGCGCCCAGACGACCTGTGGGAAGTCGGGCTCGTTCTTGAGCGAGTGCAGCCACGGGATGTAGCTGCGCCAGCTGCGGAAGCTGGCCTTGACGGAGGCGCGGTTGCCCCACGAGCCGGTCTGGATCTGATCGAGCGCGAAGCCGCCCTCGGCCAGCAGGTGCCGGAGGCCGAGCTCGGTCCACCGCGAGCAGTCGATCGGGTAGCCGTGGACGCGGATGAGGAACGGCACCGAGACCATGAAGTAGCCGCCCGGCGCGAGCATCTCGTGGACGTTGCGGGTGGCGCGGTACGGCCACAGGAGGTGCTCCCAGACCTGATCGGCGAGGATCAGGCCGAACCGCTCGGGGAGGGCCTGGGCGCAGATGTCGAACGCGGGGAACGCGACGGTCCGGTAGGACCGGGTGGGGAGCGACCTCCAGTTGTCACCGGAGATCTCGAGGGTGTCGAGCGCTTCGGTGGCGATGCCGGCGAGCAGGGCGCGCTGAGCCCGCTCCATCACGACCCGACTCCAGTTCGGGTTGCCATAGCCGGTGAGGAACGAGACCACGGACATCGGCGCGCAACGTAGCATTGGGGCAGACTGGGCACAGGCGTGACCGACAACCTCGAGACGAAGATCAACCGCGGGGTGGCGTGGACCGGCGCCTCGCAGGCGGTGATCGCGATCGCGGACCTGGTGTCGCAGCTGCTGGTCGTCTCGATCTGGCTGACCAAGCTCGAGTTCGGCATCGCGATGATGGCGGTGCCGCTGTACGTCGTGCTCGACAGCGCCGCGGATCTCGGGGTGACCTCGGCGCTGATCCAGCGCGACGATCACACGCCGGACCGGATCTCGACGGTGTTCTGGTTCAACCTGATGCTGTCGAGCGGGCTGTTCGGCCTGCTGTTCCTGATCGGGCCGCTGTACGGCCGGCTGCAGGGCTACCCGGTGGTCGGCTGGCTGCTCATCGCCTACGGCGGCAAGCTCTTGCTCCAGAACGTCTACGCGATCCCGTACGCGCTGCTCCGCAAGGAGCTGCGGTTCGCCGACATCGCGAAGATCCGCACGGCGGCGTACCTCGTCGAGTCGGTGGCGCGGGTCGCGCTCGCGGCGAGCGGCGTGACCGTGTGGTGCTTCACGCTCGCGGCGCTGGCGCGCGCGGTGATGTTCGCGGTGCTGCTGCAGCTCCGCCACCCGTTCGTGCCGCGCTTCGTGTTCAGGCTGCGCGAGGTGCTGCCGTACGTGCGGTTCGGGATCCGCAGCGCGGCGAGCTCGATGCTGTACTACCTGTACACCAACCTCGATTACCCGATCGTCTCGTACTACTTCGGCGCGACGGCGAACGGGATCTACGCGCTGGCGTACTGGATCGTGCTCGAGGCCGTGAAGACGATCGCCAACGTCGTCATCGAGGTCGCGTTCCCGACCTTCGCGCGGCTGCGCCACGATCGGCCGGCGCTGGTGAGGCAGTTCATCCGGCTCACGCGGCTGAACCTGATCACGGTCCTGCCGTTCGTCGTGCTGATCCTCCTCATCCTCCCCGAGCTGCTCGAGGCGTTCTACGCGGGCGGCCAGTGGCACGCCGCGGATCTGGCGCTGTGCGCCGAGGCCGCGCGGATCCTGTGCGTCGTGGGCCTCCTGCGCGCGCTCGGCTTCATCGGGCCGCCGCTGCTCGACGGCGTCGGCCGGCCCGAGCTGACGCTGCGCTACATGACGGTCGCGACGATCGTCGTGCCGGGCGGCTTCCTGCTCGGCGCCGTGCTGCTCGGCGATCGGCTCGGCTTCCTGGCGGTCGCGGTCGCGTGGGCGGTGGGCTATCCGATCGCGTTCGCGACGCTGATCTACCTGGTCGCCCGCACGATCGATCTGCCGATCTTGACCTACCTGCGCGGCGGCGCCGGGATCATCGCGTGCGCCTGGGCGGGCCTGGGCGTCGGTGTCGTGATCAAGCTCGCGCTGGGTGCGCTCGCCCCGCAGGCGGGCCATGCGCTCGTCATCGTCGCGGTCGGCCTGCCCGCGCTGGGCACGATGGCCGGGCTCCTGGCGGGCTGGCAGAAGGTCACGCCGCGCTCGATCGCGGCGACCCTGAAGTAGCCGGCGCGGGCCTACTGCAGCTGGTCACCGACGGGCTGCAGGCTGCCGAGCGGGACGTCCTCCCGCGGCGTGCGGGACGGCGTCAGCTGCGGGCCGCGCTCGTGGGCGGGCTGCGTGAGGCGCCCTACGGACCACGGTATCGCCCACGCCACCCACAGCAGCGGGAAGGCGAGCGTGAACGCGGACAGCGAGACGGCTTTGCGCAGCGGCCGGCCGTCATACTTCCAGCTCTCGCCGTCGTAGATGCGCTCGCAGGCGTGGTACCAGAGCAGCACCATGTAGGCGGGGTAGAGGCACACGAAGCGGGCGCGGTGGTAGTGCCCGATCACGTTGTGCAGGAACTGAAACAGCCGGCGGCCGAACCCGATGGTGGACATCTTGCGCTTGGCGAGGCCGCCGTGGATGTCGAGCCGGCGCAGGATCCAGGCGTCCGGATCGAACACCATGAACTCGTCGGAGCGCTTGCCGCGCTGGATGCGGAAGCACAGCGAGTTCTCGTCCTCGATCGACGTGCAGGTATCCCACATGCCGAACCGCTCGAGCACGCTGCGCCGGATCGCCGAGTTGGTGCCGTGGATGTTGAGGATCTTGTCGGACCGGACGTCGACCTGCGTGTAGCAGCGCTGCCACTGCATCCAGCTGTAGGTCAGCACGTTGGCCTTCGCGAACGCCATGTTCTTGTACGGCGGCTCGCGGCCTCCCTCGACGACGTGCCGCCCGCTGACCGCGAGGCACCGCGGATCGAGGAAGTTCTTCATGTGGGCGGACAGCCAGCCGGCGTGCCCCGGGATATCGTCGTCGTCGAGCATGATGATGACGTCGCCGCTCGCGATGCGGCACGCCTCGTTGCGCGAGCCCGGGCCTCCGAGCGGTGGGCGCCGGGCGAGCACCACGCGCGGATCGGCGGCGAGCGCGGCGAGCCGGGCCTGCTCGCCGGCGGTGAACTGCGTGCTCTGCTCGATGACCAGGACCTCGAAGTTCGGGTAGTCCTGGGCGAGGCACTGGACGAGCGCGTCGCACGCCGCGGTGAGGCGGTTGTACGAACGCAGCACGACGGTGGCCTTCAGCATGGCGAGCCGATCGCGACTATAGTGCCGCCGTGGGCCTTCGTAGCTTGCTTGCCTCCGCGACCCAGGGCGGTGTGTTCCAGCGCCGCGACTACACGCGCCGGCGGGTCTACCAGGACAACTACCGCGAGCTCGCCGCCGCGCTGTGCGATACGCTCGAGTTCACCAGCCACCTCGACGTCGGCTGCGGCCAGGGCCTGCTGCTCGGGCCGATGCTCGAGCGCGGCAAGGACATCGCCGGCATCGAGGGCTCGCCCGCCGCGCGCGAGTTCACGCCCGCCGCCCTGCGCGACAAGATCCGCACGGCGAACATCACCGAGCTGGTGGCCGCCGCCGAGTACGATCTGGTCTCGTGCATCGAGGTGCTCGAGCATATCCCCGAGGGCTTCGCGGATGCCGCGGTCGGCTATCTGACCCGTTCGGCGCGCCGCTGGGTCTACTTCTCGGCGGCGATCCCGCGCCAGCCCGGCGTCGGCCACATCAACTGCCAGCCGTCGCTGTACTGGATGCTGGCGTTCGCGCGCCACGGCTGGCAGCTCGACCTGGCCAAGTCCGGCCAGCTCCACGCCAAGATCCGCGGCATGACGCCCTGCTGGTGGCTGCCTCAGAACGCGCTGATCTTCGCGCCGGCGCCGTGACGGCGTTTGCCGCGGGAGCGAGATCATGGCCTCGTGTATCACGACTGGCCAGGGCCGTGCAGCAGCAGGAACTGGTCGGAATCAGGCAGGTTCGTGCCCCGGGGCCACGCGTAGGGGCGTGGCGATCCCGCACCGTGCGAGGGCGCTACGGCACCGGCTTGGGGCCGGCGTGGCAGCGCTCGTTGGCGGCCTGGACCGACGCGATCGCCTTGTGGCACGCCGCGGCGATCGCGCGCTGGGCGTTGGGCTCGGGCTTGGCCTTCTTGCCGGCGGCGAAGTCCTGCTGGGCGCGCTCGGTCCACGCATCGATGCTCCACCGATCATCGTCGTCGAGGCTCGGGCACTGCTTGTAGGCCGCGAACGCGGCGAGCAGGGCATCACACTCGGCGTCCATCGTGCCGAGCGCGACCTCCGGGGCGGCCGGGATCGGCTCGCCGGGCGGCACCGGCGGAGGGTCGTGGTGGCAGCCGGTCCCACACACGAGCGCAAAGACGAGCATCGCCCCGGCGCCGGCCCGTGACAGCAACACACGGGCGGCAGCGGGGCGCGGGAAGGTCGTGGCCATGATCAAGATCGCAAGCGTCTTTAGCACGGCTCGGGCTCGCGCATCGCCGCTGCGAACACCGGACTGCCGGTCGGCGGCCGGGCAGGCAGTCCGATGCGGCCGGCCCGACGGGGGAGCGCCTGCGCGCTTACCCCTGCTTCACGGTCCTGGGCTTGGGGTCGCCCTTGCGCGGCCACGCCACCCACAGGATCGACTTGGCGATCGCCTCGGCCTCGGACATGCCGGGGAACGCCGCCCACAGCGAGAGACCCTCGTTGCCGTAGCGGACCATCCCGGTATGGTTGGTCGTGTCGGCGTCCCGGGCAGGATCCGGGTCGGTGAAGCCCAGGTGCCGCCGGATCGACTCGAGATCATCAGGATTGCCGGTCAGGAAGGTCCAGCCGGGCCCCACCTTGTGGGACTTCATATAAGCCCGGAGTGCCTCGGGGCTATCCTCCTTGGCTTTGAGGCTGAACGAGTACATGAAGATGTCGCGTCCCACCCGGCCGTGCAGGATCGATTGCACCTTCAAGAGGTTCGACGTCACCGGGCTGCAGATGCCTGTGCAGTGCGTGTACATGAAGTTCATGGTGACGCACTTGTCCTTGAGCAGATCGTCGTAGAGCCGGACCTTCTTGCCCTCATGCGTCGTGAGCGTCACGTCGGGGAAGAAGTGCCGGCGGATCGTCTCGCGCGGCGAGACCGTGGCCCACTGCTTCGGGGCCGGCGGATCGGGGTTGTCTTTGGCCATGGTTGGTTGTCCTTTCGCGGTTCAGCGGTTGGCCACGGTCACGGGGTCGAGTTGGTGTCGCCGCCCGGTGCCGGCACGATGTCCCAGCGCATCATCATGGCGTGGTCCTCGTGAACCACGTTGTGGCAGTGGAACGGATAGCGTCCGTTGAAGTCGCGGAAACGGAAGAACAGCTTGGTCGTCTCGTTGTGCTGGAGTCGGAACACGTCCTTTCGCGAGACATCCGTGTTGAGCAACGGCAAGCTCTGGCTGAGGATCTGGTGCTCCTCGAAGTGGATGTGCACCGGGTGCATCCACGAGCCCGAGTTATTTGTCAGGCTCCAGTTCTCCACCGAGTTCTGCTGGACCTGGAACCGGATCTGCGAGCAGTCCGACGACATGAGCTGGCCGTTGATCTGCCACTGGCCATTGCCGCGCTCGAACGTGAAGCTGCGCGACGCCCGCGGCGTGGCGGCCGTGCTGGGCAGCGAGTAGTAGGTCGGGTTGGTCGCGGGATCGATGCTGGCGTCGGCGTGGGTCACCGTGGTGCCCACCCGGAACTGCATGATGAAGTTGCCGGAGCCGGCGGGCAGGGTGTTCCCGGTCGGGCCGCGGCCGTCGAGTTGCTCGAGGCGGTTCTCGAAGAACAGCGTCTTTCCAGCAAATTTGCTGAAGTCGATGATGACCTCCATCCGCTGCGCGACCGCGATGATCACGTTATCGGTCTTGATCGGGTGGGGCAGCAGGTTGCCGTCCGTCGCGATCTGGAAGAACGGGATCTGGGTATTGGAGCCCTGGTCGGTCAAGAACAGCTGGTAGAACCGCGACGGGCCGCTGTCGAGCAGGCGGAATCGGTAGCGCCGCGGCTCGACGTTCATGAACGGCTGGATCTTGCCGTTGACCAGGAACTTGTCGCCGATGATGCCGTCGAAGTTGAACAGATCGAAGAACAGGAGGCCGGTGTTGGGGTCGAACACGCGATCTGCGAGCAACAGCGGGACGTCGTACTGGAGCGGCGTGAAGAAGTTCGTGGAGTTCGGGACGCCGGGCAGCCGGAACCCGGTGGTCTCGTTGCCGGTGTCGAACTGATTGAACAGGCAGTAGAACCCGACCAGGCCCTTGTAGACGTTCTGCGAGGTGAAGTCGACGCGGTGGTCGTGGTACCACAGTGTACCCAGCGCCTCGTTGATATCGCCGTTGGTGGCGATGTGGGTCGAGCCGAACCCGGCGAGCGCGTTGGGGTAGTGGTGATCGTAGAACTGCCCCGAGGCGAAGAAGTCGCACGGGAAGCCGTCGCTCTCCGACGGGGTGTGCGCGTTGTGGAGGTGGGTGGACACCGACGGCAGGCCGAAGCCGCGGTTCTGATCCGGGGGCGGGAGGTCGTTGAAGTTACGAACCAGGACATCCTGGCCGTACCTGGCGTAGTGCGTCGGGCCTGGAAAGATCCCGTCGAAGCCCCAGATGGGCTGCAGCGGCAGGTCCGGCGACATGCTGATGAACGCTTCCTTCTGGTGCGTCTGGAACTGGAACGCGGGCGGAAACGTGAAGTTCTTCGGATAGGCCGCGAACGCCTGGTGCGCCCGGGTGCGGCCTTCGCCGCCGGCGGTGTTGGGCGCGATCGTCGGGACGGGACCGCTCAAGGTCGAGACCGGCTGCCGGATCGGCATGATCGGCAGTGGCTCGATGAACGCACGCGTCGGTGGGCTGGTGATCGTCGTGCCACTACCGCTACCACTGCCGCTACCACCGCTCGCCCACGCCTCTTTTCCGGAGGCCCACTGGCTGAGCCCATTCTTCAAGACCAGGTAGCCCCCCGCCCCCAGGAGGCCCGCCTTCATCATGTCGCGCCGCGTGAGCTGCGCTTTGATGATCTCGAGGCGATTCTTTCTGGCGTTCGCGAGCGACTTCTTTTCTCGGTAGCGGATGATATGCATTCGTCACCTCTGGGTAGATGGCTCGTCGCGTGAGTGCTTGGGGGGTGGCTCAGCCGGAGATCGCGGCGGAAATGACGCCAGCCGAGCTGCTCCTTTGAAACACTTGTTCATAAGGAGGGGTCTTCGTTCTACGAAACCTGAGGAGTAAAAAATAGTCTTTTCTTCTGTAATTTTCCTGTCAGGGCGTGAAGCGCTATCAGATCGGCAGTTGCGCAATCCGTACGCCATCTCGGTGTTCATATTGATGAATGCCCCGGTGAGATCGATCACCGATCCAGTTGTGAAATAACTTCAATCTGAAGGGTTCTTGCTCCGACACATGCCACGTGTGTGCAAGGCGTCACTTGATGCGGTGCGGTACCGATCAGATCTGGTCGTCTCAATAACGGTGAGTGCGGTTTAGGAGGACGTGCAACGTGCGCTGATATCGTGATGCTCTCCACACGGAGCCTCGCGCGGCGGCGAACCGCACCACCGCGGCGTGCGGGCACCCACGATCGGGATCTCGACCGGCACCAGCGCTCGCGGATGACCTCACGATCGGCCGAAGCCGGCTCACCGGGAGCAGCCGGCAAGCAGGGGGCCGCGCGGGGGTGCCGGTGCGCTACCTTGCGAGAATCACTGGGCTCCCAGTGGTCCACCCCTCACAAACACCGCGCGAGGGCTCGGGAGTGTCGGGGGCATGGGCTAGATCAAGGCGTCTTCCTCATGCCCGGGTTCACGCATCTCCACCTCCACACGCAGTACAGCCTGCTCGATGGCGCGATCCGGGTGAAGGACCTGTTCCCCAAGGTCTCCGAGCTCGGGATGGACACCGTCGCGGTCACCGATCACGGCAACATGTTCGGCGCGATCGACCTCTACACGGAGGCGAAGCAGGCGGGCGTGAAGCTGATCTTCGGGTGCGAGACCTACGTCGCCGCCACCGATCGCCACGACCGCACCAACCGCCGCAACTACCACCTGATCCTGCTCGCGCAGAACGACGTCGGCTACAAGAACCTGTCGTTCCTGAACTCGAAGGGCTACCTCGAGGGCTTCTACTATAACCCTCGGATCGACAAGCAGATCCTGCGCGATCACAGCGAGGGGTTGATCGGGATGTCGGCGTGCCTCGGCGGCGAGATCGCGCAGACGCTCGAGAAGCACGGCGTCGCCGCGGCCGAGGAGACCGCGCGCGAGTACGCCAGCATGTTCGCGCCCGGCGACTTCTACCTCGAGCTGATGCCCACGCCGATGTCGGAGCAGGAGACGCTCAACGGCGAGCTGGTGCGGATGGGCAAGAAGCTCGGCATCCCGCTGGTCGCGACCAACGACTGCCACTACGTCAACCGCGCCGACGCCACGGCGCACGACGTGCTCATGGCGATCCAGACCGGCAAGAGCCTCAAGGACGAGAAGCGGCTCAAGCACGTGGTCGACAGCTACTACATGAAGTCGCCCGCGGAGATGGACGCGGCGTTCAAGGATGTCCCGGAGGCGGTCGAGAACACCGCCGCGATCGCCGCGCGCTGCAACGTCAAGCTCAAGCTCGATCAGACGTTCCTGCCGACCTACAAGGTGCCGGACGGCGAGACCCTCGACACGTATATCGGCGTCTTGATCGACAAAGGCCTCGAGCGCCGGTTCCACGAGTACGCCGGCCGCGGGATCGCGTTCGACCCCGACCGGTACCGCGAGCGCTGCAAGACCGAGCTCGCGGTGATCCAGAAGATGGGCTTCTCGGGCTACTTCTTGATCGTCTGGGACTTCATCAACTGGGCCAAGGAGCACGGGATCCCCGTCGGCCCGGGCCGCGGCTCGGGGGCGGGCTCGGCGGTCGCGTGGGCGCTGCGGATCACCGACATCGACCCGCTCGAGTTCAAGCTCCTGTTCGAGCGGTTCCTGAACCCCGAGCGCGTGTCGATGCCCGACTTCGACGTCGACTTCTGCATGAACCGCCGCGGCGAGGTCATCAAGTACGTCCAGGACAAGTACGGCAAGGATCAGGTCGGGCAGATCGCGACGTTCCACCAGCTCAAGGCGCGCGGCGTGATCCGCGACATCGCGCGCGCGATGGAGATCCCGTTCGCCGAGGCCGACAAGCTCGCCAAGCTGGTCCCCGAGCCGGTCCAGGGCAAGTCGCCGCCGGTGCGCGAGGCGATCGAGCAGACGCCCGAGCTCAAGCAGCTCTACACCGAGAGCCCGCTGCATCGCGAGCTGCTCGATCTGGCCGCGGCGCTCGAGGGCCTGAACCGCAACGCCGGCATGCACGCCGCCGGGATCGTGATCGCCGAGCGGCCGCTGTGGGAGTACGTGCCGTGCTTCCGCGGCCAGAACGACGAGATCGTCACGCAGTTCGCGATGAAGGAGGTCGAGAAGGCGGGCCTCGTCAAGTTCGACTTCCTGGGCCTCAAGACGCTCACCGTGATCCAGACCGCGGTGAAGCTCATCAACCAGCACCGGCCGCCGGACGACCAGCTCGACATCGACACGATCCGCAAGGACGACGGCGACGTGTTCAAGATGATCGCGCGCGGCGATACCACCGGCGTGTTCCAGCTCGAGTCGAGCGGCTTCCGCGAGATCCTGAAGAAGCTCAAGCCCGACTGCCTCGAGGACATCGTCGCGGCGGTCGCGCTGTACCGGCCGGGGCCGCTCGAGGGCGGCATGGTCGACGACTTCATCGACCGCAAGCACGGCAGGAAGAAGGTCGAGTATCCGCACCCCTGGCTCGAGAAGGTGCTCGGCGATACCTACGGCGTGATCGTCTACCAGGAGCAGGTGATGCAGATCGCCCAGATCCTGGGCGGCTACTCGCTCGGCGGCGCCGATCTTCTGCGCCGCGCGATGGGCAAGAAGAAGCCCGAGGAGATGGCCAAGCAGAAGCAGATCTTCCTCGAGGGCGCGCGCGCCCTGCAGGTCGACTCCAAGATCGCCGACCAGGTGTTCGAGCTGATGGCGTTCTTCGCCGGCTACGGGTTCAACCGGTCGCACTCGGCGGCGTACGGCTGGATCACCTACCAGACGGCGTGGCTCAAGCATCACTACCCGCACGAGTTCATGGCGGGCCTGATGTCGTGCGACGCCGACAACGTCGACAACATCGTCAAGTTCATCGTCGAGGCGCGCGCGATGGGCCTGGTCGTCGAGCGGCCCGACATCGACGAGTCGCTGCAGGACTTCACGGTGACGGCCGCGCGCGTGGCCGAGGGCGCGGAGGCGCCGGTGGGGACCGCCGCCAAGGTCATCCGGTTCGGCCTGGGCGCGGTCAAGGGCGTCGGCGGGACGGCGGTCGAGGCGATCCTCGAGGCGCGCGCGCGCGATGGCCAGTTCGCGTCGATCTACGACCTGTGCCGGCGGGTCGACACCCAGCGCTGCAACCGCCGCGTGCTCGAGCAGCTGATCAAGTCGGGCGCGCTCGACGGCCTGCCGGGGGGCCACCACCGCGCCCAGCTCCTCGCGGCGCTCGACGGCGCGCTCGAGCGTGGTGCCTCGGAGCAGCGCGATCGGCGCAGCGGCCAGACCTCGCTGTTCGGCCTGTTCGCCGCGCAGGAGCCGGCCCGCGTCGCGCCGGGCTCACCGGGGATGGGCGAGGTCTACCCTGAGGTCGAGATCTGGGGGCCCAAGCAGCTGCTCGCGTTCGAGAAGGAAGCCCTGGGGTTCTATATCTCGGGGCATCCGCTCGATCGCTACCGCGGCGACCTGCAGCGCTACGCGAGCGCGACCACGAGCGACTTCCCGGCCGGCAAGCGCGGCGTCGGCGACGCCTCGATCGGCGGCATCGTCAGCCAGTACCGCGAGATGGTCACCAAGAAGGGCGACAAGATGGCGCGGTTCATGCTCGAGGATGCCGAGGGCACGCTCGAGGTGATCGCGTTCCCCAAGACGTTCGAGAAGGTGCGCCACGTGCTGGTCTCGGACGAGCCGATCCTGTGCACCGGCGCGGTCAAGAACGAGGGCAACGCCGAGGCGCCCGAGTGGAAGATGCTGCTCGAGTCCGCGGCGCCCCTGTCCGAGCTGCGCCAGCAGAAGACCTCGCGGGTCGACATCCACCTGAACGCCGACCAGCTGACCCACGATCAGATCGACGAGCTGAAGACGATCCTCGCCAACGCGGTGCGCGGTAACTGCCAGGCCGTGCTGCGGCTCAAGATCCCGCAGCGCTCGGAGACCGTGGTCACGCTGCCCGACGCCTGGGCGGTGTCGCCGACCGAGGACCTCCTGACCCGCATCGAGCGCCTGTTCGGCGAGCGCGTCACGACGCTGGCATAGCCTAGTACCTCGCCGCAGAGAAGATGATGGGTTGGCCGGTTCGGCGGCTTAGTCTGGGGACGCTTCCAACTATTGAAACTAGTGCCTCGTCGCAGTGGTTTTGACCGGTTCGAGGGGCCGCGAAGACCGCAGACACGCGCGCTTGCGACATGGGTCTGGGCCCACTCGCTCCGGGTGAAAGCGAACCACCGACGAGAGAACTACTTCCATGCCTAATACTCAGGCCGGCCTACCCTTGAAGGACCACCTGTGGAAGCTACCTTCGCTCGGGACCCAGCCCACGTCGCCTCGCTGCGCATTGGCGTTCCCGCGCTGATTCGCAACCGGTCAGATCCACTGCGATAAGCTACTAGGCGAGAGGCCACGGCTGTTAGCCAGGAAACTCAGGCACTTCCGGTAGCGATAGTTTCATTAGTTGGAAGCGTCCCCAGTCACCAAACCGCGAGCCGCCTGGTCTCGCGCGACCTTGTGGTGAATGATCCGGGCTGATTTTGATCAGTCGAGGCCGAGCGCTTCGAGGTCGGCCTCGTCGAGCCCGAAGTAGTGCGCCGTCTCGTGGAGCACCGTGATGCGGATCTCCTCGGCGAGGTGATCGGCATCGACGCACGAGCGCTGGAGGTTCTTGCGGAACAACAGGATGTTGGTGACCGTCGGCGCCAGCGCGCCGTCTTCGGGCATCGGGGTGCCTTGAAACAGGCCGAGCAGGCGAGGGTCGAGGCCGTCGGCGACCAGCGCCTCGGACGGCAGATCGTCGATCAGGATCGGCACGCGCTCGAGCTTCTCGTGGATCTGCGGCGGCAGCTCGGCGAGGGTCGCCAGGGCGATCCGCTCGACGTCGTCCTCGCTGATCTCGAGCGGGCCGGGGGCGGCGGCGAGGTCCTGGCGGCGGACCTCTTGCCACGCGGCGATCATGGCGACGCGATCGCCGGTGAGCTCGTGGACGCGGCCGAGCAGGTGGAGCGCGTCGGCGCGAAGCTCGTCGTGGGGCTGGGCGATCTCGATCCAGCGCTTGGCACCCTCGGGATCTTCGGCCGAAAGGGCGAGCTCGGCGAGATCGAGGGCGAGCTCGGCGTCGTCGATCACCGAGCTGGAGAGCTCGCCGAGCGCCTCGCGCGCGGCCGCGGGTTCGCCGCGCATGACGAGGGCCTGGGTCTTGATGTAGATCGCCTCGATCAGGTCGGTTTCCTCGTCGATGAAGTCGAAGGCGGACTGCACGGTGTCGAGGGCGGCGTCGGCGTCGCCGAGGCCCTGGAGCTCGAGGCGGGCGACGCAGATCCGCGGCATGGGGTCGTCGGGGCGCAGCTCGCGCAACAGGCGGTACTGCTCGAGGGCGTCGTCGATGTCGCCGCTGGCATCGGACACCGCCGCCGCGAGGGCGACCACGTCGGGGTTCTTGCGGTCGATGCGCTGGCAGCGCTCGACGATCGAGGCAGCGGCGTCGATCTTGCCGGCCTCGAGGGCCTCAAAGCCGCGTTCGAGCTCCATGAGCAGACGTTCCGTGCGAGCCATGGCAATCCTTACCGCGATTTGCGGCGATGCGCAGGGCTCGCTATCGTCCGGTTGTGAGAATCGCGCGGCGCGCAGTGTCCCTCGCTTGGATCGTGGCCCTGGCTGCATGCCTCGCGGCGTGCCCCCGTCCGATGCGGCGGACGCTCGTCCCCGACGTCCCGACGACCGGCGACACCGGGGCCCGGAGCCGGTTCCAGGACGCGCGGGCAAAGTTTCTGCGCGACGGCAAGGACACCGGTGAGTTCAAGCGGATCGTCGAGGAATTTCCCGAGGATCCGATCGTCCCGTGGGCCGAGCTCTACGCCGGGATCGCCGACGTCAAGGCGCACAGGACCCGCGACGCGGTCAAGCTGCTGACCGAGGTCGTCGAGATCAAGGCGGATCCGGGGCTCACGGCGCGCGCGCGGTTGTTCCTCGGGATCGCCAAGAACTACCAGGGCGACGCGGCCGGCGCGCTGGCGCTGCTCAAGTCGAGCGATCACGCGATCGAGGACGACGCCGACCGGACCGAGTACCTCGCCGCGCTCGCTTATGCGACCGCCGCCGCCGGCGATCCGCCGATCCGGTCGCTCGCGATGTTCGACCAGCTGTACCCGCGGGTGACCCCGACCGAGCGGGCCGTGGTGGTGGCCCGGATCGAGGAGGTCGTCGCGGCGGCCGATCCCAACCTCGTGCGCCGCGCGTTCGACGAGCTGCCGGATCGCAAGGGCCCGAGCTTCGCGGTCGTCGCGAGCCGGCTGGTGACGCTCGACGAGCGGACCGGCAAGACCGCCGAGGCGCAGCGGATGCGCGAGATCGCGAGGCCCGCGCGGGCCGCGCTGGGGCTCCCCGAGGCGATCGACGCGGAGGGCGCGGCGGTGGCGGCCGGCGGCGCGATCGGCCTTGTCGGCGCGGTCGTCCCGCTCGGCGGCAAGTCGAACCGGATCGGCGAAGCCGCGGTCGCCGGCCTCGGCCTCGCGGCGGGCGTGGCGGACGGCAAGGCGGTCGCCGCGGTCGAGGTGCGCGCGGCAGGGGACGGCGACGCGATCGGCCAGGCCGTCGAGGAGCTCGCGCGTGCGAACGTGACCGTCATCATCGGCCCGACCGACAAGGACGCGGTCGACGCCGCCGGCCCGCGCGCCGATGCGCTCGGGGTGCCGCTGCTCAGCCTCACCGGACGCGCCGAGAAGCTCGCCGTCCGAAAGATGGTGTTTCACATGATGCACTCGGGCGAGGCGCGCGCGCGGGCGCTCGCGCAACGCGCGCTGGCCCGGGGCGTCACCAAGTTCGCGGTGCTCGCGCCGGACAGCGGCTTCGGCAAGTCGTTGTCCGCGGCGTTCACCGACGAGGTGGGCCGCGGCGGTGGGACGATCGTCTCGAGCGTCACCTACAAGCCCGACACCAAGTCGTTCGCCGGGGTCGTCGGCAAGCTCACCGGCTCGTGGGACGCGATCTTCGTCCCCGAGGATGCCTCCACGCTCGCGCTGATCGCCCCGGCGCTCGACGCGACCGAGGCCAAGCCGCGCCCGCTCGGCACCAAGAAGGTGCGCGGCGGCCGCGCCGTGCTGCTGCTGTCGACCGCCGAGAACCTGACCGGCACGTTCCTCGTAGATGCGGGCCGCCACGCCGAGGGCGCGTTCCTCGCCCCCGGCTATTACCCCGATGACCAGGAGCCGGCGAGCAAGGCGTTCGTCGACCGCTTCATCGCGACGTTTGGCCGCGCGCCGGGGTTCGTCGAGGCCTATGCGTTCGATGCCGCGCAGCTCGCCGCCGCCGCCGGGGGCGCGGGGCGCGCCGGGCTCGCCGCCAGCTTGGCGAAGGCGCAGTTCGTCGGGCTGACCGGCACGATCCGGTTCGACGCCGAGCACCGCCGCGCCGATCCCGGGGTCATTTACACCGTCGTCGAGGAAGCCGGCGGGTACGCGATCCGCATCGCGAAGTGAACGCCGGGGCGATCGCTCGCGCGGGGATCAGGGGCACGGGGACCACTTCAACGGCGATCCTTGAGCGCGCTGCTCGGAGTGCGCGGAGCTCGCAACCGTGCCAGTTCTGAAGGTGTCGGCGCGGTCAGCGCGCCGGCGCGGAGCCGTTCGGCGAGTCGTCGCCGACGAGCTGTCGCCAGCACCTCGAACAGCGCTGCGTTCACCGTGTCCTTCAGCGACCGGGTCTGAAGGACCTTGGCTGCTTCCTCCGCGGCTCGCCGGTCGACGTCGATGGTGGTCCTCATGGATATCAAGAATGGCCTGTTTCGGTCGGCGTGGCTCGCCGGATGCGGGGCTGGTTTGCGCGACGGGTGGAGGGATGCGAGTGCTACCCTCGCAGGGACATGGTCACATCCGGCCGGCGACATCATCGCTACACGTACGCGCAGTACGTCGCGCTCGAAAACGACAGCCCGACGAAGCACGAGTTCTTCGACGGCGAGATCTACGCGATGGCGGGTGGCTCCGAGGA
>Ga0308176_10000429_pt1 | contig 26834 bp, 21 predicted proteins | sample PhyCR2_3_FD_203890 | JGI IMG/M metagenome (GOLD analysis project Ga0308176, IMG submission 203890) | Soil microbial communities from UC Gill Tract Community Farm, Albany, California, United States - DLSLS.C.R2 | ecosystem: Environmental > Terrestrial > Soil > Agricultural land | place: USA... | reverse complement strand
TCGATGGAATCGCCCTACCCGGCGGAGGCGGCGGCGCTGGTGAACGGCGTCGTCGAATCCTACGTCGTCGAGCAGGCCGAGCGGCGGCGCTCCACGGGCAAGGAGATGGTCGCGGCGCTCGAGCAGGAGATGCAGGAAGTCCAGGCCAGGCGCGACGCGGCGCTCCAGGCCATGATCGGGGGCAAGCGATCGAGCGGCATCCTGTCCTTCAGGGACGAGCGGGGGAACACCGTGCAGGGGCGGGCCGTCGCGCTGTCCGAGGCGCTGACCGCCGCGCAAATCCGGACGATGGAACTCCGCGCCCGGCAGGAGGCGACCAAGGCGGCAATGTCCAGTCCGGGGTCCGTCGCGGCATTCCTCGAATCGCAGCGCGCGCTGAACAACCGGGAGCTCGGCGACCGCGAGTACGACGACCTGCGGGCGCAACTCGTGCAGTACCGGCTCGCGCTCTCCGGCAGCCTCTCGACCCAGGGCCCGAACAACCCGCGCGTCCAGGGTTTGAAGGACGCGATCGAGTCGCTCCAGAAGCAACTGGCGGCCAAGGAGCAACTGATCGCCGAGGCCCAGCTCGCGGCGGTTTCGACGGAATTGACGGCGGCGGAACAGAAGGAGCGGCAACTCCGCGCGGCGCTCCAGTCCCAGTGGGCGCAGGTGCTGGGGCTCGATCCGGCGACCGTCGCCGACGCGAAGCTGGAGGCGGACGCGTCGCGGATGCAGAAGCAATCGGACCTGCTGGAATCAAGGGTCGCCGAAGTGAGCACGGATCGGATCCTGGCGCCCCCGATGAACGTCGCCGTACTCCAGCGCGCCCAGCCGGGCGACCGCCCGGTGAAGCCGAACAAGACGCTGGTGATGGCGGCGGCGCTTTCGCTGGGTTGGGTGCTGGGGATCGGGCTGTCGCTGGTGCGGGAGTGGCAGGACGCGCGGCTTCGCACGCCGGACGAAATCCGCACGATCCTCGGCACGCCGGTGATCGGCACCGTCCCGCGGATCAACGGCCGGCTCTCGGCGATGGCGCGGGGGCAGCTCGTGTACCTCGACGCGCGGTCCCCCGCCGCCGAGGCGTTCCGCTGCATCCGCACCTCGCTCCAGCTCGGCGGGGCCGACGGGCTCAAGACGGTGCTCGTGGCCTCCCCGGCCCCCGGCGACGGGAAATCCACCACCGCCGCGAACCTGGCCATCGCCTTCGCTCAAGGTGGCAGCCGCACGCTGCTGGTTGACTGCGACCTCCGCGAGCCGGTCCAGCACCTGATCTTCCAATCCGACGGCAAGATGGGGCTCACTAGCTTGATGAGCGGCGAGGCGAAGATCGCCGAGGCCGTCAGCCCCACGCGGGTCGAAGGGCTTTACCTGCTGCCCGCCGGGCCGGTCCCGCTCAACCCTTCGGAACTGCTGGCGAGCGAACGTTTCCGGCGGCTGATGGAGGTGCTCGCCAAGACCTTCGACCGTGTTGTAATCGACTCGCCGCCGCTGACTAGCGTGACCGACGGGTGCATCCTCGCCGCCGCGGCCGACGTGACAGTCCTGGTGCTGCGGATGAATCAGTCGGCGGGGAAGCTCGGGATCGAGGCGATGGAAGGGCTCGAAAAAGTTGGCGCCAACGTGCTGGGCGTGGTCGCCAACGAAGTGCGGGAGTCGCGAAGGTACCGCTATTACGGCGGCTCGTGGCAGTACGCGGCGCCGCCGCGGCGGGCGGGTTCGTCCCCGGCCGATAGGGCCGCCTCCGTGCACGCGGCCAAGATACTGGAGACGTTGAACTCGGACTGGTCCGAACCGGGGCTAACGATCGATGCGCTGCCGGCGGCCGGAGCGCTGCGCCCCGGCGGCCCGCCGCAGTCACAGGAGCGACAGTGAGCCGCCCGCGTTCCGGCGGGCGCGGGTCGGCGGGAGCGGATTTGGTCAGTCAGGTGGTGTGAAGACATGACAACGGCGTATCACGGAGACGCTGAACTGAAACTGGCGGCTCTGGAGGCCATTTTTGAAGAGTCGCTGCTGGCCGAGCCAGTCGGGCGCGGGATCCTCCCCACCCCCGAGGTAGCCCCGACCGTATCGCCGGCGCTTGCGCCGCCGCTTGCGCGGTCGCCGGCCCCGTCGATCGATCTGGACGACCTCCTGATGCAGGCCGAGGACGGCAGCATCCCCGAACCGGAAGTGGTGCGCTGCGCCTTCTGGCGGTCGTTCTGGACGCTCGCTCCCATCGTGCTCTCCGACGTGGCGGCGCTGGCCGCCGCGGGGCTGATCGCGCAGGGCCTGTTGTGGTTCGCCGACCGGCCGGCGGCGGCGGTCGGCTGGTTCGCGCCGCTGCTGCTCCTGCCGCTGATGATCGCCTACTGGTTGGGGGACCTTTACTGCGAAATCTGGGTCCACCCGGTCGTCGAGCTTCGCCAGTTGAGCCGCTTTACCACGGTGGGCCTGCTGGCGGCGTGCGCTGGGGGCGCCGTGGCCTGGCCGTGCCCGATCTGGTTCGCCATCGTCTGGCCGCTGGCCATCTGCCTGGTGCCGCTCTGCCGGTGCGTCGTGCGCAGCGCGTGCGCCGAATCCGGCTGGTGGGGGTACGCCACGCTCGTAATCGGGTCCGGCGAAGGCGCTTCGAATGTCGCCCGCGCGTTGCTCGACACCCCCCGCTCCGGTTTGCGCCCGGTGCTGATGAGCGACCCTTCCGGCCGGTGCCGCTCGTCGGTCCTCCCCGTGGTGAACCACCTGCCGACCCTGGAATCGATCGTGCGGACCCGCGGGATCCGGCATGCCGTCGTCTCCCTGCCGGACATTTCCGGGGCCGAATTGACCGAGCGGCTGGACGGCTACGCGCAACTGGCGCCCCACCTGCTGATCCTCTCCGACTGCACCACCCTGCCGTGCCTCTGGGCGGCGTCGCGGAGCTGCGGGCGGCTGAGCGGGATGGAGGTCCGCAACGGGCTGATGCTGTTCACGCTCCGCTGCCTCAAGCGCCTGATCGATCTTTCAATCGCGATAACGGCAATCTGCCTCTCGTTCCCGCTACTCCTTCTGATCGCCGCGGTCATCGTGCTCACCAGCCGCGGCCCGGCGCTCTACCGGCACACGCGGGTCGGGTGGCACGGGTACAAGTTCAAGGCCTGGAAGTTCCGCACGATGCGCCGCGACGCCGACGCCTGCCTGCGTCAACACCTCGACCGCCACCCCGACGCCCGGGCGGAATGGGAGCGGGACCGCAAGCTCCGCCGCGACCCGCGGGTGACCTCGTTCGGTCGGTTCCTCCGCAGGACGAGCCTCGACGAGCTGCCGCAACTGTGGAACGTGCTCGTCGGCGACATGAGCCTCGTCGGCCCGCGGCCGATCGTCGAAGACGAGGTCCCGCGCTATGCCAAGGCTTTCCGGCAGTATGCGACCGTCAAGCCGGGAATCACCGGGTTGTGGCAAGTGTCCGGCCGCACCGAAACCGGGTACGAGGACCGGGTGCGGCTGGACCAGTTTTACGTGCGGCACTGGTCGCCGTGGCTGGACGTGTACATTCTCGCCAAGACCATCGTCACGCTGCTGACAAGGAACGGCGCCTACTGAACGACCGCGCGGATCGATCGACCATGCAACAACAGGGGAGACATGTTCTGTCGCACGCCGCGGTGTACCTCGTGGCCCGCGGGCTGCCGGGCGTCGTGGCGTTCCTGGCGATCCCGCTGTTCACCCGCCTGCTCGATCCGGCGGAATACGGGCGTTACGCGCTGGTCGCCGCGGCCGTGAGCCTGCTCAATGCCCTGCTCTTCCAGTGGCTGCGGCTGTCGCTCGTGCGCTACCTTCCCGTCTATCAAGCCGGTCCAGCGCGGTTCAAGTCCACGCTTGCCGCCGCCGCCGCCGTGTTGATCGTCGTGCTCGGCGCGGGCGCGCTGGCGGTGTACGTCATCCCGGCGGGGCGCGCGGGGCGGCCGGTGGCCGGGGTGTGCTGGGTGGTTCTGGCGACGCAGGCGATCTACGAGCTCTGCTGCGAATACGCCCGTGCGACGATCCGGCCGTGGTACTACATGGGTCTCCAGTTGGCCCGGCTGAGTGCCGCCGTGGGATTGGGAGCCGTGCTGGTCATCCTCGGCGCCGGGTGGTGGGGGCCGCTCGTCGGAAGCTGCGTCGGAATGGGCGCCGCCGTCGCGTACGCGTACACCCGCGACTGGCGCGACGCCCGCCTCTCGTTCGACCGCGAGGTGTTGCGGCGGACCTGCCGCTACGGCCTGCCGCTCTCGCTGACCGTGGCTTTGGCCGTGGTCGTCGGCACCTGTGATCGTTTCCTGATCGCCTGGTTCCTCGGGGAAGAATCCGCCGGCCTCTACTCGGTCGCCTACGACTTCGCGGGGCAGACGATCACGCTCCTGATGATGGTCGTCCAGATGGCCGTCTTCCCGCTGGCCGTCCGAGCCTTCGAGCACGACGGGCCGGAGGCGGCCGGGGAGCACATGCGGTCCAACGCTTCCCTGCTCCTGGCGGTCGGTTTCCCCTGCTTCGTCGGGCTGGCCGTGCTGGCGCCGGGGGTCGCCGGCTGCTTCCTCGGGCGCGGCTTCCGCAGCGCCGCGGCGGGGATCATTCCGCTGGTCGCGCTCGGCACGTTCCTCGCCGGGCTCAAGTCGTATCACTTCGACGCCGCCTTCCAATTCGCAGACCGGACCATTTACCAGGTCTGGATCGTACTCGTCACCGCCGTCGTCAACCTCGCCCTCAACCTCGCCGCCATTCCCCTGCTCGGCATCAACGGCGCCGCCCTGGCCTCCGCGCTCGCGTACGTCGTCTCGATCGCCATCACCGCGTACGTCGGGCGGCGGCATTTCAAGCTGCCCTTCCCCGGCGGGGCCGTGCTCCAGGTGCTCGGCGCGACCACCGCGATGGCGCTGCTCCTCTACCCCCTCCGGGACTTCCGCCGGCCGCTGGCCGTCGCCGCGGAAATCGCCGCCGGCGCATCGCTGTACGGGCTCATCCTGGTCTCCAGCAATTTCTTCGGCCTGCGGGATTACACCATTGAGTTCTGGCGGCGCGCCCGCGCGAGAGGCGCCGTCCGAACGGTGCCGGCCTGTTGAAAGGACCCTTCGTGCCAGTGGCCGCCGAGAGAATCTGCATGTACACGCCCAGCGCCGACGGCGGCATGGCGCGCTACGCGCAGGAGCTCATGACCGCCCTCGCCCAACTCCCCGCAGCCGGCCGCCACTTCGAATTGATCAGCAGCCAGGACCTCCAGGACACCTTCAAGTCCGACCTCTACCGAGTCCACTGCATCCTCCCCGCCCTGCGCCACCGCGGCACCTATTCCACCCGCCTCTCGTGGGCCGCCGGGCGTGTGGACCACTACGTCCGGCGCGAGCGGCGACTCCTCCGCTGGCTGGCAGCTCAGCCCCATGTCGTCGCCGTTCACTTCCAGGAATGGACGCCGTGGCTCGCCGCCGGCACGTTCCGCCGCATCCGCCGGTTGGGCAAGAGGATCTTCTACACGGTCCACAACATCGTCCCGCACAAGTACCCCGCCTTCGTTCCGCCGGCGATGATGAATGGCTGGATCCGCCGCGCCTGCCGCCTCTGCGACGGCCTGTTCGTCCACACCGAGACGCTCGCCGCTCAGTTGGCCGGCTTCCTCGGCGACCCGCACCCGCCGATCCACGTGACCCCGCATGGCGTCTGGACCGTCCCGCAACCGGCGACCGTCCCCGCGACCGCCGAGCGGCTCGCGTGGAAGCGGCTGTTGTTCTTCGGATCAATCCGGCGCAACAAAGGCCTCCACCTGCTCCTCGACGCCGCCGAACAGTTGAGCGGCTACTCCATCACTATCGCCGGCGAGCCGCACGAGCGAGAATATTTCCGGAACGAAATCGTCCCCCGCGTCCGGCGTCTGCGCGACCGCGGCGCGGTCGTCGAGTTGGTGGACCGGTTCATCCCCGACGACCAGGTTGGAGAACTCTTCTCCCGCCACAGCGCGATCGTGCTGCCGTACACGCGCGACTTCGTCGCCCAGAGCGGTGTGGTGTTCATGGCGCTCGCCTACGAGCTGCCCGTGATCGCCAGCGGGGCCGGCGGCCTCGGGGGCTTGTTTGACGAATACCCCATCGGCCGCACGTTCGCCGGCGACGACCCCCGTCAACTGGCCGCCGCCGTCCACGACCTTTTCTGCGACCGCTCCCGCGAAGGACTGATCCGGCAAATCCGTTCCGCCAAGTCCCGGCTGTCCTGGACCCAGGCCGCCCGCGCCACGGCGGCCGCTTACGCCGACGCCCCCGAGCACAAACGAGCAACCGAACCCCATGACCGCATGGCCCAGACCATCCCCGCGCACTGACTTCGGCGTCGCAGCGCCGTTTGGCGGCCCACGCGCTACGGCCGCCCCGCGCGCCCGCCGCATCAACCTCTTCGCCGCCAGCCTCGGCTTCTTCTGCTTCCTTCCCTACCCCTCACTCCCGGTCGGGAATATGTCGGCCATCCAGATCGGCAACGTCCTCACGTTCTTCGCCAGCCTCGGCGTGCTGATGGTGCCCTGGAAGCGCCGCCCCTTCTTCATCTATCCCGTGATCCTCGCCCCCCTGTGCCTCGCGACCTTCGCCGTAGCCGTCGCCGGCAACGCCGACGTTTCCCTCTGCCTCAAGTGCGTCATTACTTGGGCCGTCGCCTGTCTGGCCGTCCTGGCCACGCAGGTGTACGGCCCGCGCCACGCGGCGGACCTACTCACAGGCATCGCCGCCGCCACCGTCCTCCACGCCGTCATCGGGGCCTGGCAGTTCTACGCGTTCTCGCAAGGCGACTTCCCCCTGTGGCGGCTCTACGTCAACCCCTCGTTCCTCAGCGTGCAAAACAACGCCGAAATCATCGCCCAATACATCCAGCGGCCGTTCGGAATCTTCCCCGAGCCCTCGGCCATGTCCGCTTCCCTGGCGCCCTGGGTGCTGTTCTGGTTCGCACACCGTTGCGGTCTCGTGCGCTTTCGGTTCGAACCCGCCCCCTGGCAGCGCACCCTCTTCTCCGCCGCCGCCCTCGGCGGCCTGGGATTGATCATCGTCTCGCGCTCCGGCCATGCCGCCGTCACCCTGGCGGGGCTGCTGGTGATTGCGTTCCTCTGGTTCGTTCGCTGCGAGGCGAGCATCCGCACGTACCCCGCCATCCTTCTCGTGTTCGGCGTGGCGCTGCCCCTGGCGCTGTGGTTCGGCGGGCAGGCTTTGGCCGACCGCCTCGGCGGCAAGTCGGAACTGGGCAACAGCTCCTGGGAGGACCGCACCAACTCCCTGAAGATCGGCTTCTCCCTCCTCACCGACGGCGACGCCGCGACGGCGGCGTTCGGCCTGGGGCCGGGAATCAGCTCACCGCTGATTCAAAGTCTCGCGCACCTCGAAGCCGTGTGGAGCATCTCCCTCACTTACGTCTATGAAACCGGCCTGGTGGGGCTGCTGGCCGTCGGCTGGATCGGATCATTCCTGCTGCGGACGTGGAAGAAGATGCGATGCGACCTCGTGTACCTCACGATCGCCGCCGTCTGGTTCATCGGCATTACGCTCACCACCAGCTACTGGCAGCTATTACCGCTGTGGGTGGCGCTCGGATGGCTGACGGTCTGGCCGGAAATCTGCCGCGTACCGGAGCCTTTCCGCAGTGCCGGCGGCAGACTGCCCGGATCGCGCCTGCCCGTGCGCCCGCGCTCCCCCGCGCGAGCCCGGCGATGGACCTCTCGGATGCCGCCGCAGCCTTCGCCAACAGGGGGCACCCCATGAAACCGAATCCCACGCTCGGCATCCTCTACCCCGGCGAAATGGGCGCCGCCCTCGCCGCCGTCCTCCGAGCCGGCGGCGCCCGCGTCGTGACGACCCTGCGCGGCCGGAGCCCACAGACCGCCCACAGGTGCCGCGATGCCGGTGTGGAAATCCTCGATTCACTCGCCGACGTGGTCAGGCAATCCGAAGTCGTTTTCTCGATCGTTCCCCCGCGCGCCGCCGAGGAAGTCGCGGGCGCCTACTGTGAACACGCCCACCTCGCCCCGCCGCGCGTGGTGTACGTGGACGTGAACTCCATTGGCCCGGAGCTGGCGGCGGCGCTCGCCGCGCGCGTCGAGCGCCGCGGGGCGGCCTTCATTGACGCGGCGATCAACGGCCTGGCGAAGAACCTGGGCAAAAGCGGCACCCTTTACCTGAGCGGCCGCCGCGCCGCCGAGATCGAACGCCTCTTCGCGGGCGCCGTCCACGTCCGCCTGCTCGGCGACGAGCCCGGCCGCGCCTCGACCATGAAGATGATTCTTGGCGGGCTGTCCAAGGGCGTTACCGCCCTGTTCGCCGAATTGGCCGTGCTCGCCGACCGCAGCAGCATGCTGGACGAGGCAACCCGCGAGGCGTCCCGCATTTACCCCGGCATCACGGAAGTCGCGCTGCGGATGCTGCCGACCTATCCCGCTCACGCCGCCCGCCGCGCCGACGAGATGCGCGAGCTGGAAAGAAACGCCAACACGGCCGGCCTGCAACCATGCGTCATCGCAGCAGTCCGCCGACTGCACGAATCACTCACGGCATCGTTCCCGTCGCCGCGCGAAAACACCGACGGCTGGACGCCCCAACGCGTTATCAAACAACTGTTAGTCAATCAAATCGTCGAAGTTCCGTCCGAAGGAGGAGAGATATGGCCAGCAAGCCCAGTTCCGCACACCTGCACCCCGGCCCAGGTTTCCGCGTCAAAATGAACATTCCCCGCCCGCCGCCGGGATTGATGCGCGCCCTAGGCCGTTTCCCGACACCGGACATCTCCGACCTGCTCAACCGCCTCTACGCCGTCGATCCGCAGATTTCGCTGCTCACCGACCCGCGCCACCGCGTCTGCGGCCCCGCGTGTACCGTCAAGGTCTTCCCTGGCGACAACCTCATGGTCCACAAGGCACTCGACGTCCTCGAACCCGGCGACGTCGTCATCGTTGACGCCGGCGGCTCGGCCATGAACGCCGTCCTCGGCGACCTCATCTCCACCAAGGCCAAGCACCGCGGCGCCGCCGCCTTCGTCGTGGACGGGCTCGTCCGCGACCTGCCCAACATCCAGGAAATCGACTTCCCCGTCTTCGCCCGCGGCACCACCCCCATCGGCCCCCTGCACCGCGGCCCCGGCGAAATCAACTTCCCCATCTGCTGCGGCGGGGTCGTGGTCAATCCCGGCGACGTCGTCGTCGGCGATTCCATGGGCGTCGTCGTCGTCCCGCAGGCCATCGTCGAGGACGTGCTGGAGCGCCTGACGGCGCACGATGTCGCTTCGGCCGCTTACTTCGAATGCGTCAAGAAGGGCAGCTTTTCCAACGCCTGGGTGGATCAAATCCTGACCGACCTCCAATGCCCGATGATCCTCGGCGCGGCCCCTTCCGCGCGGTCATCGGCCGCACAGCCGGCCGGCGCGCCATCTCCTGTTGAGTTGCAAGCCGCAACCCTTCGGCAACCGGCGGGGGAAACGGCCCCATGACTTCTCCGTGGATCAATCGGCACGTGCTCCGCCTGCTGAATGCCGCGGCACTGACGAAGGCCTTTGCCCGTTACCGCAACCCGCGTCGCCGCGCCATCGGTCGGCATCAGACCGCATTTTACCACCGTGTATGGCGCGAGGCCGCCGCTGAACTGGGCGCCGCGTATCGCACGCTCGGGTCGGACATCGCGGAGATCGAACTGGACGGCGTGCGCACGCGCGTGTGCGAGAACACCTGCGCCATCGATGATCCCGTCACCCTCGCGGTCCTTTCCGACAAGCACCTGACCTACGAGATCCTCGCGCAAGAGCGGCTCCCGACCCCGGCGCACGCAACGTTCACGCTCGCCGACATGGCCCCGGCCCTGGCTTTCCTGAAATCCTCCGCCGATCCCTGCGTCGTCAAACCCGCCAGCGGCACCGGCGGTGGTCGCGGCATCACCACCGGCATCCTCCGCCCCTCCCACCTCGCCCGCGCCGCCGCCGCCGCCGCCGTCTACTGCGACCGCCTACTCATCGAGCGCCAAATCCCCGGCGACAACTACCGCCTGCTCTACCTTGACGGCCAGCCCCTCGACGCCTTCGCCCGCCGCCACCCGTCGGTGGCCGGCGACGGCCGCTCCACGGTCGCCCGACTCGTCCGCGCCGCCAACGACGACCGCCTCCGCAAAGGCTCCGGCCGCTCGCAGGTCCTGCTCTCGGAGGACCTGGACATGCGCCGAACCCTTGCCGCGCACGGCCTTTCGCTGCGTTCGGTCCCGCCGGCGGGCTCGAACGTTACCCTCAAGACAGTCGTCAACGAAAACGACGGCGCCGACAACGTAACCGCCACCGACCTGCTGTGTTCGGAAATCCTCGAAGACTGCTCCCGCGCCGTCCGCGCCCTCGACGTCCGCCTCGCCGGCGTTGACGTCATCACCCCAAACCCGACCGTGCCCCTCCGCCAGGCCGGCGGCGTCATCCTCGAAGTAAACGCCCCCCCCAACTTCTACTACCACTACCACAAGCGCGACGGCGCATTCCCGGTCGCCGTCCACGTTCTCAAGCGGCTCCTGCGGACCGAAACGGAGGTCGAAGTTGCGGTTGGAAGCTCTCATTAATCCCAGGACCGCCTCGCCTCCGCCCACCCCGCTGATTGCTGCTTCGCGGGCCAAACCAGCGTCCGTCGCAAGGATGGGCCCCCCCCCTCACACCACCCCCCCCATCCTCCTCCTCGGCGGCGAAGCCAACGCCCTCTCCGTCGCGCGAGAACTCGGCCGAGCGGGCATCCCCGTCTTCGCCGTCGGCGAACCCGACGCCGCCGTGCGCCACTCCCGTTATTGCCGCTGGATCGACCTCCGGACCGCCGGCGACCCCGAAACCGCATGGGCCGATTTTCTCCTCGGCCCTGCCTCCGATCACCTGCGCGGCGCCGTCGTCCTCGCGTGCAGCGACGCCGGCCTGCGCGTCCTGACCACCCACCGACCCCGGCTCCTCCGCCGCTTCCGCCTCGACCTCTGCGACCCCACCGCCCAGCTCGCCATGCTCGACAAGCTCACCACCTACGAGCACGCCCTCGCCGCCGGCGTCCCCGCCCCCCAGTTCTGGCGCGTAGACGACCGCGAACAGATTCTGAGGCTGAAGGATTCGCTGGTCTACCCGCTCCTCGTCAAGCCGCGCCTGTCCCACCTTTTCGAGGCGCATTTCGGCCGCAAACACGTCCTGGCCTCGAATTTCGACGACCTCCTCCGCGCGATCGACGCCTCCGCTCGCGCCCGCACTGACGTTCTCCTGATGGAATGGATCCCCGGGGGTGACGACCATCTGTGCAGCTACTACACCTACCTCGACGAAGACGGAATCCCACAGTTCCACTTCACCAAACGGATCATCCGTCGCTACCCGAGCGGCATGGGCACCGCATGCTACCACGTCACCGACTGGCTCCCCGATTTAGTCCCCCTGGCCAACCGACTCTTCGCCCACGCCGGCCTGCGCGGCTTGGCCAATGTCGAGTTCAAACTCGACCCGCGCGACGGGCAGTACAAGCTGATCGAGTGCAACGCGCGCTTCACCGCGTCAAACCGTCTCGTCGCCGCCGCCGGAGTTCCGCTGGCCACGTACGTTTATAACCGCCTCACCGGCCGTCCGCTCCCGCAGATGCAACCCTGTCGTTCCGGCCTGCGACTGTGGGACCCGATCCGCGATTACTGGTCGTTCCTCGAGCTCAGACGTCAGGGTGGCATTACAACGCTCGCGTGGTTGAAGAGCGTCCTGCACCGCCAGACGTTCGCCTACTTCGAATGGTCCGATCCGGTCCCCGCCGTCGCGCGCATGTTCAAGCCGGTCCGACGGAGGTTCCGAAGACTGCCGCGCCAGCCTGGTCGGCGCGGGATGGAGGTCCCACCGGCCCGGCAGGCCGACCAAACGAACCCTCGCCCGGCGGGCTCGGTGGAAACGCGCCTTTTGGGAAGCGCCCGCGAAATCGTACGGTGACACCTTGCTTCGCCCCATTCAACACCATGCCGTCGCCCCTCCGCTGCTCGAACAGCTCGAGAGCCGTTGTTATATGTCCGTTGCGCCCCCCGGCGCGGTCCTGGCGTTCAACTCGTCTGCCGTGATTGCTTCCGACACAGACGCCGGCCGACGATCCCCCCCCAAGCCGTCCCTGCAGCAGTGGGAACTGGTATGGAGTGACGAGTTCGACGGGACCGCGATCGATGGCGCGAAATGGACCGTCGCCGCCCCGAGCGATCCCAATTTCGACGGTGGCGTGAATTCCTACGACCCCGGCCATGTGTCGCTCGGTGACGGCGACCTCGTCATCCGAAGCGACGTCGCGCCGTCCGCCACGCCGGGCGAGTCACCCGCTTACCTCTCGGGAAAGGTCAAAATGGCCTCGAAGTTCCGGTTCGGAAAGATTGAAATTCGTGCCAAGCTGCCCGAAGGGCAGGGTCTGTGGCCCGCCATCTGGCTGCTCCCCGCGGACGGCTCATGGCCGCCGGAGGTGGACGTGATGGAGATGCTCGGCAACGACCCCCAAACGATCTATATGACCAACCACTGGGGCGCCCGCCGCCGCGAGAGGCAAACCCAGGGTACCTTCACCGGGCCCGATTTCACGGCCGACTACCACACCTTCACGCTCGAATGGGAGCCCGGTCGGATGCGATGGCTGGTGGACGGGGTCGAGCGCTGGACCGTCAGGGACCATGTGCCGTCAAAGGCCATGTACGTGATCCTGAACACCTCGGTCGGCGGCGACTGGCCGGGTGCGCCGGATCACAGCACGGCGTTTCCTCAGTTCTTCGACATCGACTACGTCCGGGTGTTCAATCGCACTACAAAAGGTGCGTAGCCCGTCAGCGTCCTTTTCCACCTCCGGCACGCAAGAAACGAGCTCCAGCAACGGATGGCTGCGCGGCCGAGGCCAAGCCACGGCCGGCCCCCTCAGGCAACGCTAGCGCCCGTAATCGTGACGATTCGTACCACACGCCGCCGACGGTATGTCGGGCCGGTGTTGAAGTGTTGGAACGCCGGATAATACTGCGCCCCCGCGTGTCCTCCGACGGGTGTTCGGGAGAGGCCCAGTCCCGTGGTCCGCGCGCCGCGACTCTCCATCGCCTGGCCCCTGACCCGGACGGATCTCACCGGTCCCCCTCCCCGCACCGCCACACCGCTTCGCCCAACCGCGGTGGGCTCGGCAGATAGCTCCACCAACACCGCGTTGTCCACGTTTGGGTTGGGAAATTCCTGCATCGCCTGCTCCAGTTCGTCCGTTGGAAAGGGGGCCAGCCGCGGTGGTGTCGGCGCGGGCAATTGCGGATGCGGTGGGGAAGCGGTTGGGCTTTGACGATGCGAAGTTCCGCCGGCTGGTGGAGGCGGGGGTGGCGGACCGGTTGGACCGCGCGACGGGGAGGGTTACTGACGCGGGTGTTACGAACCGCCATGGCGGCGAGGTTTAAGGCCGGACAACTGTCGTTACGGCTACGTCTACGCAGAGCTTCGAAGGTGGGGCTTCGAGGTTGCCGCTGCGTGCCGAGAGTCCGGCGACGAACTCCACTATCAGCGTGTTGGGGCCCAGCTTCAACCGGCGATGGCTTCCGGCGGGAGCATGACCTCCGCCACCTTTGACTCCTCCCGCTCGAACCGCGTGGTCTCGTCCGCGACGAACGCGCCGTTGAGGTGGATGCGGGCGTGGGTCCAGGTGTGGCGTGCCTCCCCCGAAGACCTGGCGTAGACCCGCACCGACGCCGCGGCGGGGACTTCGTTCAGCTCAAAACTGCGGCGGAGGACCAGGCGCGTCCTCCCGTCCCAGGAACCGCCGGGCACCGGGCGGTCGGTGTTGTCGAAGGGGCCGGCGGCGGGGCGCCACGTCAGGGCGTCGAAGTCCGGGCTCTTTTGAAGCAGCGCCGCGACGGTGTATCCCTGCCGCCCCGCCCCGGCCGGCAAGGGGAGCGTCGCCGTCTCCCAGGTTTGCGGCTGCTGGGAAGACGGCGGGAGCAGAACTGTCTGCCGGGGCGGCTCCTGGTAGAGCCCGCGGTGGATCGCCGCGAGGCGATCGGGGTCCATCTTGCTGACCTCGCGGTCGAAGGACAGCCACCCGTTCTCCTCCCGCTTCATGTCGGTCATCTGCGTGTAGACCGCGGCCGTCAGGCCGCTGTTGCGCAACAGCCGCAGGTTCTCGATGAAGCGGGCGTACTGCCTCTCGAAGGGCTCTCCGGAGGTGAAGGTGGGGCGGAAGATGTCGTGGATGGTGTCGTCGTCCCGCGGCACACCGGGGTCGAACCCGCCGTACAGCGGGTTGGAGACGGCGCCGCTGCGGTTCGAGCGGCCGGTCCAATTGTGGGGCGGGACGGCCGAGGCGAAGCCGCCGCACTCGCCGAGAACGACGGCGCGGTTTTCGGTGCCGGGGACGGGGACGGCCGGCGCGAAGGTGTAGTCGTGGAGGTCCCGGACGTCGCCGGTGCCGGGGACGTCGTTCCAGCCGCTGGCGACGCTCACCAGCCGCGTGGCGTCCTGCGCCCTGGCCCAGTCGAAGATGCGTTGCGTGTCGTGCTGCCCCCAGGACTCGTTGAACACGATCCACATGACCAGCGACGGGTGGTTGCGGAGGGTGTCCATCAGGGCCTTCTGCTCCGAGAGCCAGAACGCGGCGTCGTCTGCGGAGGGTTGCCGGATCAGGTGTGGCCCGCAGATAAAATCCTGCCAGACCAGAAGTCCGAGGCGGTCGCAGTGGTAGTAAAAGCGGCGGGGGTTGCGCTTGATGTGAACGCGGACCATGTTGCAGCCGATCCGCTTGAGATACCGCGCCTCCCATTCCATGGCCGCGTCGCTCGGGGGCGTGAGCCCGCGGTCGGGCCAGTAGCCCTGGTCGAGGGGTCCCATCTGGAAGACCGGTTTGCCGTTGAGCAGGATTTGCCGCCCGCGGGGAGAGTCGCCGAGTCGAATCCTCCGCATGCCGCAGTAGCTCGACACCTCGTCAATGGTGTTGCCGTCGCGGACGAGCGTCGCCCTGACGTCGTAGAGGAACGGGCTCTCCGGCGACCAGAGCTTGGCGGATTCCACCTTCAACTCCGCCTTTTCACCGGCTGAAGCTTGCGCGGCGGCAACGACCCGCCGGGCGTCGAGCAACTCGTAATGGACGCTGGTGCCTTGGCCGTTGCCCCGCACGTCTGCCCGAAGCGCGACGGTGTCGAGCGACGTTTCGACGCGCAGCGTTTCGATCGACGCGGTCGGCGAAACGGGCTCCAGCCAGACGCTCTGCGAGATTCCGGAGCACCGTTCGTAGTCGTCGACACGGGCCGTCTGCTTGCCCAGAGCGCGGTAGAGGGTGCCTTGAGGGTCATGGACCTTGACGACCAGGTCCTGCGGGCCGGAAGCGGCGAGGGCGCGGGTGAAGTCGAACGTGAAAGCGTCGTAGCCGCCGCGGTGGGTGCCGACTCGTTTTCCGTTCACCCAGGCGGTGGTCTCGAAGTCGGCCGCCTCGAAGTGCAGCAGGAGCGATTGGCCGGCCCACTCCTCGGGGACCTCGAAGGTGCGGTGGTACCAGATCGCCTCTTCCGCCGTGACGTGTCGGCCGACGCCGGACAGCGGGGCTTCGATGGAGAAGGGGACGAGGATCTGCCCGGCCCACCCGGCGGGCCGCTTCTCCGCCACGGCCGGTGCCACGGCGTAGTCCCACAGGCCGTTGAGCGTCCGCCACCGCTGCCGCATCAGCTGGGACCGGGGGTATTCCCCCCAGACTCGATCCGGAGTCACGTCCTTCGCCCACCGCGTGACGATCGGCGCTGTGGTGGGCTTCCAGTCGGCGGAACTTGCCGTCGCTAAGAGCAACGTCGACGACGCATCAGGCGGGTCAGCCGCTCGGGGCGACGCTGCTTCGGCGCTGGGCTCATGCGACTCCTCCCATGGCAACGCCGGGCTGCCGGCGTGGCAGGCGATGATACGGAGGGCGTCGCCCGCCGCCAGCGGACTTCAGACCGAATTTGGCGATGCTCCCAAGAGGGTTGTGAGAGACAAGGCTCTAACACCGGCTCGGGAGGGGCTCGGGAGCGCGAGCCGGCCGAGGGGTTGCTGGCGACGTTATTGGTGGAGTACAACGAGCAGCGCCCTCACAGCTGGCCGGCCATCTTGGCCGCCGGCGAGTCCGCCGGTTCGGCAGGAGAGAAGTTGGCCTGATGCCGAAAGATTCTCGCCGGGACCGGGGGGGACGTGCGTTCGCCGGGGCCGCCCACGGGGGCCTGTGAATAACCCGCGGCCGACAGTTCGGCGGGCCGCTGAAACATACCTTGGAGCAACGCGGTTACAGGTCCCGGAGTCGTGATGGCAGGTCGGCGACAAACGTTAGCGGCGGTGTTGTTGGTCGCGGCGGCCATTGGGCTGGCGTCGCGGGCCCGGGCGGCCGACCGGTTCGAGGTCCAGACCTTCAAGAAGGTGGGCGACCGCGAGCTCAAGGTTCGAATCTTAAAGCCCGCCGACGCAAAGCCGGGCGACAGCCGGCCCGCGATCGTCTTCTTCCACGGCGGGGGTTGGGTCGGCGGACTACCGCACCAGTTCGACGAGCAGGCGAAGTACCTGGTCACCCGCGGCATCGTGTGCATACAGCCGGCGTACCGGCTGCTCAGTCGGGAGGACACCAGGCAGCCGCCGGACATCTGCATCGAGGACGCAAAATCCGCCATGCGGTGGGTGCGGTCGCACGCCAAAGACCTGGGGATCGATCCGAACCGCATCGCCGCAGGTGGCGGGTCCGCGGGCGGGCACCTGGCCGCCTTCGTCGGCCTCGCCGACGGAATCGACGACCCCCGCGACGACAGTGCGGTTTCGGCCAAGGCAAACGCCCTGGTTCTGTTCAACCCGGTCTTCGACAACGGCCCCGAGGGCGGCTGGGGTACCGGACGGGTCGGCGGCCGGTTCAAAGAGCTATCGCCTGCGCACAATATTTCCTCCGACGACCCCCCGACGGCCATCTTCATCGGCCGCGACGACAGGCTGATCCCCACCGCCACCGTCGAACGCTTTGCCGACAACATGAAGAAGGCCGGCGTGCGCTGCGACCTGCATATCTACGACGGGCAAGGGCACGGCTTTTTCAACTCCGACCCCTACCGCACGATCACGCTGGTCGAGGCCGACAAGTTTCTGACGTCGCTGGGATACCTCAGTGGCGAGCCGACAATTCAGGCCCCGCCCCTCCCCGCCGCAGGCGACCAGTCAACGGACGCCCCCGGGAAGAAAAAGAAGGCAAAGAAGGGCGGCTGAACGGTGGTCGATATTGCGGTTGCGCGAGACTCTTCCGATATTTCCCGATGCCCGCGGGGATGCGACGGAGCGGCGCGCGGGCGCGCCGGTGACCGCGTGCGCGCCGGCCTGGCGGGCTCGCCACGCAGCCGGGGACGAAGCCCTTGCTGCCGCTCCGGCCGGAGCGGGAAGCCGGCGGAGCCTCGCCTTAGCACCCGACGCTGCCAGTGGTCTATGCGCCGGCAATGGCGGATGCGAAGGTATTGGATGAGGCTTCCGACGATCGCGGGAGCGCCCGCCACGAGCCGACGCCGGAGAGGAGCAGGCCGTCCACGGCGGGGTTTTGGCTGGAACGACCTCACCCCGACGGATCACCAAGCGCCTCGCGGTAGTGTTGCTGGCACAGCCAATCCGTGCGGTGGAACGCCACGGCTTGCCGGCCGCAACGGCGGCACTTGTGGTCCTCGGGCCGCATCCGAAACCCTTGCCAGTTCGCCCGCACGTACGCCTTAAGCAGCGTGAGCAGCCCCTTCATTCGCTCAACGTATCCTCCGGAGCGGCGACAAAAAAGGGCAGGCCAGGGCCGCGGGAGTGCTACAAGCTGCCCTCACGGGCGCAATCGCCGGAAATCGGAAATCGGCGGGATCCGACGGTCGGCCATGGGTTAGGTTTTGAGCGCAAACGATCGTGCCGCGGCATGGGCGAATTCTACCTGGCCGGGGAAGCCCAGATGGAGAAGGCGCTTGGCACCTCGGAAGCGTCGGAACTCCCGCCGACGCGATATACTGCCGCGAAGGACCTCCCGCCCGGATCTCGCCCGACGTATGAGACGTCCCTATGCGATTCTCGTCCTCTGGTGGCTTCTGGTGGCACCGCCGGCAACCGCGCAGACCAGGGCTACTGCCGTTCCGACGGTCGGCGAGGCGCTGGCCTCCCTGCGGGACGTGTGGGGGGAGCTGGCGATGCGACGACCGGAGGGGCCTACTTACGAGTTCTTCCGCAACCTGCTCCCGCCGCTGAGGTACGTCAACTGCAGCTTCCGTCATTACCCGATCGCGCTGGCCGCGCCGCTTGGCCGGGCCAAGGCCCGCCTCGTAAGCAACGGCAGTGGCGTGAACCTGCCCAGCGGGCTTCGGCTCAAGCACTGGCGCGAGTACCCTTTGGGCGTAACCCTCCACGTCGGTCGGGATGACGAGGCGTTCGGCCGGGACCTCTCCCGACTCGATGGCCCGGTGTACGACCGCGGCTACCTCCCGATCGTCCAGACCCGCTACCGCGTGGGCCCCTCGGCCGTCGCGCAGGAAGCGTTCGTCCCGGCCGACGGGCCGCTGGCGGACGGCGCCACGGTCCTGGTGCGCCTGTCGCTCGCCGACGGCAACCTTCCCGTTCACGTCGCCCTCGCGCTGGACGCCGCGCCGGAGGTCACGCCACGCGGGCCGCTGTGGGCGGGCGGGGACGGGCGCTGGCTCCTGTGGCTGGGCCGCGGCTGGGAATCCGACGGCGCCGCCAAACGCGTGGGCGCCGAGTTGCGGCCGAATGAGCCGTTGCTGTTCGCGGTCTCAAGTATTCCGGCCGAGCCGCCTTCGGGGGAACTTGACGACGGCACCTACCGGCGGCTCCGCTCGGACTGTGAGACGGCGTGGCAGGGGTGGCTCTCGCGGTGCCTCGATCTGGAGGTTCCCGAGGAGCGGATCAACCGCGCGTGGAAGGCGACGCTGGTCGGCAACCTGATGATGGCGTCGGGGGACCGGATGAACTACAGCGCCGGCAACGTGTACGAGCGGCTGTACGAAGCGGAATCCGGCGACGCGCTGCGGTCGCTGTTGCTCTACGGGTTGACGGAGCAGGCCAAAGCAATGGCCGACCCGCTGCTGCGGTACGAGCAAAAGGGGCTGGGCTTTCACGACGCCGCCTTTCGTCTGCAGCTGCTGGGGCACCTGTACTGGCTGACGCGAGACGCCCAATTCGTCCGCTCCCGCCGCGACCTGTGGCGCCCTTCGGTGGACCTGATCCTCGCGGGACGCGGCGGGGAGTTCGGGTTACTGCCCAAGGAGAACTACTGCGGCGACGTTCACACGCAGGTCTATTCGCTGAACTCCAACGCCAACTGCTGGCGGGGGCTGCGGGACGTCCCCGCCGTGCTCCGGGACATGAACGGTCCGGGCGAAGCGGAGGAGGCGTCGAAGCTCTCGGCCGCGGCGGGCGAGTTCCGCCAAGCGATCCTGGCCGCGGTGGCCAAGAGCGAGCGGCGGGACGTGACGCCGTGGTTCATCCCCGTAGCCCTCTTCGGAGCCGAGCAGCCGTATCAGAAACTGACCGATACGATGCTGGGCAGCTACTGGGACCTGATGATCCCGTACGTGCTGGGCTCGGGCGTCCTCGACGAGCCGCGGCGGGACGCGGCTCTGGCGTATTTGCAGACGCGCGGGGGTCTGTGCATTGGAATGGTCCGCTTCCACCAGCACTCGGGGCTGTTCGCCAACGAGGACGCGGTGGACGACCTGTACACGCTGAGGTACGCGCAGACGCTGCTGCGGCGGGATGACCCCGGCGACGCCGAGCGGGTCCTGGTGAGCTTCTACGGGAAGTTGGCGCAGGGGCTGACGCCGGACACGTTCGTCGGGGGCGAGGGGACGGGGCTCGTCCCGCTGGGCGGCGACGGCAGGGCCATGTACCTGCCGCCCAACAGCGCCGGCAACGGGTTCTTCCTAACGGTTCTCCGGGAACTGCTGGTGCAGGAGGAAGACCGGGATGCCGACGGCGCCCCCGATGCCCTTCGACTGCTGTTCGCCACCCCGAGACAGTGGCTCGGGGATGGCAAGACCATCCGCCTGGAGGGGGCGCCTACGGCTTTCGGTCCGATCTCGGTGGTAGCCCGCTCCCACCTCTCCGCCGGCAGGGTCACGGTGGACGTCACGCCGCCGCCGCGTGAGATCGCGGCGATGAGGCTGCGGGTGCGGTTGCCGGCGGGGTGGAAAGCGATCGGCGCCTTGGCCAATGGGTCGGTGTTGCAGCTCGGCCCGCGTTCGACCCTGGAACTCCCTCGCAGCCGGAAGCGCGTGAGGGTCGAGGTAAGTGTCGCAAGGGAGTGAAGTGAAAGTCACATCTCTACGGGGGTCGCCAGACTCGTGACGGTGGGGGGTCGTCCGGCCCTCGGGATTGATCTGCTCCCGCCGCTTTGGGTGCTATCAGAGATGAACCGCCGCAAGGACCTGTTCAGCCGACAGCCGCCGCCGCATCGGTGCCCGCCTGGTTGACAGCGCCTACCACGGGTCCGGCCACGTCAGCCGCCACTACGAGCGGCGGTGCCAGCAGACCCGCAAAACCGCTACGGGCAAACTGGGGGATACATCGGAAGAACCATGTGACAACCAACACACTCCGCATCTGTTGTCCGCGGCTATACAGCCGGCGGGTGGTTCTTCCTGACCGTCAACGAGGCGTTCACGCTGGGCAGCCGCGATTACCGCCTGCCGGGCATCGGCTCGTACATGAACGAGGCGATCAACCGCGGCGACGTGCCGGCCACGCTGGCGGCGATCGTGGCCGTGGTCGTGATGATAGTCGTTGTGGACCAGGTGTTCTGGCGCCCGATCGTGGTGTGGTGCCAGAAGTACAAGGTGGAGGAGACTGCCGAGGCCGACCGGCCACAGTCGTGGGTCTTGGACCTGCTCCAGCGCTCCCGCCTCTACAACGCGCTGGTCCGGCGCCTCTTTCGACACGGCGGTGGTGTGCCGGGTCGCCTCGACGGCGGCGAAGGCCGGGCGGTCCCGCCGCTCCACGTCCCCGGCTGGGCGGGGCGTGCGGTCCGGTGGGCGGCGATGTTCCTGGTCGGTGCGGGGGTCGCCTGGGCGGCCTGGTCGCTGGTGCGTTTGCTGGCGGCCCTGCCGCTGCCGGCGCGTGACGGCGGGCACGACTGGGTGCACGTCGGGCTGGCGTTCGCCCGCACCAGCGCGGCCGTGCTGCTGGGCGCGGCCTGGTGCGTGCCGGTGGGCGTGATGATCGGCGGCTCGGCCACCTGGTCCAAGCGGTTACAGCCGGTCGTCCAGGTGGTGGCCAGCTTCCCGGTGCCGATGCTCTTCCCGCTGGTCACGATGCTGCTGGTGTTCCTGCGGGTGCCATTCACCGTCGGCTGCGTGGCGCTGATGCTGCTGGGGACGCAGTGGTACATCCTGTTCAACGTCATCGCCGGTGCCACGGCAATCCCCGGCGACCTGGGCGAATTTGCCGCCGTGTACCGGATGGGCCGGCGGCAGCGGTGGACGAAGCTGTACCTGCCGTGCGTATTCCCGTACCTGGTCACCGGGCTTGTGACGGCCGCCGCGGGGCGTGGAACGCCACTATCGTCTCGGAGTACGTCAACTTCCACGACCGCACCTTCGCCGCCTTCGGGCTGGGCTCCACGATCAGCCACGCCACCGCGGAGGGGAACTTCCCGCTGCTGTGCGCGGCGGTGGTGACGATGGCGGTGTTCGTCGTGCTGGTCAACCGCTTCTTCTGGAGGAGGCTGTATATGACCAACCGGAAAAAGGCCATGAGCACCACCGCCCCCCCCGAACGCGACAGCGACCCCTGCCGTGGGCAGTGTCGCCGAAAACGGCCTCGCCCCCGAACGCGCGCCCATCTGTGAGGCCAAGAACCTGACCGTCGCCTTCGGCAAGGACGGGTCGGCGGTGGCGCTGAAGGACGTGTCGCTGGCGGTCAATGCCGGCGAGGTCGTCGCCCTCCTCGGCCCCAGCGGCTGCGGCAAGAGCAAGTTGCTGCGGGCGCTGGTGGGGCTGATCCGGCCCACCGCCGGCGAGGTGCTGGCACACGGCCGGCCGCTGGTGGGCGTCCACCCGGGGATCTCGATCGTGTTCCAGAGCTTCGCCCTCTACCCCTGGCTGACCGTGCGGGAGAACGTGGAGGTGGCGCTCAACGGGCTGGGCCTCGGCGCCGACGCCGCGCGCCAGCGTGTGGCCAACGGCATCGACCTGGTAGGCCTGGAGGGCTTCGAGGGGGCGTACCCCAAGGAGCTGTCCAGCGGCATGAAGCAGCGGGTGGGCATCGCCCGTGCCTTGGCGCGGGGGCCGGAGCTGCTGTGCATGGACGAGCCGTTCAGCGCGCTGGACGTGTTCACCACCGAGAGCCTCCGCAGCGACGTGTACCGGCTGCGGACCGGGGACCGCTCCAAGTCCGCCCACCTGCCGGCGAGCCTCAGGAGCGTGCTGATGATCACGCACCTCATCGAGGAGGCGGTGTTCCTGGCCGACCGGATCGTCATCATGGGCACCCGGCCGGGGCACATCCGCCAAGTCGTGCGCAACGAGCTGCCGCACCCGCGCGAGTACCAGCACCCGGCGTTCCTGTCGATGGTGCAGCGGCTGCACGACGTGATCGTCTCCGAGCACCTGCCCGAGCCGACGGCGGAGGAGGCGGCCGCCGCCGCGGCGGGTATCCCCAAGCCCGAGCCGCTGCCGCCGGTCGGCGTCAACGAGGTCATCGGGCTGGTGGAGATCGTGCACGACCACGGCGGGTGCATGGACGTGTTCGCGCTGGACGAGCTGACGGACTACGACTTCGGCCACACCCTGGCGGTGGTCAAGGCGGGGGAGATGCTGGATTTCCTGGACACCCCCAGGAACAGCGTGGTCATGACGGAAGTGGGGCACGAGTTCCTGCACGCGGATATCAACGGCCGTAAGGCGATGTTCAACCGGCAACTGCGGAGCCTGGGCACGTTCAAGCTGGTGCTGCAGATCCTCGGGGAGGCCGCGGGGCATCGGCTGCCGGCGGACGTGGTGCACGAGGAGCTGGTCATGCGCCTGCCGACGCAGGACGTGGAGGCGCTGTTCAAGACCGTGATCGGGTGGGGCCGCTTCGGGGAGCTGTTCGGCTACGACGCCGACGCCGGCGTGGTGTACCTGGAGGCCGGGTCGCAGGCGCGGGGTGAGGGGTTGTGACGGGGCGGGTGGCGTCTGGTTCTCTCCGCGCGCGTTGGACCCCCGGCTCGACCGAGGTGGCGACGAAATCCCCCGGCTGCACAGGCAGGTCCGTGATTTGGTGACCAGATCCTCCCCCCTGACGTGCCGCAGCAGGGCGGCGGCGAGCTTCGCCGCCTCGACCGGGTCGTCGGTGACCCACAGCACCTGCATCCCGTGCCGCTCGAACGGCTTCTCCCCCGGCCACTTGACCGCGTAGTCCTCGCGCCGGGCGACGATCAGCGTGGTCGCGGCGACCAACGGCCGCTCGAAAATCTGCAGCCGCGGAGTGACCTCCAGCCCCACGGGCACGTGGGAGCACCGGGGGCTGACCCGGCCGACCGCCTCTTGCCGGCCGGAGTGTGCATCCCGCTTGACCAGCGCCAGGTACTCTACGGAAACCGCCGGCCGCCGACGGCCGGCGTGAAGGCAAACGGTTTGCGGTGCCGCATCCGCACGTACATCGGGCTGTTAGAGCCGTCCGCATTCTTGCGCCACTCGTAAAACCCATCGGCGGGAATCAGAGAGCGGGCGGCGGCGGAGAAGCTGTGGCGGGCGAGGCGGCGTATCGGGCGGGATTGTACCCGAAGGCTACCCGCGATTGCCGAGGATTCGGCGTCAGGCAGACGCGGCTCTCTTCGAACGGCTGCGGCCGACGGCGAAGCAAATGAGGGCTACGGCGGCGAACCCGGCGGCAGTCCAACCCAGCTGCTTGGCGTCGTCGAACGACTCCCCGGGCGTATCACCGAAGTTGACCAGCAGGTAGTGGGGATCGGCTTGCAGGCCACGCTTGGCGAAGAAGGCCTTCGCTTGATTCGGAAGGGAGGACAGGGAGACGGTGCCGCTGAAGGTAGGCATCGTCTTGGAAAGTCGCGCCGGTGACGGCCGCCGATGTAGAGGAAGACGATCGTCGCGTGGCCGGCGGGCTCGCGGCCGGGCGCGATCACCGGCACGTACCAGTCGTGCAGCGGGCCGGCGCGGCTGCGGTAGGTCAGTTCGATGGAGTCGCGCGTGTCGGCGATGCCGCTCACCTCGATCCACCGCGAGGTGGGCGCCGTGCCGGCTTCCAGGGCGGCGGCGGAGGTGCGGGTGAGCGGGCCGCGTGTCGCGCCGATGATCGCGTAGACGGTCGAGATGACCAGGAAGGTCATCGTGGGCATCAGTGCCACGATCGCGCCGCCATACCAGAGGGAGAGCCGGCGGGCGGGTCGGCTAAAACCGTTGGTCGTATCTCGGTGGGTGTTAGCCCGGTTACCGCGATGGCGGGCGAGGCGGTGCATGGCGGCGATTGTACCTTACGCGGACTGCGAGCGCCGCCGCTTCAGCCGGCGGGGAGGCGCTGCTTCAGACTCAGCGCCGGTGCCCACCAATCCCGCGCCGCCCGCTCCGAGACTGCCTGAGCGGTGAAGTTTAGCGGAAGTCGATCGGCCTTTCCCGCCCCCGCCGCCCACTCCACCTTGTCGCTCCCGGAAGGCATTCCGAGACATCTAATTTAGCAATTCCATTCGTGTTCGCCGCGTGAGGCGTTAGGCGCGCTGGACTGGAGCGTCCGGCAGGCGACGGAAAACGCCGGGACGGGCGCTAAGGCGCTGGCCACGCCGAAAGCCATCACGCAGCTCGTGAAGGCCACGGACGACAACACGCAGGCGGTCATGGAGGTGCGGGCGAGCGACCTGGATATCAACAACGGGTTCCGGTACGTCTCGTTCCGGGCGACGGTGGGGACGACGGCCAGCCTGATTGCCGCCGTGATCCTGGGCGACCCCGAACAGAAGGCGCCGACGAAGATCGCCACGTGTAGGCAGATCGTGACGTGATGCGGCTCAAGTCAGTGGCGCGCCCCCGCCGCGGTAACGGTGCCGCGGCGGGGGTTTGAAGCTCCGCTATGCGGGGGCTGGCGGGGATGGCGCAACGCTGGCGACGGTCCTGCCATTCCTATGAGGCCTTTGACTTGCGTGTTTCTTCGGTGCCGCCGAGGTTCTCCATCGCAAGGGCGGCAAGCTTGAGTAATCGTAAGTCGTTGCCGCAGACGCAAATCTTTGTTCCATGCAGTGAGCGGGTGAGGTCGAGGTACAGTCTTCGCCGCCCGCGAGTGAATTTCAGGGTGACGCTCGCGCGCGATAGCGGGAGGGAGCGACGGGATTCCGTCCTCCGCGCGCGTTCCTCTAGCTCGTGGCGGGGCGGTTCGAACGTGCCGCGGACATCGATCTCCTGGTCTGACAGCTCCACTACCGCCGACACGAGCTGGCGCAGGGGCGGTGCTTCTTGCCCGAAGTCGAAGACGCGGAGTTCCAGACCCATGTGCACCGCTTCCTACGATTTGCTGCCGGGTTCGCGAACGCGGGCAGTTTAGCACAAGCGTACCGGTCTCCACGCGCAGCACAGTCAGCGCCGTTCTCCCCAGAAAGAGCGGCCCGCCTGCGGGGGACGTGAGGGCCGGAGCTCGGAGGGTCCGACGCGCACGGTCGCGACGCGTCCTGCGTCCGGCCGCACAGGCCGGGCCTGGCGCCGGGCGGCAGATTCTCCTCACCGCCCGGGCGGCACGGCGCCGCATTCGGGGCAGCGGTCGGGCGTGGACCGGAGATCGTAACTGCAGGCTGGGCAGAGGCCGCGCTTTTGGCGCATGCTGCGGCGGGTGCGGATCGCGGCGGCGCGGCCCCAGAAGTAGGGCAGAATTCCTGTAATCGAGATCGCGAACCAGTGGGGCACAACTATTACCTGCCACCGCGCCGTTTCGTAGTGGTCAGTCGCTCGCACGAAGCCCGTAATGGCGTAGAACCCCGCTCGTTCCCAGGCGGAGCGCCGCGGCGCTAACGGCGAGCTCGGCGCCGCCATCCAGTACTCGATCCAGGGCCTCAACGGCGACGACCCCGGCCGTTTTGAAACGCGTTGCTGGGGCGGGGACCGCAATAAGGTCGGGCAAGGAGGAGCAATGGCCGTCGTGCTGGTAGCGGACGACGAGGCGCACGTCCGCTGGGTGCTGTCGCACAAGCTCAAGCAGGCCGGCCACGAGGTGCTCCTCGCGGCCGACGGGCAGGAGGCGCTGGAATTAGCGTTACAACGTCGGCCCGAGCTGATGATCACGGACCTGCAGATGCCCGGGTTGGGCGGACTGGAGCTGTGCCGGCGCTTGGCCGCCGACCCCGCCACGTCGAACATACCGGTGGTCATGTTGACCGGCCGAGGACACGCCCCGGGCGATGAAGAACTCCGCGACACTCGAATCCGCAAGGTGTTCAGTAAGCCGTTCAGCCCCGCCGAGGTGATGAAGGCGGTCGCGGAGCTGACGTCGCAGGCGACCTGACGCCGCGCGAATAGAAATTGAGCTTTCACCACAGTCCCCCGCCCTGGCATCCCACGTTCGGCCGGGACGCAGTTCATGACGTCACCGGCCGCTCGACCAGGAGGACCGCCTGCGCCTCGCCCAGGCGGTATCCCCAGCCGTCGTGGTATTCGACGTAAGAGACCGCATTGAACTGCCGCCGGCAGTAGCCGCGGATGGAGGCCGAGGCGGCGGAGATCAGCGCGGTAAGGTACGCGGGGCTGCTGCCGTTCAGGGCAGAAAGGATCGGGTTGTAGACCGCCCGCGCGGCGGTGATCAGGTCCGCCGAGGCGGGGAGGGGGGTGAGTGTGATGGGCATGGGCTAAATCTGAACGAGCCACCGATGGGGCACGGATTCACACCGATTCACGGGTAGAATGGCGGGGTGAGGCGTTGGCTGTTCAACACCG
>Ga0308176_10000428_pt1 | contig 26840 bp, 26 predicted proteins | sample PhyCR2_3_FD_203890 | JGI IMG/M metagenome (GOLD analysis project Ga0308176, IMG submission 203890) | Soil microbial communities from UC Gill Tract Community Farm, Albany, California, United States - DLSLS.C.R2 | ecosystem: Environmental > Terrestrial > Soil > Agricultural land | place: USA... | reverse complement strand
GCGCAGCACACGGAAGGGCTGACCTTCGTTCTCCGCGAAAGCATGGTTCAAGGACGGATTAGACTTCAGAGCCTTCACGATGGCCCAGGCAATCAGATGGGTGAAGCTGAGCTTGCTCTTTCCCGCCAGCGCTCTTTGCTTGTTGATCAGGTTCCGGTTTTCTTCAACAATCCGGACCGGCACCTGGCGCTGCGACGTAGCTGTTGGGATAGAAAGGCTAGCGGTCATGTTTTCCACGATCCGGGCAGCAACACCCCGGAGTGGAATCAACTGGTCGCTCGCTCCAACGGCCTTGGAGTCCTGCTTCGCGGGCGCAGGCGAGGCGGTTCTCGTGATCTCGGCCACCCCTGGCGCGGCGGAGGGCCCCGATGTTTGGACCGATTGATTGGCAGATTCCTGCGGAGCGGGCGTTGGTTGGGGAGGTTCTACTCGCGGAGGTTCACCAGTTGGGGGTTCGCGCTCCGGAGTAACCGGCGAGGGAGGTTCTTTAGCGGGCGGAACCTCTACGGGAGGGTCCTGCTGAGATACAGGAGGCCCGGTGGGTACACCCGGTTCGGACGGCAGGGGCGTTCCATTCAGACTTGCTCCGTTCTCCGGCGTTACGGGAGGCTCTTCGACCGCGGTCGCCGTGTTCCCGTTGGACGAAGGCGCCGATTCCGCACCGCGATTGAATACATCGACCCAACCCCGGTCGACGCTCTCCCGATCGAACTGATACTGATGGTAAAGCTCTTCTTCTAACCAGCTGTTTATGCCCGACGCGGGGTCTTGTACTTGCGCCATCTTGATTTGGTGAGATCTAGGTAGATTGGAAGGTCAGGAGCGGGTCCGCAAGACGCACCACTCCGGTTTTATTCGGTCCGTGCATCTTATTGTAACGAAGTGGACACCGTTCGGGCGCGCTTCAGCCTGAGGAGTTTGCGTGCCGGGCGCTTATTCGCGTACGCGTTAGCGCGCAAATTGACGGAACAAGAACCAGGCGGTCAGCGCCCAGGCATAGACGAGAATGGCCATCCGGGCGCGGTCCGCATTCATTCGCTTCACCGCGTGTGCGCCGAAATACCCGCCAAAAATGCCCGCGATCAGCATCGGGAAACCGGAGGAGTAGACCAATGCACCTCGCCAGGCGAACAGAACGACGGCGAGAATGTTGATGACACAACTGCAGACCATCCGCAGCCCGCTCGCGGGATGCACGTCGAGGCTGCTCGCGACCAGGTAAAGGGCGATCATAAGAACTCCCATACCGGCCCCAAAGTATCCGCCGTAGATCGAGATGATGGTCTGCCCGATCAGCAAAGCTGCGAGCGACTCTGCCCCGTGATGCTTCACGGCGAACCGGCGTATCCAGGGTGCGATGGTGAAGACAAAGGCAGCGATAAACAACAGCCAGGGCACGAGGCGTGCAAAGGTCGAGTTCGAGGTACTGAGCAGCAGGACACTACCGATCCCGGACCCCACGAAGCTCGCGACGGACATAAAGAGCAGGAATCGCCGGTTGGTCGCATGCACGACATCGCGGTATACCCAAGCCGAGGCTACCGATCCCGGCAGAAGCACTAGTGACGCGGTCGCATTCGCCTGGACAGGGGCTATGCCGGCCAGAAGCAGCGCCGGGAAAGCCAGGAAGGTTCCTCCTCCCGCAAGCGCGTTAGCCGCTCCGCCGAGGAAAGCCGCTGCTAGCAGGATGAACAGTACAAAAGGGGAATGAGTCAACGAATCCTCGAAGGCAAAGTTAGGGCCAGGGACGCACCTGGTCCGTCTCGATGGTGATCGACCGCCAAATCAGGTTCACTCACTGGCGGAGAAGCGCCACAATGTCATCAACCGTGATCACCCCGATAACGCGCTGGTCTCTGTCGATCACAGGCAGGGTGAGCAGATTGTAACGGTCGAACATCTCGGCGATGCGATCCTGTTTTTCTTCCAGCGGGACGCAAAGCAGAGGATCGGAAGCGTAGTCCTTTAGTTGGGCCGATCCCGGAGCGAAAAAGAGCCTTGCAATCGGAACCGCGCACTTCAGCCGCCCGGAGTCGTCCACAAGGAAGATGTTATGGAGATACTCGATCGTTTCCGCATCTTTCTTCAGTTCCGCGAGGGCATCAGCAACGGTGGCATTCTCCGGAAGCGTCAGAAAACTGGTATTCATCAACCCGCCAGCCGTATCGTCGGAAAACTCGAGCAACTCCTCAACGTCTTCCTTCTCTTCCGGACTCATCTCACCCAGAATTTCTTCCGAGCGCTCCTCTTCCATTTCATTCAGCAGGTCAGCAGCTTCGGACGGCTCCATCTCCTCGAGAATCTCAGCCGCCTTCTCCGCTTTCAGGGACTCGATAATGCGCATTTGCACATCCGGCTCGACTTCCGTCAGTAGCTCAGCCGCGGATTCACTGTCCATGGCGTTGAACAGAGCCTGCCTGTCCTCATGCCCTAGCTCCTCGACGATGTCTGCGAGATCGGCCGGGTGCATGTTCTCGAGCAGCTTGTTCGAAATGTTCAGACGCACCCGCCGCTGCGGATCAGCTTCCAGCATGTTGCAGAATTCCCAGCGGATCGAATTGCTCGGTATGCGGCTTTGCATTCTCCGGATCACCTGAGGAGGAACAACGCCCTGGAGCACGCGGCGCAGAATCGAACGCAGGCCGATGTCAATTTCGAGAATGTGAAGCACATCATGATCGTTCTCCCGCTCGCGCAGAAAAGTAACGTCGTTGACTCGGACTACCTTGCGGCCGTGCGCATCGATGATCTGCTGATCTAGCAGATCCCGAACCATGCGGAGCATGTACTCGTCCGAATGATAAGGCGTGAGACTCTCGTTATTGAGATGTATACCCTCGGTTGTGATCTCCCGTATCTGGTCATAACGGATACTCAACCATCCGGGACCCGCGCCCACAAGATAGCGATCGAGGCGAACGGGATCGATTAGGGGAACAAGAGCGGCGTCCCGAAGAGTGCCGATCAGTTTGCCCTTCAGGTCGAACACTCTTACGCCGATTAGTTCGGACAGGTAGAGAAATTCTTCCGTAGACATCGTTCCAAAAGACCCGCAAGATGCTGATGCTGCCCCATCTTACCCTGAAATCCCGCTTATGAGCGACTCGACTCAGGTCCTAGATTCAGACACTTCGCTGAGCCTGTATGACTTCTTCGGAAGGGACGGCCTGCTGTCGCGTTCCCATCCTAATTACGAATATCGACCGGGCCAGTTTGAGATGGCTCGGGCCGTCGAATCCGCATTGAAGAACCGCGAACATCTGATCGTGGAAGCAGGAACGGGGACCGGTAAAACCCTGGCGTATCTGATCCCTTCACTACTCTCGGGGAAACGCGTCGTTATTTCTACCGGAACGAAAAACCTCCAGGAGCAGCTCTTCTTCAAGGATGTCGCGTTCCTTCAAACGCTCTTCAGCTCTCCCCTCCCGGTCTGCTACATGAAAGGCCGGTCAAATTATCTTTGCCGGCAGAAGCTCTACGACGCCGAACGTGAGCCGATTCTTCAGGGTCTCGAAGAAATTCGTGAATTCAAGCTGATCCGCGAGTGGGAGGAAACGACCGCCACGGGAGATCGCAGCGAGTTACGTGAAATACCCGAAAACAGCACACTTTGGGCAAAGCTCGATGCGCGAAGCGACATGTGCTCGGGTTCGAAGTGCAAGCAGTTCGATCGATGCTTCATTACGGAGATGCACCGTCAGGCGGCTCAAAGCAACATCATCATCGTCAACCACCATCTGTTTTTCGCTGATCTCGCGGTTCGGAACCAATCTTTCGGCGCTCTCATCCCCGAGTATTCGGGCGTCATCTTCGACGAGGCGCATGAAATTGAGGACGTCGCCGGGCAGTACTTCGGCATCAGTGTCAGCAACATACAGTTCCAGCACCTCGTCCGCGACGTATCGGCAATCTCGCGCCAGAAAATGTTTGCGACTCCCGAACTCGACCGTAGCCTCGTTCAACTCGGGGACCGAGTGGAGGCCTTCTTTCAGCTATTCCCGCACGAGGGACGCCATGCCTTCAACAACCATGAAGCGATTCTTGAAGAGCACAATGAAACGTATCGCGAGTTGATGTTCGCGCTCGATCTGTTGTGCGCACGCCTCGAGATGGCGGGAGGTAACGTGGAAGCCGCACTGCCGTTGGTGCGGCGCGCAAAGCTCCTGTCTCATGCACTCCAGTTTTGGGTAGAAGTCCACGACTCGGCTTACGTGTATTGGACAGAGCGACGGCTCCGCAGCACTTCCCTGCAGGCAATACCAATAGACGTCTCCCGGGCGCTGGCCGCCCGGCTATTTGACGCAGTGCCTTCGGTTGTGTTGACGTCGGCGACTCTTACGGTCGCGGGGACGTTCGAGTATGCGCAAGCGCGGCTGGGGCTACCCTACGCAAAAACTCTGGTTGTCGAGAGCCAATACGATTACGCAAAGCAGGTTCTCCTCTACGTACCGCCGCAAATGCCTGACCCACGGAGGGCAGATTTCCCGGCACAGGCCGCCAGGGAAGTCGGTGAATTGATCAAGGCATCCAGGGGTAGGGCGTTCGTCCTGTTTACCAGCTATGCGCAGATGCGCCAAGTCTATGACCGGCTGAAAGCCACGCTCGACTATCCCGTTTTTCTACAGGGCGAAGCTCCACGAAACGCTCTACTTGAAACGTACCGTTCGACACCGGGGGCGGTCCTGTTCGGAACGTCGAGTTTCTGGCAGGGAGTGGACGTACAAGGCGAGCAACTCAGTTGCGTGATCATCGACCGGCTGCCGTTTGCGGTTCCATCCGATCCGGTCATTGCAGCGCGCTCGGAAGATATTCGAAGAGCTGGGGGAGACGCCTTCTACGAGTACCAGGTTCCGCAGGCCGCGCTGACGCTGAAGCAAGGTTTCGGCCGCTTGATCCGAAGTGCCTCGGACCGCGGGGTACTCGCGTTGCTAGATAATAGGATCGTGAAACAGCGTTACGGAAGAGTGTTTTTCCAGAGCCTGCCCGCCTACCGCTTTACTTCGAATCTGCGGGAAGTGCAAGAGTTCTTCGATGTTTGAAGTCTGCGTAGAACACACGTTCGCGGCGGCACACGCACTCCGGAACTACCACGGAAAGTGCGAGAACGTCCATGGCCACAACTATCGCGTACAGGTCGCGGTGGAGGGTCCCGACGTCGATGAGAATGGCCTGCTATACGACTTTGCAGAACTAAAGAAGCAACTCCGGGCTACAAGCGAGTACCTGGATCACCAGTTCATCAACGATCTTGCGCCTTTCGTCGAAATCAATCCCTCGGCAGAGAACATTGCGAGGTTCTTCTGCGACGAAATCCAGAAGACACTCGCGTCCGCGCTGATTTCTTATGTACGGGTGTGGGAGACCGATACGTCATTCGCAACGTACCGGCCACGAAGAAATACGTAGAGACTAACGGCCGAAAAATTCCGCGTTCTTGGGGCCAAACTCGGCCCACTTTTCCGGAAGATCGTCCGCCGCGAAAATCGCGGAGACAGGGCAGACAGGAACACAGGCGCCGCAATCGATGCATTCCACCGGGTCAATGTACAGCATCTCGGCACCCTCGAATTTTTCTTCATCCTTCTTGGGATGGATGCAATCGACGGGGCAAGCGTCGACACAGGCGGTGTCTTTTGTTCCGATGCAGGGTTCCGCTATAACGTATGCCATCTTAGGTTCGATTTCTCAACGAGGAAGTAAATCTTAGAATTAGCACAGACTGCGGAATCCGGACAATGCGCGCACACCGAGTGGCTGAAATAACGCCCTAAGCGCGTACAATGGCGGGAGATGAGCGCGAAGGTGCGTAAGGCCGTTTTCCCTGCTGCCGGACTAGGAACGAGGTTCCTTCCGGCGACAAAAGCTTCACCCAAAGAAATGTTGCCGCTTGTGGACAAGCCGCTGATCCAATATGGCGTCGAAGAAGCGGTGCAATCCGGCCTGCAGCACATCGTAATCGTGACCGGACGCGGCAAATCTTCGATCGAAGACCATTTTGATGTCAGCTTTGAGCTCGAATACCTACTCGAATCCAAAAAGAAAATGGACATGCTGGCACAGGTCAGAGCAATTTCCGACATGATCGACGTCTCCTATGTGCGCCAGAAGGAAGCCCTGGGCTTGGGCCACGCCGTACTCCGAGCCAAAGAGCTTGTCGGCAATGAGCCATTCGCAGTTGTCTTGTCCGATGACATCATTGACGCCGAGGTGCCTTGCATCCGTCAACTACTGGAGGTTTACGAACAGTACGAAGCGCCAGTTATCGCACTGATGGAAGTGCCGGCGGATCAAATCTCGGCCTACGGTGTTGTGGATGCGGAACTTGTCTCGGACGGCAAGCTGGGCAACAAACTCTACCGGATCCGCGACATGGTCGAAAAGCCCAAAAAAGAAGACGCACCATCGAATCTGGCCGTCATCGGCCGTTATCTTTTAACACCGGATATATTCGGGTGCATTGAATCGATCGAACCGGGCAGTGGCGGCGAGTTACAACTGACCGACGCCTTGAAGCATATGCTCCGGAACCGGCCTGTGTTTGGCTTGAAGTTCGACGGGAAGCGATTTGATGCGGGAGACAAGCTGGGCTTTTTGAAAGCGACCGTCGAGTTCGCACTGGCACGCCCGGATTTGGGAGCTCCGTTCCGGGATTATCTTAAGTCGCTGAGTGTCTAGGTCGCAACCGGGTACGAGGACGGGCCTGCCGGGCCAATCGGCATCTGGTCCCGCCCCTCCCGGATTGAAGCTAGAATTTACGTAACGAACCTCAACCCTATGCAGCCAATCTCACGGCTTCTCACCATCGGTTTTGCGGCAGCCGCCTTACTCCTTGCAGATCCTCAAAAGAGCACAATCAAAGTCGAAGTAAAGAATCAATACGACAAGCCAGTAGAGAACGCGTCTGTCATTCTCGATTTTCTTGGCTCCCACCAGATCACGAAGTTGGGCAAACGCAAAGGTGTCCACTGGGAGGTGCACACGAATCAGCAAGGGATGGCGAGTTTCCCTCCTGTCCCCTATGGCACGATCCAGTTGCAGGTAATCACAAAGAAGTATCAGACCTTTGGCGACAAGTTCGAGGTGGATTCAGACGAGAAGAAATTCGACATAAAGCTGAATCCTCCTCAAAGCCAATACAGCGCGCATCCTCCGCTGAAGCCCGCGGATCCGGACAAGAAGCACTAGGGGGATTCACAACCGGGTCGCACGAGAGTCAATGGCGATGACTTCGATCTCCACTTGAACATCGCGTGGCAGCCGCGCGACTTCCACTGTGGAGCGAGCGGGCGGTTCCTTCGGGAAATACTTGGCGTAGATCTCATTCATACGTGGAAAATCGCCCATATTTTTCAAGAACACAGTCGTCTTGATCACGTCCGCCATCCTCAGGCCTGCTCCATCTAAGACGAGGCTGATATTTTCGAGAACCCTCGTCGTCTGCTCTTCAATGGAGCCCTCCACCACCTGGCCGCTCTCGGGGTCTAACGGAATCTGCCCGCTTAGAAATACGAATCCATTCTGGCGAACGGCGGTGGAATAAGGCCCAACCGCTTTCGGGGCTTTGCTGGCGGTGATCACTTCTCTCATCGTTCTATTTTGCACTTCGGTTCTGCGATTGTGCCGGCCGAAGAGTGGTGATACTGCCGGCAAGGCTGCGTGTGTCTGGTGCTCCGAGCCGCTCCATCTCTCTTCCGAGTTGTTCAGCAACGAGGAGAGGCGCCCGGGGATCGATGAATGTGGCAGTCCCCACCTGGACGGCTGAAGCACCTGCAATCAGGAATTCCGCGGCGTCTGCTCCGTTGCAGATTCCTCCGAGGCCCACGATCGGGATGCGGGCGATCTGCGCCGCTTCATACACGAGGCGGACGGCGACGGGCCGGATACCGGGTCCGGACAGCCCGCCGAAGCCAGCCCCGATCCGCGCCGAGCGCGTCTGGTTATCAAGAGCCAGTGAGACGAACGTATTCACTAAGGAAATGGCGTCCGCGCCCGCCTCCTGAACGGCTTTCACGAATGGCTGAATACTTGACACATTGGGGGATAGCTTCACCAGCAACGGGCGCCTTGAAACCTGGCGAGAGCGCGCCACGAGATCGTAGGTTGCCTGGGGATCGCTCGAGAAGAAGATGCCGCCTTCCTTTGTATTCGGGCAGGAGATGTTGAGTTCATAACCCGCAATCCCCTCGGCGTCTTCGAGCCGCTGAAGAACTCCCAGGTAGTCGTCGACCCGATATCCGAAGACGTTCGTGAAGACCGGGACCGAATAACGGCGCAACTTCGGCAACTTCTCGCGTAGGAACGCATCCACACCGACGTTTTGCAGGCCTACGGAATTGATCATTCCCGCTTCGGTGTGCCACAAACGAGGCGCAGGATTGCCTCCGATAGGCTCAAGCGAGAGCCCTTTCGTAATCATTCCGCCGAGCTGATTCAGGTCCAGCAGAGTCGCAAATTCGAGGCCGTAGCCGAATGTCCCCGAAGCCGCAAGCACAGGATTGCGAAGCCGGATTCCACACAGTGTTGTTTCGAGCCGATTCGGCATTTCTGGCCGCTACCGGGCTCCGCTGAGCTCAGATTCCGCTTGGTTTAATCCATGCGCCAGGCGAGTGATCAAACTCCAGGATTCGCGGACATCATCCTCGGTCGTCATGAAGTTCCCGATTGCGAACCTCAAAACGAACCGTCCCTCGAGGACTGTGTGAGACAGGAAAACAGATCCCGTGCTGTTCACGGCAGCGAGCAACTGCTGATTGAGTTCATTACTGCCGCGATGGCGAAAGCAGACGAGTGAAAGAGGAACGGGAGCGGCGAGTTCGAAATCCGGAGAAGCTTCGACGAGTTCCTTTAAGAGTTGGGCCAGGCGCAGCGACTCCCGCAATAAGGCGACCACGCCTTCACGGCCGTAGTAGCGGAATACATACCAGAGCTTCAGTGCCCGGAAACGGCGCCCAAGCTGAACGCCGTAGTCCATGAAGTTGACTGCTTTGTCATCTTCAGCCGTGCGAAGATACTCGGCCGAGAGCGAAGAGGCTCGCTTCAATACCTCAGGGTATCTGGTGTATAAGACGCTGCAATCGATCGGGACATACAGCCACTTGTGAGGATTCAGAACGATCGAGTGGGCCCGCTCCGCGCCGTTTAGGATGTGGCGCATTTCCGGAACCACCGCGGCAGGTCCGCCATACGCAGCGTCTACGTGAAGCCAGACATCGTGCCTTTCCGCAATCGCGGCGATTTCGGCAACAGGTTCGATGGCACTCGTGGACGTGGAGCCCACGGACGCAACAATAAAGCAGGGCCGTTTGCCCGCGGCGATATCCGCCTCGATCGCTTCCGCCAGTTTCTCCGGACGCATGCGGAACTCACTGTCGACACCGACCTTACGGACATTATCCTGTCCGAATCCGAGAGTGATCGCCGCTTTTTCCGACGATGAGTGGGTATGTTCCGAGACATACACCGTGAGCCCGGGGGTCATACCGCTCGTTCGGCAGTTCGGTTCCACGTACTCACGTGCTGCGCCCAGCGCCTGCATCACTCCGACAGAGGCCGTGTCATAGATAATTCCGAAGAATTGGTCACTCAAACCGACCCACTCACGCAGCCAGCCGAGCGTCACCTGCTCGAGTTCGGTCGCGCCAGGTGAAGATTTCCAGAGCATCGCATTGATGTTCACCGTAGCGGCAAGCAACTCGGCCAGAATACCCGGCGGTGTTGATGAAATCGAGAAGTACGCAAAAAACCGGGGATGGTTCCAAAGCGTAAGTGCTGGCAGTATCAGCGATTGAAAATCACTGAATATGGTCTCGAGGGACTCGCCGGTTTCAGGGGCAGAGGCGGGAAGTTTCGCTCCCAATTCACCTGGAGCGACGTTCGCGGTAACCGGGAACTTTCGCGGGTTCTTCAGGTAATCGGCAACCCAGTCGACGTGTTTATGTCCGGCAATTCGGAACTCGTCTACCGTCGTTTCCATCGATTTGAGCCGAGGCGACTCGTGCTGATTCGGTTCCACGCGATCTCAGCCACCATCGTACGCCGCTCGCATTCTTCGGCTAAGCGTTCTCGGGCGGCGGCCAAGGTATTGGGAGATGAACGTTCAACCAGTCGATTGCCTCGTCGATTTTGTGGAACAAGCGCACCGGGACACCTTCCAGGCTTTCGGCATAGAACGTGATGTCGGCGAGAACTGTCCCGGAGTGAGCCGCGAGAGCGACTCTCGTTGGACTCTTCGCCCGCACGTCGCTCGCGATAGCGCGAAGCAGGCTCGTTCCGGCTCGCAATTCGGTAAGGCCTGAAAAGTCGATGAAGCGGGCAAACTGTGGACGAAAGGCCGGCTCAGCCCAAAGATGCTGCGCAGCTGTACCAAGCTCCCATTCACCAATTACACCCGAGAGGTGCATAAATATACATTGTTGTTGCTCATCAATGACGTAGGTCAAAGACACGGCTTCAGTTTATGCCGATGTCGAGATCAAAACCAGAAATGAATCCCACATTCAACACAAATGGGGTGGGACTTTGAAGCTAACCGGCTTTTTATGCAGTGTGCAGAGAGTTAGGAGTGCCGGGCTATGCTCTTTTCAATCAGCTCGCGCGGATCGACCAGATGTTCCGGCCGGAAGTGTCCGGTGGACCAGCGGCAATTCTCCTCGAGTTGGATGCCAAGGAAGTACCCGATTTCGCGAAATACGCAGTAACGAATCGTTCCTATCAGTTGACCATCTCCGTACCGCATGATAATGCGAATTCCTGCCGGAATTGGCTTTTCGACATGAAGGCAGATGCCTGAAAGGGAAATGTCCTCCAGGTTTGCGATGCGGTGGTGATGGCGCCCGTCCTGCTCCCAAAGCACCTCAACCAGTTCCGCACACAACATCCGGTGATCATTTCTTCTTTCTTGCATACGAACCTCATCGGATGGGGACCGCATTCGCAGAAGTCCCCCGGGTTGCAGGATTCATCCGAGCTGGTCACTGCAGTACGGTGTAAGTATAGGCCGCGCGTTTTCGGTAAGCGAGCTCACGGCTGTTTCGATGACTAACAGCTATCCACCCGTTCCCCAGCCGGAAGTCCAAAATACGCGGTTTAGTGTGATCATCCGGGTAGCGTTCTTTGTTGCCCTGGTGATTATCAGCCGATTCGCTGTGAATGCCCCGCTGCAGGTGTTCGGCACCGTCGTAGCAGCTACTGTCGGACTCTACCTCGCCGGAATTCTCGCAAACGTATTCACAATGCGGGTTTTTGACCGGCGGCCGCTCGCGGACATCGGTCTGCAAGTGAATCTGGCATCGGGCCGGAACTTCGCCTTCGGAGTCCTGATGGGGGGTGGGGCGGCGGCTCTCATGCTGTGGGCGCCCCTGCTTGCTGGTACCGGTCACCTGGTGGCGAAGCCGGACATCCAAACGAATATCCCGTCTCTCATCTTTTATCTGGCGGCACTCTTGTTTGCGGCCACAGGAGAAGAGTTGATCTTCCGGGGTTATGCCTTCCAGCTACTCGTAGAGAAGATGGGGCCATTCGCGACCATCCTGCCGGTCAGCGTCTTGTTCGGGTTTGCTCACGGAATGAACCCAAATGCTTCCCGGCTCGGAATCGCCAATACCATCATCTGGGGGATTCTTCTGGGCTATGCGTTCTTGCGCACGCATGACCTATGGCTCCCGATCGGTCTGCATTTTAGCTGGAATGCGATACTTCCGCTTTTCGGAGTGAACCTAAGCGGGCATACAATTGATGTAACGAGGTACACCTATCGATGGGATTTGATGCCTATCTGGAGCGGCGGAAGCTACGGTCCGGAGGGCGGTCTCCTGACCACCATCTTTGTAGTCAGTCTGTTCTTTGCCCTGACGAAAGTTCCAGTGGTTCAACAGCCGGCACGGGTGGCACCCAGCCTAAACGATCCGTTCTGATAGCCCTGCTTGCCCTGGGACTCTCCTCCCTGTATACCGTTCCGGTTAAGGCCGATAAGCTGAGCTTTGACGATCGACTGGAAATCGAACGAGGACTGAACGCGGAGTATGCCACCATGCGGGTCCCTCTGCCAAGAGCCAAGAGACCTCTGCCGTTCAACAGTCCCGGTGGAATCGACCACCAGGCCTGGGACAAATCGATGCAGGAGAACGGCCCGGCCGCTCGGCTTGGCGACGAAGTACAGATCACCCGGGTGCAGATTGAGTCGAACAAGATCGTTCTCGAGGTGAACGGGGGCACGCGTTCCGGTCACTGGTACGATCACGTGCAAGTCGGAATGGGCGGGACCATGTCGACCGCGAACCCTTACCCGAATCAGACGGGGCAGACAGCCCACGGGTCGCACGTAGCAATCGTGTTCCCGAAGGGCGTTCCGGCGCTGAAAGCAGCGGAAATCAGGGACATGCTCGCTCCGGTATTCGACTTCTCGAAGCATTCCGCCGCGGAACAGTATATGGATAAGCTTCCCGAGCCGATCAAAAAGGCGATCAAGGAGCAGCGTGCGACACAGGGCATGGACAAGGACCAAGTCCTGCTAGCCCTGGGAAAACCACGTAACAAGAGTCGCGAAGTAAGCCGGGAAGGCGACGACCTGGAGGATTGGATCTATGGCGACCCTCCCGGGAAGGTGACCTTCGTCCGCTTCAGCGAGGGCAAAGTCGTCAAAGTGGAAGAGTCTTACGCCAACGTCGGAGGGACCACGACGCCTCCCCTTCCTACCGTCCGGTGACTCCTAGACGACAGTCTGCAACTGCCGTCGAGCGGGTCCGCTCGGGCTGGTCCGTAGAATAGAAGTATATATGGCAACCAGAGTAGGAATTAACGGCTTCGGCCGTATCGGGAGAAATGTTGTCCGCGCTGGACTTAACAATCCCGACATCGAGTTCGTAGCCGCCAATGACCTGACTGATACAGCGACGCTCGCCCATCTTCTAAAGTACGACTCCATCCTTGGTCAGCTGAAATCTGACGTTAAAGCAGACGGTGACACCCTCCGCATTGGCGATAAAGCGCTTAAGATTTTCGCTATCCGTGACCCGGGGGAAATCGACTGGTCCAGCGTGGGCGCCCAGATCGTTGTCGAATCGACTGGACGATTTACGGATGCCGCGGACGCCAAGAAGCACCTGCGTGGTTCGGTGAAGAAGGTCATCATTTCCGCGCCTGCAAAGGGTGAGGACATCACCGTCGTTCTTGGTGTGAACGATGGCATGTACGACAGCGCGAAGCACACGGTGGTTTCGAATGCGTCCTGCACGACGAATTGCCTGGCCCCCGTTGTCAAAGTTCTGAACGATACGTTCGGAGTCGAGAAGGGCTCGATGACAACAATTCACAGCTACACGAATGATCAGCCGGTTCTTGACTTCCCACACAAGGACCTGCGACGTGCTCGCGCAGCAGCGCTGAACATGATCCCCACCTCGACCGGCGCCGCGAAGGCCATCGGACTCGTGCTTCCCGAACTCAAGGGCAAACTGGACGGATACTCCATGCGGGTTCCGACGCCTGATGTGTCAGTCGTGGATTTCGTCGCGGTTCTGAAGAAAAAAACAACGAGTGAAGAGATAAACGGGGCTTTGAAAGCCGCAGCGGAAGGCCCTCTCAAGGGCATCCTCGCCTATACCGAAGACCCTGTCGTCTCGTCCGATATGCTTCACAACCCAAACAGTTCCATCGTCGATGCCGAATTGACGAAGGTACTCGACGGCAATCTGGTGAAGGTGGTCGCCTGGTATGACAACGAATGGGGCTATTCCAATCGTATCGTTGATTTAATTACATTCCTGGCAAAGAAGGGCCTTTAAGGCGTCGCGAAGACAATAAATTAAGCCCGGGTCAGATGGAGATTTGGTTATGGGACTGCAAATTTCTACTGACTTGGGCTTTTTTTGCGCTCGCGCGGGCGGCACTGGTGATCATGTCATTGCAATCGGCGAAGAACTGCATCGGTGAACTCTCCCGTTGACCCAGTCCCTCCCACATCGCCGGTGAGACATTGGCCGTCCTGATACACGGACTCAATGCTTGATTGAAGCCGAGCCGCGGCATCATTTTCTCCGAGGTGAGTCAGAAGCATCACGCCGGAGAGCATCATCGCGGTGGGATTTGCCTTCCCCTGGCCCGCAATGTCGGGAGCGCTGCCGTGAACAGCCTCGAAGACGGCGTGAGCCTGGCCCATGTTAGCGCCGGGCACGATTCCAAGCCCGCCGACAAGGCCGGCCGCCAGATCGGAAACGATATCTCCATACAGGTTCGGCAGCAGAAGTACGTCGAAAGTCTCCGGACGAACTACAAGTTGCATTGAAGCATTGTCGACGATCAGTTCCTTGTAGCGAATCTGCGGAAACTGAGCCGCCGTTTCACGGCAGCAGCGCAGAAACAGGCCGTCCGCGAGTTTCATGATGTTCGCCTTATGGATCGCGGTTACCTGCTTGCGCGCATTCTTCGCTGCGTATTGAAACGCGTAGCGAGCAATGCGCTCCGAGGCCGTTCGAGTAATCACCTTTAGGCTGGTCACAACATCCTTCACAACTTCGTGTTCCAGGCCTGAGTAAAGGTCCTCCGTGTTTTCGCGGAAGATCACCATGTCGATCGCAACATCCTGGAAACGCGTCTTGATGCCGGGAAGTGTTCGAACAGGGCGCACGTTCGCGAACAGATCGAGCGCCTTGCGCAGCTGTACATTAACGCTCTGAAAACCGCCCGCAACGGGCGTGGTGACCGGCCCTTTCAATCCCACCCGAGTCTCATTTAGTGAATCGAGCACGTGCTGCGGGAGAGCTTTGCCTGATTCGAGAATGATGGATTCGTTCAACTCCACGCGCTGCCAGGCAATATCTACCCCGGTTGCATCGATAGCGCGGACCGCCGCTTCAGCTACTTCAGGGCCGATTCCGTCGCCTGGGATGAGAGTGCAGTGATGGGGCACACTTCGATTCTAGTCGTGAATTGCGGTAAATCCGGACCCACTTGTCACAATGACAGTGATGCCTCGGATTGAACGCGCGTTGTTGAGCGTAACTGACAAGACAGGATTGGTTGACTTTGCCCGAACGCTTCATTCAATTGGCGTGGAACTGATCTCCACGGGGGGAACGGCGCGACTGCTGCGTGAAAATGCATTGCCGGTCCTTGAAGTGGCTGAGTTGACCGGCTTTCCGGAGATGCTCGACGGACGAGTAAAAACGCTCGACCCGCACATTGCGGGCGGCATTCTCGCCGTACGCTCCAATCCAGAGCACATGAACGCACTGGAGAAACATGGCATCCGCCCTATCCAGATGGTCGTCGTCAACCTCTACCAGTTCGAGAAGTTTGCATCGCAGCCGAATGTCGCTCGTGAAGAACTGATCGAGAACATCGATATCGGCGGCCCGAGTATGATCCGGGCGGCAGCAAAGAATTTCCAGGATGTTGCCGTGGTGGTATCGCCGTCCCAATACGGAGACATCGCCAGAGAGTTGCAAGACAACTCGGGCACATTGAACGCAGGAACACATTGGCGGTTAGCGCAGGAGGCGTTCCTCACGACAGCGCGCTACGACACTGCGATTTCTCAGCGGCTTCTCCAGATAACAGAGTCGGGCGAAGATACCGCCGCGCGAATATCCGACGCAACATTGCCTTCTACACTGCAGATCACTGCCCCGCGTACGATGAGTCTTCGGTACGGCGAGAATCCTCATCAACAGGCGGCGCTCTACAGGAGAAGCGACGAGGGTATCGGCGGCGCCGAGCAATTACATGGCAAAGAGCTCTCTTTCAATAATCTGGTGGATCTGGATGCCGCCTGGCAATTGGTCCAGGAGTTCGAACATCCGGCGGCGGTAATTATCAAGCACACAAATCCGTGCGGCTGCGCAGAGCAAACGACCTTGGCCGAAGCGTACCGTAAGGCGCTCGAGGCTGATCCGATCTCGGCCTTTGGTGGTGTTCTGGCTTTCAACAAGCAGCTGGATGGGGAGACCGCTGCGGAAGTCAGCAAATTATTCGTTGAGGCAATCGCAGCGCCTGATTTTTCGCCCGAAGCTTTGGCCGTTCTTACTGCAAAGAAGAATTTGCGTCTCGTGAGGGTAAAACCAGTCGGCCAGCCCGAACTGGTCATCAAATCAATAACTGGAGGTCTGCTCGTGCAGACCGCTGATGCAGAGACATTGGACAAATCCCGTGTGGACGTCAAATCCGCCCGTCAGCCCACTCCGGAAGAGTTGGCTGCCTTGCTGTTTGCCTGGAAGATTGTGAAACACGTCAAATCCAACGCTATTGTGTACGCGCGCGTCGGTCAGATCATCAGCGCAGGCGCGGGCCAGATGAGTCGTGTGGACGCGGTGAAGGTGGGCGCGATGAAAGCGGTACTTCCTCTCAAGAACTCGGTGCTTGCCTCGGATGCATTCTTCCCGTTCCCTGATGGCGTCGAAGAGGCTGCCCGGCATGGGGTGACGGCGGTCATTCAGCCCGGTGGATCGGTGAAGGACGCTGCCGCGATCGAGGCAGCAGATAAACACAATATGGCAATGGTCTTTACAGGGATCCGCCACTTTCGTCATTAATCGCGAAGGGCGATCGCTGACGCCCAATCTGCCGGGAGGGCACCCGGTTGAAGCAATCTTCCTTTTTCAAGGTGACGTACCGTTTTCGCGAACTTTGCCGCATGGGGATCGTGAGTCACCATGATGACCGTCTTGCCGTATTCGGTGTTCAAGCTCTGCAACATGGTCAGGACGTCTTCTGCCGCGGCGGCGTCAAGGTTCCCGGTCGGCTCGTCCGCCAAGATCAAGTCCGGGTCCGTCACAATGGCGCGTGCAATCGCTACTCTCTGCTCCTGCCCTCCCGAAAGCTGCTTGGGCAGATGAGTCAAACGGTCGCCTAAACCGACCAGCTCGAGCGCAGTCTCTGCATGCTCCATGCGCTCTTTTTTGCTCAGGTTCGTCAGCTTCAACGGTAGTTCGACGTTCTCGAGCGCCGTCAACACGGGAAGCAAATTGAACGATTGGAATATGAATCCGACGTGCTCATTGCGCCAATGGGCGATTTGCCGATCAGTCATCTTGCGCAGATTGGCGCCAAGCACCTGGATCTCACCGTCGCTCGCCCGGTCCATGGCCGCGATCAGGTACAGAAGGGTGGACTTGCCGGACCCGGATGGTCCCATGAGAGCAACGAAATCACCTTTGGCAATTTCGATATCAACCGCATCCAGCGCAATAACTCGGAATTCGTCTCGAATGAATTCTTTTGTCAACTTTCGAGTGACAACAACGGGTTCGCTCACGCAATGTTCTTTCTTCGGGGCAGTCCAGATCTACTTCACTTCGACTTTCTGTCCGTCCTTCAAATCCGATGGCGGGTTGACAATGACCTCTTCCCCACCGTTCAGTCCACCCCGAATCAGCACGCCATTCGACGTCGACCCGGTACTTGTAACGGAACGCTTGCGCGCATGCCCTTGAACAATTGTGTAGACGCTCCCGTTCTGCAAAGCACTCGCAGGGATGACAACTGCACCTTTACCCGCCTCGGGGCCCTGGTTTTTGCGCTCGTTGAAGAAATCTACGGTAGCGTTCATATCCGGCCGAAGGTACTGGTCGGGGTTTTGAACGCGAACTTTAACTTGAACCGTTGCCTTTGCCCGATCGGCTTCCGGCGAGACTTGCTCCACATACCCTGCATACCGGCGATCCGGATAGGCATCGGTTGTGACCATGCCCTTCTGCCGGGGCCCGAGCTTCGGGAAGTCGTTCTGGCTGATGTCGAGTTCGACCTGGAGGTAACCCAGGTCAGCCATAGTGACGAGATAGCCTTTCGCGCCTTTGTCGCCCACAAATCCGGTGGTGACGAATTCTCCTTTTTCAACATTGCGATCCAGGATCGTGCCAGAAACCGGCGCTTTGATCACTGTGTTATCCAGCTGTGTTTGTGCGTAAGCGAGAAGGCCCTTGGCCTGATTGATCTGGCCCACAATCTGGTCGCGCTGTTCGGTGCGTGGCCCGAGCAAGGCGAGATCGAGCGTACGCTGCAGACTGGCGACTCTCGATTCACTGCTCTTGAACTTCGCTTCGGCGTCATCCAGGCTTTGTCGCGACAACACACCCTGCCTCACCAGCTCACGAATGCGGTCCAGCGAGACCTTTGCATTATTGAGATCCGCAGCCGCTTCGGCAACATCCGCCCGTGCCTTCTCGATCTCTTCCGGCCTGGAGCCGTTTTTGATCTCAGCGAGCCTGGCTTCGAGATTCTGAAGCTGCCCCTGCTGTTGCGCCAATTGCGCTCGATATTCATCGTCTTCTAAACGCACGAGTACCTGTCCCGCACGGACCTTGTCGCCTTTATCAACGTTTATGGAGGCGACACGGCCATTCACTTTCGAAGCAACCTCGATCTTGTGTGCAGCGATGATATAGCCGGTGGCGGTGAGAATGGGTTCTTCGTTCCCGCCCGAAGTGGCACGAGGAGACGGAACGCGTACAGCATGCACCGGAACAGCCGCAGTCAGCCGTCCGAACATAACTGCGGCGACCACGGCGAGAAGGCCGATGGCGGCGGCTATACCTACCATTTTTCCGATGGGCTTCGGTTCTTTTGTGCGCCTCGCTTCGCGATCGATGCGAAGGCGTTTCAGTTCTGCTTCCATGTTGAATCAAACTATCCGGGTATATACGACTTAGACCTCGCGGAGGGCGGTGAGGATCTCCTTTTTTGCCGCTTGCCTTGCGGGCAGCAGCCCCCCAAGGGCTCCCAGGAGAAGAGAAAACAGCAACCCGAGGGCCAGTAATCCCGGGCCAATACGAATTTTGAACGTGGTCTCGCTGAAGGTTACGAAGTTGCCCAGACCTGTCGTCACGCTGTTCAGGGGAAGGACGAGCAGACAGGCGATGGCCCCGCCGAGAAGCGACAGGAGCAACGATTCTAAGAAGAAGCTGAGCAGAATGCTTCCTCTCGTAAATCCAAGAATCCGGAGAGTACCAATCTCTTTCCCACGGCGCGCCACAGCGGCATACATGGTGTTCATCGCCGCGAACGCACTCCCAACCGCCATCACGATGCAGATAAAGTAGCCCAGGAATTGAATGGGAGCTGCCGACTGGGTTTGCGCCGCGTAATACTCCTTCTCGCTCAATACCGTCACATTTAACCGGCGATCCGACTCTAATGCGCTCTTTAGCGTTGTCGCAGCAGTTTCGTCGGTTGCCCGCAATAGAGCCGAGCTGTAGGTATCGCGCCGGTTGAAGTCGGCCGCCACTTGGGCCGCATCCGCAAAAGCTTCGCTGTCCAAAGCGCTGCCTCCGCCATCCATTACGCCAACTACGGTCCAAGGCCCTTTGCCGAAATGGAGCGTACGGCCTATTTGGGCAGCAGGGTAACGCTTCGCCAGTCCTTGACCGACTGTAATTTCCCTTTGGCCCGACCGAAACCAGCGGCCGGAACTAATCTTAACTTTCCGCATGCCCACACCTGCAGGCGTGAGCCCACGTAGGCTGGCATTCGTTCCGTCCGGCTTATCCGGGCTCGGCATATTGATGATGGTGACAAGTTCGATCGAGGCTTGCGGCTGGCCGCTTGGGTGTTTGGCTATACCAGGAAAGCTTTTCACGACTTGAAACTGTTGCTGAGTGAAGAGGCTCGTCAACTCCGCATTACCTCCTTTTCGCAGGACGAGCAGATTTAAAGGATCCCCGCTGTTCGCAAATGCGTGCGCGAGACCCGACACTAGTCCCATTACCGCAAGGAGCACCCCAACCGTGAGAGCAATGCCCAGGCTTGTCATGATTGTGGTTGTCTTTCGGACAACGAGATTACGCACGTTATAAGAAATCGGGATTGCCATCAGTGCCTACCCGCTGAACTTAAGGGAATCGAGGATATCGGTTTTTGCAGCATTCCATGCAGGCACGAATGAGCTGATCAGCCCAAGGAGAGCAGCGACTCCGAGACAAATTGCAGCCGTTGCCGGCGTGATGGACAATTGATTGAGCTGAGAAGCGAACACTGCGCCTGCTTTGCCTATACCTATGGCAAGGAAAGCGGCAAGACAGAGCCCGATGGCGCCCCCGATTAGCGACATCGTTACTGCTTCCCCGATGATCACGGTGAGAATCGTATTCCTTGTGAAGCCCAATGTCTTCAGCACACCGACTTCTTTGATGCGTTCTCGCACAGACATCGCCATTGTGTTTCCCGTGACGAGCAGGATGGTGAAGGTGACGGCAGCACTAATACTGAGCAGGAAGAACTTAATATCACCCAGGAAAGAAACGAAGCTGAGAGCGAACTGCTGTTCCGACTCGGTTTTCGTAGGTGGCGAGGCGTTCGCGAACATTGTGTCGATCGTTTTCGCGATCCGCGGCACATTTTCCGCGCTATCCGCGAGTAGTGCGATCGTCGAATCGAAACTGCGGCGCGCGACCGGCTGCGAATCACGTAGATACGCAATGTTGAAGAACAAGCTTTGCACTGCATCCGGATCTTCAAAGATGCCTGCCACCTTCAACTCGAGAGTTCCCGGGTAAATGTCGCCCTGCAGGACGATGCGGTCGCCGATTTTGAAATTCAATTTGTCGGCCAGATCTTGGGAAACGATGCAAGCCGTGCGTTCCGTAATGAAAGCGCGTTTCTGATTTTCCGGCATGTCCAGTTGGGTCCGTATGATGAGGAAGGCGGCTGGATCAACAGCAAATCTGGCGAAGAAGTTTCTTTGGTCCCGGCTGTCTTTGTAGGTTCCGCCGTACCAGTTCCAGGGCGATAGTTCTTTCACGCCCGGCACGCGGCGAATCTTTGATTCGTAAGCAGCCAGGATCGGTTGCGCAAGTGATACCTTGTGGCGTACAACCAGCCGAAGTGCCTGTCCGGGTGTCGCTACCGAGTTGAACAGTGCGTTATAGATCGCGAGCAAGATGCCAAGCAGACAAAGAGATACAGCAATGCTAGAGATCGTAAGGAGACTTCGCCTTTTGTTGCGCAGTGTGTTCTTGAATGCTAAAGACGCATAGCGCAAAACACCCCAATCCTCCTCGTGGTTAGGGTAGCGTAAGCTGAGGAGTCTTGGACGGGCGGCGAGACACGGCTCGCCGGTGAAGCGGACCTTGTCAATGAGCATGCCGGCAGATCCAAACGCGTATTGTGTTCCGGACGTGGTGAGAGATGAAGGCTACATGCGATTGGCGCTCGATGAGGCGCGGAGGGCGGAGAGGTCGGGTGAGATTCCGGTGGGTGCGGTCGTCGTGCTTGGCGACGAGGTGATTGGCCGGGGTTCGAACAGCGCGATCGGGAGGAACGATCCGACCGCGCACGCGGAAATTCTGGCGCTGCGCGAGTCAGCGCTGACCATCGATAACTACCGTCTGGAGGGCGCCACGGTCTTCTCTACCCTGGAGCCCTGCGTTATGTGCGCAGGCGCGCTCGTAGCGGCTCGAGTGAGAAGACTCGTTTTTGGGGCGAGAGATATTCGTTTCGGAGCCGTAAGGAGTAAGTTTCGCCTTGCGGATTCAGAGTTACTAAACCATCGAGTCCAGGTAGAAGAAGGCCTGCTCGCTGCTGAGTGTGGAGAGCTACTTCGCGCGTTCTTGCAGCGGGCGCGGCAACGTCCTCTGCCGGGGCTCGACGGGAATTCCTGAAGCGGTGCGGCCGAACATTCACACTGAGACCGCAACCCGCACCTTGTCATCTGTGATGGCGTGAGCACAGGATAATTCCTATGCGGCTCTTCTGGCGGGATACCGGGAGGCCTGTTTCGCATCCTTCTCTGCTTCTGTGGTCGCCGGGAACGGCGTAACGGGTTGGGTTTCCCGCCGAATGGTGCTATTGAAGTACTCGTCTAAAGGGAACAGCGCAAACGGTTCGAGTTCCCGGAAGGTACGTCCGAGCTTTTGCTCGATCCTATATACCTCGTGAAAGAAGGCGCCGCGTTCCATGCCAAGTTTGCGGCAGCAAAGCTTCCAATCTGCGCCAAGCAGGAAGTGGTTGGTGAAGATCTTATATTGATTCTCATCGAGCGTTCGCCTGCTGACCAGGCAAAAGTCGGCCATAAACTCTTCATTTTTCAACCCCCAAACGGATCTCCTCTGCCTTCCCGGGTTGGCTTCGAGGGAAACACGACTGATATATTTCTCCTTTGAAGCGCACTGGCGGAACCGGGCATGGCACGCTCTAAAGATTGCCCGAAATACACAATTGCAAGGGGTTGACACCCCTGCGCGTCCGGGTCTCAAACCAAGACCGTAACAGTGAGTGCAGGACTGCTGAGCTAGGGCAAGAGTTTCTGATCGGGTCCACTGCATTATTGTTTGTTTTCTCTCCAAATCCCCCAAGATTTGTTCGCGTGCTAGGGGGCGCTTCAGTACTAAAAACAACTTACAGTACTAGGGGATTTAAGCCTAATTAAAGCGATAATATTTGCCACTTACCCTCGAGATTAGTTTGGGGTATCCCTACAAACCGTTGTAACTACGGGGCTTCCACTTACGGTTAAGAATCAAGTAATCGTTGTAAATTTGGGACATTTAGGGAGAAAATACAGGGGCCTATATCAAATTGAAATCACGCCGAGGAGAAGAGCCCGTAACCTTTGCCATCCTGCAGGCAGTGTTAATAGCCCTCTTAAAAACCCGAATTAATAATGGCCATTTCACTGAACGAGGCTTAGCGCGTATTCTGGGGATCTCGCAGCCCCAACTCCATAACGTGATGAAAGGAAAGCGGCGACTACAAACTGAGTTAGCGGACCGCATCCTCGATAAGTTCGGCTTGAACGTCCTTGACCTCATCGATGCGCTCAATTTTTATCGGCATCCGAGCGAGCATCCGAACCCCAACATCTTTTTCACTGACCAATTCGCGCTAGTTAGTCCGCTCAATCCTCTGCCGGGCACTCGTGGAAGTAAGAGAAATCCGAGTGCGGACGCGTAAGCTCGCTGATAGACAGTCGTATCGACTAACTCAGAAATTTCTTATCTAAAGCTCGACGGGCGGCTCGATCTCCCTCGTGTTTCGATCCGGCGCATCAATACCGAACTGAAACGCTTGCGAGCCCGATTACGGTTCACTTTGAATCAAGTCGGGGTCGCACCTTGGGCAATCAGAGTCACATCAGACCATCGCGAACTGTGTAACTCGCGGCAGTCCAAGCATTTAACACGTGCTTAGACGCGGCTCATCTCAGGTGGTAGGGTCCTTGCCTTTTCTCATGGCGTGACTGACAACGGTCAGCCCGGAGAAAAGAACATGAACGCCGCCATCCAAACCCCCTTCGCCACACAGACAATTCCGCAGACTCTTCCCACTCGGGATGAACTCATTACCGACCACCTCTACCTGGTGAACTCGATTGCGGCACATGTGCAGAAGTCCCTGGCAGTACACGTAGAACTCGATGACCTGATCCACTCGGGCATGATGGGCCTGTTCGATGCAGCCACCAAATACACCACCGACAAGGAAGTTGCGTTCGGCGCCTATGCCAAGCATCGGATCCGTGGCGCTATTCTCGACGGTCTGCGCCAGCTGGATTGGGCGTCCCGCGATCTTCGCAAGCGCTACAAGCAAGTCGAAGCCAAGCGCAAAGAACTCGCCGAGACACTGAACCGCGAAGCGACCGATGCCGAAGTGGCTGCCGAGCTTGGGCTTGACAGCAAGCGCTGGCAGTGCCTAATGGTGGACTTCCGCAACATGGGTTCGGCTGCCGCCACTCAGACCCGCACCGAGCGTGAAGATGACCAGCCCTTGCAGGATGCTCCTTGTTCGCCCGCACACGGTCCCGACCAGGTGTTCGCCCGCGCTGAAATGCGCAACAAGCTCGGCTTCGCCCTGCAGAGCCTTCCCAAGCGCCACCAGGATGTCGTCACCATGTACTACGAGCAGGACCTCACCATGAAAGAGATCGGCAATTTACTCGGCGTGAACGAGAGCCGCGTCTCCCAGATCCACAAGAGCGCTCTCGTCCGCATGCAGGCCGCTCTTCAGGGCAATGGTGTCCGCTCTGCTTCGGCTTTCGTCAACTAATCCTAAGACTTCACGCTGATGATCACGTGCTGCGGTGATTGCGGCACGGGTAATAGCCGATTTTCCGAGAAGCCGGCTTCGGTCAGCATCTGATTCAACTGTTCTGCCGTATACGCATCCCCGGCAGGCGTGGTTCCAAGCATGATCAGGCTGAAGGTCGCTGGTATCGATGGGCTCACCCGATCCTTGTTGGGAACAAACTCCAACGTGATTAGCTTTCCGCCTATACCCATACTTCGATGGATCTTCTTAAGTATGTCCACGCACGTCTGCTGATCGAAGTGATGGAGGAAGTTGGTCAGCAGAACCAGGTCGAAGTCGCGGCCAAGTTCCACCGCGAAGAAGTCACCCGGGAGCTCACGATACCGATCTTCCATTCCGGCCTGCTTCGCGTTCTTTCTCGCGAGTGCCAGCACGTTCGGCCAATCCTGCGCAACAATCTCAGCCCCAGGTGCGATGCGGCCCACTGCTATCCCAAACAGGCCATGACCCGCGGCGATATCTAATACACGGCGCGGAGGAGCGCCCGTTTTCACCGCCTCTCCGGCGATGAACTCCGACGCGCCTTTCACAATGGGAGTCATGCTCTCGGCAAAAGTAACCCAGCCATCAAATTCCGGAGCTGTGAACCCGTCCGTCCCGAATTGCGTGGTTCCTTTCCGCACGGTCTCTGTCAGGTTGGCGAAAGCAGCCAGCAATCCGGGGGAATTGAGGAAATGCACAACCGAAGCCATACAGGCCGGCGAGTGACCGTTCAGAAAAACCGCGCTCGTTGGGGTCAGATCATATTTGTCGCCGGCTTTATCGAGGAATCCGTTCACGGTGAGGTAGTCGCAGAGGATGCGAATCCCGCGTGTCGACGCACCACAAAGCCGGGCGATCTCCGTGACGTCGTGCGCTCCTTCGCCAACCCTGGTAAACACATCGAGCTCAATGGCGGCCCGAAGTGCAGCCGTTTTCTGATGAGCGTTCAGTGTGTCCCAGACAAGCTCGGGGTTGGGCGCAGCGCCCTGGGTGATAGAGTCCATCGTCTTCTCGAGAAGGACTGTTCTATCACAGAATGCAGTTGCAGTTGGACCGGTACGGTACTACTGGACGGAAAGCGAGTATGGCATGATTCGCAGCACGCCGCCTTTGAGCAGCGTATCTCCCGGAAGCCCAGGTACCACGCTCCGCAATTTACTCGAGACGAGATCTTCAACTACAGAGGAATTCGGGGAGTTGAACATAAAGTCGAGCAAACTCTGCCGCGGTGGAAAGGCCACGAGCTCGGTTTCTCCTCTCTCGCTTAAGTGTGCTCGTTTCCTGATGAGGGCGATCGACTCGTTCAGGCCACCCAGCTGGTCCACGAGCCCGTTCTGCCGGGCTTGCGCTCCCATCCATACGCGGCCTTGTGCAAGCGGATCGATCTCGTTGTACGTCTTTCTGCGAGCTGACGCGACGTCCGAGACAAACGCCTTATAAGTCGACTCTAGCGACTCGTGCACCTTCTGCCGTGCTGCGTCTGACAGGGGCACACTAAGCGAATCCAGATCGGCCAGCTTGCCGCGAGTAATGACATCCTGTTGCACTCCGAGCTTATTGAACAGCTCCCGGAAGTTCGGCCGCATATACAACACACCAATAGATCCCGTGATGGTGTTGGGATAGGAAACAACGGGGTCGCCGGTCATGCTCATGAGGTAACCTCCCGACGCGGCAAGATCCGACATGGAGACCACCAATGGTTTGGCTTTGCTCAACAGCTTGAGCTCATGAAGAATCTCATCCGAGGCAACGGCATCTCCGCCCGGAGAATCCACGCGAAGTATGACACCCTTGATACCTTTGTCTTCCCGAACCTGACGCACCATCTTGCTAAACGCTCCGGAAGCGATAGAGACTTGTGCGCCAAAGCCACCCTCCGAGTCTCCTCCCCTGATTTCTCCTTCGCCAACCAACAGAGCGATGCGATCCCCGCGGTTTGGGACAGCGCGAAAGTAAGTGCGCAAGGGAAGCCGGTTTAACCCCCTCGAACCGGTCCTTCTTTTGATCTCGTTGAAGACGTCATCCTCATACCCGAGCTCATCCACCAGTCCCGCCGATTTGGCTTGAACTGCCGTAAACGGTCCCTCGTCGACCAGATTCCGGATGGCATCAGCGTTCTTGTGACGGGCCGCACCCACGGTCGAGCAAAAGTCACCGAATAACTGATCGAGCACCTGATTGAGCACTTCCCTGGATTCCGGAGACATGCCTGTGCGCGTGAACGGCTCACCAGCATCCTTATAACGGCCGATGTGATCCACTTCCACACCGATGCCCAATTTGTCCAGCGTGTTCTTAAAGTAAGTTTCCTCGATTCGGAAACCCTTGACCTCGAGATAGTCGTTGGGGGACAGATAGATCCGATCGGCAGCCGAGGCGAGATAGTATTCTTTGGAACCCGGGGTTTGCAAGAGCGCGTAAACAGGCTTCCCGGACTTCTTAAAATCCTGAATATCGCGTTGGATCTCCTGCAACTTCGCCCAACCAACTGTCAATCCGCGGGGCTGAATCAGGAGGGCCCGTACGCGATTGTCGGATGCAGCCCGACGCAGAGAGTTCCAGACGTCGGCGACGGTAGGAGCGCCCGGTGACTGAAGGAACGGGATGGCGAGATCTACGGGCGCACTCTCCGGTATGTCCCCGGAAATGCCCAGTACCAGGACGGCATTCGGCGAAATGACCGGCTGCTTATGACCAAAGAGCTTACCGATGCTGACAGCAGATAAGACTGCGATCAGAACCGCAACGACAACACCAACAAGAACACCGAACAGAAATTTCGCCATGTTGAGGACAAAACCCTCAACCGAAGCGTAGCAAGTCAGCGCTGATCAGCAATCCCA
>Ga0308176_10000427_pt1 | contig 26878 bp, 25 predicted proteins | sample PhyCR2_3_FD_203890 | JGI IMG/M metagenome (GOLD analysis project Ga0308176, IMG submission 203890) | Soil microbial communities from UC Gill Tract Community Farm, Albany, California, United States - DLSLS.C.R2 | ecosystem: Environmental > Terrestrial > Soil > Agricultural land | place: USA... | reverse complement strand
CGTCGGCAACATCTTCAGCGGCGCGGGGCTCGTCTGGTACGGCGGCGCGATCGGCGGGGCGCTCGCCGTCTGCCTGTGGGCGTGGCGGCGCGGCTTCTTCGGGCTGGCGCTGCTGGATCTGTGCGCTCCGGCGCTCGCCATCGGGTACGCGGTCGGCCGCGTCGGCTGCCAGGTCTCGGGCGACGGCGACTACGGCAAGGCGTGGGACGGGCCGTGGGCGATGGCCTATCCGAACGGCACGGTCCCGACGACCCAGACCGTGCACCCGACGCCGATCTACGAAACGCTGGCGATGGGCCTGGCGGCGTGGGCGCTGTGGCGGGCGCGCAACGCCTTCCGGCCCGGGGTGCTGTTCGCCTGCTACCTCGTGCTCGCCGGGTCCGAGCGCTTCCTGGTCGAGTTCCTGCGCCGCAACGACACGGTCGCCGCCGGGCTGACGGCGCCCCAGCTCGAGAGCCTTGCCATGCTGGTCGCGGGGCTCGTGTGGATCGCGCTCGCTGCGCGCCGCGGAGGGGTGCGATCGATGAGCGCCTACGCGCCAACTGGCTAAAGTGTTCGGCCCGGAGGGCCGAAGAGGCGAAGTAGGGGACGTGCCAGGTGCCTTCACTGCTGCATAGCCGAGGACTGCTCGCGGGCGCGGGGAGCGCTGCGTCGCTGATCGCGGCCGCGCTGACCTCGCTGCTCTTCGCCACCGGGCTCGTCGCGTTCAGCTCGTGGCCGGGGGCCCGCGGCTCGTCGGTGCCGAGCGTGAACCTTCCGCCTTCAGCCCCCGCCGGCGGCGTTCCCACCGGCGCCGCGGGCCGAGCTTCCGCCGTCGATGCGAATCCCGCCCGCCCGGCGATCGTGCTCCCCACAGCGGCCCGCCGTGGTGTTGCCCGGACGATCGCCCGTACCGGCGGCCGCGGCGGGACAACCACCGCCGGCACGGCCGCGCCCGTCGCGGTGCCCGGCGCCCCGTCGCCGAGCGCGCCGAGCGCTCCGGCTGCTCCCTCCGTCCCGCGCCGGGTGACCGACGGCGTGGCCGACACGACGTCGTCGGCGACCCACCAGGTCGGCTCCGCCGTCGGCGGTCCCGTCGGCGACACGATCCAGGCCACGGGCGACCAGGTCGCCCAGACCGTCCGCGACATCGGCACCGCCGCGCAGCCGCTCCTCGGCACGCTGCGCTAATCCCGGACTGGGGGGACAGTCCCCGCGGTTCGGATGAAGCGGATCGAGAGCGCCTGCAGCTCGGCGTCGTGCTGCACCGAGCGGTGGTGGCCGCCCGGCACCGCGACCAGGCGCGAGCCCGCGGCGGCCACGTGCAGCTCGCGCGAGTGCTCGACTCCGACGATCTCGTCGCCCTCGGCGTGGAGCAGCAGCAGCGCGCCGCCGAGCGCCTCGGCGGCGCGGAGCTCGTCGTGGGAGGCGAGCACCGACCCGAGGCCCTCGAGGTCGGCGCGGAACTCGAAGCGCCCGGAGCGTAGGCCGCGCGCCATGCCGGCGGCGCTCGCCGGGCAGATCGCGACGACCGCCGCGGCGCGCGCGTCCGCTGCCGCGACCAGCGCCAGGTAGCCGCCCATCGACGAGCCCCGCAGCGCCACAGCATCGACGCCGGTGCGGTCGCGGGCCAGGGCCGCCATCGCCGCGACATCCGAGACCGCGCGCTCGTCGAGCGCGCCCTCGCTCTCACCGTGGCCGCGCATGTCGAAGCACACCACCGCCAGCCCGTCGGCCCGGCACGCGCGCGCGAAGTCGAAGTGCGACTCCTTGCACGAGCCCGCGCCGTGGACCACCACCACCGTCGCAAGTGGCGCAGATGCAGGCAGGAAGAGGGCGAACGAGAGCCCGTCCGTCATCCCCATCTCGGCCGGCGGCTCCACCTTGACGCTGCGCATGGCGTGGCATGATGCGCCGCCGATGGCGGCCCTGCAACAGCTCTCGCCCGTCTTCCCGATCTCCAGCCGGATCAACGAGGCCGGCAACCTCGAGATCGGTGGCTGCGACGCGCTCGAGCTCGCGGCCGAGTTCGGCACCCCGGCGTACATCGTCGCCGAGGACGACCTGCGGGCTCGCGCCCGCGCCTTCACCCAGGCGTTCGCCGCACGCACCGACGACTTCGAGGTCGTCTTCGCCTCGAAGGCGTTCCCGTGCACCGCGGTGATGCGCGTGTTCGCCGAGGAGGGACTCGGCTGCGACGTCGCGTCCGGCGGCGAGCTGGCGCTGGCGCTCCGGGCCGGCTTTCCAGGCGAGCGCATCCACCTGCACGGCAACGCCAAGTCGCTGGACGAGCTGCGCGCCGCGCGCGCCGCGGCGGTCCGCCACGTCGTCATCGACAACCTCGACGAGATCGGCCGGCTCGAGCAGGTGGTGCAGGAGGACGGCCGCGGCCCGCAGCCGGTCTCGATCCGCGTGACCCCCGGTGTGCGCGGCGACACGCACGACAAGATCTCCACCGGCCAGACCGACTCGAAGTTCGGCCTGACCGGCGCCGACGTGGCGATCGCGATCGAGCGCCTGAGGGCCGGCGCGCTGCTCGACCTCGAGGGCGTGCACATGCACATCGGCTCGCAGATCCTGGCGCTCGCCCCGTTCCGCGAGGCGGTCGAGGCGATCGCCGACCTGCCGAAGCTGCGCGAGGTCAACCTCGGGGGCGGCCTCGGAGTCGCCTACACGCGCGAGCAGGAGCCGCCGCGGGTCGAGGACTATGTCGACACGAAGGTGCAGGCGGTGCGCGACGTGTTCGGCGAGGGCGTGCGCGTCGTCGACGAGCCCGGCCGCGCGCTGGTCGCGAACTCCACCGTCACGCTCTACACCGTCCAGTCGGTCAAGACGAACGTCTCCACCTACGTCGCCGTCGACGGCGGCATGTCCGACAACCTGCGCCCGATGCTCTACGGCGCGCGCTACGAGGCTCATGCCGCGCACCTGCCGGCCACCGGCGGCGTGCCGTGCAAGCTCGTCGGCAAGCACTGCGAGTCCGGCGACGTGATCGTGGAGGATGCGCACCTGCCCGACCCGAAGGTGGGGGACGTGATCGTCACGCCCGCCACCGGCGGCTACGGCTTCGCCATGTCCAACACCTACAACGGCGCGCCACGGCCGCCGGTCGTCTTCGTCTCGGGCGGCGACGCCCGCGTGGTCGTCCGCCGCGAGCGCCCCGAGGAGCTGTTCGAGCGCGATGTCTGACCAGGTCTTCCGCATCGGCCTGCTCGGCCGCGGCACCGTCGGCGGCGCGTTCGCCGAGCTGCTGCCCGCGCGGGCCGCGCACATCGAGTCGATCACCGGCATGCGGCCCGAGATCACGGGCGTCCTGCGCCGCAGCGAGGGCGACTTCGACCAGATCCTGGAGTCGAGCGACCTGGTCGTCGAGGTCATGGGCGGCATCGAGCCCGCCCGCGACTACGTCCTGCGCGCGATGCGGGCCGGCAAGCACGTCGTCACGGCGAACAAGCAGCTGCTCAGCCAGCACGGCGAGGAGCTGTGGGCGTGCGCCCGCGAGTACGGGGTGCAGTTGCGCTTCGAGGCCGCGGTCGCCGGCGTCGTGCCGGTGATCCGCGTGCTCGGCGAGTCGCTCGCCGCGGCCGACCTCGACCGGATCCACGGCATCGTCAACGGCACGACGAACTACATCCTCAGCGAGATGGCGCGCACCGGCTGCTCCTACTCCGACGCGCTCGCCGATGCGCAGCGGCTCGGCTACGCGGAGGCCGACCCGACCGAGGACGTCAACGGCAAGGACGCGGCGGCGAAGATGGCGATCATCGCGCGGCTGGCATTCGACACGCCTGTGCACCTCGACCAGGTGACCTACGAGGGCATCGAGCACATCACCGCCGACGACATGGAGTACGCGCGCGAGCTCGGGCTGAGTCTGAAGCTGCTTGGGACCGCCGAACGGGCCGGGCACACGGCGGAGCCGGGTCGGGGTGGTCTGAGCGTCCGCGTGCATCCCGCGTTCCTCTACGGCGGGCACCCGCTGGCGAGCGTCGGCGGCCCGTTCAACGCCGTGACGATCGAGTCGCAGTCGATCACCGAGATCACGCTCAGCGGCCCGGGGGCCGGCGGCCCGCAGACCGCGAGCGCCGTCCTGGGCGACGTGATCAGCGCGATGATCCCGCCCGCCTCGACGCCCGAGGCGACGCAGGCGCTGGAGATCGTGCAGGACGTCGAGTCCGCGTTCTACCTGCACATGGAGGTCGCCGACCGGCCCGGCGTCCTGGCGCAGGTCGCGCAGATCCTCGGCCTGCAGGGGGCGTCGGTGAAGTCGGTCGTGCAGAAGGGGCTGGGGGAGCGGGCCCGGCTTGTCATGGTCGTCCACCCGCTGCTGGAGTCGAAGTTCTTCGCCGCCGTCGACCTCATCGCGGGCCTGGATTTCATGCGCTCGCGCCCGCGGGCGATCCGCGTGATCGAAGAAGAGTTCACGTGAGCGGCCTGATCGAGCGCTTTCGCGACCGGCTGCCGTTCGAGCCAGGCGACCCGGTCGTGTCGATCGGGGAGGGCTCGACGCCACTGGTCCGCGCCGACCACGTCTCCGAGCTCGCCGGCCGCGAGGTGTGGCTGAAGCTCGAGGGGCTCAACCCGACCGGCTCGTTCAAGGACCGCGGCATGACGTGCGCGGTCAGCGCTGCCGTGCGCGAGGGCGCCGAGGCGGTCATCTGCGCCTCGACGGGCAACACCGCCGCCAGCGCCGCCGCCTACGCCGGCCGCGCCGGGCTGACCGGCGCGGTGATCGTGCCGGAGGGCAAGATCGCCACCGGCAAGCTCGCCCAGGCGCTGATGCACGGCGCCCGCGTCGTTGCTCTGCGCGGGAACTTCGACCAGGCGCTCGAGCTCGTGCGCGAGCTGTGCTCGCGGCACCCGATCGCGCTGGTCAACAGCGTCAACCCGTTCCGGCTGGAGGGGCAGAAGACCGCGGCGTTCGAGGTGCTCGAGGACCTCGGCGGCGACGTCGACGCGGTCTGCCTGCCCGTCGGCAACGCGGGCAACATCACCGCCTACTGGAGGGGCTTCACCGAGAGCGGCGCGTCACCGGCGATGTTCGGCTTCCAGGCCGAGGGCGCCGCGCCGCTGGTGACGGGAGAGCGCGTGGAGAAGCCGGAGACGGTCGCGAGCGCGATCCGGATCGGCAACCCGGCCCGCTGGGAGGAGGCGATGACCGCGATGCGCGACTCGCGCGGCGGCGTCAACGCCATCAGCGACGCGGAGATCCTGGACGCCTACCGCATGCTCGCCGCACGCGAGGGGGTCTTCTGCGAGCCGGCCAGCGCCGCGTCGGTCGCCGGGCTGCTCAAGCACGGCGCGGGCGACGCCCAGCGGGTCGTGTGCGTGCTCACCGGCCACGGGCTCAAGGATCCGCAGACCGCGCTCGAGCAGGCGGGCTCGGTCGTGCCGAGCGAGGCGACGATCGACGCCGTCGAGCGCGCGGTGCTCGGATGAACCGCCGCCGCGTCGTGCGCGTCCCGGCGAGCTCGGCGAACCTCGGCCCCGGCTTCGACGCATTCGCCGCGGCCCTGGCGCTGCACATGGAGCTCGAGGTGGAGGAGACCGGGACGTTCGCGGTCGAGACCGACCTGGCGGTCGCCACGGACCGCCGCAACCTGGCGGTCCGCGGCTTCGAGAAGCTGCACCCGCCGGATGGGTTCACGTTCCGGATCAGGTCGGACATCCCGCTGAGCGGCGGCCTGGGCACGAGCGCGGCCGCGTACGTCGCCGGGCTGATGGCGGCCGACCACCTCTTCGAGCTCGACGCCGACGTGCTCGCGATCGCGACCGAGCTCGAGGGCCATCCGGACAACGTGGCCGCCGCGCTGCTCGGCGGGTTCGTCGTGTGCGCCGACGGCCGCGCGACCCGTTTCGACGTCCCGGCCGGGCTCGAGGCCGTGCTGGTCGTCCCGCACGAGCCCGTTCGCACGAAGGAGGCGCGCGCCGCGCTGCCCGACGTCGTGCCGATGGCCGACGCGGTGTTCAACGTCGGCCACGCGTCGCTGCTGACGCTCGGCCTCGTCAAGGGCGACTGGGACCTCGTCTCCCGCGGGCTCGCCGACCGGCTGCACCAGCCCCACCGCGCTCACCTGTATCCGCGCTCCGCCGGCCTGGTCGAGCGCGCCCGCGCGATGGGCGCGCTCGGCGCCACCGTCTCCGGCGCCGGCCCGACCGTCCTGGTCTGGTGCCACATCGAGCAGACCCCGGGCGTCGTCTCCGCCCTGCGCCGCGAGGCCGACGGCTGGGCCGACGTCATGCGCGCCCCGTTCGAGCCGATGGGCGCGGACGTCCGCGAGCTCTAGGAGTGGATCCGGACCGTTGTCCCCAGCGGGATGACGGCCATCAGCCGCCGCATCCCGGCCTCCGACGCGCGCAGGCAGCCGTGGCTGGCGGGCGTCCCGATCGAGCCGGTCGACGTCGTGCCGTGGATCGCGATGCGGTCGCCGCCGCCCCAGCCCTGGGGGATGTTCGGCTGGTGGCCGGAGAGCGCGAGCGCGCAGCAGCCGTAGGTCGTGCCCGACATCGCCAGGCGGTCGGTGACGCCGAAGCGCCCGGTCGGCGTCGGCGTGCCGGCCGCCCCGATCGCGACGGGGATCGCGAACCGCCGCCGGCCCTCGTGCCGCGCCACGAGACGACGGGCCGACAGGTCGACCTCCAGCGTCCAGGGCTCGTGCAGCAGGCGCACGTCGCGCGCGGCGACCCAGCCGGCGCGGCCGTTGGGAAGCAGCGGCGTGCGCACGGCGAGCCAGCGGTCGCCGCGGTGCGCAACCGACAGGATCTGGGCCGAGCCGAACTCGGTGCGCCGCGGGACCCGCGCCAGCACCCGCCCGCCCGGCCGCGCCCGCAGCGCCGTCGTGCGGCGCAGCTGCGCGCCGAAGGGGCCGGGGCCGGGCCCGCTCGCCGGAGGCTCGGCGATCGGGGTGGTCGGCCGGGGGGACGGCGCGGATCGCTCGTGCGAGGACCCGCATCCGGCGAGCAGCAGCGCCCCGAGGAGCGCCGCGCGTCTCACACCACCGCGAGGCGCCGCCGGGCCTCGGGCATGTCCAGCCTGCCCAGCACCTCGTCGGCGAGCTTCAGGTAGTCCGAACCGAGGTCCGGGCGGTGATCGAGGATCGAGATCGCGCGCTCGGCCGACTCTGCGTAGGCGATCGACTGCCGGATCGTCGTGTCGAACAGCTTGCCCTTGACGTGCTCGCGCAACGACTCGAACGCCTCGCGCGAATGCACGGTGCGCATGTCGGCGATGTTGAACACCACGCCGAGCCACTCCAGGTCGGGGTTGAGCCCGTCGCGCGCAAGCTCGATCACCTCGAGCGCCTGCTCGACGCCCTGCAGCGCGAAGTACTGCGCCTCGCTGCTGAGCAGCGCGTGATCGGCGGCGACGAGCGCGTTCACCGTCAGCAGGCCCAGCGACGGCGGGCAGTCGATCAGCACGACGTCGTAGTCGTCGTCGACGTCCTTGAGCGCCTTGCGCAGCGTCAGCTCGCGCCCCATCCGCCCGGCGAGCATCAGCTCGGCCTCGGCCAGCGACAGGTTCGCCGGGATGATCCCGTCGTGGACGGCCGCCGACGCCGTCACGCGCCCTGACAGCACGTCGCCCATCGTCGGCTCCGCGTCGGGCGCGACGTCGAAGTAGTCGCTGAGGTTGCCCTGCGGGTCGAGGTCGACCGCGAGGACGCTCAGCCCCGCGCGGCGGAAGGCGTCGGCGAGCGTGCGGACGGTCGTCGTCTTCCCGGTGCCGCCCTTCTGGGAGAGGATCGCGATCTTCGTGGCCACGGCGCTGGAGTCTATGACGCGCGGCGAGGATCGGAGGAGGCCCGGCTCCCGCGTCCGGACCCCTCCGTTCCCTCTCCTCCGCTCGCCCGGGCGAAACCCGGCGATGGAGCTGTTCGCGAGCGTCAGCCGCCCGCGGTCTCGAGCGGCGGCGCCTCGGTGGCCGAGACCTCCGGCGCCGCCTCGAGGAAGTGCAGCCGGTAGCGCCCGACCACGATCTCATCGCCGTCGGTCAGGACCCGCCACTCGACGCGCTCACCGTTGACGAACACGCCGTTGAGGCTGCGGTCGTCCAGCACGCGGACGCCGTCGGCCTGGCGCACGATCAGCGCATGGCGGCGCGAAACGGTGGGATCGTCGAAGCGGATGTCGGCGGCAAGGCTGCGCCCGACACGGGTCCACTCGCGCTCGAGGGCGACGAGCTTCACATCCCCACCGTCGTCGTAGGCGAGGAACTGGCCCGGCCGGTCGATGCGCTCGCGCGCCTCGGCGAGCACGGCCTTGCGCTCCTCGGGCGATCCGTCCGAGGCCCTGCGGCTGAAACGGCCGCCGGCGAACAGCGACGCCCGCGCGAAACGGGCGCCTCCGCAGCCCGGGCAGGCCGGAAGCTCATCCTCGGCGGCCAACGTGACCACGTAGCCGCACTCCTCACACCGGAAGGATCCGGTGCCGGCCAGTGTGCCTGACGTGAGTGACTCCATCTCCGCTCCCTCTCCGTGCGGCTCGGGCAACCGCGGGCAACCTAGCTTGTGACGATCATAACGACGGTGTCAATCTGGGACCGGCCTCGTACCGTCGTGCAAACTGGCGTAGCCGGACCCGCGTGACGCTCCGCGTCGGAGCACGGATTACCCATTGTTCGATTCCGGCGAAACCCCTCTTGCAAGAGGAGTGGACGTTTGTCCGCCGAATGCAGGGCAATGTCGCGCGCCCAGCATCTCTCCGAGCCCGACCTCGAGCGCGAGCTGCTCCGCAAGAGCGTCTCGCTGATGGACGCCGGCAGGCACCGGTGCTGCGATTGCGGCCGCACTCCGCTGGTGGGCGAGCACGTGCACGTCTATGGGCGCGGCACAAATGTCTGCGAGCTCTGCCGGGTGCTGCGAGCAGACGTGCCGCAGCGCACCGAGCTGGTGCGCGGCGAGGGCCGCGGCGCCACGGTGCGAGTGCTGCGCAACGCCGCCTGACGTAATCTCCCGGCGGTGGACGCCGTCGAAGTGACGAACGTGGTTGCCCGCCCGCGCGAGGAGGTCTTCGCCTACCTCGCCGACGTCGCCAACCACAGCGAGTTCATGGACCACTTCACGTGCGACTGGCACCTGACGCGCGAGGAGAGCTACGGCCAGGGCGCCGGGGCGCGCTTCCGCGTCGACATCCGGCCGGGCTCGCGGTTCTCCTGGGGCGATATGACGCTGTCGAGCGTCGAGCCTCCGAGCCGCATCGTCGCCCGCGGTCGCTACGGCAAGTACGGGCGGACGCGAACGCTGACGACCTGGGAGCTCGAGCCCGAGGGCGAGAACACCACTCGCGTGCGTGTCACCTACGAGACCGAGCCGGGCATTCTCAGCGACCGGATCAACGAGGCGCTCGGCGGGCGGGGCTTCTGGCGGCGCAAGCTGCGCAAGTCGCTGCGCCGGCTCGCGCGGATCCTCGAGGAGGACCGCGGCCGGGGCACCCGCACGACCATCGCAGGCGGCGCCCGCAAGCCCGCAAGCGCGTACCGCTTCGAGTAGGTTTCGCGCCCGATGCTCCGTCGCGCCCTTGCCGCCGCCGTGTCGCTCGCGCTCGTCGCCTCCCTGTCGGCGTGCGGCAACAAGCAGAACAAGACGCTCAAGGCCGAGACCGAGGGCATCTACCTGGACATCGGCGACCTGAAGTACCAGGTCGAGATCTCGCGCCCGCTGAACGGCGCCGACATCGAGGACCGCGAGTACCTGCGCGGCGTGAACGACCAGCTCGGGCCCGAGGACGTCTGGTTCGCCGTCTTCGTCCGCGTCCAGAACGACTCCGACAAGACGCAGAAGCCCGCGACGCAGTTCGACATCACCGACACCCAGGAGAACGAGTTCAGCCCGGTGTCGATCGACTCGAAGGCCAACGCGTTCGCCTACGACCCGGTGCCGATCCCCGGCAAGGGCCTGCTCCCGAACGTCAACTCGATCGCTTCCCAGAACTCGATCGGCGGCGAGCTGCTCCTCTTCAAGATGCCGCGCACGACGCTCGACAACCGCCCGCTCGAGCTCAAGATTCACAACCCCGACGACTTCCAGTCGGTCGGCACCGTGAATCTGGACGTGTAGCGCGGCCTACCGCTTCAGCCCGGCGATCAGCACGCCGCGCGCGGCCGGCGCCGCGGTGTCCCCGCCGGCACCGTTGCGCACGAGCATCACGCAGACCGCGATCCGCGGCCTGCGCGCCGGCGCGAACGCGGTGAACCAGGCGTCGGTGTCGTCGGTGCGGCTGGCGGAGTCCTGGCAGCTCTCGGGCACCGGCGCCTGGCCGAGCGGCGTCGTCGTGTCCGGCTGCGGCGGGCACTTCTTGGTGCTCTCGAGCTCCGCCGTCCCGGTCTTGCCGGCGACCGCGACGCCCGGGATCTGGGCGTGGACGCCCGTGCCACCGCGCACGACCCCGACCATCAGCCGGCGCACGGTGTGGGCGATCTTCGGCGCGACGACGCGGGTGGTGGGGGCGGGCTTCGAGCCTTCGCGCAGCGCCAGCGTCAGCCTCGGCTCGCGGCCCTCCAGCGCGATCGCGGAGGCGACCCGGACCATCTGCAGGGTCGTCGCCTGCACGCGCCCCTGGCCGATCGCCGACGAGCCGACCGCCAGGTCGTCGCCGATCTCCGACGCGGGCGGGATCGTGCTGGTCGCCGCACCGGGGATCCCGGGCGGGTGGTTGAACCCGAAGCGCTCGGCGATGCTCACGAGCCGCGTCGCGCCGAGCGTCGCCCCGAGCGGCGCGAAGACGGAGTTGCACGACACCGCGAACGCCAGCGCGAGCGAGCCGCCGCAGCTCTCGCCGTTGGCGTTCTCGAGCTTGACCCCGCTCAGCGTCGTCGACGTCGCATACGGATACGTCGACTTCGGCGTGGCGACCTTCGCCTCCAGCGCGCCCGTCAGCGTCAGGATCTTCATCGTCGAGCCGGGTGGCTGCAGGCCCGAGAACGCGATGCCGGCGAACGCCAGGACCTCGCCCGTGCGCGGCCGCACCGCCACAACGCCGCCGAGGCGCCCGGCCAGCGCGGTGATTGCCGCCCGCTCGATCGCGGGCGAGATCGTGGTGCGCACCGGCCGCGCCGCCTTCGGCTCGGTGTGCGCGAGCACCCGGGCGCCCGCGCGCAGGTCGCCGCCCGGCGTGCCGCCGATGCGCTCCTGCAGGAAGCGCTCCAGCCCGGTCGTCCCGACCTGCGCGCCGGCGGGATAGCCGAGCGCGGTCAGCCGCGCGACGTCCTCGGCGGGCATCGGCCCCACCGCGCCGAGGACATCGGGCGCGATGTCCGGCAGCTTCGAGAAGGGCGTGCCGTCGCGGGCGAGCAGGTCGGCGCGCGACGGCATCCGCGTCGTGCGGTCCAGCCGCTCGCCGGCCCGCAGGCCGGGGAACGACATGTACGGGCGCCAGTCGACGCCGGCATCGGAGGCCTTCAGCGCGACCGTGCCGTCGACCGCGCCGAAGATCCGCGTGGCGACCCGCACGGGCAGCGCGAACACGTCGCCCCTGCCCTTCGCGCGCCCAATCGTCCACGCCCGCGCGGTCGCCGTCATGGCGTTCTGGCGATAGGCGTTACGAAAGGCCGTCGCGCTGAAGCGCCGGCGCGCGTCCGGGCTGAGGCTGCGATACATCGCGGCCGTGTCGCCCTTGCCCCACGCCTTCGCGAACGCCCTGACGGCCTTCTCGGCTCTGCTCTCGTGCGTGGCGCCGCACACGAGCCCGACGCCGAAGGCCGCAACCCCCGCCGCCACGAGTGCCTGGACCCGCCGTGGCACACCCGTCCGTGATCGCCGCCGTGTGCTCAACTCTGCGCGCAGGGTACCCGTAGCCTCCGCGCCGTGACCGTCCTCGACTGGCTGATCGTGGCCTTCGCGCTGCTGATGGCGCTGCAGGGCTCGCGCTCGGGGTTCGTCGTCGGCGTGCTGTCGCTCGCCGGGTTCGTGGCCGGGGCCTTCGCCGGAACGCGGCTGGGCCCGCTGCTGCTCCCCGACGGCAGCGCGTCGCCGTACGCGCCGCTCTTTGGCCTGATCGGGGCGGTGCTCGCGGGCTCCGTGCTCGCCGGCGGGTTCGAGGGGGTCGGCGTCCTGGTGCGCCGCAGGCTGACGATCCCGGGGTTCGGGGCGCTGGACGCCGGGCTCGGGGCACTGTTGAGCGTCGTCATCGCCCTGGCGATGTCGTGGCTGGCCGCGGCGATCGTGCTGCAGGCGCCGCAGGCGTCGCGCGATCTGCGCCGCCACGTCCAGCGCTCGGCGATCCTGCGCGGGCTCAACGACGTGCTGCCGCCCAGCGGCCTGATCCTGCACGCGCTCGCGCGCTTCGATCCCTTTCCGTCGATCAACGGGCCGGAGGCGCAGGTGCCGGCGCCGACGGCGAAGATCGCCCGCGACCGCGACGTCAGGCGCGCGGCCGACGGGGTCGTGAAGGTCCTGGGCTCGGCGTGCGGGCTGGGGATCGAGGGCTCGGGCTGGATCGCCAGGCAGGGCGTCGTCGTGACCAACGCGCATGTGGTGGCCGGCGAGGACGACACGGTCGTGCAGCTGCGCGGGACCGGGCCGAAGCTGCGCGCGCACGCGATCGCGTTCGACGTGCACGACGACATCGCGGTGCTGAGGGTCGACGGCCTCGGCGGCTCGGCGCTGCCGATCGCCGGCTCGGCTCCGCCGGGCCGCAGCGCGGCGGTCCTCGGCTTCCCCCGCAACGGCGGCTACGACGTCCGGGCGGCGCGGCTGGGCGACACGCGCCGCGTGATCAGCCAGGACGCCTACGGGGACGGGCCGGTGACGCGCTCGATGCTGTCGTTCCGCGGCCTCGTGCGCCACGGCAACTCGGGCGGGCCGCTGGTCGACCCCCAGGGCCGCGTCGCGGGAACGGTCTTCGCGGCGTCCGCCGGCGGCCGGCGCCGCGGCGGCTTCGCGGTCCCCAACGACGTCGTCCGGCAGATCCTGGCACGGGCCGGCGGGACCGTCGACACAGGTCCGTGCGCTGCCTGAGCTACGGTGTCGCGCGTGCCGAAGACCCTCGTGATCGCCGAGAAGCCGTCCGTCGGGCGCGACCTCGCGCGCATCCTGCCCGGCCCGTTCGAGAAGAAGTCGGGCGCCGGTGAGCGCCAGGAGCGCTCGCTCGAGGGGCCCGAGCACATCATCTCGTGGGCGGTCGGCCACCTCGTGCAGCTCGCGGGGCCCGACGAGTACGACGACAAGTTCAAGAAGTGGCGGATGGCCGACCTGCCGATCGTGCCGTCGAAGTTCAAGCTGGTCGTGCGCGACGAGCGCTCGCAGAAGCAGATGAGCGTCGTCAAGCAGCTGATGAAGCGCGACGACGTCGAGGAGATCATCAACGCCTGCGACGCCGGCCGCGAGGGCGAGCTGATCTTCGCCTACCTGTACGAGAAGGCCGGCGCGAAGAAGCCGGTCAAGCGCCTGTGGCTCTCGTCGATGACCAACGACGCGATGCGCGAGGCGTTCGCGAACCTCCGCGAGGGCGAGGAGCTCGCGACGCTCGAGCAGGCGGCGCGGTCGCGCTCGGAGGCCGACTGGCTGGTCGGCATGAACGCCACGCGCGCGGCCACGATCCGCCTGCGGTCGAGCTTCGACGGCGCGGTGTCGCTGGGCCGGGTGCAGACGCCGACGCTGGCGATCCTGACGCGGCGCGAGGAGGAGATCCGCGCGTTCGTGCCCGAGAAGTACTGGCTGGTCGACGCGAAGTTCGCGACCGACGATGAGCGTAGGTACGAGGGCCGCTTCCACGCCGGCGCGCAGCCGCGGATCAAGAACGCCGACGAGGCCGCCGCGATCGTCGAGGCGGTCCGCGGCAGGCGCGGCGAGATCACCAAGCTCGACAAGACCCGGCGCACCGAGCGCGCGCCGATGCTCTACGACCTCACCTCGCTGCAGCGCGACGCCAACACGCGCTACGGGTTCTCGGCGCGCCGCACGCTCGCCGCCGCGCAGCGGCTCTACGAGGAGCACAAGGCGCTCACCTATCCGCGCACGAGCTCGCGCTACCTGACCTCCGACATGGTCCCGGACATCAAGCCGACGGCCGAGCGCGTCGGGCGCAACGACGCCTACGCGAAGGCCGCCGCGTACGTCGCCGGGCTCGACCTGTTGCCGCTCGGCCGTGTCGTCGACGACGCGAAGGTCGGCGACCACCACGCGATCATCCCGACCAAGTCCGAGCACCCGCTCGCGAAGATGTCGGAGGACGACCGCAAGGTCTACGACATGGTCGCGCGGCGCTTCCTGGCCGTCTTCCACCCGGAGGCGGAGTTCGAGAACACGCGCGTCGAGACGACCGTCGAAGGTCACGTGTTCCGCACCCGCGGCAAGGTCCTGCTCGTCCCCGGCTGGCGCGGCGTCTACGGCGAGATGACCGAGGACGAGAAGTCCGCCTCCGAGGAGGACGAGGGCCGCGACCAGCAGCTGCCGAAGCTCGAGAAGGGCGAGCAGGCCGACGTGCGCGAGGTCGCCTCCGACGAGAAGGAGACCAAGCCGCCGCGGCGCTACACCGACGCGTCGCTGCTGGGCGCGATGGAGACCGCGGGCAAGCTTGTCGACGACGACGAGCTGCGTGAGGCGATGAAGGAGTCGGGCATCGGCACGCCGGCGACGCGCGCGGCGATCATCGAGCGCCTGATCGACGTCGGCTATGTCGAGCGCGACGGCCGGGCGCTCGTGCCCACCGAGAAGGGCATGAACGTCATCCGGCTGCTGGGCGACCACAAGCTGACCTCGCCCGAGCTGACGGGGGAGTGGGAGCACCGCCTCGCCCAGATCGAGGAGGGCACAGAGACGCGCAAGAAGTTCATGGACGACATCGCGAAGTTCGCCGGCCAGACCGTCGGCGAGCTCGACGCCAAGCTCAAGGACGTCCGCATCCCGCGCGCGAACCTCGGCCCCTGCCCGGTCTGCGGCCACGACATCGTCGAGAACCGCAAGGGCTACTCGTGCTGGTCGCGCGAGGACCCGGGTTGCGGCTTCGTGATCTGGAAGTCGAAGGCCGGCAAGCAGCTCCCGGCCGCCGTCGCGAAGGAGCTCATCGCGACAGGCCGCACCGCCAAGCAGGTCACCGGCTTCAAGGGCCGCAGCGGGCGCTCGTTCCGCGCGAAGCTCGCGCTCATGCAGAACGACGAGGGCCGCTGGCGCGTCGAGTTCGACGAGCCGTGGGCCAAGGAGGGCGCCAAGCCGCCCGACGAGGAGCCCGCCGCGCCCGCCGCCGAGGGCGAGACCCCGGCAGCGACCACCGCCGCCTAGACGCGGCGTCAGGCCGTCGGGCCCAGGTGCGACCCTCAACGCAGTGCCGCTCACCCTCGTCACCGGCCCGGCCAACGCCGAGAAGGCGGGCGTCGTCCTGGACGCCTATCGCGAGCAGCTCGCCCGCGGGGCCGAGCCGATCCTGGTCGTCCCGCGCTTCGCCGACGTCGAGCACTACCGGCGCGAGCTCGCGGAGGGCGGCGCCGTGTTCGGCGTGCGCGTCGAGCGCTTCCGCGGGCTGATCGGGGAGCTGGCGCGGCGCGCGGGGATCGCGGGGCGGCCCGTCGGGGCGCTGGCGCGCGAGCGGGTCGCGATCGCCGCGATCGCCGCCACTCGCCTGGCGCGCCTTGCCCCCGCGGCCCGGACCCCGGGCTTCGCCCAGGCGTTCCTGCGCCTGGTCGCCGAGCTCGAGCAGCAGCGCGTGGACCCGCCGCGCCTCGCTCACGCCCTGAAGACGTGGGCGGATGGCAGCGAGGCGCGCGGCGCGTTCGCGGGTGAGCTGTCGGCGCTCTATTTCGCCTACCGGCAGGCGCTGGAGCGCCTCGGCCGCCGCGACGAGGAGCTGCACACCGCGGCCGCGCTGGACGCGATCCGGCTCGAGCCCCAGCGCTGGGGCTCGACGCCCGTGTTGTTCTACGGCTTCGACGACCTGACGCCGCTGCAGCTCGACGCCGTCGAGACGCTCGCCCGCCACGCGCCGGTCACCCTGGCGCTCACGTTCGAGCCGGGCCGCGTGGCGTTCGCGGCGCGCGCCCAGTCCCACAACGACCTGCTGCCGCTCGCCGACGAGGTGATCGAGCTCGAGGCCCGCCCCGACCACTACGCCGATCCCGCGCTGCACCACTTGGAGCGCAACCTCTTCGAGACCGGACTGGGGGGACAGACCCCTGCGTCGCGGGCGATCGTGATGCTCGAGGCCGGGGGCGAGCGCGCGGAGGTCGAGCAGGTCGCCGCGCACGTCGCGCGGCTGATCCGCCACGAGGGCTATGCGCCCGAGGACATCGCGATCGTCTGGCGCGAGCCGAAGGACGCCGCCGCGCTGACCGAGCAGGTGCTCGGCGCCTACGGGATCCCGTACGCGATGACGCGAACGATCCCGCTCGGGCACACGGCGCTGGGCCGGGGCCTGATCGCGCTCGCGCGCTGCGCCCAGGACGACGCCACCGCCGACGACCTCCTCACCTGGCTGCGGACGCCCGGCTTCCTGCGCGTGCCGGCGCTTGCCGACGACCTCGAGCAGCGCGCCCGCAGGGAGGGCGCGCGCACGGCGGCGGCCGCGCGCGAGCTGTGGGAGCGCCTGCACCCGACGTTCCCGCTGGACGCGATCGACCAGGTGCGCAGGGAGGCCACTGCCGGTGGGGCGCCGGCGCTGTGCCGCCGGCTGGCGCGTGAGGCTGCGCGCCTCTTCACCGCGCCGTTCGAGCGCGAGGCGCCGGTCTTCGCAGGCGCCGGCGAGCGCCTCGACGCGCGCGTCGCCGCGACCGCCCGCCAGACGCTCGACGAGCTCGCTCGCCTCGCGCAGTCCGACCCGGCGCTCGCGGGTACCGGCGAGGACCTGCTGCGCACGCTCGGCGAGCTCGAGCTCTTCGTCGGCGACGACCCCGGGCCCGGCCGCGTGCAGGTCGCGCGGCCGCAGGACCTGCGCGCCCGGCGCGTGCGGGCGCTGTTCATCTGCGGCCTCAACGAGGGCGTCTTCCCGCGCCCCGCCCGCCCCGACCCGTTCCTGGGAGACGAGGACCGCCGTGAGATCAACGCCGCCACCGGGCTGCGCCTGCGCCATCACGAGGACACGCTCGCGATCGAGCGGCTGTTCTTCTACGCCGCGGCGTCGCGCCCGACCGACCTGCTGGCGCTCAGCTGGCACACGGGCGACGACGACGGCAAGCCCGCCGTGCGGTCGTTCTTCGTCGACGATGTCGCGGAGCTGTTCGCTCCGGAGCTGCTGGAGCAGCGGCGCCGCCGCGGCCTCGGCGCGGCCGGCTGGGACCCTGCCACGGCGCCGACCGCGCGCGAGGCGCGCCGCGCCGCCGCGGCGGCGCTCGGCGACGCGACCCGCGAGGCGGAGCCGATCGGCCCGCTCGTGAATCCCGAGGTGCTGCGCTCGCTCAACGAGCGCGAGACGTGGTCGGCGTCGGCGCTGGAGACGTGGCGCGCTTGCCCGGTGCGCTGGTTCGTCGAGCGCCAGCTGGCGCCGCGGGGCCTGGAACCCGACCCCGAGCCACTGGTGCGCGGGACGTTCGTGCACGAGGCGCTCGAGCGCGTCTACGCCGGGCTGCCCGGCGGGCGGCTCGGCCCCGGCGAGCTGCCCGGGGCGCGCGCGCGGCTGCATCAGACCCTGGCCGAGCTCGAGGGCAAGCACCGCATCTCGGTCGACCCGGACCGCCTGCGCGCCGAGGTCCGCCGCGTCGAGGCCGACCTGATCCGCCACCTCGAGTACGCCGCCCACAGCGGCACCGTCTACGCCGCGCGCGAGCTCGAGCTGCGCTTCGGCGAGGACGAGAACAGCTTGGCGCCCGCAGAGCTGGGCGACGGCGAGCTGAAGCTGCGCGGGCGCATCGACCGCGTCGACGTCGGCCCCGAGGGCGCGATCGTCCGCGACTACAAGGGCCGCAGCGCGGTCGAGAGCGCGGACCGCTGGCTGACCCGCGGCAAGCTGCAGATGGGCCTCTACGTCCGTGCCGTCGAGCAGTTGCTCGGGCTCGAGGTCGTCGGCGGCCTGTACCAGCAGATCGGTGGGGAGGAGTCGCGTCCACGCGGGTTCCTCGTCGACGACGCCGACGCGCAGGTGAAGCTCACGCGCGGGGACCGCGTCTCCGCCGAGCAGGCGCGCGACCTGCTCGAGGACATCGAGGCCGCCGCGCTGGAGACGGTGCGCGAGATCAGAGCGGGCCGGCTCGAGCCGCGCCCCGAGACCTGCGGCTGGAAGGGGGACGGGTGCAGCTATCCCTCGATCTGCCGATGCACGCGCTCATGACCGACGAGCTCACCGAGGCCCAGGCGCGCGCCGTCGCCCGCCGCGAGGAGCGCCTGATCGTCACGGCGAACGCGGGCTCGGGCAAGACCCGCGTGCTGGCCGAGCGGTTCGTCCGCTCCTGCACCGAGGACGGGATCGACCCCGCGGCGATCCTCGCGATCACCTTCACCGAGAAGGCGGCGGGCGAGCTACGCGAACGCGTGCGCTCGCGCTTCGTGGAGCTCGGGCACCGCGACCTCGCACAGGCCACCGAGGCCGCGTGGGTGTCGACGATCCACGGGTTCTGCATGCGCGTCCTGAAGGCCAACGCCGTGACCGCCGGGCTGGACCCGGCGTTCGCCGTCCTCGACGAGGGTGACGCCCGGGCGCTGCGGACGGAGGCCTTCGAGCGCGCGCTCGCGATCTGGCTGGGCAACGGCGGCGACACCAGGGCCGAGGCGCTCGACGTCGCTGCGGCGTACGGCGTCGACGCGCTGCGCAAGCTCGTCTGGGGCGTCCACGACCGGCTGCGCAGCCGCGGCGAGGTGGAGCCGCGGCTGCCGGCGCCGCCGCCGGTCCCCGACGTCGCGGCGCTGCGCACCGAGCTGACCGCAGCGATCGCGCCGGCGCTTGCCGAGATCGGCACGCCGCAGAACCCGACGAGCCAGAAGGCGATCGAGGCGCTGACGCGCTGCCGCGAGGCGCTCGAAGCCGGCGGCGACGTCGCGCCCCATGCCGTGCGCGGGAACGCAAGGGCGATCAAGGGCGACGCGTGCGAGGCCTACGCGCGCGCGCACACCGCCTACGTCCAGGCGCTGATCGACGCGGGCGCCGTGCCGGTGTGGAACCTGATCGGCGAGCTGCTTGCCGGCTACGCGACGGCCTACGCGGAGGCCAAGCGCGCCCGCTCGGCCGTCGACTTCGACGATCTCGAGCTCTTCGCGCGCGATCTGCTCCGCGGCGATGCGGCGATCCGCGCGCGCTACAGCGAGCGGTTCGCGCGCATCATGGTCGACGAGTTCCAGGACACGAACCCGCTGCAGCTCGAGCTGCTCGACCTGCTCGGCGCCGAGCGCACGTTCTACGTCGGCGACGCGCAGCAGTCGATCTACCGCTTCCGGCACGCGTCGGTCGAGCTGTTCGCGGCGCTGGGGGACACGCTGGCGGCCAGCGGCCAGGCCGAGCAGCTCGCCACGAACTTTCGCACGCGCCGGCCGATCCTCGACGCGATCAACCGGGCGTTCGGGGTCATGGACCGCTTCGTGCCGCTGGTGGCGGGCCGCGACCACGAGCCCGCGCGGGAGCCGCTGGTCGAGCTGCTGCTCACCGACTGCGAGGGCTGGGATGACGTGGACCTGGGCGTCCTGCCCTCCGGCAAGCCCGACCGCTGCGCCGAGGCGCGGCTGGTCGCGCAGCGGGTGCGCGACCTCGTCGACGCGGGCGAGTGCAGGGCCGGCGAGGTCTGCGTGCTGCTGCGCGCGAGCACCGACATGGAGACCTTCGAGCGCGCGCTGGAGGACCAGGGCTTCGCCACGCTGGCCTCGGGCGGCCGCGGCTTCTGGGCCCGTCAGCAGGTGCTCGACCTGACGAGCTACATGGCGGCGCTCGTGAACCCGCGCGACGAGGAGGCGCTGCTCGCAGTGCTGGCATCGCCGATCGCCGGCGCCGGCTCAGACACGCTCGCGCTGCTCGGCCGCTCGGCGCGTGCCGCCGGCGGCACGCTCTGGGAGGCCGTCCAGGCCGACGAGGGCCTCGCGGGCTTCGTCGAGTGGTTCTCGGCCGAGCGCGCGCTTGCCCCGCGCCTTGCGCTCGACGTCGTGCTGGAGCGCGTGATCGAGCGCACCCGCTACGACGAGCACGTGCTGCGGCTGCCCGGCGGGCGGCGGCGGATGGCCAACATGACGAAGCTGATCCGGCTCGCGGCCGCCTTCGAGTCGCGGTCCGGCCGCGACGCCCGCGGCTTCATCGACCGCGCGCGGGCCGAGCTCGAGGCCGAGGCGCGCGAGCCCGACGCGCCGATCGAGCTCGAGGGGCTCGACGCCGTGCGGCTGATGACGATCCATGCCGCGAAGGGGCTGGAGTTCGGCGTCGTCGTGATCGCCGACCTCGGCCGGGGCATCCCCGGCGGCGGCGACGGCCTCCGGCTCGGGGCCGGAGGGGAGATCGGCCTGAAGCTCAAGCGCCTCGGCGCGCCGTCGCAGGACGCGTTCGCCTACCGCCGGCTCGGCGACGAGGAGAAGGCCGACGACCGCAGGGAGGACGAGCGCGTCTTCTACGTCGCCTGCACCCGCGCGCGGGAGCGCCTGATCCTCAGCGGCTCGGTGAAGCTCGACAAGTGGCCCAACGGCGGCGCGCCGATCACGTGGCTGGCGCCGCGCTTCGCGCCCGAGGCTTCGACCGGCGCAGGGACCGATCTGGTCGCGGTCGTGCACTCGCGCGCGAGCGACCTCGGGACCGTGCTGCGAGAGGGCGTGCCCGCCCCGCGCGAGCGCCCGGCCGCTGAGCCCGCGGAGCCGTCCGCCGAGATCGCCGAGCTGCCCGCGCCGCCGCCCCCGCCGGCCGTGCGCTCGCTGAGCTACTCGGCCATGTCGGGCTACGCCGCCTGCCCGTACCGCTTCTACATGGAGCGGGTCCTGCGCCTGCCCCGCGTCCCTGAGCCCGCGCCGGAGGCGCCACCGGCGCCCGAGGCGCTCGATCGCATGGTCCGCGGCTCGATCGCGCATCTGCTGCTCGAGCAGCTCGATCTGGATCGCCCGGAGGTGCCAGACGCCGAGGCGGTCGAGCTCGCCGCGCAGATGAACGATGCCGAGGTCGACGCCACCGATGTCGCCGACCTCCAGGAGCTCGTGCGCGCGGCGATCGAGGGCGACGTGCTGGCGCGGGCGCTCGCGGCGCGGCGGGTGCGGCGCGAGGAGGGCTTCGCATTCATCCTCGGAGACGTGCCGTTCACGGGCTACGTCGACCTGCTCGCCGAGGAGGCCAACGGCACCGCGCTGGTCGTCGACTACAAGACCAACCCCGTCGAGGGGGTCGACCTCGAGGCGCTGACAGAGGCCGACTACGGGCTGCAGCGCCGCATCTACGCGCTCGCCGCGCTGCGCTCCGGCGCGCCGGCCACCGAGGTGGTCCACCTCTACCTGGAGCGGCCCACCGAGCCGGTCGTCGCCCGCTACGAGGCCGGCGACGCCGCGGGGCTCGAGGCCGAGCTGCTCGCCGGCGCCTCGCCGTTGCTGCGCGGCGAGTTCCCGGTCGCCGAGGTCCCGCACCTCGGCCTGTGCAGCGGCTGTCCGGCGCGCGCGCAGCTCTGCACGCATCCGCCCGAGCTCACCGGCCGCGTGCTCGGCTGACCCGCCTAGTGCCCGTCGGTGTTGGGCAGCAGGGCGTGCCCGTCGAGCACCGCCTGGGCCAGCTCGACGACCGAGCGGTTCGAGGACCGCGCCTTCGCGCGCAGCAGCTCGAAGGCGGCGCGCTCGTCGGCGGAGTGGCGCTCCATCAAGATGCCCTTTGCCCGCTCGATGACGGCGCGGCGCTCGAGTGCGTTCTCCAGCTGCCCGACGGCCTCGGTCAACTTGGCCTGCTCGGCATGGCGCCGCGTGGCCACCTCGAGCGCGCCCTGCACGGCGTCGGGTGAGCTGGTCCGCGCGTAGGCGTGGATGCCGCGGTCCGCGGCATCGCGGACGAACTCCGTGTCCTCCTGCTCGAGCAGCGCGACGACCGGGCCGCTGGAGAACGAGACGATCTCGTCGATCAGGCCGAGCGCGTGCTCGTCATCGCGGTGCACGACGACGACCGACAGGTCCGGGTCCTCGCGCGCGATCGCGCCGGCCACCTCCGCGGTACCGATCGCGAACTCCGTCACCTCGTGACCCAGCTCGCGCAGGATCGCGGCCGTCTCGTTCAGAGCGGCCCTGTCCTCGTCGGCGGCGAGGATCCGCAGACCGCGGACCTCTGGCGTCGTCTGATCCCCCAAGATGTGCGTTCCCATAACGGCGTGGTGGCGCGTGCGCGTTGATACTCTTGCACGTGGGTGCGGCCCAGCGGCCCGCCGCACCTCCTCAGCGCCCCAGCAGCCCGGCGTTCCCTCAAAGGAAGGCCATGCGCTGCCGGTACATAACGCCAACCCGCGGGTACCCCGCCGCGTTGTTGTCCAGACATGGAAGCCAATTCGGTGAGCGCTGAGCGTTTCCCGCCCGGTCCGACCGAGCGCGCGCGAGAGGACAAGCTCCTCTTCAAGCGCTACCTCGAGACGCGTGATCCCGCGGCCCGTGACGCGTTGGTCGAACGGTTCCTGCCGCTCGCCCGCCAGCTCGCGCGCCGCTACCAGCGCGCGGAGGAGCCGCTCGACGACCTGATCCAGGTCGCGTCGCTGGGCCTCGTCAAGGCGATCGACCGCTTCGACGCTGAGCGCGAGGTCGCGTTCTCCAGCTACGCGGTCCCGACGATCCTCGGCGAGATCAAGCGCCACTTCCGCGACCGCACGTGGTCCGTGCGCGTCCCGCGCGACCTGCAGGAGCTGTCGCTGAAGGTCGACCGCACCGTCGTCGCGATGTCGAAGGAGCTGCAGCGCTCGCCGACCGTGATCGAGCTGGCGGAGAAGCTTGAGGTCACCGAGGAGCAGATCCTCGAGGCGATGGAGGCCTCCGGCGCCTACCGCGCGACGTCGCTCAGCGCACCGCGCGGCGGCGAGGAGCAGGGCGACACGCTCGCCGACACCGTCGGCACCGAGGAGCACGGCTACGACGCCGCCGAGGATCGCGCGACGCTCGACCGCCTGCTGCAGACGATCACGCCGCGCGAGCGCGAGGTGCTCCGGCTGCGCTTCGAGGAGGACCTCACCCAGGCCGAGATCGGCGAGCGCATCGGCGTGTCGCAGATGCAGGTCTCGCGCCTCATCCGCCAGTCGGTCTCGCGGTTGCGCGCCGCCGCGCGCACGGACACCGCCGACGATCAGCCCTGACCGGCGACCTCGCGCAGCTCGTCCGCAAGGCGGTCGCGCAGCAGCGCGAAGCCGACGGCGGCCGAGACGGCCGTCAGCAGCCGCTCCACATCGGGGTCGATCTCCTCGAGCTCGTCGAAGAGCAGCAGCACCAGCCCGAGCGGCTCGCCGGCCACCACGACCGGCACGCCGCAGGCGTGGAGGCCGGCGGGCACGCCGAGCGCGAGCGCGGCGGCGGGCTCCAGCCACGCGCCGTGGGCGTCGCGCAGCGTTCGCGCGATCGCAGGGTGCGCCGCGACGGTGATCATCGCCGGGCCGAGTGACCCGCGCCGGCTGCTCGCCACGGCGAGCTGGCCGCTGAGGTAGGTGGCCAGCGCCGCGTCGGTTGCGTTGAGCTGGCGCACGAGCGTGTCGAGGGCCGAGTCGCGCGCCGCCGCGCCGGCGTCGGCCTGGAACTCGGCGGCCAGCCGTGCGACCGCCTCCATCCAGCGCACGTGGCGCGCGTCGCGCTCGCGCAGGTGCTCGACCTCGCTGCGCAGCACGGCGAGCTCGCCGGCGAGCTCGCGCTCGCGGTCGACCTCGATGCCGATCATCGCCACCAGCGGCGGCTCACCGGCCCGGACCGGCAGGCGGAACGCGATCGAGCGCACGTCGCCGCCGTGCCCGTCCCAGCGCGGGTGTTCGCAGATCGCGTCGGAGTGCTCGCCGGCGAACAGCGCCTGCAGGTGCGGGCCGCCCGGGGCGTTGGCGAGCCGCTGCGCCATGCGGGCGAGCTCGGCGTCGCCGCCGGCGGTGCTCGCCAGCCGCGCCAGCGCGTCGTTGACGTAGACGATCGAGAGCGGCTCGGGCCCGGCCACCGCGGCGACCGGCAGCGGTGCGTGCTCGACCATCGCGGCGAACGCCTCGGCCGAGACCTCGCCCGTGGGCTCGTCGAACGCCGCGCGTGTCACCGCTTCGGCGATCGGCACGCCGTCCTCGGAGGCGCGGCGCACGGCGACCACGCGCGGCACGTCGCGCAGCCGGTAGCGGCGCGGTCCGCTGCCGACCCGGGCGGGGGACGGGAAGCCGTGGCGTCGCTCCCACGTGCGCAGCCGCTCCCGCGACACGCCGGTCAGCTGCGCGAAGGTCGTCGCGCTTACGGTCTGCCCACCCCTGTCCACCTTCCCCCTTATGCCCCAAACGTTCGCATCTTGAACTGCCCGGGTCTGCCCACCTTGCCTGTTCGTGCGTGAGCGAAAGCATCCGCGCAACCGCCAGGGGAGGGGCTCATGACGAGTGATGCCGATGATCGCCAGCTGCTGCGCCGCTGGCACGACAATGGAGATGAAGCGGCTCGGCTCGAGCTGGTCGAGCGCACGTTGCCGCTCGCCCGCACGCTTGCCCGACGCTACGCCAACAAGGGCGAGTCGCTCGATGACCTCGAGCAGGTTGCCGCGCTGGGCCTGGTCAAGGCGATCGAGCGCTTCGACCTCGCCCGCGAGGTGCGCTTCACGACCTTCGCCGTTCCGACGATCGCGGGCGAGATCAAGCGCCACTTCCGCGACCGCGGCTGGATGATCCGCGTCCCACGCGACGTGCAGGAGCTCAGCGCACGTCTGTCCATCGCCCGTGACCGCCTGACGCGCGAGGTCGGGCGCTCGCCGACCGTCCAGGAGCTGGCGAAGGCCGCGCACGCCGGGGTCGAGCAGGTGCTGGAGGCACTCGGCGCAGCCGACGCCTACCGCGCGCTGTCGCTCGACGAGCCGCTGGGGGAGGGCCTCGAGGCGTTCGACTCCATCGGCGGCGACGACGCCGGCTTCGAGCGCGTCGAGCAGCGCTACCTGCTGCGCTCGGGGCTGACGCACCTGCCCGCGCGCGAGCGCGAGATCCTGCACCTGCGCTTCTACGAGGGCCTGACGCAGCGCGAGATCGCCGAGCGCGTCGGCGTTTCGCAGATGCACGTGTCGCGCCTCATCCGGCGATCGATCGAGTCGCTGCGCAAGCGGCTCGTCCCGATCGACGTGCAGGCGGCCTGAGCGCCGGGTAGCGTCGCATCCGTGGCCGACGACGAGCGCGACGACGAGAGCCAGTCCGAGCGAAACTCACGGCGGCTGCTCGAGCTGCTGCAGGAGGTGCGCGTCGCCACCGCCGGCGTGCAGATCCTGTTCGGCTTCCTGCTCGCCGTCCCGTTCCAGCAGGGCTTCGAGAAGATCTCGAGCTTCCAGAAGCACGTGTACCTCGTCGTGCTGATCTGCACGGCGCTCAGCTCGGCGCTGCTGATCGCCCCGACCGCCCTGCATCGCCTCCTGTTCCGCCAGGGCCACAAGCCGCAGATCATCGAGATGGCCAACCGCATGGTCATCGTCGGCCTGGTGCTGCTGGCGATCTCGATGATCGGCGTCGTACTGCTGCTGACCCACGAGATCTTCGGGCCGGCGGCCGCGCTGGCGGTGACCATCCCGATCGGCGCGGTGTTCGCCGTCACCTGGTTCGTGATCCCGCTGATGCGCCGCGAGGAGGGATCGTCGTGATCGCGATCCTCGACATCGACGGCACGCTGGTCGACACCAACTATCAGCACACGATCGCGTGGCACCGCGCGCTGAAGCGCAACGGCGCGCGGGTGGCGGCCTGGCGCATCCACCGCCACATCGGGATGGGCGGCGACAAGGTCGTCGCGGCGCTGTGCGGTGACGATTTCGAGTCCGAGCACGGCGACGACGTCCGCGAGGCCGAGGGCGAGCTCTACATGGAGCTGATCGGCGAGGTCGAGCCATTCGAGGGCGCGCGCGGCCTCCTGGAGGACCTGAAGGCCGCCGGGCACCGCGTCATCCTCGCCTCGTCGGCCAAGCCAGACGAGGTCGAGCACTACCTCGACCTGCTCGACGCGCGCGACCTCGCCGACGACTGGACCGATAGCGGCGACGTCGACGAGACCAAGCCCGCGCCGGACCTCGTCCGGTCGGCGCTGGACAAGGCCGGCGGCGGCGACGACGCCGTCATGGTGGGCGACACGCCCTGGGACGTGAAGGCCGCCGCAGAGGCCGGGGTCCCGACGGTCGCCGTGCTGACAGGCGGCTTTTCCGAGGCGGAGCTGCGCGATGCGGGCGCCGTGGCGGTGTTCGAGAACATGGAGGACCTGCGCTCCGGGTTGGCCTCCACGCCCCTGGGGTAGGCAGAAAACATGAGCATCCTGGACAAGATCACCGGCCGCGCCAAGAAGGCCGCGGGAGACATTGCCGACGACGCCAGCCTCCGCCGCGAGGGGCGTCAGGAGGAGCGCAAGGGCGAGGCGAAGGACGAGCTGTCCGACGCCCAGGACCGCGTCGAGGACAAGGCCGCCGAGGTCTCGAACCTCGAGCGCAAGACCTGATGGTCGTCCCGCAGCCGGGCGAGCAGCCCACCCCTGCGGTTCCCGAGCCCGGCGTCATCCCGGCGGATCCGACACCGGATCCGCCGGACGTCCCCCTCGTCCCCGACGAGGACCCCGACACCGCACCGGACCCGGAGCCTCAGCCGGGCGAGTGACGGGACAAAGGTGCCAGAGCATGCTCTGGCACCTTTGTCTCAGGCCAGGCCTTCGGCCTCGTACTCGCGCAGGTAGCCCTCGAACAGGCGGCGGTGGCCCTCCTCGTCGCGGAGGATCGCGATGACCATGTCGTTGGTCACCGGGTCGACGCCCTCGGTCTTCTCGATGATCAGGTTGTAGTGCTCGATCGCGCCGGTCTCGGCCTCGATCACGCCCTTGATCACGTGCACGACGTCGGTCTGCTGGTCGGGCGGCTGCAGGTAGCTCTGCTCGGCCTTGAAGTCCAG
>Ga0308176_10000426_pt1 | contig 26919 bp, 29 predicted proteins | sample PhyCR2_3_FD_203890 | JGI IMG/M metagenome (GOLD analysis project Ga0308176, IMG submission 203890) | Soil microbial communities from UC Gill Tract Community Farm, Albany, California, United States - DLSLS.C.R2 | ecosystem: Environmental > Terrestrial > Soil > Agricultural land | place: USA... | reverse complement strand
CCAGGCTTAGCCTGGTGGTGTGCCCGGACGAGCGGCCGCCGAGGACCTGGCCGACCACTGGACCTGGCGTCCGGACTGGACGACCGAGCGGGCGTGCCTGCTGTGGTACATCACCTTCACCGAGCCGCAGCACGCCGAGCTGCACAGGCTGACCCGGGCCGTGCACGACGGGCTCGCCGACGAGCCGACCATCGACCCGGTGCCGCTGCCGTGGCTGCACCTGACGCTCGACGACGTGGGGTTCGAGGACCGGCTCGGGCCGGGCGAGGTCGCGGACGTGGTCGCCGCCGTCTTCGCCCGGATCGGCGACCTGCCGCCACCACGGGTGACCCTGGGTCCGGTGACCACGATGGCGGACGCCTTGGTGCTGGCGGTCGAGCCGGAGGCCGCACTGGTGGGGCTGCGCGACCTGCTCCGGTCCTGCACGGATGCCGTCCTGCCCGGTAGCACGACCCTGCTCGACGAGTTCTGGCCGCACGTCACGCTCGCCGACGCCAACACCCCGGTCACCCGGGCGCGGCTGATGGCGCCGCTGTCCGGGCTCGGCATCGCCGACCGCCGGGTCGACGTACGCCCGCACCTGACGCTGGCCGCGGTCACCCGTCGCGACCGGCACTACCAGTGGACGGCCCGCGCGGTCGTGCCCTGGGCGCCGGAACGCTAGCCGGACAGCCGGGCCAGGAAGCGCTCCCGGTCCACGACCACCCGGGTGATCTCGCCGTGCGCGACGAGCCGCGCGTCCGGGTCCTGCTCGGCGGCCACCTCGAAGCGGACCAGCCGCCCGTCGACGTACGCCACCGTCGCGGTCACCCGGACGACCGCGCCGACCGCGCTGGCACCGACGTGCTCGAGCTGGACGCGGGTCCCGACGCTGGTGCGCCCCTTGGGCAGGTCCCGGTCGACCGCGGCGCAGGTGGCCGCCTCGCACCACGCCAGCATCCGCGGCGTGCCCAGCACCTCCAGGCTGCCCGACCCCAGCGCCACCGCCGTGTCCTCCTCGGTGACCGTGAACGTACGGGTGGCCGACTCTCCGACTCGCATGCCCTCATCCTCGCGGCCCCTTTCGCCGACCCGTCACCTGGTAGGCAGTCTCACCGGCGTGTCGCACAGGCAGCGACGGGTCGATTCGCCGTCGTACGGGTGCGGATGCGACAATGGAGAGGGCCTCGACCGTCACGGTCGGGGCTGCTGACTGATCAGCGTCGAGGAGGACACCATGGGTAAGACCGGCCGCAAGCGCCGCGCCCGCAAGAAGAAGGGCGCCAACCACGGTAAGCGCCCCAACGCCTGACCCAGGCGTTCCTTGCGCTCGCACGCGCACAGCAGAAGACCCCGTCGCCAGCTGGCACGGGGTCTTCGTACGTCGGAGCACGGGATCGACCCGTCGACAACTGCGCGACACGCCGGTGAGACTCCCAACTAGGTGACGGGTCGGCGCAACCGCGGGTCAGTAGTCGGTGATCTCGACCTGGACCTGGCGGATCCGGAGCAGCACCTTGTCGCGCAGGGTCTCGGGGGCGTGCTCGGTGCAGGAGCGCTGGATCAGCGCCTTGACCGTGCGCTCGAGGTCGTACTTCTGCAGGCACGGGCCGCACTCGTCGAGGTGGTGCTGGATCTCCGAGGAGTCGGCGGTCGGCAGCTCGTTGTCGATGAAGAAGAAGACCCGCTCGAGCACCTCCGAGCAGTCCTTGTCGTGGGGGTTGCCGCAGCTCACGACGCGTCGCCCCCCGTCGTGCCGGCCGCGGACAGGCCCCGGTGGCGGGCGTACTCCTCGAGCATCTCGCGCAGCTGGCGGCGGCCACGGTGCAGCCGCGACATCACGGTGCCGATCGGGGTGTCCATGATCTCCGCGATCTCCTTGTACGGGAATCCCTCGACGTCGGCGAGGTAGACCGCGAGCCGGAAGTCCTCGGGCAGCTGCTGGAGGGCGTCCTTGACGTCGCTGTCGGGGAGGTGGTCGAGCGCCTCCGTCTCGGCGGACTTCAGACCGGTCGAGGAGTGCGACTCGGCGCGGGCCAGCTGCCAGTCCTCGACGTCCTCGGCCATCGACTGCTGCGGCTCGCGCTGCTTCTTCCGGTACGTGTTGATGAAGGTGTTCGTGAGGATGCGGTACAGCCAGGCCTTCAGGTTGGTGCCGGGCCGGAACTGGTGGAACGCCGCGAAGGCCTTCGCGAACGTCTCCTGGACCAGGTCCTCCGCGTCGGCCGGGTTGCGGGTCATCCGCATGGCGGCGGAGTACAGCTGGTCGAGGTACTGCATGGCGTCGCGCTCGAAGCGGAGCGACCGCTCGGCCTCGGTCTCGGTCGCCACGTCGACCTCGTCGGTGTCGAGGTCCGGGGTGGGGTTCTCTGTCATTGCCTCCCAGCCTACCGGGAGGGTGGGATACGAGCCGCGTGCGCTCACGCGGGGAGAGACAGGCCGGTCGCACGTGGTGGTGTCGGGCACATCCGCTCCTCTGCTGGTCTCGGGGTGGGTCACACGAGGCAACGCGTCATGCGCGGATCTGATTCCCCGCCCCCGCCACGTCGCGGACCACGAACTCCAGGACAGCCTCGACCACGATCCCCATCGCCACCTCCGCACTGACCGGCCCGCGCTTGGGCACCTTGAGGCCGTGGTCGGCGCCCGGCACGACGGTCAGCTCCCGGTCGGGCGGGAACTCCTCGGGACGGCCGAACGCGTCTCGCTCCCCCTGTACGACGAGCGTGGGCACCGTCACCGCCTCGAGCTCGTCGAGCCGGGAGCGCTCCGGGTGGCCCGGCGGGTGCAGGGGGAAGGACAGCGCGACGTACCCGGAGGCGCCGAGCTCGCGCGCCGTGCGTGCCGCCGAGCGGGCCCCGGCGGACCGGCCGCCGACGACCAGCGGGGTGCGCACCCGCAGCGCGTTCGCGGCCGCCACGAAGCAGGTGTCCAGCACCTCGGGACGCGGCGCGATCCGCCGGCCGGCGACCCGCCACGGCTGCTCCACGCGGACCACCGAGATGCCCTGGCGGGGCAGCTCCGCGGCCAGTGCCTCGAGGTCCGGGGAGTCGACCCCGCCCCCGGCGCCGTGCCCGAGCAGCAGCGTCGCGACCGGGTGCCGGGACCGGTCGCGGTGCAGGCGGGCGTCGCCGTGCGGCGTGGGCACCAGCGAGACGTCGGTCACGAGGGCACGTCCCCCGGGACCTCGTCCGGCGCGAGCGCGTCGAGCAGCTCGGGACCGTTGTTGCGGACGTTGTTGACCGCGGTGCTGACCGGGTAGGCCTCGAGCCGTCCGGGAGCGGCCGGCACGAGCAGCTTGGTGAGCTCCTCGACGTCCGAGGCATTCGGGTCCAGCCAGGCGGCGTACCGCTCCGGCTCGACCAGCAGCGGCATCCGGTCGTGGATGTGGCCCACCGCGTCCTCGGCGGTGGTGGTGAGCACCGTGCAGGTCCACAGGAACCGCTGCGGGTCGTCCGCGTCGCGGGTCGGGTCCTTCCAGATCTCGTAGAGGCCCGCCATCGCCATCCCCGACCCGTCGGCCGGGTGGATGAAGAACGGCTGCTTGAGGGGCTTGCCCGCCTTGGTCTTCTGCTCGGTGGTGTACCACTCGTAGTAGCCGTCGGCCGGCAGCAGGCAGCGGCGCGAGGCGAACGGCCGCCGGAAGGCGGGCTTCTCGTGCACCGTCTCCATCCGGGCGTTGATCATCTTGTTGCCGATCGCGGGGTCCTTGGCCCAGAACGGCACCAGCCCCCACCTGAGGGTGCGCAGCTGTCGCTGCGAGGCGCCCTGCTTGTCCTCGGGGTCCGCGGGACGCTGCACGACGGCGTACACCTGCTTGGTGGGGGCGACGTTGTAGTCCGGCGCGAGGGTCTCCTTGACCTCCACCTTGTCGATCTCGAACTCCTCGACGAGGTCCTCCGGCTTCCGGCTCGACGCGTAGCGGCCACACATGGTGGTCAGGCTAGCCCGCGAAGGCCGGTCAGCGAGCCAGGTCGTCGAGGAGCCGGGTGGCCGAGTCGGCCGAGCGCGGCAGGCCCTCGATCCAGACCCGGACGTCGGCCTCGCCGAGGTCGAGGTCGGCGAGGAACTCCCGCAGCAGCGCGACGGACGTGCCGAGGTCGACCGTGCGCGGCACCACCGCGACCGCCCGGTCCAGGCCGAGCCGGCCGACGGTCTGGCCGCCGGAGTAGACCGCGCGGATCGCCTCGGTCACCTGGACCAGCCGCAGCGCGCGGGTGAAGTGGTGGCCGGGAACCCCCGTGGGCTCCCGGAAGCAGAGCTCGACGATGACCAGCGCGTGGCTGCCGGACACGAGCACGTCGGTGAGGTCGGCCTCGCGGTAGAGCTCGTCGAGACGGGTGCGCACGTGCGCGAGGCTGGCCAGCCCGGTCAGCGGGTCCTCGCAGGACAGGTCGTGGAGGTACTCCAAGGTGGCGTCGCTCCACGCGACCGACAGCGCCTCGGCCGCCTCGAACGCCGGCGGCGCGCCCAGGACCAGGTCGTAGGTCGTACGCAGCCCGGACAGTGCCTCTCCCAGGGCGGCACCGTCTCGAGCCACGTCCCGACCCACCACGGTGCAGGCCGCGATGACGTCCGTGTCGCGCCCCCCTCCGACGAGCGCCTCCCCCACCGCCTCGAAGCGCAACGGCAGAGTCTGCCGCACGTCCTCGGGCAGCTCACGGCCCGTCGTCTCCTCGGGCGGCTGCGCCGGGGTGCGGCGGAACGTCAGCGTCGGGAAGATCGGCACCTGCACCGCCTCCTCGTCTCGCCCGTCCCGCCGTCCGTCAGCGGCAGTCACCACGGTCCTGCGGTGGTGAGACGGTCCGAGTTGGGGGGTATGACGCGGTTCCCGCCATCTTTTTCCCTGGCCGATCCGCCGGGATCTCCCACCGACCGGACCATTTACCGTGGATCGGGGGCGCGAACCCCGGCTGGCGGTTACCTTGTGGCTCGGGAAAAGACTGCCGGTTCCCCGCGTCATGAGGACGCATCCGGGCCGTCTCCTCCCATGAGGCCATGACCGATCTCCTGAGTGATGTCGAGACGCCCAGCGACGCCGAGCTGATCTCGCGCGTTCGCGGGGGGGACGTCGCTGCCTACGGAGAGCTGTTCAGCCGCCACAAGGCGGCCGCCCAGCGGCTGGCCCGGCAGCTGGTCCGCGGGCCCGACTCCGACGACCTGGTCTCCGAGGCCTTCGCCAAGGTGCTCACGGTGCTCCAGAACGGGGGCGGCCCCGACGTCGCCTTCCGCGCGTACCTGCTGACCGCCGTACGACGCCTGCACGTGGACCGCGTCCGGTCCGGGCAGCGGCTCCACACCACCGACGACCTCACGCCGTTCGACCCGGGGGTGCCCTTCCAGGACACCGCGGTCGCCGGGTTCGAGAGCGGGGCCGCCGCCAAGGCGTTCGCCTCGCTGCCGGAGCGCTGGCAGCTCGTGCTGTGGCACCTCGAGGTCGAGGGCCAGAAGCCCGCCGACATCGCCCCGCTGCTCGGGATGAGCGCGAACTCGGTGTCGGCGCTCGCCTACCGGGCCCGGGAGGGACTGCGCCAGGCCTTCCTCACCATGCACATCTCGGACCTCACCGAGACCGACTGCCGCTGGGTCAACGAGCACCTCGGCGCCTTCATCCGGCGGGGCCTGTCCAAGCGGGACGCCGGCAAGGTCCAGGTCCACCTCGACGAGTGCCGGCGCTGCACGGGGATGTACCTCGAGCTCAACGAGGTCAACTCCAACCTGGCCGGGATCATCGCGCCGATGCTGCTGGGCGCGGCCGCGGCCGGCTACCTCGCCACCAGCGGCGGCGTGACGGCGGCCGGTGTCCTCGGCCTGCTGGCGAAGGCCAAGGAGATCGTCGTCGCCAACACCGGCGCGGTCGCCGCGGCCGGCGTCGCGGGCAGCGTCGCGACCGCGGCCGCGGTCGCCGCGGTGGTCACCATCAACGCCAGCCCCGCGCCCAAGCAGCCGGTGGTGGCCGAGCCGCCCGCGGCCGTCAGCACCGCACCGGCCGCCCCGGCACCAGGGCTGCCGAAGAGGTCCGCGACGCCCGGCGCGAAGGCGTCCCCGTCGGCGACGGCGACGGCGACGGCGACGACCCTGTCGGCGTCGATCTCCCCGTCGCTCAGCCCGTCGTCCGGACTCTCGGAGTCGTCCAGCCCCTCGGACTCGCTCAGCCCCTCGGACTCGCTCAGCCCCTCGGACTCGCTCAGCCCCTCGGACTCGACCAGCCCGTCGGCGTCGGTCGACGGGTCACCGAGCGACGTACCCCCGAACGACGTGCTGACCGGCACGCCGGCCCCCTCGGACGGCGGGACGAGCGGTCCGACGCCGGTGACGGTCTCGACGGTCGACCTGACCGGCACCACCGTCGACGAGCAGGGCGTGCACTTCCGCGCCGTCGGCTCCCCCGACCTGCCGCCGGTCCTGACGGTCCGGCTCACCTCGCAGCCCAGCGGCGTGACGTTCTCGCCCGCGGGCAGCGACTGCACGGTCGCCGCGGACGGGCTGTCCGCGGTGTGCAGCACCGTCTCCGGCGGCACCGGCGGCACGGTGCCCGGGGCGACCGCGGCGGGCACCCCCTCGACGTACACCGCGGAGCTGCCGTTCCTGATCCCCGACGGTCAGGGCGACACCGCCCTGGACGTCGCGGTCGACGTGCCCGACGGCTTCACGGTCTCCGGCGGCGCCGGGCAGCTGCTGCCGTACACCTCGCGGGCCGCCGACGTGCAGCTCGCCCTCGACTCGCCGGTCGACTACGCCGACGGCGGGTACGCCGTGGTGGCGCACCTGTCCGGGATCCCCGACGGCTACACCGGTCCGGTGCGACTCTCGACGGTGGGCCCGGGCGCCCCCACGATCACCGGCTCGCCGACGGCCGGCTGCGCCGTGGACGCGGGAGACCTGCTGTGCCAGCAGCCGGTCGGGACCGTCACCGTCGTGGTCGATGCCGCGGACCCGTCCCAGGCGACCGAGCTGCGGCTGCGGGTCGGTGCGCTGACCGGCTACCGCGACCCGGCGGGCACGAACAACGCCTCGACCGCGGTCCTCAACCCCAAGCCGGCCGGGACCCCGGACGCCGACCTCGCGCTGACCCTGGACACCCCGGTGCGCAACGCCGGCCTGCACGAGGTCACCGGCCACGTCACGGGCCTGCCCGGCGGGTACGCCGGGACGCTGACCTACACGCTCAGCGGGAACGCGACCTTCGCGGACAGCGGGAGCTGCACCCCGGTGGCCGGGAGCCTGGTCTGCGAGGTGACCGCCACCGGAGACCAGGACTTCGTCCTCAAGGCGGACGACAACGGCCACGACACCCCGGTCACCATCACCGTCGCCGCACCCACCGGCTACACGGACACCAACGACGGCAACAACGTCGCGCACGCGGTGCTGGCCGCGGCGCCCCCGCCTCCGTCCACCGACGTGGACGTGGCCCTCACCGGGCTGTCCCCGGCGACCGTCCGGCCGCGCGCCGGCGACCGCTACGACCTGACCGGCGCCGTGTCGATCACCGGTGCCGCCGCCGCGTCGGTGCAGGACGTCACCTACACGGTCAGCGGCGCCGAGTTCGTCACCGGCTCCGGCACGTCGGCCACGGTGACGCGACCGGCGAGCGAGACCGCGCCGACCTTCACGCTGACCCACCGGGGCGCCGGGCGGGTCACCATCACCGCGACCGTGCCCGACCTCACCGACACGCTCGCCCTCAACGACGCCGCGAGCGCGGACCTCAGCCCGTACGACGTGTCGCTGACCGGTCTCACGCCGAAGGGCGGGACCGCCGACCAGGACGGTGACCAGACGTTCACGGCGACGCTGGGCGACGACGGGTTCCCGTCCCCGGACGGCATCCGCTTCTCCCTCGTGGACGCACCGGGCGACCTGTCCCTGACCGGTTCGTCGGTCGCCGGCGGCACGGTCACCTTCACCGTGCACTCGGCGACGAAGGACCGGCCGGCCGCCGGCTTCGGGGTCCGGGCCGCGCTGCCCGACGGGTACACCGACTACACGTCCGGCAACAACGTCGCCGCGGCGCAGTACACCTACGCGGCGACGCCCCCGCCGCCGGTGCAGCCGTTCGCGTTCGTCGCGGCACCGACCGCCACCGTCTCGGGCCCGAACGACTTCGACGTCACCGTGTCCGTCCAGAACCTGCCGGCCGATGCCACCCGGGTCGTGCTGTCGCTGCCGAGCCCGCAGGAGAAGGCCAACTCGGCGGTCGGGCCGTGCACCGTGACCGAGGCACACGAGGTCACCTGCCCGGTGCGGTCCGGCGCGACCTCGATGGTGATGCACTTCAACGCCCAGCTGCCCGGCAAGTCGGCGAGTGCCGACCGCAACCCGCTGACCGTCACCGCCGGCACGAAGACCCTGGCGGCCGAGATCACCTTCCCCTGAGCGGTATTCGGCTCGCGCGGCGCTCGATCGCGCCGTACGCTCTCCCGCAATGCGTGGACGGAGACGAGTAGCCGCCGACCGACGGAGCACAGAGAACCGCTCAGCCTAGAGGGCACTGCTGAGAGAGCGGGGTCCGTCCCGGCGACGAAGACACTCCCGAGCAGAGCAGCACCAACGAGGTCGTGCCCGGTCCGGTCGCGACGAAGGTGTGGTGGCACAGCGAGCTCCCCCGTCGCCCACACCTCCTGGGGTCCCCTACAGGAGGTGAAGCAGATGAGACGCACACTCGCACGAGAGCTGCCGGCGCAGGAGCCGGGCTCGCAGGTCATGCTCCAGGGCTGGGTGCACCGCCGCCGCGCGCTGGCCAGCGTCACGTTCGTGGTCGTCCGCGACCGCAGCGGGCTGGCCCAGGTCGTGGTCAAGGACGCGGCGACGCTGGCGCAGGTCGCCGAGCACGGCGAGGAGACCGTGGTCGCGGTGACCGGCACCCTCACCGCCAACCCGTCCGCACCGGGCGGCGTCGAGGTGACCGACCCGGTGTTCGAGGCGCTGTCCGCGCCGTCCGCGACCCCGCCCGTCGAGCTGTGGCGGCCGAGCCTGACCACCGGGCTCCCGACCCAGCTCGACCACGCCGGGGTGAGCCTGCGGCACCGGGTCCGGCAGGCCCGCTGGCAGCTCGCGGCGGCCAGCCTGCGCGGGTTCCGGGAGACCTTGGACGGCCGCGACTTCACCGAGGTGCACAGTCCCAAGCTGGTCGCCTCGGCCACCGAGAGCGGGGCCAACGTGTTCGAGGTCGACTACTTCGGGCGGCCCGCCTACCTCGCCCAGTCGCCACAGTTCTACAAGCAGGTCCTGGTCGGGGTGTTCGAGCGGGTCTACGAGGTCGGTCCGGTGTTCCGGGCCGAGCCGCACGACACCGTCCGGCACCTCGCGGAGTACGTCTCCCTCGACGTCGAGCTCGGCTTCGTCCGCGACCACCGCGACGTGGTCGCCGTGCTGCGCGACACCGTGGCCGGGATGGTCGCGGCGGTCGCGACGCACGCCGCCGAGGCGGTGTCGCTGCTCGGCGTCGACCTGCCCGTCGTACCGGAGGAGCTGCCGGTCGTGCACTTCCGGCAGGCGCTGGAGATCGCCGGCGCGGCCGCCGACGAGCCGGACCTCGCGCCGGCGCACGAGCGGGCCGTCGGCGAGTGGGCGCGGCGCGAGCACGGCAGCGACCTCGTCGTGGTGGAGGGCTACCCGACGGCCCACCGCGCGTTCTACAGCCACCCGGACCCCGCGGACCCGCACTGGTCGCGCTCCTTCGACCTGCTGTTCCGCGGGGTGGAGCTGGTCAGCGGGGCGCAGCGGCTGCACCGCTACGAGGACTACGTCGCGACGCTGGCGGCGCGTGGCTACGACCCGGAGCCGTACGCGTCGTACGTCGAGGCGTTCCGGTACGGCGTGCCACCGCACGGCGGCTTCGCGATCGGGCTGGAGCGCTGGGTCGCCCGGCTCACCGGGGCCGCGAACGTCCGCGAGGTGACGCTGTTCCCGCGGGACCTGCACCGGCTCACCCCCTGAGAGCAGGGGGCGCGTGGCGGGTGAGTTATCGGGTATGAAGGGCCCATGACTCTGATCCGACTTGTCGCGCGCCCCATGCTTGCCTCCACCTTCGTCTACGGCGGGATCAACGCCCTCCGCAACGCGTCGGCCCTCGCCGAGGCCGCGAAGCCGGTCAACGACGAGATCCGCGGGCTCGCCGGCAAGGTGGCGCCGCAGGTGCCGATCCCCGAGGACGACAAGACCCTGGTGCGCATCAACGCCGGCGTGCACATCGCCGCCGGGCTGGCGCTGGCCACCGGCCGGGCGCCCCGGCTGTCCTCGGCCGCCCTGGCCGCCACCGTGCTGCCCACCACGATGGCCGGGCACGCCTTCTGGCAGCAGAAGGACAAGGCCGCCCGCAGCGCGCAGATGACCCACTTCTTCAAGAACCTGTCGATGCTCGGCGGGCTGGTGCTGGCCTCGGTCGACACCGAGGGCCGGCCCGGGGTGGCGTGGCGCGCGTCGCACGCGGTCGGCACCGCGAAGCGCGAGGCCAAGCACCTGCGCCGCGAGGCCAAGCAGCAGACCCGGCTCGCGGCGAAGAGCGTGAAGTCCTGAGCCGATACCCTCAGGGGCGATGAACGACTCACCCGCAGCGATCCTCTGGCCCGCGCCGCACCCCGGCGCGCCCGTGCACGCCACGGTGCGGCTGCCCGGCTCGAAGTCCCTGACCAACCGGGCCCTGGTGCTGGCCGCGCTGTCGGACGGCCCGAGCGTCGTGCGGCAGGCGCTGCGGTCCCGCGACACCGAGCTGATGGCCACCGCGCTGGGCGAGCTCGGCGTGGGCGTCGACAGCACCGGTGACGACTGGAAGGTCACGCCAGGCGCCCTGCGCGGGCGGGTCACCATCGACTGCGGGCTGGCCGGCACGGTGATGCGCTTCGTGCCGCCGGTCGCGGCCCTGGCCGACGGGCCGGTCGTCTTCGACGGCGACCCGCACGCACGGCTGCGGCCGATGGGCCAGATCCTGCAGGGCCTGCGCGACCTCGGCGTCACGGTCGAGGACGAGGACCGCGGCTTCCTCCCGTTCACGGTCCTGGGCACCGGCAGCGCCCGCGGCGGCCAAGTCACCATCGACGCCTCCGAGTCGAGCCAGTTCGTCTCCGCGCTGCTGCTGGCCGGCGCCCGGTACGACGAGGGCGTCGACGTCCGGCACGACGGCAAGCCGGTGCCGTCCCTCCCCCACATCGAGATGACCGTCGAGCAGCTCCGGCTGCACGGCGTGGAGGTGGACGACTCCGACGCGAACCGGTGGCGGGTGCTGCCGTCGGTCGTCCGCGCGGTCGACGTACAGGTGGAGCCGGACCTGTCCAACGCCGCGCCGTTCCTCGCCGCGGCCCTGGTCACCGGCGGCCGGGTGACCGTGCTCGACTGGCCGCAACGGACCACCCAGGCGGGCGACGCGCTGCGCGAGATCGTCACGCTGATGGGCGGCAGCGCCGAGCTGACCGACGACGGGCTGACGGTCACCGGGCCGGGCACCCTGCGCGGCATCGACTACGACCTGCACGACGTCGGCGAGCTGACCCCGGCCGTCGCGGCGCTGTGCCTGCTGGCCGACTCGCCCTCGCACCTGCGCGGCGTCGCGCACATCCGCGGCCACGAGACGGACCGGCTCGCGGCGCTGGCCACCCAGTTCAACGCGCTCGGCGGCCACGTGACGGAGACCGAGGACGGCCTGACCATCCGGCCGACGCCGCTCGACGGCGGGCCGTTCCGGACCTACGCCGACCACCGGATGGCGCACGCCGCGGTCATCCTGGGCCTCGGCGTCGAGGGCGTGCTGGTCGAGAACATCGCGACGACGTCGAAGACGTTCCCCGACTTCGCGGGGGCCTGGACGGCGCTGTTCTCGTGAGCCGCTGACCGATGGCGCGCTACGACGAGTACGACCGGATCGACCCGGACACCTACGACCGCCCCAAGCGGCGTACCCGCCCTCGCACCAAGGACCGGCCCACCTACGACGACGCGGTCGAGGGCCGGGTGGTCACCGTCGACCGCGGCCGGTACACCACGCTCGTCGACGGCCGCACGGTGACCGCGATGAAGTCGCGGCCGCTCGGGCGCAAGGGGGTAGTCGTCGGCGACGCGGTGCGCCTGGTCGGGGACGTCTCGGGCGAGGACGGCTCGCTCGCCCGGATCGTCGAGGTGGACGAGCGGCGCACCGTGCTCCGCCGCACCGCCGACGACGACGACCCCGTCGAGCGGGTGATCGTCGCGAACGCCGACCAGCTCGTGGTGGTGGCCGCGCTCGCGGACCCCGAGCCGCGCCCCCGGCTGATCGACCGGGCCCTGGTCGCGGCGTACGACGCGGGGCTCGAGCCGCTGCTGTGCCTGACCAAGGCCGACCTCGCCGACCCCGAGGGGCTGGTGTCGGTGTACCGCCCGCTGGGGGTGCCGTACGTCGTGACGCAGAGCGGGGCCGACCTCTCCGACGTACGGGACCGGCTGCGGGGCAAGGTGAGCGTGCTGCTCGGGCACAGCGGCGTCGGCAAGTCCACGCTGGTCAACGCGCTCGTCCCGGGCAGCGACCGGTCGGTGGGGCTCGTGAACGCCGTGACCGGGCGCGGCCGCCAGACGTCCACGTCGGCGCTGATGCTGGCGCTGCCCGACCCGCTGGACGGCTGGATCGTGGACACGCCGGGCATCCGGTCCTTCGGCCTGGCCCACGTGCGCCCGGAGCACCTGATCCACGCGTTCCCCGACCTCGAGGAGCTCACGGACGCCTGTCCCCGGGGCTGCACGCACGGTGCGTCGGAGCCCGAGTGCGGCCTCGACGAGGCGGTCGCCGAGGGGCGCACCGACCGGGCCCGGGTCGACTCGTTCCGCCGGCTGCTGGCCAGCCGGGAGAGCGCCGAGGACTACTGACCCGCCGCCGAGTTGTCAGGCGCTCACGTCGCCGGAGCGACGCCAACGCCTGACAACTCGGCGGATCGGCATACCCTGTGGGCCATGCCCACCTCCTTCACCGACGACCTGCGCCTCGCCCACGTCCTGGCGGACGACGCCGACTCGACGTCCACGAGCCGGTTCCGGGCGCTGGACCTGCACGTGGTGAACAAGCCCGACCTCACCCCGGTCACCGACGCCGACAAGTCCGTCGAGGAGGGCATCCGGCGGACGCTGTCGCGGGCCCGGCCGCGCGACGCCGTGCTCGGGGAGGAGACCGGCTCGACCGGGCACAGCCAGCGCCGCTGGGTGGTCGACCCGATCGACGGCACCAAGAACTACGTCCGCGGCGTGCCGGTGTGGGCGACGCTGATCGCGCTGATGGTCGACGACGAGGTGGTCGTGGGCGTGGTCTCGGCACCCCTGCTGCAGCGCCGGTGGTGGGCGTCGAAGGACGGCGGCGCGTGGACCGGCCGCTCGCTGCTCAAGGCGAGCGAGTGCCACGTCTCGGACGTGTCCCGGCTCGACGACGCGTCGCTGTCCTACTCGTCCTTCACCGACTGGGACGAGCACGACAAGCTCGACGCGTTCCTGGCCCTGGCCCGACGGGTGTGGCGGACCCGGGCGTACGGCGACTTCTGGTCCTACATGCTGCTCGCGGAGGGCGCGGTCGACCTGGCCGCAGAGCCGGAGCTGGAGCTCTACGACATGGCCGCACTCGACGTGATCGTCCGCGAGGCGGGCGGCCGGTTCAGCTCCCTGGACGGCACCCCGGGCCCCAACGGCGGCAACGCGCTGGCCAGCAACGGCCGGCTTCACGACCAGGCGCTCGCGTTCCTCGGCTCGCTGCCCGACGACGCGGACGACCCGGACGTGGCGCCCCGCCGACCGGGGTCACTGCACGACCTCAGCTCACGTCGGCGGGCTGCGGCTCCGGCGCCGGAACAGCGCGACGACGAGTGACCCGGCCCCAGGCCACGAGCAGGTACGGCGCGGCCAGCAGGCCGGCCAGGTCGAACCAGCCGTAGCCGCCGGCCGCCCCGGACGGCGGGTTGCCGATGGTGACCCACCCGGTCGGGTCGTGGGTGCCCCACGTCCAGGTGCCGAGGTGCGTGCCGACCAGCTCGAGCCAGGTCACCGCCACGAACGCGCCGACGTAGACCGGCTGGGACGGACCCAGGAACACGAAGGCCGCGAGGCAGCCGTACCAGAACGCGCCGAGCGCGTCCGGGCGGTCGGCCAGCAGCACGCCGTACGCCGCCCACGCTCCCCCGAGCGCCAGCACGGCGGTGACCACGGCGCGGCGGTGCCGCTCGACGAACGCGGCGTGGCCGAGGGCGTACGCCGAGAGGTAGACCAGGCCGTGGCCTGGGGGCACGAAGGCCGGCACGTTGTGGAAGCGGTAGGTGTACACCTCCAGCGTCGGGCTGAAGACGTACTCGATGCAGGTCGCGAACGCCACGACCACCACGGTCTGGGCCCGGACCATCGGGCTGACCTGGCGCAACGCCACGAGCAGCACGCCCCAGGTGAGCACCCCGAGGCCCCGCTGCAGCCACAGGCCGCCGCCCCCGCCCGCCCGGTCCAGCCAGAGCACGAGGGTCAGCCAGCCCATCAGGGCCGGGCACGCCCAGGCCGGCAGCTCGCGTCGCACCGGCCCATCCTGGCAGGCGCCGCCGAGGTGTAGCCGGGCCATCCCCTGAATGGCTAGCCTGAGTCACTGCTCCGACCACGAAGCACGGCCACAGCGATCGCGGGAGGTAGTCCGATGCGCATCCACGAGGTGCTCGCCCACAAGCCCAGCCACGACGTCGTCACAGTGAAGCCCGACGCGACGGTGCGCGAGCTTCTCGGGATGCTCGCCGAGCACAACATCGGGGCGCTGGTGGTGAGCGCCGACGGCTCCAGTGTCGACGGGATCGTCTCCGAGCGGGACGTCGTCCGCAAGCTGCCCGGCAACGAGGGCCTCCTCGACGCCACCGTCTCCACGATCATGTCGGCGGAGGTGCTCACCTGCGAGAAGGACGCGACGGTCAACGAGCTGATGTCGATCATGACCGAGCGGCGCTTCCGGCACATCCCGGTGGTCGCCGACGGGAAGCTGACTGGCATCGTGAGCATCGGCGACGTCGTGAAGAGCCGGATGAGCGAGCTCGAGTTCGAGCGCGACCAGCTCGACCACTACGTCCACACCAGCCAGACCTGACGCGGCCACCCCGCGCCGTACACCGAGAGGATCCCCGTGACGCACGAGAAGCCCGAGATCGACTTCCCCGACGGCCCGCCGCCGACCGACCTCGAGGTCACCGAGCTCGCGGAGGGCGAGGGGGCGGAGGCCGCGGCCGGCCAGACGGTCCGCGTGCACTACGTGGGGGTGGCCTACTCCACCGGCGAGGAGTTCGACGCGTCGTACAACCGCGGCACCCCGCTGGAGTTCCGCCTCGGCATCGGCCAGGTCATCTCCGGGTGGGACCAGGGCGTGCAGGGCATGAAGGTCGGCGGCCGCCGCCGGCTGGTGATCCCGCCGCACCTGGCCTACGGGGACCGGGGTGCGGGCGGCGTGATCAAGCCCGGCGAGACGCTGATCTTCGTGGTGGATCTCGTCGACGTCAGGTGACGAGCACGGACTCGCCGCCGAGCGTCACCACGTCCCCCTTGACGAGCTGACGCCCGCGGCGGGTCTCCACCTCGCCATTCACCGAGACCAGCCCCTGCACCATCAGCGGCTTGACCTCGGCACCGGCCTCGACGAGGTCGGCCAGCTTGAGCAGCTGGCCGAGCCGGATCGAGTCCTCGCGGATCGGGACCTCTCGCGCGTTCACACCCGTATCCTCGCGCACCCGCCCCACGACGTTCACGTCGGCGCCGAGGCGGGTTAACGTGGAGACGCGAGCGTCGGGGGTGTCCGACGTCGTCCTCTCCCGGAGGTCTCGCATGCACCGCGGTCAGGTTGCCCCGATCACCACGCTCGCTCTCGCGGCCACGCTCACGCTCGGCGTGCTGCTCGTCGCCCCGGAGGCCAAGGCGGCCCCCGTCTCGCAGGCGGAGGAGCCGCCGTACACCTTCGCGGTGATCGGGGACGTGCCCTACGGCACCCCGGCCGAGGACCACTTCCCCGCCTTCATCCAGGGCATCAACGCCGACCCGGACGTCACCTGGGTCACCCACCTCGGTGATATCAAGAGCGGCTCCACGACGTGCACCGACGAGCGCTTCGCGCGGGTGCGCCACGACTTCGACGGCTTCGCGGACCCCTTGGTCTACACGCCCGGCGACAACGAGTGGACCGACTGCCACCGCCCCAACAACGGCGGCTACCAGCCGCTCGAGCGGCTCGCGAAGATCCGGTCGCTGTTCTTCTCCGACCCGGGCACCACGCTCGGCGCCCCGGCGTCCGTGGACTCCCAGGAGGACCGCGACGTCCCCGAGAACGTCCGCTGGACGCGCGGTGACGTGTCCTTCGCGACCCTGCACGTGGTGGGCAGCAACGACGACCTGGTGCCGTGGACGGGCAACACGGCGCCGACCGAGGAGCAGGTGAACGAGGAGGAGGACCGGATGGCGGCGGCCGTCGCGAACGTGCGGTCGGCGTTCCGGGAGGCCGAGCACGACGACCTGAAGGGCGTGGTGCTGATGCAGCAGGCGGACATGTTCGACCCGACCGTGACGAACCCGCGCCCGGCGGCGTACTCCGCGTTCCGGCCGCTGGTGCGGACGCTGGTCGACGAGGCCCGCCGGTACGACGGACCGGTGTACCTGTTCAACGGCGACAGCCACCGGTTCAACCAGGACCGGCCGCTGGCCGCCGGGTCGCCGTGGTTGGACTTCTACGGCGTGCAGCACTCCGCGGACAACCTGCAGCGGGTGACTGTGGACGGCGCCGCGCTCGGCGAGACCGACTGGCTCAAGGTGACCGTGCAGCCCCGGGGCGACGACCTGCTGTCGATCCAGCGGGTGCCGGGCGCCTGAACACCCCTGGGAATCTGGCAGCCGGCCACGGGCCGCTCAGATCAGCACGGACACCGCGTGGATCAGCACCCCGACGAGACCGCCGACGATGGTGCCGTTGATCCGGATGAACTGCAGGTCCCGGCCCACGTGCAGCTCGATGCGGCGGGCGGCCTCCTTGCCGTCCCAGCGGTCGATGGTGTGGGTGATCACGGCGGTCAGCTCCTTGCCGTACCGGGTGACCGCGAAGACCGCGAGGTCCGCCGCGTAGCCGTCCACCTTCGCCTGCAGCGCCGCGTCGCCCGCGAGCCGGCCGCCGAACAGCCGCAGCTCCTCCAGCGCCCGGCGGCGCAGCGGGCCCTGCGGGTCGTCGAGCGAGTCGAGCAGGGCACGGCGGAAGGCGTTCCACAGCGAGGTCGCTGTGACCAGCAGCTGCGGGTGGCTGAGCACCCGGCCCTTGAGCCGCTCCATGCGCTCCTGGGTCTCCGGGTCGTGCAGCAGGTCGTGGGCCAGCTGCTCCAGCGCGCTGTCGAGGGCGCCGCGGGCGTGGTGGTAGGGGTCGCGGCGGATCTCCTCGACCCAGGTCACCACCTCCACGTGGATGCGGTGCGTGACCCGGTCGTTGACGGCGGCCGGCGACCACCAGGGCGCCCGCTCCCCCACGATCTCGACGAAGGCCTGCTCGTTCTGGGTCAGCCAGCGGTGCGCCTCCTCCAGGGCGAGGTCGACCAGGCCGTGGTGCGCCCCGTCGCGGACCACCTCCTCGAGCAGGCTGCCGGCCACCGGGCTGATCGGCTCGGCCAGGAACCGCGGCAGCAGCGCCTCCTCGACCAGCGCGACCATGTCCTCGTCGCGCACCCGGGAGAGCCCGATGTGGAGTACGGCGGCGGCCTCGTCGACCAGGCGTCGCGCGTTCGCCTCGTCCACGAGCCAGGCGCCGACCCGCTCGCTGAGGTGCGCTGCCTCGATGCGCCCGCGGATGATCGTCTCCTGGAGGAAGTTCTCCCCGACGAACTCCTCGAGGCTGCGGCCCAGCTCGTCCTTGCGCCGCGGGATCAGCGCGGTGTGCGGCACCGGCAGCCCGAGCGGGTGCTTGAACAGCGCCGTCACCGCGAACCAGTCCGCGATCGCGCCGACCATCGAGGCCTCCGCACCGGCGTTCACGAAGCCGAGGAAGCCGCCCTGGTCGCGGGTGATCAGGTAGACCACGGCCGCCAGCACCAGCAGGGCGACCGCGAGGGTGCGCATCTGCCGGAGGCCACGACGCCGTTGCGCGTCGAGGTCCGGGGCAGCGGTCATGATGGGGACGCTCATCGCGGACGAACCTACCGGGCCGACCTCAGACGGGCTCGGCCCTGCGCGCCGCCGGCACCGCGAACGCCGACGGGACCAGGATGATCGACACCACCAGCAGGGCGTCCAGCACGCCGACGTGGCTGCCCAGGAAGCCGAGCAGGGGCGGGCCGCCGAGGAACGCCGTGTAGCCGATCGTGGAGACCACGCTGACCCGCGCGGCCGACTTCACCGGGTCGTCGGCGGCGGCGCTCATGCCGACCGGGAAGCCGAGCGAGGCGCCCAGCCCCCACAGGACGATGCCCGGAACGACCAGGGCCGGGACCGAGCCGAGGACCACCAGCAGGACTCCCACCGCGGCCACGGCCATGCTGCCCCAGAGCACCGCGACCCGGCCGAACGAGTCGAGCAGCACCGTGCCGCCGACGCGACCGGCCGTCATCGCCGCGACGAACAGCGCGAACGCGGCGGCGCCGAGCCAGGCGGGCGCGCCGTACCCGTCGACCATGGCCACGCCCAGCCAGTCGTTGGCCACGCCCTCGGTCAGCGCCATGGCCAGCACCATCACGCCGATCATCAGGGTCCGCGGCTCGGTCCAGGCCTTCAGCGCGTGGCTGGCCGGCCGGCTGTCCTCGGCGTGCGGCTCGGCGACCAGGAAGCCGCGCACGCTGGCCCCGCCGAGCAGCATCACCAGCAGGCCGACGACGCCCAGGTGCACCCCGACACCGACTCCGGCATAGGTGACCACCGAGCCGACCCCGGCGCCGACCACGGTGCCGAGGCTGAAGCCGGCGTGGAAGCGCGGCATGATCGACCGGTCGAGCAGCCGCTCCACCTCGGCGCCCTCGACGTTCATCGCGACGTCCCAGGTGCCCGTGCCCAGGCCCACCATCAGCAGGCCGAGCGCCGCGACCGGCACCGACCCCAGGACGCCGCCGCCGAGACCCATGAGCAGCAGCCCCAGACCTTCGACCAGTGTCGCGACGACCACCGTCCGGCGGGCGCCGAACCGGGCGATGTTGCCGCCCGCGGTCGGCAGGGACGCGACCGACCCGATCGACCCGGCGAGCAGGAACAGCCCGAGCTGGCCCGGCCCGAGGTCGAGGTCGTGACGGATCGACGGGATCCGCGAGGCCCAGGTCGAGAAGGCGAAGCCGTTGAGGAAGAAGGTGGCCAGCACCGCGTTGCGGGCGGTGATCACCTCGCGGGTTGCTGTACCGGTAGAGACGCGCACCCGCGCAACTCTAGCCGCTCCCGCCGACCACCTCGCGACAGCCGGGCATCTGTGACATGACAGGATTCGCCCCATGAGCAAGACCGTCATCACCTTCGGCACCTTCGACGTGTTTCACGTCGGCCACCTGCGCGTGATCGAGCGCGCGGCCGCCCTCGGGGACCGGCTCGTCGTCGGCGTGTCCGCGGACGCCCTCAACGAGCGCAAGAAGGGTCGGTCGCCGGTCTTCTCCCAGGCCGAGCGCCTCGAGATCGTCGCGGCCCTGAAGCCGGTCGACGCGGTCTTCGTCGAGGAGAGCCTCGAGCTCAAGCGGCACTACATCCTCGAGCACGAGGCCGACATCCTGGTGATGGGCGACGACTGGGCCGGCAAGTTCGACGAGTTCGAGGACATCTGCGAGGTGCACTACCTCACGCGCACGCCGGCCATCTCCACCACCGCGCTGATCGAGAAGATCTCGAACGCCGCCTCCTGACGCGCACCGGCTCAGCCGCCGCGACCCCAGTTCGCGATGATGACGGCTGTGGGCGGGATCACCGCCGCGACCACGCTCATCAGCACCGCGGCCGTCGTGGACCAGAAGCGCACGACGTTCCAGGCCAGCAGGATCAGCACCACGCACGTGCCCATCAGCCAGAAGTAGGCCCGCTTGCGTCCTCGGGGCGGCTCCCCCACTGGCTCGTCGGGCATCCCCCCACGGTACGACGCGGGCCGCGCGACCTAGGCTGGGACCATGCCCTCCGGCCAGTCCCGGCCCCCCGCGGTCCGCAAGCACCTGATGACCCCCGGACAGCCGCGGCCACCGCAGCGCTACAACACCAGCCTCACCAGCGTGCAGCGCTGGGTCATGTCCACCCTCGTCGCGATCACGATCCTGCACCTGTCGGCCGGGCTCGTGGTGGCGGCGTACTTCTCGGACCGGCTGGACTCGCAGATCGGGCTGCTGGTGATCTCCGCGCTGTTCGGGCTGCTCGCGTTCGTGGCCGCGCTGCTGATCCACAAGCGCAGCCCGCTCTCCCCGTGGCTGCTGCCCGGCCTGGTGCCAGCGCTGGTCGGGGCCTACCTGATCTTCCGCTGACCCGTCAGACCGGATGGAGCTCTCCGTCGGCCCCGCGGGAGACCAGCCCGTCGGCGACGGCGAACGCGAGCGCCCGCTCGAAGCGGTCCTGCTCCCAGTAGGCGGCGCCGACGCGGACCGCCAGGTCGTCGGGGTCGCACGGGCCCTGGGCCTCGAGGGCGCGGACGATCTGGCCCATCTCGTGGAACACCTGCCGGTCGCGACGACCCTCGGTGCTCGCCTTCGGGGGTGGCATGGGGGACATGGCGTGCTCCTCTCGTGTCTGGTGGACGGTCAGGCGGGCTGGGCGGCCGTGCGCCCGCGCCCGGCCTCCGGCTCGTCCTCGGCGGTCAGCGGCTTGGCGATGTTCTCCAGCGACTGACCCTCGGCCTTGACGCCGAGGAACGCCTCGACGAGACCGCCGCCGATCATCAGCACGGCGCCGATGAAGTAGCCGACCGCGATCGCGGTGATGTCCTTGTCGGCCGACGCGTTGTCGATGAGCTTGCCGAACAGCACCGGCCCGGTGATGCCGCCGACCGCCGTGCCGATGGCGTAGAAGAACGCGATGCACAGCGCCCGCGTCTCCATCGGGAACACCTCGCTGGCCGTGAGGTACGCCGCGCTGGCCCCCGCCGAGGCGAAGAAGAAGATCACCACGCCGAACAGGGTCAGCGTCGACGCCGAGAGGCTGCCGAGCACGACGCCGGCGACCGCGAGCAGGACCCCGGACAGCACGTAGGTGCCGGTGATCATCTTGACCCGGCCGACCCGGTCGAACAGCGGCCCGAGCAGCAGGGCACCGAGGAAGTTGCTGACCGCGAAGATCGCGATGTACCACCCGGTCTGCTTCACGTCGAAGAACGTGCTCAGGGTGTCGCCGTAGGTGAAGAAGAAGGCGTTGTAGAGGAAGGCCTGGCCCACGAACAGCGAGAAGCAGAGGATCGTGCGCTTCGGGTAGAGCGTGAAGACGGTGCGCGCGATCAGCGGGATGCCGATCGACTTGCGCTGCCGGACGGTGATCGAGTCCTTCACGTCGTGCAGCTGCTTGCCGGACTCGTCGGCGACGGTCCGCTCGATGTCGCGGACGATCAGCTCGCCCTCCTCCTCGCGGCCGTGGATGAACAGCCAGCGGGGACTCTCCGGCACGTTGCGACGCACCAGCAGGATGCCCACCGCGAGGATCGCGCCGAGGCCGAACGCGAGCCGCCAGCCCCACGCCTGGTCGATGACCTTGGGGTCGAGCAGCGGGATGGTGAGCAGCGCGCCGCCGGCGGCACCGACCCAGAACGAGCCGTTGATCGCGACGTCGACGCGGCCGCGGTACTTCGCCGGGATCAGCTCGTCGATGGCCGAGTTGATCGCGGCGTACTCACCGCCGATGCCGGTGCCGGTGAGGAACCGGGCGCCGAGGTACCACGCGGGGTTCATGGAGAACGCGGTGAGCACGGTGGCGACGGTGTAGACGGCGAGGGTGATCAGGAACAGCTTCTTGCGGCCGAGCCGGTCGGTGAGCTGGCCGAAGAACAGCGCGCCGAGACAGGCTCCGGCGACGTAGATGCCGCCGGCCCAGCCGACCATCGAGCTGCTCATGCCGAGACCGGTCTTGGGGTTCGCGAGGGCGTCGGACATGGAGCCGACGATGGTCACCTCGAGACCGTCGAGGATCCAGACGGTGCCCAGGCCGATCACGACCAGCCAGTGCCAGCGGGCCCAGGGCAGCCGGTCGAGCCGGGCGGGGATGTTGGTGGTGATGCGACCTGTCTCGACTCCGGTGGCCATGTGTTCCTCCTGTCGGCGCCTCCATGACGTCCACAGGGGCGATACCCCGCCACACGTGTGACCATGCGCACGCCCTGTCACAGGGCTTCCACGGAGCCGTCAGCGGCCGGCGTGCGCCCCCGCGGTGGTCGGGTCGAGGAACACGTGCCGCACCTCGGGGTAGGCCTCGCGGATCCGCGTCTCCACGTCGTCGGCCACCCGCTCCAGGTCCTCCCCGGTCGCGGCGTCGTCGACGTCGACCCGGGCCGCGACCAGCACGTCGTCGGGGCCGAGCCGCATCGTCAGCAGCTCCACGACCACGTCCACGCCGAGGCTGTCGTTGATCACCTGGGTCAGGCCCTCGCGCTTGTCCTCCGGGAGCGCCTCGCCGATCAGGTTGCGCTTGCTGGAGGAGCCGAGCGAGACCGCGACGCCGATCAGCAGCACGCCGATGGCGATGGAGGCCAGGCCGTCCCAGAAACCGGCGCCGGTCGTCGCGTGCAGGGTGATCCCCGCGGCCGCCAGCACGATGCCGATCAGCGCCGCGGTGTCCTCGAAGGCGACGGTCTTGACGGTCGGGTCGGGTGTCGTGAACACGTGCCGGAACAGCCCGACCCGGCGCTCCCCGGCCTCCCGGCGCAGCTGCAGCAGCGCCTTGAGCCAGGAGGAGCCCTCGAAGAGGAAGGAGATGCCCAGCACGACGTAGGCGACCAGCAGCTCCTCCACCGGCTCGGGGTGCATCAGCGCGTGGATGCCCTCGTAGATCGAGAACCCGGCACCGAGCACGAAGATCCCGACCGCCGCGAGCAGCGACCAGAAGTAGCGCTCCATGCCGTAGCCGAAGGGGTGCTGCGCGTCGGCCGGCTTCTTGCTGCGGGTCAGCGCGGTGAGCAGGAAGACCTGGTTGACGGTGTCCGCCACCGAGTGCGCGCCCTCCGCGAGCATCGCCGAGGATCCCGTCAGGGCTCCTGCGACGATCTTCGCCAGCGCGATCGCGAGGTTCGCCCCGCCCGCGAGCAGGACGGTGCCCTGCGACGAGTCCTTCTCCTGCTCAGCCATGGCTGAGGTGTGCCCTGCGCCCCTCCCCTGAAACCCGGTCGCCGGCCGGTGGGACGGATCGCACACCCGCGGGCGGCCGCTAGCCGGCCAGCGGCAGCTGCAGCACCACCCGACCGCCCGGTCCCCGGTCGACGTACGCCGTGCCGCCGTGCGCCTCGGCCACCGCGCGCACCAGCGCCAGACCGAGCCCGGAGCCCGGCGTGGTGCGGCTCTGCTCGGCCCGGGTGAACCGGTCGAACGCCCGGTCCCGGAACTCCGCCGGGAAGCCCGGCCCCTCGTCGCAGACCGCCACCGTGAGCCGGTCGCCGTCGACCCGCGCCTCGACGCGCACCTCCCCGGCCCCGTGCCGCAGCGCGTTGCCGACCAGGTTGGCGACCGCCAGCTCGGTCCAGCGCCGGTCCACCCGCACGGTCGCGTCCGGGGCGTCCACCACCACGTCCGCGTCCCGGGGCGCCGCGGAGCGCACGGCGTCGCGCAGCAGGTCCGGCACGGGCACCTCCTCGCGGGCCGTCGGGCCCGAGCCGCGCAGCTCCTCGAGGTCGAGCAGCGCGTTGGCCAGGTCGACCATCCGGTTGACCTGCGTCTGGATCGACGTGAGCACCTCCGCGGTCTGCTCCGGGGACCGGGGACGGTGCGCGGCCCACTCCAGCTCGGCGCGCATCAGCGACAGCGGGGTGCGCAGCTCGTGCGAGGCGTCGGCGAGGAACTGCCGCTCGCGGACGGCGCCGGCCTCGATGCGGGCGAGCAGGTCGTTGAACGTGTGTCCCAGCCGGGTCAGCTCGTCGTCGCGGCCCTCGGCGACCGGCAGCCGGCGGCTCCCGTCGGAGGCCTGCGCCGCGCGCCGGTAGCGCTCGACCGGGTCGAGCGCGGCCCGCGCGGTCCGGTAGCCCACGAACGACGCGCCGGCGAGCGTCACCAGGTCGGCGATCGCGAGCTGGAGCAGCAGCTCCCGCAGGGCCTCGTCGTGCTTGCGGCGGCTGATGGCCGAGGCGACCACGCGGACGCCGTGCGGCGTCTGCACCGGGTGCGCCACCACGCGATAGGCGTGCGCCGACGGCGGCAGGAACCGGCCCAGGTCGAAACGGCTCTCGCCCGCCCGCGCGTCGCCCACGGCCTCGGCGTCGAGCAGCGGCGGGATCCTCCGGTTGCCGGCCACGACCCGGCCGTTCTCGTCGTACACCTGGAAGGTCTCGCCGGGGGTGTCGCGGGGCGGCTGCTGTCCCGCCCCGACCGCGCGCTCGACCACCTGCCGGTAGGCGTCGAGGTCCTGGTCGAGCTGGCGGTCGAGCGCGTAGGAGACCCGCCAGTACACGAACGCCGCGGCCAGCACGAGCACGACGGTCATCGCCGCGGCGACCGCGACGACGAGCCGCGTCACGATCGGCCGCTCGCCGACCAGCCGCTGCCAGAGACTCGCCCGCCGACGCCCGGGCACCACGTGCACGCACCCAGCGTAGGTGCGCGTCGTCATGGTGCCGTCACGTTCGGTTCGTACGTTGTTCGTCACCTGTTGACCGAAAGGACCGTTTTGAACACCTCCGACCTGCTGGGCACGGTGGGCCGGCTCGGCCTGGACGTGCTGTCGATGCTGCTGCTCGTCGGCTGGCTCTACCGCCGCCGGCTCGCCGCCCCGGAGATGGCGCTGGTGTTCACCGCGCTCAACATCGGCCTGTTCGCGGCCGTGACCTCCATCGGCTCCGGGCACTTCCCCACCGGCATCGGCTTCGGGCTCTTCGGCCTGCTGAGCCTGGTGCGGCTGCGCAGTGCCGCCTTCACCCTCAAGGACGTCGCCTACACCTTCGTGGCGCTCGTGCTCGCCCTGGTCAACGGGCTGCCCGACCGCGACCTGGTGATGGTGGTCGCGCTCGACGTGCTGCTGCTGGCGTCGATGTGGGTGGTCGACGAGACGCGGTCCCGCGTCCCCACGACGCGGCTCATGACGGTCACCCTCGACACCGCGGTCACCGACCTGGGCGCTGCCCTCGACGCGGTGCGTCGCCGGGTGGCCGTCGAGCCGCTGAGCGTCGTGGTCGAGGACGTGGACCTGGTCCGCGAGACGACCCGGGTGGCCGTGCGCTACGCGGTCCCGGACGCGCCGTACACCTGGCCGGAGGCCGTGGCCGAGGAGGAGGCAGACGTTGTTCGTTGACGCGCTCCCGCTCGACCTCTCGGCCCGGCGGCCGGTGTCGCTGGCCGAGGTGCTGGTCGAGGCCCCGCAGCTGACCCGGGTCGACCGCAAGTACCTGGTCGAGAAGTCCACCGCCCAGGCGTTCCTCGACGCGCTGCCGCCGGCGTACCGGGTGCTGACCATCGCCGACCGCACGTCCACGACCTACCGCAGCACCTACTTCGACACCCCCGACCTGGCCTCCGCCCGGGCGCACGTGCAGCAGCGCCGGCGCCGCTGGAAGGCGCGCAGCCGGCTGTACGTCGAGGACGCGCTGTGCCGCATCGAGGTCAAGGCCCGCGACGGCCGTGGAGTCACCGCGAAGACCGTCGCGGACGCCGACCTGGGTCGCTACGGCGTGCTGGACGAGACCGGCGTCGAGTTCGTCCGCGCCGCCCTGGCCGCACACGACCTGACCGCGGACGTGGTGTCCCTGCGTCCGACGATGGAGGTCGGCTACCGACGCAGCACGCTGGCCGACACCACCGACGAGCAGTGCCGGCTCACCGTCGACTGGAAGGTCGAGTGCACCCTCGACGGCGAGCGGGTCTGGCTCGACCACGACTACGTGCTGGTCGAGACCAAGGGCGGCCTGCGCCCCAGCCTGGCCGACCGGCTGCTGTCCCGGATGGGCGTGCGGCCGCGGTCCTTCAGCAAGTACGTCGCCGCGGCCTCGCTGATCCGCGACGACCTGCCCGACAACGACGTACGCCGGCTGCACGGCCGCGAGCTGCACCTGGAGAGCGCATGAGATCGATCCCCCGCCGCTACCTCGTGATCCTGGCCGTGGCGGTGGTCGCGGTGCTGCTCGGCACCCTGGCACCAGTCGTGCTCGGGCTGAACGGCTCGGCGAAGGACCGGATCGCGGCCGAGCCGCCGCCGACCCTCTTCCCGGACACGACGGTCGCCCCGCTGGGCAGGCAGGTCGACGCCCAGTCGGCGAAGGCGCACACGCTCATGCAGCAGTGGTGGCAGGGGCAGGGGCAGGACCACGCGGCCCACGACGCGGCCTTCACCGCGTGGCTCGAGCAGACCCTGCCCGGACCGCCCACGAAGCAGCAGCGCACCTCCGAGGTCGACGACGTGGTCGCGCTGGCCCGCACGCGCACCCCGGCGGGCGTGCGTGCCTCGACCTGGCTGGAGACCTACGGCAAGAAGGACGTGTGGAAGCTCTACGCGCACGACCAGGCCGAGGTGCTGCCGGGCGGCCAGGGCGGCGCGCACAAGCAGACCGTCAAGGACCTGCTCAAGCTGTCGAAGACCGTCGCCGACACGCTCGGCACGAGGTACCAGCAGTCCGCGCCGTACGTGCTGCACCCGTCGCTGCGCCCCGACCACGCCGTGGCCGCCGGCCAGGTGTGCCCATGCTCCTACCCCTCCCGGCACGCCGCCGCGGGGGCCGCGGCCACGACGTACCTCGCCTCGCTCGACCCGCACCGCATCGGCGAGTACCGCTGGATGCAGTCGGAGGTCGACTACTCCCGCGTCTACATGGCCGGCCACACCGTCAGCGACGTGACCGGCGGCGCGCTGCTCGGCGACATGATCGGGGAGTACTTCGCGGTC
>Ga0308176_10000425_pt1 | contig 26954 bp, 28 predicted proteins | sample PhyCR2_3_FD_203890 | JGI IMG/M metagenome (GOLD analysis project Ga0308176, IMG submission 203890) | Soil microbial communities from UC Gill Tract Community Farm, Albany, California, United States - DLSLS.C.R2 | ecosystem: Environmental > Terrestrial > Soil > Agricultural land | place: USA... | reverse complement strand
CCATCTACCTGATCCAGTGAAATCCGAATCCGCGTCGGCGTCGAACCCCACCAGGACTCCAAGCAAGGACTCAATGTGCGTCTCCTGAACCGCTCCGCAGGCCGACTCTCGCGGCACCGCCGCGGACCGCTCGCCGGGCTCGTGGTGCTGCTGCTCGGGCTGGTGATGACCGGCTCCCTCTACGCGGCCTTCTCCCCCGCCCAGGCCGACCAGACCCAGAGCTCCACCGACCAGGCCGCGGCCGGTCGCCAGCTCTTCCTCGTCGGTTGCGCCTTCTGCCACGGCCAGAACGGTGAGGGCATCAAGACCCAGGACGGCAACCAGATCGGCCCCTCGCTGGTCGGCGTCGGCGCCGCTGCGGTCGACTTCCAGGTCGGCACCGGCCGCATGCCGATGGCCCAGCCCGGCGCGCAGGCCCCGCGCAAGAAGCCGGTCTACACCGACGAGGAGATCGCCCAGCTCGCGGCGTACGTCGCCTCGCTCGGCCCCGGCCCGTCCGTCCCGACCGCGAGCGACTACAGCACCGCGGGCATGAGCGACTCGGAGCGCCAGGCCGCGATCGTCCGCGGCGGCCAGATCTTCCTCACCAACTGCACCGCCTGCCACAACTTCGAGGGCTCCGGCGGCGCGATGCCGCGCGGAGGCTACGCACCGAAGATCCGGGGCGTCGACCCCAAGTACATCTACGAGGCCATGCTGACCGGCCCCCAGGCGATGGACAGCTTCTCCAACGGTGACCTCTCCCCCGAGGAGAAGCGTGACGTCATCGCCTACCTCGGCTCCCTCAACGAGGCGCCCGGCTACGGAGGCTTCGGCCTCGGCGGCCTCGGCCCGGTGAGCGAGGGCCTGTTCGCGTGGCTCGTGGGCCTCGGCTCCCTGGTCGGCTTCGCCGTCTGGATCGCCGCCCACACCACGCGCTCGAACAAGAAGAAGGTGGAAGCGTGAGCGACCAGAACTCCCACGACGACCTCGTCCCCTCGACGTTCGAGGACGAGCCGATCGCCAACCCTGGCCTCCCGCCGCACGTCTGGCGTCCGACCGACGTCGACCCGAAGGCCGAGAAGCGTGCCGAGCGCCAGGTCGCCGCCTTCTTCGGACTCTCGATCCTCTGCGCGATCCTGTTCCTGGTCTCCTACTTCGTCTTCCACGTCGGCAGCGACTGGAACACCGTGGGCGGCCTCGGTGCCTCCAACGTCGCGCTGGGCGTCTTCCTCGGCGGCGCGCTGCTCTTCATCGGCATCGGCATCATCCAGTGGGCGCGCAAGCTCATGGGTGACCACGAGATCGTCGAGTACCGCCACCCCGCCCGGTCCTCCGAGGAGGACCGCGAGGCGACGATCGCCGCGCTGAACGCCGGCCTCGAGGAGTCCGGCATCGGCCGTCGTCCCCTCGTGCGCAACACCCTGCTCGGCGCCGTGGGCATCCTCGCCCTCCCGGCCGTCGTGATGCTGCGTGACCTCGGCCCGCTGCCCGGCGACAAGCTGAAGCACACGATCTGGACCAAGGGCATGCGCGTTGTCCGCGACGTGGTGGGCACCCCGATCCTGGTCTCCGACCTCGAGATCGGCGACCTCGTCAACGCCCTGCCCGAGGCGCTGTTCCCCACCGAGGAGAACGGCTACCCCGAGATCGAGGGCGTCGAGCTGCAGCAGCAGAAGGTGAAGGCAGCGGTGATCCTCAACCGCATGCTGCCCGACGAGATCGTCTCCCAGCAGACGCTCAACTGGTCGGTCAACGGCATCGTCTGCTACTCCAAGATCTGCACGCACGTGGGCTGCCCGATCTCGCTGAACGAGCGGACGACCCACCACCTGCTCTGCCCGTGCCACCAGTCGACCTTCGACCTGACCGACTCCGGCAAGGTGATCTTCGGGCCCGCCGGCCACGCCCTTCCGCAACTGCCGCTGGCAGTGGATAGTGATGGCTACCTGATCGCCCAGAGTGACTTCACCGAACCCGTGGGACCGAGTTTCTGGGAGCGTGACCCGTCGTGAGCATCGACACCAGCAAGGTGGCCGCGAGCAACACCACCACCGCCGCCACCGCCAAGAAGCCGAGCAAGGCCGGCGCTGCGGCGGCCTGGGCCGACGATCGCCTCGGCCTGGCCACCGCCATGAAGAAGAACCTGCGCAAGGTCTTCCCCGACCACTGGTCGTTCATGCTCGGTGAGATCGCCCTGTGGAGCTTCGTGGTGCTCCTGCTGTCCGGCGTGTTCCTGACCCTGTGGTTCACCCCCAGCATGGGCGAGGTCACCTACCAGGGCTCCTACGACCCGCTGCGCGGCGTGACGGTCTCCGAGGCCTACAACTCGGCGCTCAAGCTGTCCTTCGACGTGCGTGGCGGCCTGCTGATGCGCCAGATGCACCACTGGGCCGCGATGGTCTTCATCGCCGCGATGATGATCCACCTGCTGCGCGTCTACTTCACCGGCGCCTTCCGCAAGCCGCGCGAGCTCAACTGGGTCATCGGCTGCCTGCTGCTCCTCCTGGGCACCCTCGAGGGCTTCACCGGCTACTCGCTGCCCGACGACCTGCTCTCCGGCACCGGTATCCGCGCCGCGGACGGCTTCATGAAGTCGATCCCGCTGGTCGGCAGCTACCTGTCGTTCTTCCTCTTCGGAGGCGAGTTCCCGGGTGACGCGATCATCCCGCGCCTGTTCACCATCCACGTGCTGCTGATCCCGGGCCTCCTGCTGGCCCTGATCGCCGCCCACATGCTGCTGCTCGTCTACCACAAGCACACGCAGTGGCCTGGCCCCGGCCGCACCGAGCAGAACGTGGTCGGCTTCCCGATGCTGCCCGTCTACGCCGCCAAGGCCGGTGGGTTCTTCTTCATCGTCTTCGGCGTCACCTCGATCATGGGTGGCCTGCTGTCGATCAACCCGGTGTGGAAGTTCGGCCCGTACGACCCGACCAAGGTGACCGCGGGCTCCCAGCCCGACTGGTACATGGGGTGGCCCGACGGCGCGCTGCGGATCATGCCCGGCTGGGAGTTCGGGATCTTCGGGCACACGTTCCCGTTCAACGTCTTCCTGCCGATCATCGTGCTGCCCGGCCTGATGTTCACCATCCTGCTGCTGCTGCCGTTCATCGAGAACTGGGTCACCGGCGACAAGCGCGACCACCACCTGCTCCAGCGGCCGCGCAACGCTCCGACCCGGACCGCCGTGATGGTCTCCTTGATGACCTTCTACGGCCTGATGTGGGCGGCCGGCGGTAACGACATCATCGCCATCAAGCTGCACGCCAGCATCAACCAGATCACGTACTTCATGCGTGCCGCGGTCTTCATCGGTCCTGCGATCGCGTTCTTCATCACGCGTCGCTGGTGCATCTCGCTCCAGCGTCACGACAACGAGACGCTGCTGCACGGCTACGAGACCGGCATCATCATGCGGTCCCCCGAGGGCGGCTACAGCGAGCGGCACCTGCCGGTCTCCCCCGCCCGTGCCTACTCGATGACGGCTCGCGAGCGCGACGAGCTCCCGGCGCTGGAAGGTGAGACGGACGCCAATGGCATCCCCACCCCCGGCTCCCGGAGCCAGAAGGTGAAGGCCAAGCTCGCGACGATGATGTACGCCGACAACGTGCAGAAGCCGACCCCGGAAGAGCTCGAAGAGGCGCACCACCACGTCGATCACGAGAACGAGCTCCAGGCCGGGCTCGACCACCCGGCCGACGGCCACCAGTTCGACGGCCACCACCTCGTCGACGAGGAGCACCTCCGCTCCCACTGAGCTCGACACCTGCACCACGACGGCCCGCCCGGACCCCGGTCCCGGCGGGCCGTCGTACGTCCCGGCTCCTCTGGCGTTGTCTGCAGGACTCCCCGGCTGGCCGGTGACTCCTGTGGTTGTCGGGCGGTGCAACGGCCGACAACCACCAGACCTGGCTGACAACCCCAACCGCCCGGCCCCGGTCGTCCCGGGCCCCGCGCACGACCCCGTATGTCGCCCCGACGCAGCGATCGTCGGCCGTGCGGTGAGCAGGCAACCGATCCGGAGGCGGGACCGGTTGCCGAGCCACCGCCGACACGGCAGACGCGCGCGTGTCGGTGCGGTGACAACCGTTCGGGCGCCGGGACCGGTTGCTCAGTCACACCCGTCGTCACGAAGCGGACGGGATGAGGCCGGCGAGCCGACCAGGGCATGCTCAGTCCGGCAGGTGGAGGCTCACTGCTCGCCCAGCCGCAGGATCGTCTCCTCGACCTCGCCGCTGCGTCCCGCCGCGACGGACACCTCGGTGCCAGCAGCCCGGAACCCGGCCTTCTCGAGCACCCGGAGCGCTTGGGAACAGCCCGCTCGGCGGCGGGGCGTCGCCTCGGGTCAGTGGAGGGCGGAGCCGGCGCGGTACGTCGCGAAGGACTCGTTCCAGTCTCCGTACCCGTTGGTGAGGGTCATCGGCCGGTCGGTGCCGGTGTACTGGACCACGTCACCACGCAGCGACATGTTGTAGAGCCAGTGCGCGTTCTCCGTGCTCATGCCGGTGCAGCCGTGCGAGACGTTGGAGTGCCCCTGGTCGGCCACCGACCACGGCGCCGCGTGCAGGAACTCACCGGTGTAGGTCACCCGCATCGCGTACTTCACGTCGCCGATGTTGTAGTACTCGGGGCTGTTCTTCTTGATGCCGACAGTCTCGGAGTTCATCCGCTTCGAGGCGAACTTCTCGATGATGATCTTCGTGCCCGAGCGGGTGGTGAAGCCCGGCTTGCCGGTCGTGATCGGGACCGTGCGCAGCAGCTTGCCGTTGGAGAAGACCTGCATCTGGTCGGACTGGGCGTTCACCTTGTAGATGTGGGCGTCGCCGATGTGGAAGTCGACCTGGCGGCTCTCCTGGCCGTAGATGCCGTTGCCTGCCGGCACCGAGTTGACGTCGACGTTCACCGAGACGTCCGAGCCGGCCTTCCAGTAGGTCTTCGGGCGCCAGTGGACCTCGGTGTCGCTGATCCAGTGCCAAGAGCCTGCCTGCTGCGGCGTCGAGGTGACCGTCATGTGCCTCTCGATCGAGGCCTTGTCGGTCACCGGCACGTCGAAGGTGACGATGACGGGCATGCCCACGCCCACGGTCTCCCCGTTGAGCGGGGCCACGGAGGCGAAGGTCTGCTGGTCGAGCGTGAGGTTCTGGGTGTGGAAGCGCGAGAGCTTCGTGACCTGCTTGCCGTCGCTGCGGGTGGCCTGGGCGCGGACGAGGTAGTCCATGCCGGGCTCGAGGCGACCGATGGCGACCCAGCGGTGGTTGGGGCCGATCTTGCCGGCGAGCGGACCGGCCTTGGACCCGACCTTCACCGAGCTCAGCTGGCCACCGCGGGCCGACACCTTGAGCACCTGGTCGACGGGGACCGCCTTGGCGCCGGCGCCGACGCTGGTCTTCAGCACGACCGGGTCGGGCGCCGGGGTGCTGGCCGAGGGGCTACCGGGGTCCTGGGGTGCCTCGCCGGCCCCGGACGAGTTCGTCTGGCAGGCGGTGAGGGCCAGGCTCGCGAGGACCAGGGCCGTCGCACCGGCCAGGCCCTGGCGCAGGCGCCGGACCCGGTTGCGGGGGCGGACAAGACTCTCGGACATGCAGGGACTCCCCGTGTGCTGACGGATCGGACGGCTCTATCAGGGTAACCGCTGCCCTCGAAAAAGACGGACCCCGCGCGGCGTGTGAACGCTCACGCGGGGTCCGGGAGGACGAGAGGACGCTCAGTGAGCGTGCTCGCCGCGGTAGTACTCGAAGATCCATCCGGAAAGCGCGAGCGCACCCAGGGCGCCACCGATGATGAACATCCACCATGCCCCGGCCGCAATGCCGAAGACGCAGATCGCCAGGGTCCCACCGCACCACAGGGGCCACCAGGAGTACGGCGGGAAGAAGCCCAGCTCGCCGGCTCCGTCGGCGATCTCGGCGTCCTTGCGGTCCTCCGGACGGGGATCCATCTTGTTGGCGTGGAAGCCGAGGTACATCGTGACCATCGCCGAGAGCAGCGTGGTCATGGTGAGGGCGGAGGTGCCCGTCCAGTCACCCGCGATGAGCCAGTACGCCGGGCTCACCACGACGAAGAAGACGGTGCAGATACCGAAGATCCAGGCCTCGGACTTCATCAGGCGTTCCCCTCCCCCGGGTTGCGGGGATCGGTGTCGGTGTGGCCGTGCACGTGCTCGTGGCGACCATCCATGTCCGGGGCGTCGGCGAGGCTGCCGTCGCGTGCTGCCTCGTTCTGCTCCAGCTCGATCGCCGCGACCTCAGGGTGGTGCAGGTCGAAGGCCGGCGACTCCGAGCGGATCCGCGGGATCGTCACGAAGTTGTGGCGGGGCGGCGGGCAGGAGGTGGCCCACTCCAGGGAGCGGCCCCAGCCCCACGGGTCGTCGGTCTCGACCAGGGGTGCCCGGCGCGAGATGTAGACGTTGTAGAGGAACGGCAGCGTGGAGCTGGCGAGCAGGAAGGCGCCGATGGTCGACACCTGGTTCAGCGTCGTGAACCCGTCCTGGGGCAGGTAGTCGGCGTAGCGCCGCGGCATGCCCTCGACGCCCAGCCAGTGCTGCACCAGGAACGTGGTGTGGAAGCCGACGAAGAGCAGCCAGAAGTGCAGCTTGCCCAGGCGCTCGTCGAGCATCCGGCCGGTCATCTTGGGCCACCAGTAGTAGAAACCGGCGAACATCGCGAAGACGACGGTGCCGAACACCACGTAGTGGAAGTGCGCGACCACGAAGTAGGAGTCCGAGACGTGGAAGTCCAGCGGCGGGCTGGCCAGGATGATGCCGGTCAGGCCACCGAAGAGGAACGTCGTGAGGAAGCCGACCGACCACAGCATCGGTGTGTCGAACGATATGGACCCGCCCCACATCGTGCCGATCCAGTTGAAGAACTTCACGCCGGTCGGCACCGCGATCAGGAACGTCATGCCCGAGAAGAACGGCAGGTCCACCGCGCCGGTGACGAACATGTGGTGCGCCCAGACGGCGACCGAGAGGATCGCGATGCCGAGCGTGGCGCCGACCAGACCGACGTACCCGAAGATCGGCTTGCGGCTGAACACCGGGAGGATCTCGGTCACGATGCCGAAGAACGGCAGCGCGATGATGTAGACCTCCGGGTGGCCGAAGAACCAGAACAGGTGCTGCCACAGGATGGCGCCGCCGTGGGCGGCGTCGAAGACGTGGGCCCCGAGCTGGCGGTCGGCCTCGAGCGAGAGCAGCGCGCCGGCGAGCACCGGGAACGCGATGAGCACCAGGAGGCTGGTGACCAGGGTGTTCCAGACGAAGATCGGCATCCGGAACATGGTCATGCCGGGGGCACGCATGCAGATGATCGTGGTGATGAAGTTGACCGCACCCAGGATCGTGCCCAGACCGGCCATCCACAGACCCATGATCCACAGGTCGCCACCGACACCCGGCGACCGGACGGCGTCCGAGAGCGGCGTGTAGGCGAACCAGCCGAAGTCGGCCGCACCCTGCGGGGTGAGGAAGCCGGAGGCGGCGATGAGGCCACCGAAGAGGAACAGCCAGTAGCTGAACATGTTCAGGCGCGGGAACGCGACGTCCGGCGAGCCGATCTGCAGCGGCATGATCACGTTGCCGAACCCGAAGAACAGCGGCGTCGCGAACAGCAGCAGCATGATCGTGCCGTGCATCGTGAAGAGCTGGTTGTAGAGCTCGTCGTTGACGATCTGCATGCCCGGGTAGGCCAGCTCGGACCGGATCAGCAGCGCCATGACGCCACCGACGAGGAACCACGCGAAGGAGGTCCCGAGGTAGAGCTTGCCGATCAGCTTGTGATCGGTGGTGGTGAGGACCCGGACGACCTGCTGGCCGAGGGTCTTGCGACCGGTGACGGTCGTCGGGTGTGCAGCTGTGGCGGTCACTCCGAGCCTCCGTCGGAATTGGTGCCGGACCCCAGTCCGGCCTGGGTGTAGGCGTCAGAGCCACCGATCAGCGGCGTCTGGGACTCCTGGCCCGCGGCCTGCAGGTCCGAGACGTACTTCTGGTAGTCGGCCTCGCTGACGACCTGGACCTTGAAGAGCATCCGCGAGTGGTAGACACCGCAGAGCTCGTAGCACTTGCCGGCGTACTCGCCGATGCGGGTGGGCGTGATCTCGTAGTGGTTCACGCGGCCCGGGATGATGTCCATCTTCATCAGGAAGCCCGGGACGCCGAAGTCGTGGATCACGTCGGGCGAGTGCAGGTTGAACCGCGTGACCTTGCCGACGGGCAGCACCAGCGTCGGGATGTGCGAGGCGGTGCCGGCGTCGTAGACGTAGTCGGAGTACGGGTAGTCCTGGTCGGCCGGGTCGTCGTTGGCCGAGGCATTCATCTGTCCGACGCCGTAGTTGAAGGTCCACGACCACTGCTGCCCGGTGACCTCGACGGTGTTGTCCACCGGCAGGTTGTCGTCCAGGACCTCGTTCTGGACCTGGACGGTGTGCTGGAAGAACACGATCACCATGATGATGGGCGCGATCGTGTAGAAGATCTCCAGCGGCAGGTTGTACCGCGTCTGGATCGGGACCTCGTCGTCGCTGCGACGGTAGTACTTGAAGCAGACGAAGAAGATGAGCGCCCACACGATGGCGCCGGTGATCAGCGCGGCGATCCAGGCGCCCTGCCACAGGCGGAGGATGTGCTCACCCTGCTCGGAGGCGGGGTCGGGCATCGCGAGCCGCTTCCACTCGCCCTCGGTCTGTGATGAGCAGCTGCTGAGCAGCAACAGGGTGGTGCCCAGCGCGGCCAGCAGGGCCACCCGGCGCAGGTTCCCGGCCGCACGCTTGGGGAGTTGCAGACCCACGAACGAGCCTCTCTCTCAACGATCACGGATACGCCGAAGACTAGCGGAATGGCACCCCGCGCGATCGTCGGGGTCACCCCGGTCGGGCCACCCCCGCCGGGGCAGCAGTGTCGACTAGGTTCGGGGTGTGACAAAAGCCTCGGGGACGCCCGGCCCGGCTCCGGGGCCGGTCTCCCCCGTCTACCTCGACTCCGCCTCCTCAGAGCCGCTCCACCCGGCCGCCCGGGAGGTCCTGCTCGCCGCCCTGGACCAGGGGTACGCCGACCCGCGGCGCCTTCACGGGCCGGCCAGGTCGGCGCGGCTGCTGCTGGACAACGCCCGCGAGGTCGTCGCCGGGTGCCTCGGCGTACGACGCGACGAGGTCACCTTCACCTCCTCCGGCACCGAGGCGGTGCACCGCGGCCTGCTCGGGCTCGCCGAGGCCCGCGCCCGGACGGGCGGCACGGTGGTCGCCTCGGCCGTCGAGCACTCGTCGGTGCTCCACGCCGCCGGGTGGGCCGCCGAGCGGACCGCCCGGCGCGGTGCCGGCCAGGGCGTCCAACCGGTGCTGGTCCCGGTCGACCGGCTGGGCCGCGTGGACGTCGACGCCCTGACCGCAGCCGCATCGGGCGACGGGATCGCCGCCGTGGCGGTGCAGGCGGCCAACCACGAGGTGGGGACCCTGCAGCCGGTCGCCGAGATCGGCGAGCGGCTGGACGGCGTACCGCTCTTCGTCGACGCCTGCGCCTCCGCCGGGCGGCTGCCCCTCCCGGCGGGATGGTCGGCCGCCGCCGCCTCGGCGCACAAGTGGGGCGGGCCCGCGGGCGCGGGGGTGCTGCTCGTGCGCAAGGGGGTGCGGTGGACCAACCCGTTCCCCGGGGACGACCGGGTCGACGAGCGGTCCAGCGGGTTCGAGAACGTCCCGGCGGCCCTTGCCGCGGCGGCCGCGCTGCAGGCGGTGGTGGCCGAGCGGGACGAGCTGGCCGTTCACCAGGCGACCCTCGTGGACCGGATCCGGCGGCGCGTCGCCGAGATCCCCGACGTGGAGGTCGTCGGCGACCCCGAGGCCCGGCTCCCCCACCTGGTGACCTTCTCCTGCCTCTACGTCGACGGGGAGGCCCTGGTCACCGAGCTCGACCGGCGCGGCTTCGGTGTGGCGAGCGGGTCGGCGTGCACCGCCTCGACCCTCGAGCCGAGCCACGTGCTCTCGGCCATGGGGGTGCTCACCCACGGCAACGTGCGCGTCTCGCTGACGCGGGACACCACCGAGGCCGAGGTGGAGGCGTTCCTGGCCGCACTGCCGGAGGTCGTGCGCGGGATCCGGGCCGAGGCGGGTCTGCCGTGACCGCCGACCTCGAGCTGGACTGCCGCGGGATGCTGTGCCCGATGCCGGTCATCGAGCTGGGCAGGCACCTCGCGGACGTGCCGCTCGGGGGCACCGTCGCCGTGATCGCGACGGACGTGGCGGCACGGGTGGACGTGCCGGCCTGGTGCCGCCTGCGCGGGCAGGAGTACGTCGGGGAGGACGCCGCCGACGACGGCACCCCTCGCTACGTGGTACGCCGGGTCACCTGACCGAGGTCAGTGGGACCCGGTGAGGTGGGGCGCGACGTCGGCCGCCGCCTCCGCGCCGTAGGACTCCTCGAGGCGCGACATGAAGTGCGCGGCGGTGAAGGAGTACTCCTGGGTGCCGACGGTCTCCACGACGTAGGCAGCGAGCACGCAGCCCACCTGGGCGGACCGCTCCAGGCCCACGCCCCAGGTCATCGCCCCGAGGAAGCCGGCGCGGAACGCGTCGCCGACCCCGGTCGGCTCGAGGGCCGCGACGTTCTTGGCGGCGGGCAGCTCGATCGTCTCCTCACCCGCGCGCAGGATGCGGACGCCGTCGGCGCCCAGCGTGGTCACCTGGATGCCGACCCGCGAGAGGATGTCGTCCTGGCTCCAGCCGGTCTTGGACTCGATGATGTGCGACTCGTACTCGTTGGAGAACAGGATCGCCGCGCCCTCGATCAGCTTGCGGATGAGGTCCCCCTCGCCGAAAGCGAGCTGCTGGCTGGGGTCGGCGATGAACGGGTAGCCGCGCTCGCGGCACTCCTCGGTGTGGCTGAGCATCGCGTCGGGGTCGTCGGCCCCGATCAGGACGTACTCCGGGTCACCCACCCGCTTCACGATCGGGGCGAGCTCGATCAGCCGGGCCTCGCTCATCGCGCCCGGGTAGAACGAGGCGAACTGCGCCATGGTCGAGTCGCTGGTGCAGACGAACCGCGCCGTGTGACGGGTCTCGGAGATGTGCACCGACTCGCAGTCGACCCCGTGCCGCTCCAGCCAGGACCGGTAGTCGGCGAAGTCCTCACCGGCAGCCCCGACGAGCACCGGTCGCAGGCCCAGCCTGGCGAGCCCGAAGCACATGTTGGGAGCCACTCCGCCGCGACGGATCTCGAGATCGTCGACGAGGAAGGACACCGAGAGCTTGTCCAGCTGGTCGACGACCAGGGAGTCCGCGAACTTGCCCCCGAAGTTCATCAGGTGGTCGGTGGCGATGGAGCCTGCGATGAGCAGTGACATGTGACGAAACACTACCGTCGGGTACCGCTACTGGTACCCGGCGGTAGGCCGTAGCGTCGACGACATGACGCCTGCGAAGCCCTCGACCCGCCTGCCGTACGACGACGCCTCCACGCCCGCGGAGATGTCCGCCGACTGCCGCGCCACCGGGGACAACCTCCGGCTCCGGCGCGCCGCCGCGGCCGCCGTCTCCGGCCAGTCGCCCTCGCTGCACTTCGAGGACTACCCCCGCGAGGTCGGCAAGCGCGACATCAAGATCTCCGAGGCGGCCGCCCGGATCGCGGGCGCGCTCAACCTCCAGCTCGACGGGGACGCCTGACCCGCTCCGGCGTCACGACGCAGAACAGCCCCCGGCCGGTCGGCCGGGGGCTGTTGCTTGTTGCTTGTTCGGTGGTTGCGGTGGCCTCTCGGCTCACCGGGTCTCGACACGCTCCGTCGGGTCCGCTGACGCGTCCCCGGTCGCTACTCGACCACCGACGATCGGGTCGGCTTCGCCGACCCGATCAGTGGAAGCTGTCGCCACAGGCGCAGGAGCCCGTCGCGTTGGGGTTGTCGATCGTGAAGCCCTGCTTCTCGATCGAGTCCACGAAGTCGATCATCGCGCCGTTCAGGTAGGGCACGCTCATCCGGTCCACGACCACGGCGACACCGTCGAAGTCGGTCACGACGTCCCCGTCGAGGGTGCGCTCGTCGAAGAACAGCTGGTAGCGCAGGCCCGAGCAGCCGCCCGGCTGCACGGAGATCCGCAGGGAAAGGTCGTCGCGGCCCTCCTGCTCGAGGAGGCTCTTCACCTTGGCGGCGGCGACCGGGCTCAGGTTGATCTGGTCGGTGCGGCGTTCGGTGGTGGTCTCGACCTGCTCGGTCATGTCGCGTGCTCCCAAGTGGCTGAGGGGTTGGTACTGGCTTCAATGGTCGCACACCGCCGGATATTCCTCCCGCTCAGCGGCGATCTGACCGGCCCGGCCCGGGTGACGTCAGTGCCGCTCCGGGCGGGACCAGGTGCGGGCCACCCGCGCGGCCACGTCGGCCAGCGCCCCGGCCGGGTCGGCGAAGGACCGCTCCCGGCCCACCATGTCGATCAGCGAGTACGCCGACTCCACCCCCAGGGCGCGCATCTCACGGGCCCCGACGAGCACGTCGCCGGCCAGCACCACGCACGGTCGCAGGGTCTCGCCCGCCACCTCCGCGACGCCGTACGGCACCTTGCCCGCCCGGCTGGAGAAGTCGAAGGCACCCTCGCCGGTGACGACGAGGTCGGCGGCACGGGCCCGCTCGGCCAGCCGCACGGCGTCGGCGACCAGGCCGATGCCCGGCCGGCGGTTCGCCCCCAGGGCCAGCAGGGCGAAGCCGAGGCCCCCGGCGGCGCCGGCCCCCTTCTCGAGAGAGGTACGCCGGTCCACGGCGACTGCGAGGTCCTCCAGCCAGCCGTCGACCGTCGCCATCAGGTCCTCGGGCAGGCCCTTCTGGGGTCCGAAGACCTTGGTGGCGCCGAAGAGCCCGGTGAGCGGGTTGTCGACGTCGCTGGCGGCCACCAGCCGCACGTCCCCGACGCGGGCGCGGGCCGGCGTCAGGTCCACCTGCCGGATGCCGTCGAGACCGACCGCACCGAGGTCGAGCCGGGCGTCCGACGTGGCGCCCAGGGCCGCCAGGAGACCGGCGCCGCCGTCGTTGGTGCCGCTGCCGCCCAGGCCCACGACCACGGTCCGGGCCGAGGTGTCCAGCGCCGCGGCCACCAGCTCACCCACGCCGAGCGTGGTGGCCGTCTCGGCACCCTCGGCGCCGGTCAGGTGGAGGCCGCACGCCTGGGCGCTCTCGACGTACGCCGTGTCCCCGCAGAGCAGCACGGTGCCCGGCACCGGGGCGCCGAACGGGCCGGTGACCGTCACGGCGAGCAGCTCCCCGCCCAGGGCGGCGTGCAGCACGTCCACGAAGCCGGGGCCGCCGTCGGACATGGGCGCGAGGTCCAGCTCGTCGTCGGGCGACTGCCGCCGCCACCCGGCCGCGACGGCCTCGGCCGCCTCGATGGCGGTCAGCGTGCCGGCGAACTTGTCCGGGGCCACGAGAATGCGCATGCGGGGCATTGTCACCCACGTCTACGGTTCCCCCGTGGACGAGTCGACGCCCGAGGTGGTCATCCGGCCGATGCGACCCGAGGACGTGCCCGCTGCCGAGCGGCTGAGCGCCGAGGGGTTCCACGAGCTCGACACCCGGATGTCCCGGCGCTCCTGGCCCGAGCCGGAGATCCGTCCGGCCGACCGCGGCGCACACTGGGTCGCCCGGACGCAGCACTTCCTCCGCACGGACCCGGGTGGCTGCTGGGTCGCCGAGGACGCCTCGGGCCTCCTCGGCATCGCCACGTCGTTCAACCGGGAGAAGCTCTGGTGCCTGGCGACCTACGCCGTGCGCCCGGGGCTGCAGGGCCGGGGCATCGGCAAGCCGCTGCTCGCCGCCGCGCTCCACCACGGCCGCGGCTCGCTGCGCGGGATGCTCTCGTCGTCATCGGACCCGAAGGCCGTGCGCCGCTACCGGCTGGCGGGCTTCTCGCTGCACCCGCAGATGTTCCTGACCGGCACCGTCGACCGGTCCGCGATACCCGAGCTCGGGAAGGTCCGCGAGGGCACCGCCGGCGACATCGACCAGATGGACTCGATCGACCGGCAGGCCCGAGGGGCGGCGCACGGTCCGGACCACGAGCTGATGCTGTCGTTCTGGCGGCTGCGGGTCTCGGACACGACGACGGGCTCGGGCTACTGCTACACCGACGAGAACGGCACCGTCGCCCTCCTCGCCGCCTCCAACCGGCGTACGGCGACCCGCCTGCTGTGGGCGGCCCTCGCGGACGCCGAGGGCGAGACGTCGATCCAGCACGTGACGGCGGCCAACGAGTGGGCGATCGACGTCGGGATGGCCGCCCGACTCGAGCTGCACCAGGAGGGGTACCTCGGGCTCCGCGCCATGACGCCGCCCACGCCGTACCTCCACAACGGCGCGCTGCTCTGACCTCACTAGACTCATGCCATGACGACCGTCGACCTCCCGCTGCTGCCGCTCGGACACGGCCGCGACCTGTCCGCAGAGCGCGGCGTCGAGTGCCCGGGCGACCTGCCCCCGGCCTCCGACCCGGACCTGGTGGCACGGGCCCGCGCCGCCAAGGAGGCACTGGGCGAGCAGGTGTTCGTCCTGGGCCACCACTACCAGCGCGACGAGGTCATCCAGTTCGCCGACGTGACCGGGGACTCCTTCAAGCTCGCCCGGGACGCGGCGGCCCGCCCGGGTGCCGAGTACATCGTCTTCTGCGGCGTGCACTTCATGGCGGAGTCGGCCGACATCCTCACCGGCCCGGACCAGCAGGTGGTGCTGCCGGACCTCGCCGCGGGCTGCTCGATGGCCGACATGGCGCGGCTGGGGCAGGTCGAGGCCGCCTGGGACGCCCTGACCGAGGCCGGGGTCGCCGACTCGGTCGTCCCGGTGACCTACATGAACTCCTCCGCAGACATCAAGGCGTTCTGTGGCCGCAACGGCGGCGCCGTGTGCACCTCCTCCAACGCCGAGGTGGCCCTGGAGTGGGCCTTCGAGCAGAAGCCCGACGCGAAGGTCCTCTTCCTCCCCGACCAGCACCTCGGGCGCAACACCGCGGTGCTGAAGACCGGGCTGGGCCTCGAGGACTGCGTGGTGTGGGACCCCCGACGGGCCGACGGCGGTCTCACCGCCGAGGAGCTGCGCAGTGCCCGGATGATCCTGTGGAAGGGGCACTGCTCGGTCCACGGCCGCTTCTCCGCGGACGTCGTCGACGAGCTGCGCGCCACGATCCCCGATGTGCAGATCCTGGTGCACCCCGAGTGCCAGCACGAGGTCGTGCTCAAGGCGGACCTGGTCGGCTCCACCGAGTTCATCATCCAGACGATCGAGGCGGCACCTGCCGGCTCGAGCTGGGCCATCGGCACCGAGCTCAACCTGGTCAAGCGGCTGGCCCGGGCGCACCCGGACAAGCACATCGCCTTCCTCGACAAGACCGTCTGCTACTGCTCGACGATGAACCGGATCGACCTGCCCCACCTGGTGTGGGCGCTGGAGTCGCTGGTCGCCGGCACGGTGGTGAACCGGATCGAGGTCGACCCGGAGACCGAGCGGTGGGCCAAGGTCGCCCTGCAGCGGATGCTCGACCTGCCCGGCAGGACCCAGAAGGACTGACCCGAGGCCCCGGGAGGCTCAGGCAGGGAGCTCGAACCACGCGGTGGTGCCGCCGCCGGGGGTCTCCTCCAGGCCGAGTCGTCCGCCGTGGGCCTCGACCACCCGGCGCACCGTGGCGAGCCCGATGCCCGAGCCCGGGACCTTCGCGTGGACGCGGGTGAAGGGCTCGAAGACCCGCTCACGGTCCGCCTCGGGGACCCCGAGCCCGTGGTCGGCCACCCAGACCCGCCACGCTCCCTCGGTCCCGACGGACCCGACCTCGATCCGGGCGGGCTCCCCCGGCCGGGTGAACTTCGCGGAGTTGGCGACGAGGTTCTGCAGGACGGCGCGCAGCTGGACCGGGTCACCGACGACGGTGGGCAGCTGCCCCACCCTGAGCTCGGCCCCCGTCAGGGCCGACGCCAGGTCCTCGAGGACCTCGGCCATCGTCTTGTCGAGGTCGACCTCGAGGCGGGACAGCTCACCACCCAGCCGGGCGTAGGCCAGCAGGTCGTCGATCAGGGACTGCATCCGGTCGGCGCCGTTGCTGGCCCGTCCCACCAGCCAGGCGATCTCCCCGGCGTCGTCCCCGGGCCCGGCCTCGCCGAGCTGCTCCACGATCAGGCGCAGGGACATCGACAGCGCGGTGAGCGGGTTGCGCAGGTCGTGGCTGACCTGGCCCGCGAAGGCGGCCAGCTGCTCGTTGGACCGCTCCAGCTCGGCCTGGAGGCCCGCCATCTCGTCGAGGGTGGCGCTGAGCTCGCGGGTGCGCAGCTCCAGCTCGAGCAGGTCCACGACCCGGTCGGCGAGCGCGGCGAGGGCGTGCTCCTGGTCAGCGGTCAGCGTGCGGGGCTTCTCGTCGAAGACACACAGCGTCCCGATGACCACTCCTTCAGGGGTGACGAGCTGGTGGGTGGCGTAGAACCGGACCTGCCCGATGACTCCGGTCACGAAGGGGTTGTCACAGAACCGGTCGTCCTCACGAGCATCGGGCACGATGACCGGGCGCCCGGCGTGGAGCACCAGGTTGCACATCGAGTCCTCGCGTGCACACACCGCGGCGTCGAACCCGACGGCAGCGACCTGCACCTGCTGGGTCTCCGTGATCAGGTTGATCGTCGCCATGGGCACGCCAGCCACCTGCGCAGCGACCTCGACCAGCGCGAGGAGGTCCTGGCGGGGCGGCTCGAAGAGGACCCGGTAGCGGCCGATCTCGGCCACCCGTCGCGTGTCGCTCTCGGTGGGCGTGATGGTCAACTGTCGAGCCCCGTTCCCGCAGCGCCGCCGGCTGCACCGAACGCGAGAATAGCGGGATCCCCTTGCAGGGGTGGGCTCACAAGCCCGGCGCGCCCCACAGAGCCAGCCACCGGCCCAGGTCCTGCTCCATGGGGAGCTCGCCCGCCAGCGCGTCGCGCACCTGGATCTCGGTGAGGTTGTCGCGAGACTGCTTCCCCTGGGGCGCGAACGGGTAGAACGTCCCCTGCTTGTAGAGGTAGACCAGGCCGACGCGGTGCCCGGCGGGGTCCGCGAACGGCACGAGCGAGCAGAGCAGCCCGGCGCCGAACCCCTGGCCCTCGAGCGAGGTGTTCACTGCATGCAGGTCGGTGCACAGGCCCGCCGTGTCGGCGGGGTCGCGGTGGGCGACCAGCCAGGTGAAGCCGAAGTCGTCACGCGTGACGCTGACGTCGGGCGCGGTCGGGTCGTCGTTCAGGAGGCTGACGACCTCGTCCTGCGTCTGCTGGAACGCCGCCCCGGAGGCGGCGCGGAAGCACACGGCCCCCTCCCCCGTGGGCAGGAGACCCAGCGAGGTCTGCAGGGTGATGGCGGCGCTGGGCACCAGGAACAACGAGTCGAGGTTCGCGGCCTTCGGACGCGTGCGTCCGGTGACGACGTCCCAGAACCCCATCATCGACCTCCGGTGCTCACGCGTCCGGACGGCCGAGCTCGGCCTGGATCCGCGCGAGCTGCTCGAGCCGCTGCTCGAGCGACGGGTGGGTGGAGGTCAGGGTGCTCAGCGAGACGCCCCGCAGTGCCGGCGCGATGAAGAAGGCGTTCATGGCCTGGCTGGTGCGCAGGTCGCGCTGCGGGATGGTGTTCATCTCGCCGGTGATCTTCTGCAGGGCCGAGGCCAGGGCGGCCGGCTTCATGGTGAGGTAGGCCCCGGCGCGGTCGGCCGCCAGCTCCCGGTAGCGGGAGAGCAGCTTGAGCAGGAAGAAGCTGATGGCGTAGACGACGAGGCTGACGACGAGGACGACCAGCCACACCGGGACGCCGTTGTTGTTGTCCCGGCGGCCGCCGAAGAGACCGAGCCCGCCGTACTGCGCGCCGCGAGTCAGCATCCCCGCCGCGATGCCGGCCGACGAGGCGACCGTCATGACGAGGACATCACGGTGAGCGACGTGCGAGAGCTCGTGCGCCAGCACGGCCTCCATCTCCTCGGCGTCGAGCGTGCGCAGGATGCCGGTGGTGACGCACACGACCGAGCGTTCGGGCGAGCGGCCGGTGGCGAAGGCGTTCGGGATCGCCATGTCGGCGATGCCCACGCGCGGCTTGGGCATGTCGGCGAGCGCGCACAGCCGGTCGATCATGCCGTGCAGCTCGGGCGCCTGCTCGGGCGTGACCTCACGGGCCCGCATCGCCTTCATGGCCAGCTTGTCCGAGGAGTACCACTGCCACCAGGCGACGCCGAGGCCGGCGATGCCGATGATGAACGCGAGCCCGGAGTTGCCGCTGCTCCAGAAGAGTCCCATCAGGGCCGCGATGAGGCCGACGAACAGCGCCCCGAGGAGGAACATCACCAGCGTCATGCGCGTGGTGAGGCCCGTGTCCTTGATGAACCGGGAGCTCGCCATGGGTCCAGTCAAGCAGGAGTGCTCAAGGGGAGCCGGTCACCCGGGGATGAGGCCCTCGTCGGAGAGCATCTCGCGGACCTCCTCGAGGCTGGCGTCCGCCGGGGGGAGGATCAGGTCGGACTCGTCGAGGGAGTCCGCAGCGTGCGGTACGCCGGCGCTCCGGACGCCCTCGAGCAGGTCGGCGAGGGCGGGCGCGAACGCCTGCTCGTCCCCCGCCTCGACGGCCGCCTCGACGGCGGCGTCGAGCTCGTTGAGCCGCGACAGCGTCTCGTCGACGACGTCGTACTGACCCTCGCCGAGGATCCGGATGATCATGCCGAGGCCCCACCCTCGGTGGTGTTCCGCTCCGGCTCGGCCTTGAGGATGTCGCCACCGTCCTCGCCGGGCTCGATGGCCTGCGGCTCGGCGCCGGCCTTGAGTCGGGCCAGCTCGGCCTCGACGTCGGCCTGCGAGCTCATCGAGTCCAGCTCGCGGGCGATGTCGTCGCCGGAGTTGGTGGCGCTCACGTCGTCGAGCGCCCCGGAGGCGATCAGCTCGTCGATGGCGCCGGCGCGGGCCTGCATCTGCGCGGTCTTGTCCTCCGCGCGCTGGATGGCCATGCCGACGTCGCCCATCTCCTCGCCGATGCCCGACATGGCCTCGTTGATGCGGGTCTGCGCCTCGGCGGCCGTGTAGGTCGCCTTGATGGTCTCCTTGCGGGTGCGGAAGGACTCCACCTTCGCCTGGAGCCGCTGCTGGGCGAGGGTGAGCTTCTCCTCCTCGCCCTGGAGCTGGGCGTGCTGGGCCTTCAGGTCGGCGATCTGGCCGGTCAGGCCCGACTTGCGGGTGAGCGCCTCGCGAGCGAGGTCCTCCCGGTCCATGCTGATGGCCTTCTGCGCCTGGTCGCTCAGCTTGGCCGACTGCTGCTCGAGCTGGTTGACCTGGAGCTCGACGCGCTTGCGGCTGGTGGCGACGTCCGCGACACCGCGGCGGACCTTGGACAGCAGGTCGAGCTGGCGCTGGTAGCTGTAGTCGAGGGTCTCGCGTGGGTCCTCGGCGCGGTCAAGGGCCTTGTTGGCCTTGGACCGGAAGATCAGGCTGATGCGCTTCATGAGACTCATGGGGTGCGGTCCCTCTCACAGCTGGTGGTTCTCGATGTGCGTCGATGTGCGTCAACCCTAGGCGCAAACTCAAGGTGGCGCACGGAACGCCGGTAGGGTTGTGTCGACCCGATTCACCGCATTCGAGAAGGCCCAACGCGTTGTTCCGTCGCAGCAAGACCGACACCCCCGACACCACCACCGATCCGGCGACCACCAAGGCCGGCGGCAAGGGGCGCCCGACCCCCTCGCGCCGGGAGGCCGAGGCGGCCGCCAAGGCGCGGGCCAAGACCCCCCGGACCCGCAAGGAGCTCGCGGCCGCCCAGCGCACGTCGCGGACCGAGTCCAGCCAGAAGGTGCGGGCGGCGATGAAGGCGGGCGACGAGCGCTACTACATGCCGCGCGACCAGGGGCCGGTGCGCCGCTTCATCCGCGACTTCGTCGACAGCCGCTTCTCGTTCATCGAGCTCATGGTGCCGCTGCTGGTGGTGACGATGGTCCTGGGCTACTCCGGCAACTCACAGCTCGCCTCGATCGGGAACACCGTCCTCATGGGCACCATCCTGCTCGTGATCGGCGACATGCTCTACCTGCGCTTCCGACTGCGCCGCGAGCTCGCCCGCCGCTTCCCCGACGAGTCGCTCAAGGGCACGACGTACTACGCGGTCACCCGCGCGCTGCAGATGAAGTTCATGCGGCTGCCCAAGTCCAAGATCAAGATCGGGCAGAAGCTCCCCGAGCACTACCGGTGAGCGGAGGCCACCCCCGGTCGGGGATGGCCTCGACCACGTGGCTCAGAAGTCCCGTCGGGCCGGCGACTGGGTCTTCGCCGGGTCGCGCTCGACGACCGGGTCGAGCACCGCGTCGATCGCCTCGAGGGTGTCGGAGTCCAGCCGGACCCCTGCGGCCCTGACGTTCTGTGTCACCTGCTCGGGCCGGCTGGCCCCGATAATGGCGGCGGAGACGTTGTCGTTCTGCAGCACCCAGGCCACGGCGAGCTCGGCCAGGCCCAGCCCGGCCTTGTCCGCGATCGGCTGCAGCTGCTGGACCCGCTCGAGCACGTCGTCCGACATCCAGCGCTTGATCATGTTCGCGCCGCCCTTGTCGTCGGTGGCGCGGGACCCGGCGGGCGGCTGCTCCCCCGGCCGGTACTTGCCGGTCAGCACGCCCTGGGCGATGGGCGACCAGACGATCTGCCCGATGCCGAGCTCCTCGCAGGTAGGCACCACCTCGGACTCGATCACCCGCCAGAGCATGCTGTACTGCGGCTGGTTCGAGACCAGCGGGATCCGCAGCTCACGGGCCAGCCCGTGTGCGGCACGGATCTCCTCCGCGCGCCACTCGGAGACGCCGATGTAGAGGGCCTTGCCCATCCGGACGACGTCGGCGAAGGCCTCCATCGTCTCCTCGAGCGGGGTCTCGTAGTCGTAGCGGTGGGCCTGGTAGAGGTCCACGTAGTCGGTGCCCAGGCGGGTCAGCGAGCCGTCGATCGACTCCATGATGTGCTTGCGGGACAGGCCGTGGTCGTTGTGCTTGCCGGGGCCCGTCGGCCAGTAGACCTTGGTGAAGATCTCCAGCCCCTCGCGGCGCTCGCCGGCGAGGGCCTTGCCGAGGACGGTCTCGGCCTTCGTGTTCGCGTAGACGTCGGCCGTGTCGAACGTCGTGATGCCTTCGTCCAGGGCCTGGCGGACGCACGCGGTGGCGGCGTCCTCCTCGACCTGGGATCCGTGCGTGAGCCAGTTGCCGTAGGCGATGGCCGAGATCTTCAGGCCGCTCGCACCGAGGTTGCGGATTTCCATGACCCGACCCTAGCCAGCGGCGCGCAAACCGGTCGGCGTCGAGACACCCGCTCCGCACCGGGCACGCCACGCTGCAAGGATGACCGCATGAGCAGCCCGACCTCCGACGTGTCCGTGCGGGTGGGCTGGGCCGACGACGCCCCCGCGATCGCCGAGCTGCAGCTGCGCGCCTGGCGGGACCGGTACGCCGACCTGGTCCCCGCCGACGCCCTTCCCGTCGACGTCGAGGCGGCCGCCGCGGCCTGGCGGGCCTCGTTGGCCTCACCCGGTGATGCGCGCAACCGGGTGCTCGTGGCCCTGGAGCGCAACCGGGTCGTGGGCTTCGCCATCACCGCGCCGGCCGGCGACCCGGACTGCGACCCGGTCGCCGTCGCCGAGCTCTCCGAGCTCACCGTCGACCCGGGCGAGCGCGGGCTCGGCCACGGCTCGCGGCTCCTCCAGGCGGCCGTGGACACGATGCGCGCCGACCGGTTCAGCCGTTCGGTGCTCTGGGTGGCCGCGACCGACGACGCGTTGCGCGGCTTCCTCACCGGCGCCGGCTGGGCCGCCGACGGGGCGCACCGCGAGCTCGAGGGCGACGGCGCCACCCGCCTGCGCGAGGTTCGCCTGCACACCGCGCTGGACTGAGACGCAAACCTTCACCCAAGGGGCCCTTGATTTTCCGGCCCGGAGGGTGACGATGGAGATCGACCGGTCCGACACCACGTCCGGACCCGGTCATCCAGAACGGGGTCACTCACGTGTTCGGTCCACTTCCTCGGCTCCACCGGCTGCTGCTCGTCGCCACCGCGCTCCTCGTCGGCGTCGGCTCAGGCGCCTGGATCGCCTACTCCACCGCCATGCCCCTCGCCGCCTCCGCCGGTGCCGTGATCGGCGCGCTCGCCGGGGTCGGGCTCGCCTACGCGCTCGTGCACGACTTCCACGCCCGCGCCCGCCCGGCCAGGGTCGTCCGCCGGCCCTGATCCGCTGACCCCGGGCCCTCTCCCGGCCGGGGGGTTGTTACGGTCACCGCGTGCCGGACGAGCCACTCCCCCGCGCGGAGCGCAATGCGATCGTCCGGGACAGCCTGGGGGTCGGCGTGGCCACCGGAGCGTACGGCGTGTCCTTCGGGGCGGTGTCGGTCGCCGCCGGCCTGTCGGTCCTCCAGACCTGCGCCCTCTCCCTGGTGATGTTCACGGGCGCCTCCCAGTTCGCGCTGGTCGGGGTGCTCGCCGCCGGCGGGGCGCCGTTCTCGGGCGCCCTCACCGCCCTCCTCCTCGGCACCCGCAACACGTTGTACGGCCTGCGCCTGGCGCCCCTGCTCGCCTGGCGGGGCGGTCGACGGCTGGCGGCCGCACACGTGCTCATCGACGAGTCGACGGCGATGTCGGTCACGCGCCCGACGACCGCCGCTGCGCGCGTCGGCTTCCTCACCACCGGGGTGTCGATCTTCGTCCTGTGGAACCTCGCCACGTTGGTCGGGGCGGTCGCGGGCACCACGATCGGCGACCCGCGCCACCTCGGGCTGGACGCCGCGGTCGGCGCCGCGTTCCTGGCCCTGCTGTGGCCGCGTCTCACCGACCTGCGCAACCGCCTGGTGGCGCTGGTGGCAGCGGCCGTCGCACTCGGCATCGTGCCGGTCTCGCCCGCCGGCGTCCCGGTCCTCGCGGCCGCGGGCGTGGCGCTCCTCGCCGGGGTGCTCACGCACGGGGACGACCCGACCGAGTTCCCGAAGGCCCGCCGATGACCTGGACGGCGATCCTCCTCGCGGGAGTGGGCTGCTACCTGCTCAAGCTGGCCGGCCTGTCCATCCCGGCTCGGGTGCTGGAGCGGCCCGTGGTCGAGCGGGTGGCCGACCTGATCCCGGTGGCACTGCTGGCCGCCCTGGTGGCGGTCCAGGTCTTCGCCCATGGCCACACGCTGGTGCTCGACGCCCGGGCGGCCGGGCTCGGCGTGGCGGTCCTCCTGCTCCTGGTGCGGGCGCCGTTCCTGGTGGTGGTGTTCGGGGCGGCCCTCACCGCCGCCCTGCTCCGGCTCTGACCGCCTGCCCCCGGACAGGCGAGAGGCCTCGCACCGGTCCGGTGTGAGGCCTCCCTGGTCGTCGAGCCCGAGTGCGAGCCGTTCAGACCCCGGTGGCGCTGCCCACGCCGCCGAGCACCCGGAGCACGTCCTCGGTCGACTGGGCCGCCTCGAGCTCGGCGACCTGGTCCCGGTCGACGAAGACCTTGGCGATCTTGCCGAGCAGGGCGAGGTGCTCGTTGCCGACGCCGGCGATGCCGACCACGAACTTCGCCTCCTTGCCGTTCCAGTCGATCGGGTCGGAGTAGCGCACGAAGGACATCGCCGTACGCCGGATCGAGGCCTTGGCGTCGTTGGTGCCGTGCGGGATCGCCAGCAGGTTGCCCATGTGGGTGGACACCGACGTCTCCCGCTCGTGCATGGCATCGATGTAGCTCTCGTCGACGGCGCCGCACTCCACGAGCAGGCGACCGGCCTCCGTGATCGCCTCGTCCCGGGTCCTGGCCCGCCCCTTCAGGACGATCGACTCGGCGGCGAGCACGCCTCCGACGCCGTCGTCCCCGGCCTCGGCGGCGGCCCCGGATGCAGCGGCGGCAGCCGCCACCGACCCGTCCCCGTTGGTCGCCTTCAGCAGCTCGACGATCTCGTCGTACCTGGGGCTGCCCATGAAGTTCTCCACCGACACGTGCAGCGCCGAGGGCGTGCGCTGCTGCGCGCGCTCGGTGAGGTCCTGGTGGGTGACCACCAGGTCGTGCTCGTCGGAGAGGTTGGCGATGGCCTTGTTCACCACCGTGACGTCGCCGAAGCCGGCCTCCTGGATCTTGCGGCGCAGGACCGTGGCCCCCATGGCGGAGGACCCCATCCCGGCGTCGCAGGCGAAGACGATGTCGCGGATCGGGCCCTGGTGGTGCTCGCCCAGGGCATCGACGGCGAGCACGTCGGAGGCCAGGGACTTCTTGCCCTTCATCGCCTCCATGGTCGAGGTCGCGTCGAGCAGGTCACCGTCCTCGCTCCGGTCGAGCTTGAGCAGCAGCGACCCCACGACGAACGAGACCGCTGCAGCGCCGAAGACCCCCGCCGTGATGCCGATGAAGTCTCCGCCCGGCGTCTGGGCGTAGACCGCGATGATCGAGCCTGGAGCGGCCGGCGCGCGCAGGCCGACACCGAACAGGACGAGCAGGAAGACGCCCGTCATGCCGCCCGCGAGGGTGGCCAGGATCATCTTGGGCTTCATCAGGATGTAGGGGAAGTAGATCTCGTGGATGCCACCGAAGAACTGGATGATCAGCGCGCCGGGAGCCGACGCCCTGGCCAGGCCCTTGCCGAAGAACGTGTAGGCCAGCAGCAGGCCGGCGCCGGGGCCGGGGTTGGCCTCGAGCAGGAACAGGACCGACTGGCCCTTGTCGGCGGCCTCCTGGATGCCGAGGGGGGTCAGCACGCCGTGGTTGATCGCGTTGTTGAGGAACAGCACCTTGGCCGGCTCGATGAAGATCGAGGTCAGCGGGAGCAGGCCGTGGTCGACCAGGGTGTTGACCGCGGTGCCGAGCCACTCGGTGAACTGGCGGAGGACCGGTGCTAGCGCGAACATGCCGAGGATGGCCATGATCCCGGCGAAGATCCCGGCGGAGAAGTTGTTGACCAGCATCTCGAAGCCCGGTCTGATCCGGTGGCTCCAGATGGCGTCGAGCCGCTTCATCCCGAGCGCCGTCAGTGGGCCCATGATCATGGCGCCGAGGAACATCGGCGACCCAGGGTCCTTTCCGATGAAGACCGGGTCGCTGGTGGCCATGATGACGCCCATGACCGCGAACGCCCCGACCACGCCGCCGCGGACGTCGTACACGATCTTGCCGCCGGTGTAGGCGATCAGGATCGGCAGCAGGTAGTAGATCGCGGGGCCGACCATCGTGGCGATCTTCTCGTTGGGGGTCCACCCGTCCGGGATGAAGAACGCCGTGATCAGGCCCCAGGCGATGATCGCGCCGATGTTCGGCATGATCATGTTGGACAGGAACGTCCCGAACTTCTGCACGTGCACGCGCGCCGACCGGCGTGGTGCCTCGCTCGTGGCTGTCGCCATGCTCATTCCCTTCTCGGGGGACCAGCCGAGGCTGGTGCTGCTCTTCCGCGTGGACGTGGCCCCCATGTGACGCACGTCATGGTCGATCTGTGTATGTCTGTATATCCCCGCTCAAAACGCTGCGTCAACCCCAAAAAGCCACATATTCACAACAAAACACAGAAATACGGGTGATAGGGTGATCGCCACCCTGCCGTTCGACCCAGGAGGAACCATGAAGGCCCTGCGCTTCTACGCCCCTGAGGACCTGCGCCTCGAGGACGTGCCCGAACCCGAGTGCGGACCGGGCGAGATCAAGCTGCGTGTCCGCAACTGCTCGACGTGTGGGACGGACGTCAAGATCCTCCACAACGGCCACCAGAACCTCACTCCCCCGCGCACCATCGGCCACGAGATCGCGGGTGAGGTCGTCGAGGTCGGTGCCGACGTGAACCAGACCTACGGCTCCAGCTGGGAGGTCGGCGACCGCGCCCAGGTCATCGCGGCGGTCCCGTGCGGTGACTGCTACGAGTGCGACAAGGGCTGGATGGCGGTCTGCCAGAACCAGACCTCGGTCGGCTACCAGTACGACGGCGGCTTCGCGGAGTACATGATCGTGCCGCAGCAGGTCCTCAAGATCGACGGCCTCAACCGGATCCCGGACAACGTGGGGTACGACGAGGCGTCGGCCGCCGAGCCGTTCGCCTGCGCGATCAACGCCCAGGAGCTGCTCGGCATCGAGGAGGGCGACACGGTCGTCGTGTTCGGCGCCGGGCCCATCGGCTGCATGCACATCCGCATCGCGCGCGGCGTTCACAAGGCGGGCAGGATCTACCTCGTCGACGTGAACGCCGAGCGGCTCAAGATGTCCGCCGAAGCGGTCCAGCCCGACGAGACCATCAACGGCGCCGAGGTCGACGTCGTCGAGCGGGTCATGGAGCTCACCGGCGGTCGCGGCGCGGACGTGGTCATTACGGCCACCGCCGCCAACGTCACCCAGGAGCAGGCCATCTCGATGGCGGCCCGCAACGGCCGGATCTCCTTCTTCGGCGGCCTGCCGAAGACCAACCCGACCATCACCTGCGACTCCAACGTCGTCCACTACCGCCAGCTGCACATCCACGGCGCGAACGGCTCGGCCCCCGAGCACAACAAGCGGGCGCTGGAGTACATCTCCACCGGCCAGGTCCCGGTCAAGGACCTCATCACCGAGCACATCCCGCTGGATCGGGTCCTCGACGCGTTCTCCATCGTCCAGAACGGCGAAGCCATCAAGGTCACCGTCGAGCCGTGACGCGACGAAGTCGCGGCACGGCTCAGGACGGGGAGGTTGAGGTGCGAGCCTTCCGGGCCTGACGAAGGAAGGTCCGGACCGCGAGCCTCGAAACCCACCGGGTCTCGAGGCTCGGTTGCTGCGCAACCTCGCACCTCGACCACCGGGACGAGGTGCGAGCCGTCCGGGCCTGACGAAGGAAGGTCCGGACCGCGAGCCTCGAAACCCACCGGGTCTCGAGGCTCGGTTGCTGCGCAACCTCGCACCTCGACCACCGGGACGAGGTGCGAGCCGTCCGGGCCTGACGAAGGAAGGTCCGGACCGCGAGCCTCGAAACCCACCGGGTCTCGAGGCTCGGTTGCTGCGCAACCTCGCACCTCGATCACCGGGACGCGAGGCCACCCCGCGCAAGAGA
>Ga0308176_10000424_pt1 | contig 27031 bp, 27 predicted proteins | sample PhyCR2_3_FD_203890 | JGI IMG/M metagenome (GOLD analysis project Ga0308176, IMG submission 203890) | Soil microbial communities from UC Gill Tract Community Farm, Albany, California, United States - DLSLS.C.R2 | ecosystem: Environmental > Terrestrial > Soil > Agricultural land | place: USA... | reverse complement strand
TTCGCCCGCGCCTGCCCCAGCAGCACGGCCCGCTGATCATCAGTCAGCAGCAACGTCCGAACCCGGTTGGCCACACGCCATTGTCCCGCCACCAACACCAACAGGACTACTGCGACACGACACTAGGCCGAACAGCGCGACGATGCGGCCCGAAGGCGTAACTCATCCGCACTCATTCGCGCGGATGGCGCTCGTGGCCGCGGTGCCGACCCGGCCGGCCAGGGTCAGCTCGGCCGGCAGCGCGTCCCCCGTGCCGCCGTGGCCTTCCGACGTGGCGCTCGATGGGAGGAGCAGGAAGCAGCGCCGTCCGGTACGCTGCGTGCACCGGTTGTGTGCGGACCCGCACGGGTGTGTGATGCGCGCGTGACGAGGATGCGCGCTGTCGTGACGAGTGTGGCCGCTCTGCTCGCGGTGCCGGTGGTCGCCGCTGTGCCCGCCCAGGCGGCACCCCCGCCGACGGCCGCCGGCGCGCCCGGTGCGCTGTCCCACTACGACCTGGCCCGCAAGGACTGCGTCGGCACCGCCCGCAACAGCACGTCGAAGGTCTGGTTCACGGTCGCGAACGGCGTGCTGTCCGACGTCTACTCGCCGACCATCGACAACACCAACGTCGAGACCCTGCAGTACGCCGTGACCGACGGGTCGACGTTCACCGACCTGCAGACGCGCGACATGACCTACACGGTCTCGGCGCTCGACCCGACCGGCATGTCCTGCCGGGTCACCAGCACCCCCCGCCGCGGCGGCTACACGCTGGTCACCGACTACCTGACCGACCCGCAGCGCGACTCCGTGGTCATGCGGACCCGGCTGCAGGGCCCCGGCTCGCTCAAGCTCTACGTCCGTTACGACGCCACGGTCAACGGCAACGGCGGCGGCGGCCCGACCAACGGCGGCGCCGACGACGCGGCCGTCGACCCGGCCACCACCGCGCTGGTCAGCTCGGACACCGACACGGTCACCAACGCGGTCAACCGCGACTACGGCGTGCCGCTGTTCGGCGCGCTCCGGGCCGACCGGCCGTTCCTGGCCGCGAGCAGCGGCTACGCCGGCACCTCGTCGGACGGGCTGAGCCAGCTCGACGCCAACCACACGCTCGGCCCGATCACGCCGGACGCGCCGCAGGGCAACGTCGTGCAGACCGCCCAGCTCGACCGGCGCGGCAACTCCCCGATCACCCTCGCGCTCGGCTACGGCCAGACCGCCGGGTCGGCGATCGGCACCGCCGGCGCGTCGGCGCGCACCTCATTCGCCAGCACGCTGGCCCGGTACGCGGCCGGCTGGGTCGCGTACGACGCCCGGCTCGAGCCCCCGCCGCTGCGGCTTGCCGGCCTGTCCCCCGCGCAGACCCTGAAGCTGGCCCAGCAGTACTACCTGTCCGTCAACGTGGTGAAGGCCAGCGAGGACAAGACGTTCCCAGGCGCGATCGCCGCCGGCCTCGGCAGCCCGTGGGGCCAGGCGGTCAGCGCCGGCGACCTGCCCGGCGGCAAGCCCAACTACTTCGGGTCCTACCGCGAGGTCTTCGCCCGCGACCTGTACGAGGCGTTCACCGGCCTGCTGGTCGCCGGCGACACGGCGACCGCGCGGGCGGCGACCCGGTTCCTGTTCGAGCGCCAGCAGCTGGCCGACGGCCGGATGCCGCGCAACTCGCTACCCAACGGCAAGAAGGCCCCGGACACCGGCGGCGACCAGCTGGACGAGTCGTCGTACCCGATCCTCATGGCCTGGCAGTCCGGCCTTTCCGGGGACCGCGCGCTCTACCGCGACCACATCAAGAAGGCCGCCGACTTCGTCGTCGCGCACGGGCCGTCGTTCGGCTCGGAGCGGTGGGAGGAGCAGGGCGGGTTCTCGCCGTCGACGATCGCGGCCGAGATCGCCGGGCTGGTCGCCGCCGGCCGGATCGCCGACGTCAACCACGACCCGGCCTCCGCCCGGGTCTACCGGGCCACCGCCGACTTCTTCCAGCGCTCGGTCAAGGGCTGGACGGTGACCACCACCGGTCCGTACGGGAGCGGGCGCTACTTCATCCGGCTGTCCAGGACCGGCGACCCGAACGCGGCCGTCACCTACAACCTCGGCAACGGCGGCCCGGATGCCGACCAGCGAGCGGTCGTCGACGCGGGCTTCCAGGAGCTGACCCGGCTCGGCGCGCTGCCGGCGAACGACCCCGACGTGCTGGCGTCGCTGCCGATCGTCGACCAGACGATCCGCCGGGAGACGAACACCGGCCCCGGGTTCTACCGGTACGGCACGTCGACGCCGGGCACCGAGGACGGCTACGGCGACTGCTGGGAGCCGGACCCGACGAACTGCTCGCCGAGCGGCAAGCCCTGGCCGACCGGCAACGTCGGCTCCGGGCACCTGTGGCCGGTGCTGTCCGGCGAGCGGGCCGAGCAGCAGCTGCAGACCGGTGACCGCACCGGCGCGGCCGCGCTGCTCGCCGCGATGAACGCGCAGACCTCCGGCGTCGGGTTGGTCCCGGAGCAGGCCTGGGAGAACCCGGACCTGCCGGCGGCCCCGTTCGGCAGCGACCCGGCGATCGCCTCGATCGGCTTCGTGAACGGCAAGCCCGCCGGCTCGTCCTCGCCGCTGACCTGGGCCCAGGCCCAGCAGGCGCGGCTGATCCTGGCGCTGGGCGCCGGCCGGCCGCTGGAGCAGCCCTCGATCGTCCGGGACCGGTACGTGCGGTCCGGGCCGCCGGGGACGCTGCCGGTGACCGTCACCGCGCCGGCCGACGGCACCACCGTCACCACGCCGACCGTCGACGTGACCGGCACGACCACGCCGGGCGCGACGGTCGACATCCAGTCGACCGCGACCGACACCGGCGGCGCGACCACGGTCACGACCGTGCGGGCGTCCGCGAGCGGGGCCTTCTCCGCGACCGTTCCGGCGCCCTTCGGCACGTCGGTCGTCACCGTCGCCGCGACGAAGGGCGACGCGACCGGGTACGCCCGCCGCACGGTGGTCAGCGAGTTCATCACCGGCACCACGGTGCTCGACGTGACCGACCCGGACGGGGACGACAACGGCCCGGGCACCTACGCCTACCCGACGTCCGACAACTTCAAGCCGGGTGCCTTCGACCTGCAGCGGTTCCAGGTGATCGTCGACGGTGCCAACGTGCTGCTGCGGGCCAAGGTCCGGGACCTGTCTCCGACGTTCGGCTCGCCGATCGGCGCCCAGCTGCTCGACCTGTACGTGCACACGCCGAGCGGCGCCACGTCCACGGCCGCGGCGTTCCCGTCCCGGAACTACTCGATCGCGGCGGACTCCGCCTGGTCCCGCCGGATCGAGGTGCAGGGCTTCGCCGACCCGGTGTTCGTCGACGCGTCCGGCGCGCCACTCGGCACCGTGTCGGTCCAGGCCAGCCAGACGTCCGGGTTCATCACGATGATCGTCCCGGTCGCGGCGCTCGGCACCCCGGGCCCGGGCTGGACGTTCACCGTCGTGCTGCACGGGCAGGACGGATTCTCCGCCGACCAGGCCCGCGGCTTCGCGCCCACCCCGCAGGACTTCCAGTTCGGTGTCTGCGCGCCGGGCGGTACCAGCCCGATCTGTGCGGTGGACCCGGGCTCGGTGCCGAAGGCGATGGACGTGCTGACCCCGGCCGGCGTGTCCCAGGCCGAGGAGCTCGACCCGACCGCACCGCCGGTCGAGATCACCGGCGTACCGGTCCCTGGTCCCTGATCACGATCCCGAGACACATCTCGTCGGTGGTGCCGTCGCCCCAGACCACGTAGCGCGGCGGCACCCCGGGCAGCACCTGCAGGCGGCGCCCGCTCGCGTCAGTCGGCGCCGTACTCGTCGTGCCGACGGAACCAGTTGAGGGGGCCGTCCGGGGTGCGGGCCTCGTTGCGCCCGCCGGGTGCCCGGTCGAGCCACTGGTACATGCCCCAGAGGCCGTCGAGGCCGCGGGCATAGGCGGAGTAGGTGTGGTAGACGACCCCGTCGTCGAGCGCGAACGCGCTCATCCCCGGAGCCTCCTGGGTGTAGGTCGCCCAATCCGTGCCGGTCGTCGCTGCCCACTCGGCGAACGGAGCCTGGTTGCCGAGCTCGGCGGTCGACCTCAGGTCGGACGAGCGGAAGTTGTACTCGCCGACCCCGGACTGCCGCTGCTCGTCGCTGTACCCGGCCTGGAAGTCGGGGTTGAAGTCGCTGCCGTACGAGGACGCCCACGGGAACGTCCACCCCATTCGCTGCTTGTACGCCCGCAATTTGGCCTGCGGAGCCCGTGACACCGCCCAGAGCATCACGTCATGGTTCGCCAGGTGGGCGACGAACCCGTTGAAGCCGTCCGCGATGGCCGAGCAGGCCGGGCAGCCGGCCGTGTAGTCCGGCCCGAACATGAAGTGGTAGACGAGCAGCTGGGAATGCCCTCGGAACAGGTCGGCGAGGGAAGCCCGTCCCTCGTCGGTGTCGAAGACGTAGTCCTTGTCGACGCGCACCCACGGCAGGTCCTGCCGCCACCGGGCCAGCTCGTCGCCGCGCCGCGTCAATGCCTTCTCGGCCTCGAGCAGCTCGAGCCGCTCCGCGAGCCACTCCTCCCGCGTTCCGGTCTTGTGACTGGTCATCGCTTCTCTCCTTCTCTCACAGGGACTTCACATCAGCGGCGTGAAGCCAGGGACCGACGAGGGCGCGAGAGCGATCCAGATGCCGAGGCCGACGATCGCCAGTGCCACCGGCACATCGACCGGCGCTCTCGCCGGAAGCAGCTTCTGGGCGGTGACGACGACGGCGATCACCGACATCCAGGTGATGCTCATGACGCCCAGCGCCAGCAGCATCAGCATCAAGCCGGCGCTGGACCCGAGGCAGCAGAGCCCGAACTCGAGACCGGTGCCGACGCTGCGCCGGCAGCGCGTGCGGAAGTGCTGCTTGACCGGCGTGAGCTCGTAGACGCCGGCCGCGACCACCGCCGCAGCGGCCGCGAGCGAGCCGTGCGGCCGGTACACCACGCACGCCGCGAGGCCGGCGAGCGCCCAGACGGCGAGGTAAGACCCGACGAACAGCGGCAGGGCGAGCAGTCGACCGCTGGCACGAGCATGCCTGGCCGCCGCCGGAGCCGCGCCGGGCAGCATCATCGCCGCCATCATCGACACCCACAGCACCGCGAACGACCCGAAGGCACCGAGTTCGGTGGCGGGGCCCATGTCCATCCCGTCCATCTGCTGGATCGCGACGAGCCACGCCGCGGCGGCGATCCCGAGCGTCGCGGCCACCGCGGCCACCGTCGTGCCAACCCCCGTGCTCGCTGCGGGCCCTGCCGCCGGGGCGGCGGTGGTTCGGTGATCGGGCATGGTTGCTCAGTCCTCCTCCAGCGGGGTCGCGGCCTGCCCGCGGGCGGACCGGTCGAGGTGCGTCGTCAACGCCTCCAGCGACCGGTCCCAGTCACGGGCCAGCGCGGCCAGGAACTGCTGTGCCGCCTGCATGGGCGCCGACCGGAGCCGGTATCGCACCCGGCGCCGCTCGCCCGGCTCGGCCGTCACCAGGCCGGCCTCGGCCAGCAGGGCCAGGTGCTTGGCGATGGCCTGCCGGCTGATCGGCAGGCGACCGGCCAGGTCTGTGGCCGTCGCCGGACCGTCCGCGGCCAGCGCGGCCAGGATGCTGCGGCGGGTCGGGTCGGCCAGGGCAGCGAAGACCTGCTCGGCGGTCGACTCGACGTCAGGCCGCATCGAGGTAGCTGACCAGCTCGGCCAGCTCGCTCGCCCAACCCTTGGTGTTGCCGTCGTACGCGGCGGCGTACGCGTCCGGAGGCAGCTGGGCGAACCCACTCTCGACCACCGTCAGCCGGGTGCCCGAACCGACCGGTTCGAGCGTGAACTCGACGTAGGTCCGGCGGGGATCGTCCCCGGGCAAGCCGTAGATCTGCCAGGTGAAGCCGAACACCGTCGGCTCCTCCACCCGTTCCACCCGCATGTCGACCGCGAACCCGTTCGTCCAGGTCATCCGGGCCGACCCGCCGGGGCGCAGGTCGATCGTCGCCTCGTTGCCGAACCAGGCGCCGAGCCCCTCGGCCGTGGTCAGCGCGGCCCACACCCTGGCCGGGGGGTGAGCGACCTCCACCGTCCGCTGGATGCGATCGGGAAATCCCATGACGACCTCCACTCGGAGTAGCAACCGAACGGTTGCTAAACTATGGCAACCAAGTGGTTGCGTCAAGAGTCCTGCTCGCCGCGGAACCGGAGCACACCGGCCTGGCTGATCGGTGCCGGCGCCGGTTCGTCCGGCCGGAAGCGCGGGACAATGGAGGGCATGGCGCAGCTTCGGATCGCCCTGGCCCAGGTGGACACGACAGTCGGAGACCTCGCCGGCAACGCGGAGACCGTGCTGAGGTGGTCGCGCACCGCCGCGGAGGCCGAGGCCGACCTGGTGCTGTTCCCCGAGCTGGCGCTGACCGGCTACCCGCCCGAGGACCTGGTGTTCCGCGAGTCGTTCCGGTCGGCCAGCGTCCGGGCCCGGGACGAGCTGGCCCGGGCTCTCGCCGACGCCGGTCTCGGCGAGCTCGCGGTGATCGTCGGCTACGTCGACTCGGCCGGCGGTCCCCGCAACGCGTGCGCGGTGCTCTACCGCGGCGAGGTCGCGGCCACCTACTTCAAGCACCACCTGCCCAACTACGGCGTCTTCGACGAGGACCGCTACTTCGTGCCCGGCGAACGGTTCGTGGTGGCCCGGATCCGCGGCGTCGACGTGGGGCTGACGATCTGCGAGGACCTCTGGCAGGACGGCGGCCCGTTCGCGGTCGCCGCCCGGGCCGAGGTCGGCCTGATCAGCTGCATCAACGGCTCCCCGTACGAGCGGAACAAGGACGACGTGCGGCTGCCGCTGGCGGCCCGGCGGGCGGCCGAGGCCGGCACCACGATCGCGTACGTCAACATGGTCGGCGCGCAGGACGAGCTGGTCTACGACGGCGACTCGCTGATCGTCGCGCCGGACGGGACCGTGCTCTCCCGAGCCCAGCAGTACGCCGAGCTGCTGGTGGTCCGCGACCTCGAGCTGCCCGGCGACCGCGGCACCGTGACCGGGCCGGTGCTGGGGATGACCGTGGAGCGGCACGTGGTCTCGGACGAGCCGCGCCCGCCCCGCGAAGCGGTGCCGGCGGCCGGCGCTCCCGGCGGCGACCGGCTGGTCGACGAGGAGGAGGTCTGGCAGGCGCTGGTCACCGGGACCCGCGACTACGTCCGCAAGAACGGCTTCCGCTCGGTCATCCTCGGCCTGTCCGGCGGCATCGACTCCGCGGTCACCGCGGTGATCGCCGCGGACGCGCTCGGGCCGGACGCGGTGCACGGCGTCTCGATGCCCTCGTCGTACTCGTCCGAAGGCTCCAAGAGCGACGCCGCCGACCTGGCCGCCCGCGTCGGCATCGACTTCCGCACCGTGCCGATCGCGCCGATGGTGGGCGCATACCTGTCGTCGGTGACGCTGACCGGCCTGGCCGAGGAGAACCTGCAGGCCCGTGTCCGCGGCACCTTGCTCATGGGACTGTCCAACCAGGACGGTCACCTGGTGCTGGCGACCGGCAACAAGACCGAGCTCGCGGTCGGCTACTCGACCCTCTACGGCGACAGCGTCGGTGGGTTCGCGCCGATCAAGGACGTGCCGAAGACGCTGGTGTGGAAGCTGGCCCGGTGGCGCAACGCCCACGCGGACAAGCGTGGCGAGACGCCGCCGATCCCGGAGAACACGATCACCAAGCCGCCGTCGGCCGAGCTGCGGCCGGGGCAGCTGGACACCGACTCGCTGCCGCCCTACGACGTGCTCGACTCGGTGCTGGCCGACTACGTCGACCGGGACTTCGGCTGGGACGAGCTGGTCGCGGCCGGGCACGACCCGACGCTGGTCGAGCAGGTGATCCGGCTGGTGGACCGGGCGGAATACAAGCGCCGGCAATACCCGCCGGGTCCGAAGATCTCGCTCAAGGCGTTCGGCCGGGACCGCCGGCTGCCGATCAGCTCGCGCTGGCGGGAGACCGCGCCGCCGGAGACGGTCGGCCCGCACCCCGAGCCGTCCACCGGCGGACCGGCCGACCCGCCTCGGGCGACCGACCTGCGCGTCACCGGGTCCAAGGACTAAGCAGAGCGGGACCTTACGCTTTGCCATCAGATTCCGCCGAGCGCGACCCTCCGACTAAGGCTGGGCCACCTAGAGGGGTGGCTGCTGGACCTATCGGGGGACGCCATGAGACCGCGATGGATGGTCATGCTCGCCTCGGCGAGCGCCGTCGCCGTGACCGTGTGGGCGCCGGTCGCCCCACCAGCGTTGGCCGCGTCGCCGGCCTTCCCACACTTCACCGAGCAGCTGCCGGTGCCGGGCGCGATCGACGCCACGACGGCGAAGACCGTGACGTTGACCGAGCTGGCCGGCAAGCACAAGTTCAGCGCGAAGCAGGCGGCTCCGACACCGACCTGGGGCTATGTCCCGACAACCAAGGTCCAGCCGAGCGACGTCTACCTGGGACCGACGATCCTGGCCCGGCGCGGCGTGCCCGTCGCGCTGACCGTCAAGAACTCGCTGAAGCGGCACCCGCTGGCGGCCTCGATCGACGAGTCGGTCGACGGGGTGACCGCGACTGACAAGGCCTACCCCCGGACCGCGACGCACCTGCAGGGCGGACACGTCCCACCGGCCGCCGACGGCGGGCCGACGGACGGCTACCGGATCGGTGCGGCGAAGGACACCGGCGACTACGCCGGCGGCAGTGGGCGGTACACGTACCGCTACCCGAACGACCAGCAGGCCACCACGCTCTGGTATCACGACCACGCGATCGGCATCACCCGGCTGAACGTGCAGGCCGGGCTGGCCGGGTTCTACCTGCTGCGGGACCAGTACGACACGGGCCTGACGGGCAACCCGCTCGGCCTGCCGGCTGGTTACGGCATCAACGAGATTCCGCTGGTCTTCCAGGACCGCTCGTTCAACGCCGACGGGACCTTCGCCTACCCGACGGCGCCGTGGAGCCCGGAGTTCTTCGGCGACGTGGCGACGGTGAACGGCAAGGCTTGGCCGAACCTCAACGTCAACCGCGGGCTCTACCGGCTGCGGCTGCTCAACGGCTCGAACTCGCGGTTCTACCACCTCGCCCTGGACGCGCCGACATACCAGATCGGCACGGACGGCGGCCTGCTGAACGCGCCGGTCCCGGTGCCCAGTGTGCTGCTGGCCCCGGGCGAGCGGGCCGACATGCTCGTCGACTTCCGCGGCACGGCGGCCGGCACGAAGCTCGTGCTGCGCAATGTCGAGCTGCCCGAGGGCGTCGAGAGCCCGGCCGACGTGGAAATCCCGGAGATCATGCAGTTCACGGTCGGCTCCGCCGCCGGCTTCACCGGACCGGTCCCCACCACCCTGCGCGGCGGCGCCGGGCAGCCCCCGGAGATCGGGACACTGCCCGAGCCCGCCCGGACCCGGACGGTCATGCTGAACGAGATCGTCGACCCTGCAACCGACACGCCGACCATGTCGCTGCTGAACAACCTCAACTTCTTCGACCCCGCCACCGGAAAGCCGCGGACGAGCTCCATCGAGGCCCCGACCGCGGACACCGTCGAACTGTGGCGGATCGTCAACACCACCGCCGACACCCACCGGATCCACCTGCATCTGGTGCAGTTCCAGGTGGTCTCCCGGCGGACGTTCGACGTCGACCGCTACCTCGCCGCCGCCAACCCCCGCCTGCCTGACCCGTCCGCCGCCGGAACGGGGCCGTGGCCGACGCTCGACGTCACGCCGTACCTGACCGGGACCGCCCGGTACCCGGAGGCGGTCGAGAGGGGCTGGAAGGACACCGTCGAGGCGCACCCCGGTGAGGTGCTCACCATCCGGGCGCCGTTCGGCGGCACCGCGGGACTCAAGCCCGGACACGGGATTGCGGCCGCGCCCTTCACCGCGTCGTTCACCGGCTCGTACGTCTGGCACTGCCACATCCTCGAGCACGAGGACAACGAGATGATGCAACCGTACGAGGTTCGCGGATACTGACCGGCAACGAACCGGGGCCCGGCCCGCGTCGCGGGCCGGGCCTTCTCGCGCCTCAGCGCGGACCGCGGGCCGCCCAGACCACGTCCGGCTCGCCCCGCGGCACCGGGAACTCCCTGCCCTCGACGATCCGGTAGCGCTCCCGCAGCCGAGCCTCGAACGCCGGCGCCCGGTGCGCGCTCCACACCGCCAGCCGTCCGCCTGGCGCCAGCCGGCGGTCCACTGCGGACAGTCCTTGATCCCCGTACAGGGCAGCGTTGTCCACTGTGACCGTCCATTCGGGACCGTTGTCCACGTCGAGGCAGATCGCGTCGTACGAGCCGCGATCGGTGGCCAGGAAGGCGGAAAGGTCCTCGACGACGACGGAGACCCGGGGGTCGTCGAGGAGGGCGGCCCGGCCGAGGTGGTCGCGGTTCCACCGGACCACGGCCGGCTCGATCTCGACGACCGTCACCGCGGCCGGGTCGAGGGTGAGCGCCTCGTCCAGCGAGAACCCGACCCCGAGCCCGCCGATCAGCACCCGGGCGCCGGCACCGCGGACCGCGGCCCGCACCAGCTCCCGCTCGGACCGCCCGTCCCGGGTGTCCATCAGGAACGTGCCGTTGCTGACGATCTCGTGGTGCTCGCCGTCCCGGCGCAGCACCAGCTCGCCGCGAGGCGTGTCGAGGCGCTCCACCGTGACGGATACCACGGCGCGAGGGTAGGCCGACCGTGACACCCTGGCCGGTATCGACCCGGGGACCCGCGACGGCGCGGGCCTCGAGGAAGGACGGTGCCCGATGACCGAGCCCACTCTCTACGGCGGCCCGGCCGGCCGGCGGGTGCGCACGCACCACCTGGCCGTCGCCAAGCGCCGCGGCGAGCGGTGGCCGATGCTGACCGCCTACGACCAGTACGCGGCGGAGATCTTCGACCAGGCCGGGATCCCGGTGCTGCTGGTCGGCGACTCGGCCGCCAACAACGTCTACGGCTACGAGTCGACCCTGCGGGTCACGGTCGAGGAGCTGCTGCCGCTCGTGCGTACGGTGGTCCGGTCGACCAGCCGGGCGCTGGTGGTCGCCGACATGCCGTTCGGCTCGTACGAGGCGGGACCGGAGCGGGCACTGGACACGGCGGTGCGGTTCATGAAGGAGACCGGCGCGCACGCGGTGAAGCTCGAGGGCGGCGCCGGGGTGGCCCCGCAGGTCGCCGCGCTGACCGGGGCCGGCATCCCGGTGATGGCACACATCGGCTTCACCCCGCAGCGCGAGCACGCGCTCGGCGGCTATCGGGTGCAGGGCCGCGGCTCCGCGGGCGACCAGGTGTTCGCCGACGCGGTGGCGCTGCAGGCAGCCGGCGCGTTCGCGGTGGTGCTGGAGATGGTGCCCGCGGACACGGCCAAGCGGATCACCGGGGAACTGATGATCCCGACCATCGGCATCGGCGCCGGGCCGGACTGCGACGCGCAGGTGCTGGTCTGGCAGGACATGGCCGGGCTGCGCGGCGGACCGATGCCGCGGTTCGTGAAGAAGTACGCCGACCTGCGCGGCACCTTGCAGGACGCGGTGGACACGTTCGCCCGGGAGGTCCGCACCGGCGGCTACCCGGGACCGGAGCACTCGTACAGCTGACCGGTACGGTCGCCGCGTGGCGGGACGAGCGGTGCTGGTGACGGGTGCCTCGCGGGGTGTCGGGCGGGCGGTTGCGGTGGCCTTCGCCGCGGCCGGGGACCGGGTCGCGGTGCACCACCGCGACTCGGCCGCGCTCGCGGTGGAGACGGTCGGCCTGCTCGACGGCGACGGGCATGTGGTCGTGCAGGGCGACCTCGCCGATCCGGACGCGGTGGCCGGGTTCGTCGCCGCCGCCGCGACCGGGCTGGGCGGGATCGACGTGCTGGTCAACAACGCCGCGTCGATCCAGCCGCACCCGGTCGGCGAGGTGACCTACGAGCAGTGGCAGGCCGCCTGGCGGCGCACGGTCGAGGTCAACCTCCTCGGCACCGCGAACGTCACGTTCTGCGCGCTGCCGTTCCTGCGCCGCTCCGACGCCGGCCGGATCGTCAACGTCTCGTCCCGGGGCGCGTTCCGCGGCGAGCCGGAGCAGCCGGCGTACGGGGCGTCGAAGGCCGGCCTCAACGCGCTCGGCCAGTCGCTGGCGGTGGCGCTCGGGGCCGACGGCATCGCGGTGTCGACGGTAGCGCCTGGGTTCATCGAGACCGACATGGGCAACCAGTGGCTGAAGAAGCCGCGTGGTGCGGAGATCCGGTCGCAGAGCCCGTTCGACCGGGTCGCCCGGGCCGATGAGGTGGCCGCGGCGGTGCTCTACCTCGCCTCGGCCGAGGCGGAGTGGGCTTCCGGCGCCATCCTCGACCTCAACGGCGCGTCCTACCTCAGGACCTAACGCCCGGTCGACTCGTCGGGGACGGTGACCGCGGCGGGGGTGGGGGCGCCGAAGATCGTGGCGACGACGTCGCTGACCGCGTGCACGCCGGCCGCGATCCCGGCGCTCGGCGGCAGGTCGTCCATCACCGCGACCACGTACCGCTCGCCGTCGCCGGCGAACCCCACCGAGCTGGTGCACCAGTGCTTGACCCCGCCGTCCAGCTCGACCGACCAGCCGTCCTTAGCCCCCGGCCGCTGCGCCGCACCGGCCGCCCAGACGCCCCAGTGCTGGATCGGGCCGGTGGTCCGCATGGCGTGCACGAGGTAGGCGCGGTCGGCCGGGTCGGTCCGGGTCAGCACGTACGTCATGAGCCGGCGCAGGTCCCGGGTCGAGACCTTGATGAACCCCCACCGCTGCGGGAAGCCCGGCACGAAGGTCGCCCCGGTCATCCCGTACCGGTCCCGGAAGCGGGCCAGCAGCGTGGCGCCGCCGTACCGGTCCCACAGTGCGTCGGCGGCGGCGTCGTCGGAGACGGCCAGCATCGCCGCCAGCTGCTGCCGGGCGGTCGCGTCCAGGGTGATCTCGCCGGCCCGGGACCGCTCCAGCAGCGAGGTCGCGAGCGCGAGCTTCGGGGTGGAGCTGGCCCACATCAGGTGGCCCGCGGTGCCGGCCTCCCAGACCGCGCCGGTACGCCGGTCGAGCACGGTGATCCCGAGCTGCCCCGGCTCGGTCCGCACCAGCCGGGCCGCGGCGGCGAGGCGCTGCTTCAACGGGCAGCCAAAGCTGCCGCAGTCCGGCGTCGGGCTCGGTGTCGTGCTCGGCGTGGTGGTCGGTGTCGCGGCGGCGCCGGTGCGGGCCGACCCGGCGAGGTTGCCGGCCACTGCCGGCGCGCTCGAGCCGGCCGCGCCCGAGGCCGGGCCCGGTCCCCCGCCGCGGGTCAGCGCGACCGCCCCGGCCGCACCGGCCAGCACGAGCACGACCAGCAGCGCCACCAGCAGTGGACGGCGCGAGGATCGGTCGGGTGCGGAGTGCATCGGCGGGTGAGGCTACCCGCCGCCGCGGCGGGTGGCGGCGAGCTGCCGCTCCAGCAGGTCCCTCGCCTCGACCAGTGACGGGCCGTACCAGGTCAGGTGCCGGCCGCTGACCAGCGCGACGTCGAGGTCCGGGAACGCCTCCGGGCCGTCGGTGGCGGAGAACGCGTACGGCTCGTCCGGCAGCACGACCAGGTCTGCGCCGCAGCGGCGGAGCTCCTCCACCGGCACCCGCGGGTAGCGCTCGGTCCCGGTCCCGTACGCGTTGGCGATTCCGAGCCGGCGCAGCACGTCGCCGGCGAACGTGCCGGCCCCGAGCACCATCCACGGCCGGCGCCAGATCGGCACGACCGCGGTCCGGGTCGCCGGCGACCCGTCGTACGTGGACGACCAGGCCCGGCGCGCCTCGTCCAGCCAGGCCGGCTGATCCGGGATCCCGCAGGCGGCGAGCATCCGGCCTAGGCTGGTGAACGCGCCGGCGAGCGTCGTCGCGCCGGTCACCCAGACCGCGATCCCGTCGGCCCGCAGCGTGTCGACGTCGGAGAGCTGATTTTCCTCGGCGTTGGCCAGCACCAGGTCGGGCTGCAGCGCCCGTACCCGGTCCAGGTCGGGGTACTTGGACCCGCCGACCCTGGCCACGTCCAGATCGGCGGGGTGGATGCAGTAGTCGGTCGCGCCGACCAGCAGCCCGGGCGCGGTCGCGGCGACGGACTCGGTCAGCGACGGCACCAGCGAGACCACCCGCTCGACCCGCGGCACCGCGACGGGTGTGCCGAGGTCGTCGGTGCCGGGATCAGACATCGGTGACGCGGATCCCCGAGTGGGCCTTGTAGCGGCGGTTGATCGCGATGAGGTTCGCAGTGAACGCCTCGACCTGGCCGGCGTTGCGCAGCCGGCCGGCGTAGATGCCGCGCACGCCCGGGATCAGCTCGGCCAGCGCCTGCACGACCTCGGTCGCCTCCCGGTCTTCTCCCTCGCCGAGCACGAGCACGTCCAGGGCCAGCTCGGGCACCGACAGGTCGTTCAGCAGCGGCGCGCTGACGTGGTGGAACGCGGCGGTGACCCGGCTGCCCGGCAGCAGCGCGGCCGCCTGCTGGGCGGCGCTGCCCTCCGGCACCTCCAGCGGGTAGGGCCCCTGCTTGTCGAAGCCGAGCGGGTTCACCGCGTCCACGACGATCTTCCCGGCCAGCGGCCCGGCCAGCCCAAGCAGCAGCTCGGCGTGCCCTTTATACGGGACGGCGACGACGAGCACGTCGGCCTGTGCGGCCGCGCCGGCGTTGTCGGTGCCGGTGACCGCGCCGCCCGGGACGTCGGCGAGGATCTCGTCGGCGATCCGCGCCCCCTTCGCCGCGTCCCGGGAACCGACCACCACGCTCAGCCCGGCAGCGGCGAACCGCCGGGCCAGGCCGCCGCCGAGCGGGCCGGTGCCGCCGAGCACGCCGATGGTGAGCCCCTTGACGTCCGGCACGGCACCTCCAGGCGGGTCGGTCACTGACCAGCCGAACCTACGCGACTGGACCGGTCCGGGCCCTCCGGTGCGTGCGTGAAGCGGACCACTCGCCGGGCCTGGTCGGCCTCCGCCAGCCGCGCCGCGATCCGCTCCCCCACCGGCAGGCCGGCGCCCGTGCAGGTGGCCCGTACGGCCGGCGCGTCGAGCACGACCGTGCCCTTGTCCTTGCCGGCGTCGAGCACCACGGCCGGGAACTCATGGCCCTCCTGGCCGGTCAGCAGCCAGGCCTCGGTGGCGTCGACCACGGCCCGCTCCAGCGCACCGGCCAGCCGGCCGCCCGCGGTCATCAGCGCCGGCAGCTCGGGGAGCGCGGCCCGGACCCAGTCGGGCACCTCCCCGCCGGCGCCCACGGCCACGCAGATCTCGCTGCCGAACCGGTCGACCAGCCGCCGGATCGGCGCGGTGACGTGCGCGTACGGCAGGCCGACGGCGTGGTGCAGCGGGTCGGCCGGCGGCGCCCCGTCCACCGGCGTGTACGACGCCCCGCGCAGCAGCACTGCCGCGTGCTCGAGGAACGCCGCCTGCCCGGGAGTCGCCCCGTCGAGTGCGGAGATCACGTCCCCGGGCTCCGCTCCGGCCGGCCAGTCGACCCCGAGCACCGGGGCGAGCCGGCGCAGCGCGGCCACGTCCTCCGGCCGCGGCGCCGGCAGCGTGCGCAGCAGGCCGACGCCGGCGTCGAGCATCAGCCGGGCCGCGCACGCGCCGGTGAGCAGCGAGACCTGCGCGTTCCACCGCTCGACCGGAAGCTGCCGGCGGAACCGCACGGTCCACCCGCCGCCGTCGGCCGGCAGCACCTCCTGCTCGGGCACCTCCAGCTCGGTGGCGTGCCGGGCCCGGGCCAGCGCGGTCCGCAGCTCGCCGACGCGGGGCAGCAGCGCCACCGGCTCCGGCGCGGTCCCCGAGTCGAGCGCGGCCTGCAGCCCCGGGTAGTCCAGCTGGGCCCGGCTGCGTACGAGCGCCCGCCGCACGTCGACCGCCGCCACCTCGCCGGCCGGGTCGAGGTCGATCCGCCAGAGCACGGCCGGGCGCACCTGGTCGGGCAGCAGGCTGGCCGCGCCCTCGCCGAGGGCCGGCGGGTGCAGCGGGGTGCGCAGGTCGGGGCTGTAGAGGGTCTGGGTACGCCGGCGCGCCTCGGTGTCGATCGCGCCGTCGGGCCGGACGAAGGCGGCCACGTCGGCGATCGCGTAGCTGACCCGGAACCCGCCGCCGGGCCGCGCGGCCAGGTGCAGCGCCTGGTCGAGGTCGCGGCTGCCCGGCGGGTCGACCGTGACCAGCGGCACGTCCGTCGCGTCGTAGGCCGGCAGCACGGGCGCCGCCGCGGCCCGCCCCGCTTCGGCGAGCACCTCGGCCGGGAATTCCGCCGGCACGTCCAGCTCCGCCCGCACCGCGTCGAAACGCAGCGGCGCCCGTACGGTCAGCCGCCGCGTCGGCACCCGGGCCCCTCCGCTCTCACTCGGTGTCGAACCAGCCCACGAACTGCCGGGCCACCTCCTGGTCGCCGGTCACCGCCAGGCTGTCCACCGGACGCCGACCGTACAGCGCCAGCACCAGGTCGCTGGCCGACCCGCCGAGCACCGCGTTGCCGGCCGCCGCGCCCGCCTCCAGCCGGCCACCGCCGGGGCCGAGCTCCACCCGCCACTCGCTGCCCGGCCCGTCGGTCGTGGTGAGCCCGACGGTGACCGGGTCGTGCGGCCAGCCGCCCGCGGCCGGCACGTTGACCTCGAGGAACTCGCCGACCCCGTCGGCGGCGAGCTCGGCCGGCTGCAGCTCGCCGGCCCGGCCGACCGTGTCCTCCGCGTCCCAGCCGTGCACGCCGGCCTCCTGGACCTGGTGGCGGGCGACCCTGCCCGCGGTCGTCGGGCCCCACCACGACCACACCGGCCGGTCGGGGCCGGCCGCCCGCAGCGCATCGAGCAGCGCCCCGGTGGATCGCTCCGACCAGTCGAGCAGGTCGCCGGTCGGGGTCGTCTCCGGCACCGCGTCCCAGTCGGGCGGCGAGTCGGGGTCGCCGGCGGTGACGATCGCGGCCCAGCTGCGCTGCACCTCGCCGAGGTGGGCGAGCAGGTCGCGACCGGTCCAGTCGGGGCAGCAGGGAACCCGCTGGCCGAGCGCGCCGGCGAGGGCGGAGCGGAACGCGGCGCTGCGGCCGTCGATCAGCCCCAGCATGCGGTCGAACGTGAGCGTCATGGCGTCTTCCTAGTCCTGGCCTCCGACAGTCTCCGCCGCATCCTCGGGGCACCGGCGAGGAGGTCGTAGGGCAGCTCGGCCGAGTGGTGGGATGCTTGGTCCCGTGGTGGAGCCGGAGGACATCGCCCTGCTGCGCCGGGCCCGGGACGCCATGGACCGGGACTACGCCCGGCCGCTCGACGTCGCCGCGCTGGCCCGGGTGGCCCTGATGTCGCCGTCGCACTTCACCCGCCAGTTCCGGGCCGCGTACGGGGAAAGCCCGTACAGCTACCTGATGACCCGGCGGATCGAGCGGGCGAAGGCGCTGCTGCGGCGCGGTGACCTGTCGGTGACCGAGGTCTGCATGACGGTCGGCTGCACGTCGCTCGGCTCGTTCAGCGCCCGGTTCACCGAGCTGGTCGGCGAGACGCCGAGCGCCTACCGGGCCCGCGACCACCGGGCGCTCGCGACCGTCCCGGCCTGCTTCGCCAAGCAGCTGAGCCGGCCCCTGCGGCACTGAGCACGTTTGGAGAAGCGGTCCGGGCGCCGACTCCGGCAGGCTCGACGCCATGGAACTCACCGTTACCCACTGCTTCCTCGCCGTCCACGACCAGGACGCCGCGCTGGCGTTCTACCGCGACGTCCTCGGCCTCGAGGTGCGCAACGACGTCGACTTCGGCGGCATGCGCTGGCTGACCGTCGGCACCCCGAGCCAGCCCGACCTCGAGATCGGCCTGCTGCTGCCGGGCGGTCCCGGCAGCACCCCGGCCGACATCGAGGCGGCGGTCGAGGTCACCCGCAAGGGCATCATGCCGGGCCTGATCTTCGTCACCCCAGACGTCGACGCGACGTTCGAACAACTTCGGGCCAAGGGGGTCGAGGTCTACCAGGAGCCGATCGACCAGCCGTACGGGGTGCGCGACTGCGCGTTCGCCGACCCGTCCGGCAACCACATCCGGTTCTCCCAGGTCGCGAAGGGCTGACTCAGCCCTTCAGCGGGTTCGCGGCGATGCGCTCCCCCAGACCCGAGCGCATCGCCGCGGCCGCCGCGCTGTCCGGCTTGCGGGCCGCCTGGTCGGCGAAGCACGCGGTGAACCGCTCGGCCAGGTCGAGCCGGGGCCAGGCCGCCAGCACGTCGGCCCGCAGCGGCGCCGGCCACTCCTCCAGCCGCCGGCCGGAGATGTCCAGGCTGGTCGCCCGCTCCAGCAGGTGCCCCTCCGGGTCGAACGCCGGGTCCACCTCGTGCCACATGTGCCGGGCGATGACATCGGCCAGCCGCTGCCGGCGCCACGCCGGCCAGCCGAGCCCGGCACCGAACACCCACGCCAGCTCGCCGCCGGCGAGCTCGAAAGGCAGCCGGTGGCTGTCGAACGCCGGCTCCAGCCCGAGGTCGTGCAGCAGCCCGGCCACCTGCAGCAGCTCAGGGTCGTAGTCCACGCCGGTCAGCTGCCCGTACGCGGCCGCGAAGACCGCCGACCGCAGCGCATGGTTGACCAGCGCGTCCCCGGCGTACCGCCGCAGCACCTCCCCGGCGCCCCGGGTCGCGGCGGTGTCCGGCACCTCGAGATCGACGAGTCGCACGGGCCTAGTCTGCCGGTCCCGGCGCACGTCCTGCCGCCCGGCGGCTTCGGCCGTCGTCGGCTACTCGCGCGCCGAGCGGGCTAGTGGCCGAGGGTTGCTCGGATCTGGTCGAGCCACTCGGTGCCGAGCTGGCGCCCGTTCGGTAGTTGGTCGCTTCGATCCCAGCGCCACGTTGTGATTATCGCCAGCACGAGGATCCGGCACTCGCGGAGCAGGTCGTGATCGACACCCGGATAGTGCTCGCTCACGTCGTCGGGCGCGTGGGCGAGGTCGAACTCGACCGGTCCACGGCAGCACGTCTCGAGATCGATGAACAGCGGCCCCATCGTCGTGGTGAGCAGGTTGCCCGGGTGCGGCTCACCGTGCAGGAGCTGCTCGGCGGCACCACGCTCGCCGATCACGCGCCTCTGCCTTGCCAGCGTGGTCCCGAGGAGCTGCCGGTCCGCGTCGGCGAGCGCCGGGGTGCGGTCGGGGCTTGCCACCAGGTGTTGGGCCTCCTCGATCCGATCCGTGAAGTGAGGGGCGGGGACATCGAGCGTGCGCATGCCGGCGTGCAGCCGCTCGAGCGCGTCGGCGTAGTCGGCCGGTGACACCGCCCGCGGTTCGGCAGGTTCGTAGTAGGTCCAGAGCGTGACCACGAAGCCATCACGCTGGTAGACGCGCGGCTCCACCCGTGGCTCGAGAGCGGCGACCGGACTCCCGGCTTCGGCGAACCGCTGAGCGAGCTCGATCTCGAACCGTGCCACCTGCTCCGCCGCCGGAGCGACCCGGGCCAGGACGTCACCCGGCAGCAGACGCAGCGTCAGCTTGTTCGAGTCCTGAAGGACACCCACGTGCTCGACCCTCAGGCCGAGCCCGGCGACCGTCGAGACGGCCGCGGCCACCGCGCGCGAGCCCTCCGTCGCCTCCACCGTCGCTCGTCCCTCCCCCGCTCGCCGCGGACCCTGGTGCCGACCGAACCCGCCGGTCAGGCGGGTGGGGCGGACGAGTCGGGCTGTACGCCGGGTTCTGTGGTCGGGGCGCCTCGCGGCATTGCCCCGGCCGGCGGCCATCCATCTAGGCCTGCCGTCGCCGGCAGGCTCAAGCGGTCCACCCGCAGGCTCGGGCGGGTCACCCTCGAACGCCTGCGCAGGGCGGTTGCCCGCCCCTCTTGACCTTGCTCCGGGTGGGGTTTACCGAGCCGCCCGGGTCACCCCGGGCGCTGGTGGTCTCTTACACCACCGTTTCACCCTTGCCGCCCTACGCCGAAGCGTGGGGCGGCGGTCTGTTTTCTGTGGCACTGTCCCGCGGGTCACCCCGGGTTGGTGTTGCCAACCACCCTGCCCTGTGGAGCCCGGACGTTCCTCGTCGGGATGCATGCACCCCGACGCGACCGCCCGCCCGGCTCGTCCGCCGTACCAGGGAGAATACCGGAGTGCAGATCGCGGACGCCTTCCTGACAGCCGGTGCCGGTCTGCTCGCCGGCGGTGTCAACGCGGTGGCCGGCGGCGGCTCGCTGCTGCTGTTCCCCGCGCTCGTCGCGGCCGGCTACGGCACGCTGGCGGCGAACGTGACGAACTCGGTCGCGCTCTGGCCCGGGTACGTCGGCGCCGTCGCCGGGTTCCGGGACCAGCTCGGGGGCGAGCGGCGGCGGCTGACCACGCTGGGCGTGCTGTCCGCGCTCGGCACCGCGGTCGGCTGCGTGCTGCTGCTGTCCACGCCGGAGGGTGCGTTCGACATCCTGGTGCCTTTCCTCGTACTGCTGGCGAGTCTGACGCTCGCCGCGCAGCCGCGGGTGTCCCGGATGGTCTTCGCCCAGCGCGAGGTGACGCACGCGAACAAGAAGGTGCTCTATCCGGCGATCGGCATCGCGTCCGTGTACGGCGGCTACTTCGGCGGCGCGCTTGGCGTGATCATCCTGGGCACGCTGGCGCTGACCGTGCCGGAGCGGCTGCGCAAGCTCAACGGGCTCAAGACCGTCCTGCAGCTGGTCGTCGCCAGCGTCACCGTGCTCGTCTTCGGCGTGTTCGGACCGGTGGACTGGGTGGCGGTCGCGATCATCGCGCCGGCGGCGATGGTCGGCGGCTTCGGCGGCGGCCTGCTGGCCCGGTGGCTCGACGACGCGCTACTGCGCCGGATCGTGGTCGGTTTCGGGATCGCCGTCTCGGTGCTGCTGTTCGTGCGGGCCTATGCGTCGCGTTAGGGATTTCGTGCCGTGGCCCGGTGATCCAGGCGGCGTCCGGCAAGGCGGAGGAGTGGCCGATACCGGGGTTGTATCGGCCGCGACGACAACGCCGCCGGTCGTCGTCTGGGCGCCGGGACGCGGTGCGAGGATCCCTGACGCGACGCATTCAACGTAGGTGCGCGGTGTCGTTGAACAGCCGGAGCAGCGGCACCCGGTCCGGATACCAGTCCACAGTGGACACGCTCGCGGTGTCGAGGTGCATCCGGAACACCGACGAGGTCGGCGCGGCCAGCGCCGCGCAGAGCAGCAGCTTGATCGGTGTCACGTGGGAGACCGCGATCACGGTGCCGCCCGGGTTCGCCGCGACCAGCCGGTCCCGCGCCGCCCGTACCCGGCGGGCCACCTGATCGACGCTCTCGCCGCCGGGCGGGGCGACCGAGCTGTCGGTCCGCCAGGCCTTGCGCTCGGCCTTCCAGCGCTGCTTGACCTCGGCGAACGTGCGCCCCTCCCACTCGCCGAAGTCGATCTCCAGCAGGCCGTCGTCGGTACGCACGGACGTGCCGAGCGCGCCGGCGATCGCGGTGGCGGTTGCGACCGCCCGCCGCAGCGGCGAGCTCACCACGACCGGCCGCTCGGCGGCGAGCGGGGCCAGCCGGGCGGCCAGCGCCTGCGCCTGGGCCAGCCCCTTCGCGGTCAGCTCCGGGTCGATCCGGCCGCTGTAGCGCAGTCCGGACAGCTCGGTGCTGCCGTGCCGGACCAGCACCATCCGGGTCGGCGCCGAGGTGTCCGCCAGGTAGCCGTCGTCGCCCTTCGGCGCTCCTGCCGCCTCGGCGGGATCGGCGGGGGCGGCCTCCGACCGCGCCGTCCACACGCGACCCTCGGCGGCCGCGTCCATCGCCTCGTTCGCCAGCCGGTCCGCGTACGCGTTGCGCTCGCGCGGAATCCAGTCGAACGTGACCGAAGGCAGCGCCGCCGCCAGCGCCCGGCCCTCGGCGTGCAGCGGCTGCAGGTCGGGGTGCTTCACCCGCCAGCGGCCGGACATCTGCTCGACCACGAGCTTCGAGTCCATCCGGACCGCGACCGAGGCCGGGTCAAACTCGGCCGCCGCGCGCAGCCCGGCGAGCAGCCCGTTGTATTCGGCCACGTTGTTGGTGGTCCGCCCCAGCGACGCGGCCCGCTCGGCCAGCACCTCGCCGGACTCGGCGTCCCGGACCACCGCGCCGTAGCCGGCCGGCCCCGGGTTGCCGCGCGAACCGCCGTCGGCCTCGACGACCAGCCGGCGGCTCACAGACCGGACTCGGTCGTGCGGACGAGGATGCGGCGGCAGTTCTCGCAGCGCAGCACCTCGTCCGGCGGCGCCGCCTGGGCCGCTCGCAGCTCGGCGCCCATCAACTCCAACCGGCAGCCCTCGCACCGCCGCTGCCGGAGCATCGCGGCGCCGACACCGCCGGAGGCCGCACGCACCTTCTCGTACAGGGCCATCAGGTCGGCCGGCAGCCGGTCGGCGAGCGCGGCCCTGGCCTCGGTGTCGGCGGCGGCCTCCGCGTCGATCTCGGCGAACGCCTCGCCCCTGGCCCGCTCCGCCTCCGACCGGGTCGCGGTCACCTTCTCCACCTCGGCGCGCACCTCGCCGGCGCGGGTCTCGGCGTCCTCGCGCCGCTCCATCACCTCGAGCTCGGTGTCCTCCAGGTCGGACTGCCGGCGGGTGAGCGTCTCGACCTCGTGCTGGAGGCTCTCCAGCTCCTTGGCCGGCATCGCTCCGGACAGCATCCGCTGCTGGTCCCGCTCGGCCCGCCGGCGGACCTGGTCGACGTCGTCCTCCAGCCGGCGCAGCTCCCGGTCGAGGTCGCCGACCTCGGTCTCGGCCCGGACCACGTCGGCGCGCAGCGCGGCCAGCCTGGTGTCCGCGTCGGCGATCACCGCGAGCTCGGGCAGCGTGCGCCGGCGGTGCTCCAGCCGTGCCAGCGCGGCGTCGCGCGCCTGCAGGTCGAGCAGCCGCAGCTGGACCTCGGGATCCGCCTTCACGCGCCCACCTTAGGCGGTGCGCCGCCGGTACGGCCGCTGGGCTCAGACCGGAGTGCCGACCGGCAGGTCCGCCGTCGGCCGCAGCGAGCGCAGCGCGATCCGTACCCACAGCTGGTCGCCCTCGCGGCCGGCCGCAGCCCGCCCGCCGTGCGCCTCGACCAGCCGGCGCACCACGTACAGGGCCAGCGTCGCCGGCCGCCCGGTCTCGGCCGACTCGCGTGACCCGAACGGCTCGAACAGCCCGCGCAACTCGGTGTCGCTGCGGGTGCCGCCGTAGATCAGGTCGACGACCACCTCGTCGCCGCGCCGATCGGCCCGCAGCGTCACCGGCCGGTCGCGGCGAGCCTCGACCCGGACGTGGTCGGCCAGCGCCCGTACCACCTGATCGAGGCTGACCGCATCGACGTACGCGGCCAGGCCGGCCACGACGTCCAGCACGACCGGAGGACGCGCCTGCCCGAGCCGGAATGAGGAGAGCGCTGCGGTCACGTCGGCCACCGCACCGGACTCCGGCGCCGGGCGGGCAGACGCGGCCAGCAGCATGTCCTCGAGCAGGTTGTTGAGGCGGTCGGCGTGCTCAACGATCCCGCGCAGGAGCGTCTCCCGCGTCTCGGGTGGGATCCGTTCGCCACGCGCGGCCAGCGTCGCCGCGCTGCCCCTGATCGCGGTCAGCGGGGTGCGGAACTCGTGCGAGACCGAGGCGACCAGGTCCTCCCGGATGCGGCTCGCCTCCTGCAGCCGGGTGAGCGCGCCCAGCTCTGCGTCGAACAACTGGCTCCGGTATCGTTCCTGCTTCTCGTAGCCCCGCTCGGCGAACCGACGCGCGTAGACGAGCACGACCACGGCCGCGACCAGAAGGGCCGCGCCGATCGCCACCGCGGTCAGCTCCATCGCCACACTGTCGCCGCCGTCGCCCGGGCAGGACCATGGTCACTTGGTGTCATCTACGGACAGTTGCCCGGAGAGAACGCCCATGACTTCCGTATCGATCACATAGCGTCATGAGAGCGGCACCAAGTGCTCGCGTGATCGGGTCGGGGCAGACTACCCGGCGTGGACTTGCAGCAGATCGGCCTGTCCCATCCGCGAGTCAAGCAAGTGCTCGACATCCAGCACAACAGCGCGCCGAACCGGGAGCGACTGCTGGTGGCGGAGGGGTTGTGGGCGCAGCGGCTCGTGCTGTCCGCAGGCGTGTTCGTACGCACGTTCCTCTGGTGTCCCGAGCTGGCGCACTCCACCGAGGCCGGCCAGCGGGCGGAGCAGCTCTCCGACCGGGCCGAGGCGGCGTACCGGGTCTCGGCCAAGACGCTGGAGCGGGTCGGCGAGCGCGGCCAGCCGGACGGGCTGCTGTCGGTGGTGCGGCTGCCGCAGCCGACCCCGGACCTGCTCGAGTTCGGTCCGTCGGCGCTGGTGCTGGTCGCGGACGCGGTGGAGATCCCGGGCAACCTCGGCACGCTGATCCGGACCCTGGACGCGGTCCGCGCAGACGCGCTGGTGCTCACCAACCGGCGGACCCGGCTCACCCACCCCAAGGTGTTCCGCGGATCCCAGGGGACGGTGCTCACCGTGCCGTCGGTGGAGTTCGCGTCGGCGGCCGAGGCGGTGCGGTGGTTGGCCTCGGCCGGCTTCCGGGTGCTGCTGGCCGATACCGACGACGCCACGCCGTACCGGTCGGTCGATTACACGGGACGGGTGGCGCTGGTGGTGGGCTCGGAGCGGTACGGGATCTCGCCGGGCTGGTATGAGCACGGCTTCGAGCGGGTTGCGGTGCCGATGCTCGGTACGGCCGACTCGCTCAACGTCTCGGTGTCGGCATCGGTGCTGCTCTACGAGGCGCGAGCGCGGCAGTCCGGCTGGTGACGCATGGGGGCGCCGGGCCGGCTGCACTGCCCGGCCGGGACACGGGTCCGCGGCGGGGAAGCAGGTGGCTCGGCGCGACCCGGCGCCCGTCGGCCGAAGAATAGCGAAGGCACAGGAACGGGCGCAGGCTTACCGTCATGTCCCGTGGCTTCGGTGATGGACGGGATCGACGACCGCCTCGCGGCGTGGCTGGAACGGCAGCCGGTGTTCTTCGTGGCGACCGCGCCGCTGGGCACCGACGGGCACGTCAACGTCTCGCCCAAGGGCGCCATCGGCACGTTCCGGGTGCTCGACCGGGACACGGTGGCCTACCTGGACCTGACCGGCAGCGGTGCGGAGACGATCGCGCACCTGCGCGAGAACGGGCGGATCACGCTGATGTTCTGCTCCTTCGAGGGGCGGCCCACGATCGTCCGGCTGTCCGGGCGCGGGAGCGCGGTGTTGCCGTCGGCCGACTCGTTCGCCGCACTGGTCGCCGGGTTCCCGCCGCACCCCGGCATCCGGTCGGTGGTCACGGTGGTCGTGGACCGGGTCGCGGACAGCTGCGGGTACGCGGTGCCTCGGATGAGTCTCGAGGCCGAGCGGAACGTACTCGACCTGCACAACGCGAAGAAGGGTGCGCGGAAGCTGGCCGAATACCGGGCGGACCGCAACGCGGTCAGCATCGACGGGCTGCCGGCCTGGCCACTGGACGAGCCGGTGGTGTCGTGATAGACGAGGAGCGGCTCGCTGCCGCCTGGGCCGCGATCGACTCGTACGAGCAGGACGAGCTGCGAGCGCTGATCGACGGGATCGTCGCCGACGCGCCGCCGGCGGTCGCCGACTTCGAGCGGGCCTCGGCCTGGGACTCGACCGGGCACCCGGACAGGGCAGTGCCGCTGTACCGGTCGGCGCTCGCGGTCGGGCTGACCGGGCTGCGCCGGCGGCGGGCGACGATCCAGCTGGCCAGCTCGCTGCGCAACCTCGGCGCGGCGGACGAGGCGGTCACGTTGCTGTCGACCGAGCTGTCCGCACCGGTCGATGGGCAGGCGGCGGCGCTGGAGGACGCGGTGCGGGCGTTCCTCGCGCTGGCGCTGGTCGATGTGGGCCGCCCGCGGGAGGCGGTGTCGCTGGCGCTGGAGGCGCTGGCGCCGCACCTGCCGCGGTACCAGCGCTCGCTAGGCGCGTACGCCCGAGACATCCGGTGAGCCTCGCGGCGGACTGTTCGCGCTGCGTCGGCTTGTGCTGCGTGGCGCCGGCGTTCGCCGCGTCGGCGGACTTCGCCTTCACCAAGCCGGCCGGGGTCGCGTGCTGGCACCTCGCCGCGGACGCGTCCTGCACGATCCACGACCGGCTGATCCCGTCCGGGTTCCCGGGGTGCGTGGCGTACGACTGCTTCGGCGCGGGTCAGCGGGTCGTCGCGCTCTACGGCGGCGGTCCGCGGTCGGCGCCGATGCTGTCCGCGTACGAGACCGTGCGGCAGCTGCACGAGCTGCTCTGGTACGTGGCGGACGCGTTGTCCCGTCCTCCGGCGGAGTCGGTGCACGGCGCGCTCGCGGAGGCGCGGCGGGCGATCGAGGCCGCGATCGCCGGCGGGCCGTCGTCGATCGAGGCGACCGACCCCGCCGCGCACCGCGCCACCGTCGCCCCCCTCCTCCGCCGCGCCAGCGCTCTCACCCGCGCCGCCGCCCCTTCGGCCGCCGACCGCCCGGGCCCGGACGGTCGCCATCCAGACCGTGCCAGCCAGGCGCACCGACGAGCCGACCGCAATGCGACCGGGCGCGATCTCACTGAAGGCGACCTCGCCGAGCGCGACCTATCCGGGCCGGAACCGGCCGGGCCGGAGCTCGCCGGACGCGACCTCGCCGGACGCGACCTCGCCGGACGCGACCTCGCCGGGCGGGACCTGGGCAGGGCCGACTTGTCGACCGCGTCGCTGATCGGAGCGGATCTGCGCGGTGCCGGTCTCCAGGTGGCTGACCTGCTCGCGGCCGACCTGCGCGGGGCGGTCCTCGACGGCGCCGACCTGTCCGGCGCCCTCTACCTGACCCGCACCCAGGTCGGCAGCGCCCGCGGCTCGGCGACAACCCGGCTGCCGAACGGCCTGCCACGCCCGGCGCACTGGCTCACCGCCGGATCCTCGGCCCCCTGATCCGATCGATCCACGGGACACTGTGGACAGTGCGACCCGTTTTCCGCCCGGACCGATTGGGGACTTCGCATCCATGAGCGAGCCGGCATACCTGGCCACTCCCGTCCCGACCGCCGACCGTCCCGGACCGTGGCCCGGCGTCGTCGTGGTGCACGACGCGTTCGGGCTTGCCGACGACATGCGCGAACAGGCGGACTGGCTGGCCGCGGCCGGCTACGTCGCCTCGA
>Ga0308176_10000421_pt1 | contig 27048 bp, 21 predicted proteins | sample PhyCR2_3_FD_203890 | JGI IMG/M metagenome (GOLD analysis project Ga0308176, IMG submission 203890) | Soil microbial communities from UC Gill Tract Community Farm, Albany, California, United States - DLSLS.C.R2 | ecosystem: Environmental > Terrestrial > Soil > Agricultural land | place: USA... | reverse complement strand
GAGCGGGACGTGGTGGATAAGCACCGCCTGCTGCTAACCGTCGGCCTCGCGTACCGGTCGTTCACCTTCGACGCCGCCGCGATGCTGCGCGGGCTGGCCGACTTCACGAAGGACCTGCCTCCCACGCCGCTGAGCTTGCGCCCCGCTGACCGGCACCCGGTCGGCGAGAACGCGGTGCTCTTCCGGGCGCCCAGGGAGTTCTTCGAGAAGACCGGCGGCGTGACGTTCAACTTCGAGGCGGCTTTCGGGGAACCGCAAACCCTCCAGGGGAAGCCGCTCGTGCCGACGCTGCACGAGTTGGCCGGGAACGTAGAAGACCTGCTCCGCAGGCTCGTTCCGCTCGCCTGATCCCTGCCCAGCGGTCACGGAGTCGAGCTGGTCGGTCACGAGCTGGGTCAGCGCGACGTGCCCGCCCTCGTGGGCGGCGAGGCGGTGCGGGTCCTGCTGGTCCTCGCCGGGCTGGAGCCATCCGACAGGCGGCCCACTCCGCGCGGGGGCTCGGAGTGGACCGCTGGAGCGCGATGCTAGGCCGACCCTGAACCGGCAGGAGACGGAACGGAGGAACGCGACCCGCCGACAGCCCCGTGAAGGGTGCAAGTAGCGAGTCACGCCGTTGAGCAGGGCCGATGCTGAGGTGGCATGATCTTCGGGCGTGATCGGCAGTGTCGGGTTCGTGCTGCTGCGTCGCGTCCTCGGGCTGCTGGGGATCGGTCCGAGGCCGGATGCGAAGGACGTGGAGATCGCGGTCCTACGGCAGCAGTTGACGGTATTGCGCCGGCAGGTCGCCCGGGCCCGGTACACCCCGTCGGATCGGCTGGTGCTGGCGGTGTTGGCGAGGCTGTTGCCGCGGGAGCGGTGGTCGGCATTCTTGGTCACGCCGGCCACGCTGCTGCGCTGGCACCGCGAACTGGTGCGACGCCGCTGGACCTATCCACACCGTCCCGGCCGCCGGCGCGGACTGAACCCGTCGGTCGTCGATCTGGTGCTGCGGCTGGCCCGGGAGAACCCGCGGTGGGGCTACCAGCGGGTCGCCGGCGAGTGCGCCAATCTCGGCGTCGCCGTGTCCGCGACCTCGATCCGGAATATCCTGGGCCGGCACCGACTGGGACCAGCTCCGCGGCGCGGCGGACCCAGCTGGAGGCAGTTCCTGCAGGCTCAGGCCGGTGGGGTGCTGGCCTGTGACTTCCTGACCGTCGAAACGATCGGACTGTCGCGGCTCTACGTCCTGTTCGTCATCGAACTCGACCGGCGCCGGGTGTGGCAGGCCGGCGTCACGGCGAACCCGACTGGAGCCTGGGTCGCCCAGCAGGCCCGCGGGCTGCTGATGGACATGGGCGCGCAGGCGGACCGGTTCCGGCTGCTGATCCGTGACCGCGACGCCTGTGTCACCGCCGCCTTCGACCACGTCTTCACCGCCGAGGGCATCCGAGTCGTCCGGACGCCGGTGCGGGCACCGAAGGCGAACGCCTACGCCGAGCGGTGGGTCCGCACCGTCCGAACCGAATGCCTGGACTGGCTCCTGATCCGCAACCGTCGCCACCTCGAACGAATACTGGCCGTCTACGTCGAGCACTACAACTCCGCCCGGCCACACCGAAGCCTCGAACTACAGACCCCGCTCCCGGCACCCCGGCCGCCGGCCAGGACCGGCCACGTCAAGGACATTCAACGAATCGACCGCCTCGGCGGCCTCATCCACGAATACCGCCACGCCGCGTGACCGGCGCGCGCTGACCGATCCTGATGCGCCGGCATCTCGGCAGAGCCGCGAGCTCCAAGCGCAGCCTGACGCGACCCTCCCCGGCTGACAGGCCGCGGCGCGCGCTGCTCGACCCGACCCGCCGTTACTTCCCGCCGACACTCCGCTCGGCAGCGAGCCGACCAACAAGACGACGAGAGCTCGGGCGCTCGACGGCTAACTTGCACCCTTCACGGCGTTGGCCGCTCCGATCAATGTCCAGGCGAACACTGGTCCGCCAAGGATCTGCTGGACGAACCAGGCGACCACGAATGCATGGGTAACCAGCACGATCTGCCGGTCGTCGGCCAGTCACACCTCGACCGCAGCCGACAGCTGGACACCACCCTCGTCCCGCTCTTCCTCGGGCACCTTGCCGAACCATGCGCGCATCCAGTCCGGGTAGAGCGCCTCCTCACCGGGTGCTGGCACCGGCGTCCGGTCGTCGAGCACGGTATCCGCGGCCGTCGGCGTTCCACACAGCTCGCCGAGCACCGCGGCCGTCTCCGCCGCGCGCCGACGAGGATGTGCCGCACCTCCACGGCCCCCTCGCCCCGCAACCGGTCACCCAGCAGCCGGCACTGTGCTATGCCCAGCGGGCTGAGCCCCGGATCTACTCCTTCCCCGGTCGCTTCGCCATGGCGGACGAGGTACAGCCGAGTCACCACCGCTCCATGCGACCGAATCGTAGGAGCTGCCACGCAGGAAGCGTCCGCAGCGGCTACCCAACTCGCGGCAGATGCGGATGTTGCCGAAGCCACCCTGGCACTGTCCGCGGCCCCTTCCCCTCGGGCGCGGCTCGTCGTTGGTGAGGCCTGGTGCTCTGGTTCTCCGGGCCGGACGGCCGGATGATCCACGCCGGTCCAGGATCGGCGCGGCGGCACGTCGTGCGGTCAAGCGGTCAGCCGCCGCAGGAACTCGAGAACTCCCGGCGGACCTTCGAGAATCAGGTCGGCGTCGGCCAGCAGCGGCGGCGGTGCTTCGGCCGATCGGACCGCCACCCGCAACCCGTCGTAGCGCTCGGTGGTGAGCTGGGCCACGGCGGCGAACGCCGGCAGGTCGCCGAGGTCGTCGCCGACGACCACCACCGACCGCGCCCCCGACTCCGCGACGACCCGGTGCACCGCGTCGCCCTTGTCCGCGTGCACGCGCGGGCCGAGCTCCCAGACCAGCTTGCCCGGGATCACCTCGAGCCCGCGCCGCTCGGCGATCCCCCGGACAGCCTCGTCGATCGGTCCGGCCCACCGGTCGGGATCGTCGGTCCGCCGGGTGTGGACGGCGACCGCGTACTCCTTGTCCTCCAGATGTGCGCCGCTGGCGCGGACGACGGCACTGCCGAGCAGATCCCGCTCGGCGGCCATCACGGCGGGGCGGGCCGACGCCAGCCGCGGGTCGACCCACACCCGGCGGTCGCGGATCTCCTGCAGCCCGTACAACCCGAGGTAGCGCACCCGGCGAGCGGCGGCGTGCTCGGCCAGGTAGCCGGCCGGGCGGCCCGAGATCAACGCGACGGCGGCGAACCGATCGGCCAGCGGCTCGAGCAGCTGCACGACGCCGGCCAGCGGGCGGGCCGCCGCCGGATCGTCGACGATCGGCGCGAGCGTCCCATCGAAGTCGAGGCAGAGGGCCACCTCACCGGCCCGCGCGGCGAGGCGGTCGGCGTGATCGGCGAGTGGGGTGCCGGCGGTCATGGCCGCTGTTCCAGTGAGAACTCGTGCTGAGCGCCCGGGCTGAGCTCGACCGTCTCGTCGTCGACGAGGACCTGGATGGGCGGAGCGCCGCCGGGCCGCGAGCCGACCGTCATGGCATCCGTGGCCAGCGCGACATCAATGCGGTGGCCCCGGTAATGCACGCTGAACGTGAGCTCCTTGACCGCCGGGGGCAGGGCCGGCTGGAACCGGAGCACCTCGCCCCGCGCCCGCATGCCGGTCAGGCAACGCAGCACGATGTCGACGGTGCCGGCCATCGCCCCGAGGTGGATGCCCTCGGCCGTCGTGCCGCCCTGCACGTCGGCGATGTCGCTCTCCAACGCCCGCAGCAGGAACTGCCACGCCTGCTCCGGCTGGTAGCGGGCCAGCACCCAGGCGCTGACCACCCCGCTCAACGTCGAGCCGTGCGAGGTGCGAGCCAGGTGGTACGTGACGGTCCGGCCGAGCTGGTCGGCCGTTACCTCGTAACCGAGATCGCCGAGCAGAGCCCGTAGCTCGTCGCGCGACAGCAGGAACAGCAGCATCAGGACGTCGGCCTGCTTGGCCACCTTGTAGCGGTTGGGGCTGTCGCCCTCCGCCTCCAGCACTCGGTCCAGTCGCTGGATGTCGCCGTACTTCTCGCGGTAACCGTCCCAGTCGAACTCCTGCAGCTGCTCGTAGCCCTCGAATTGGGTCAGCACCCCGTCGGAGTGGAAGACGACCTTCATCTTGCCGGCGATGTCGCGCCAGTGGTCGAGCTCGTCGTCGCCGATCGTTAGCTCCACTACCAGCTCCTGCCGGTAGTGCGGAGGCAGTACGTCCAGCGCCTCCAGTGCCCGCCGCAGCACCCAGACCGCCATCACGTTGGTGTAGGTGTTGTTGTTCAGACCGGGCCGATCCGAGTCCGGGTAGGCCTCGTGGTACTCGTCTGGCCCCATGACGCCGAGGATCTCGTAGCGCTCCTGCTCCTCGTTCCAGGTCGTGAGGCTCGCCCAGAAGCGGGCGATCTCGACGAGCATCTCCGCACCGGTGAACCGCAGAAACTGGAGGCTGCCGGTCACCAGGTAGTGCTGCCAGACGTTGTACGCGATCGCGATGTTGACGTGGTGCTGCAGGTGCGAGTGGTCGGGCAGCCACCGTCCGGACCGGGGATTGAGGTGGACCTGCTGGGTCTCCTCGTATCCGTTGCTGCCGCTCTGCCACGGGAACATCGCGCCGCCGTGCCCGGCGGCCCGGGCCGCGGAGCGGGCCGCGTCCAGTCGCGCGTAGCGGTAGTCCAGCAACGCCTTGGCCAGGATGGGTCGCTCGAAGTTCAGGAACGGGAAGATGAACATCTCGTCCCAGAAGATGTGGCCCCGGTACGCCTCGCCGTGCCAGCCCCGGGCCGGCACCCCCACGTCGAGGTGGGTCGTGTGCGGCGACACGGTCTGCAGCAGGTGGAAGATGTGCAGGTGCAGGACTGTTTCGGTCCACTCGTTGGCACTGTCCAACCCCAGGGCGAACCGGTTCCACAGGGCGTTCCAGGCACCCTGGTGCCGCGCAAGCAGCCGGTCGAACCCTTCGGCGCCCGTCGCCGTCAGCCGGGCGTCGGCGCGGCTCTCGGAGATCGCCCGGTCGCGGGAGGTGTAGAGCGCGACGATCTTCTCGACGGTCGCCGGCCGCCCCTCCTCCAGCTGCAGCGTGAGGTCGTGGGCGATGAACCCGGGCTCTTCGGTCAGGCGTCGGTCGATCGGGTCGACCGCACCCTCGCCGACGACCCGGGTACGGGCGGCCAGCGCGATCCGGAGGTGGGACTGGTTGGTCTCGACCTGCAGGTCGACCGTCTCCGTGTCCACCTCGGCCACGCCCAGCAGGTCAAGGTGGTGAGAATTCAGGTCGCGGTACCGCTTCACGCCGGTATTGGCGACCCGGCCGTCGATTCCGGACCGGACCTCCAGGCGGCCGCTCCAGTTCTCGGCCCGGAACGTGGTCTCCAGGCCGGCCAGGTGTTCGTCCTTCATGCTCACGAACCGGCGCTGGGTCACGCTCGTGCGCCGGCCGTCGGGCTCCTGCCACTCCAGGTTCCGCGTGAGCGTCCCCTCGTGCATGTCCAACGTCAGGCGATGGTCGAGAACCTCGGCATGCTGGAGGTCGAACCACTGGCCGTCGCTGACCCGGAACTCCAGCGGCAGCCAGTTGGGGACGTTGACGAGGTCCTCGTTCACGACCGTGCGGCCGGCGATCTCGGTCTCCGCCCGGTTGTACAGACCGGCCACGTACGTGCCCGGGTAGTTCACCCCGTCGGCACGGGCCTCGGGCAGGGCGCCGCGGGTCACGAAGTACCCGTTCCCGAGCGCGCAGAGCGCCTCGCGCAGTCCCTGGTACCGCGGATCGAAGCCCTCGTAGACCAGCGACCAGGCGCTCGGCGGCCGCTCCTGGAAGCGCCGCCGGCGCTCGGCGGCCACCTGCCGCTCCTCCAGGCGCCCGGCGGCCACGGCTCGCAGCGACACGTCGTCGAGCGTCGTCACGACCAGGTCGGCGCCGGCCTCCACGAGCATGTCCCGGTCGTCCAGGCGGGCCACGCCGAGGCCGGCCATCCCGGCCGCCTTGGCCGCCTGGATGCCGCTCGAGGCGTCCTCGACGACGAAGCACGCGGCCGGGGCGACGCCGAGCTCCTCGGCCGCCGTGAGGAAGATCGTCGGGTCGGGCTTTCCCCTCGGGAAGTCGCGTCCGGAGATGTCGGCGTCGAACAGCTCATGCAAGGTCATTCCGGGATGGAGGAAGTCATACTCCAGGCGCTGCTCCGCGGCGAAGGTGTCCAGCCGGATCCGCTCCAGGAAGAGCTTCGCGTTCTTGGACGAGGAGGCCGCCGCGACCCGGATGCCCATGCCCTTGACGGTCAGGATGAACCGCAGCGCGTCGGGAAAGGCCATGAACCGGCCCTCCTCGATGAGCTTGATCACGTGCTCTTGCTTGGCGGCGGCGTACTGCTCGATGCGGGCGTCGATGTCCGGCACGCGGAAGTGCTCCATGGCGGCGCGGGCACCGGCCATCCGGGGCATACCGGCCATCACCTGCTGGTACACGGCCGGAGTGAAGTTCTCGGCCGTCCAGCGGGTCTGGTCGCGGATGTCTCGCCACTCGCCCTCCATCAGCGAGCGGAACGCCTCCCGCCAGGCCAGCTCGTGCGGGGAGTCCACCAGCACGCCGTCCACGTCGAAGATCGCACCGGAGAATGCGGCCATCGTCACCAGTCCTTCGGTCGCGGGGGTAGGGCCGGCTGTCCGGGGGCTACGGATGCCCGGCCGCCAGAACGGCGTCCACGTCGGCCCGCGTCGGAGGATCGGCGCCCGGCCGCGAGCACGTGATCGCCGCCACCAGGGCCGCCCGGTCCAGGACGCTGACCAGCGTCGACTCATCGGTCGTGGCGAGCGCGTCCCGGCGCGGACCGCCGATCAGGTCGGCCCGGGCCAGTCCCTCCAGCAGGCCGGAGGTATAGGAGTCTCCCGCGCCCACCGTGTCCACCAGGTCAATGGGTACGGCCGGTCGGCGCACCTCGACCCCCCCGGAGACCGCGTAGACGCCTGCTCCGGCGAGCGTCACCACCACGAGGGCCGGCCCCGTCGCCAGCCAGCGGGCCGCCACGTTCTCCAGCGGCTCGTCGGAACACAGCCAGGCCAGGTCCTCGTCGCTCACCTTCACCACATCGGAGACGGACACCAGGTCCTCGATACCCGGGCGAGCCCGATCCGGATCGCCGAGCAGCGCGGGCCGCACGTTCGGGTCGTAGGACACCGTCACCCGGCCCCGCTCGCGTTCCCGCCGGACCAGATCGACGACGGCCCGGTCACCGGGCGGCAGGACCGTCGCCAACGAACCGGTGTGCAGGCACCGGATCTCCACGGGGAGGGGCGGCAGGTCCGCGATGTTCCAGTCGATCAGAAAGTCGTACGACGCGACCCCCGCGGCCAGCGTGGCGATCGCGAGGCTGGTCGGGCCGCGCGGATCGGGGCCGGGGTCGACGACGACGCCGCTGGCCTCGAGGTGCGAGGTGATCATCTGCCCGAACGCGTCCCGGCCCAGTCGAGTGGTCAGGGTGACCGGGACGCCAAGACGAGCCAGGCCCAGAGCCACGTTCGCCGGACTGCCGCCCGGGTGGGCGGCGAACGTTCGACCGCCGCGTTGCCCGACCAGGTCGACGAGCGCTTCTCCGACGACGGCGAACATCTACATCACCCACTCGGCAGACGGGTGCTCCGAGGCCCGGACTCGGCACCGAGACGGCGGCCGATCGCGCCGGGGACGGGCGCGCGATCGTCCGGCAGCCGCTTTCGTTGGTTGCCCGGACTTCCTAACCTCTCGGCGTTGCACCTCCGCTCCGGCCACGGTGAACTGCGACGGACCAACGAGACGCGGGGATATTCGCACCATACTCGCCCTCCGCCGCCCGGCAGCAAGAGCAGTGGGAGAAGTCGGGTGTATGAAGGGTCGATGAGCGATCAGGACCGGCCTTTGTTCCTCGTGGTGACGATCAAGCCGCGCCTGGACCGGCTCGCGGAGGCCGAGGCGCAACTGCAGTCCATGCGGCGTAGCAGCCTCACCGAGCCGGGCTGCATCTTCATGCACCTGGTTCAACCGCAGGACGATCCCGACACCTGGGTGATGCTCGAGATGTTCCGTTCGCGGGCGGCCTGGGACGAGCACATGCGCCAGCCCTACAACACCGAGGGGAACGTCATCCTCCAGGACCTCCTGCGTGAGCCTTCCGATCTGCGCCTTTTCGACGAGAAATAGCGCCGGGACAGGGAGAGGGGCCAGTGACTGCCCGTGCTGGCCCATAGGTTATGGCAACCGTTGTGCGCTACGGTTTCGTCCTGCCACGACCGCACGCTCAACACCCAGTGAGGGGTGGCGAAGATGGCGGCAAGCTCGGTCACCCAGGCGGGATCGAAGCCGAAGGCTCGGTTGGTCTACCCCACTCTCGGCATCCCGTTCGTGCTGCTCATCCTGTGTTTCGCGGCCTGGGGTTCCGCCGCGAACCTCACCGACGTGCTGGTCGGCGTCTTCCGCACGATCTTCGCCATGTCGAATTTCCAGTCGGCGCTGGTCCAATTCGCCTACTACGGCGCGTACTTCTCGCTGGCCATCCCCGCGGCCCTGATCAACAGGCGGTTCGGCTACAAGACCGGGGTCCTCACCGGTCTCGGGCTGGCCTCGATCGGCGGGCTGCTGTTCATCCCGGCGAGCAAGCTGCTCGTCTACGGGTACTTCCTGATCGCCCTGTTCGTGCTGGCCGCGGGGCTGTCGATCCTGGAGACCTCGGCCAATCCGTTCGTGATCGCGATGGGGCCGGAGAGCAGCGCGACCCAGCGGCTCAACCTGGCCCAGTCGTTCAACCCGGTCGGCGCCAACATCGGTGTCCTGCTCGGTGCCGTGCTCATCCTGCCCCGGATCACCTCAGAGGCGGCGAAGACCATCATGAGCCCGGAGGAGCTGCGCCAGAGCCAGGAGAGGGACCTGTCGCTGGTGCTCGGGCCCTATCTCAGCATCGCCGGGGTGCTGCTGCTGATCTGGCTGCTGATCCTCTTCCGTAAGATGGCCACGCCGGCGGAGCAGAGCCAGGAGGAGGGGGAGGTCCGCAGCGGCGCGCTGGGCCGCCTGTGGCGCAACCACCACTATCGCTACGGCGTGGCCGCCCAGTTCTTCAACGTCGCCGCCCAGGTCTGCGCGTGGACGTTCACGATCCAGTACGCCCAGGACGTGGTCGGAATTCCGCGGGAGAGCTCGGGCTGGTACCTGCAGGCGAGCCTGCTCCTGTTCCTCGTATCCCGGTTCGTGATGACGTACCTGCTCGGGATCATCCGGCCGACCAAGCTCCTGTTCGCCATGGGCGCGCTGGGGGTTGGCCTCTGCGTCGTCGCCATGTTTTCCCTGAACATCGTCGGGCTGCTCGCCGTCGTCGGGATCTCGCTGTCGTTGTCCCTAATGTTCCCGACGATCTACGGTGTCGCCCTGCAGGGTCTGGGGGAGGACACGAAGTTCGGGGCGGCCGGTCTGGTGATGGCCATCCTCGGCGGGGCCATCCTGCCGCTGGTCCAGGGGCGGGTCATGGACCAGGTCGGTGCGGCGCTCGCCTACGCGGTCCCGGGGATCTGCCTCGCTCTGGTGGCGTGCTACGCGTTGTTCGACCTCCGGACCAACCGGGAGGGCGGCCGGCTCGTCGGCGAGGGCGCCCAACCGCTGGCCCCGTAGAAGGGGACGGTCACCATGTCTGAACGTCACCGGCGCGTCGGGGCCCTGCCGCCACGCCTGGTCGCCCTGGGCAGCGCCGTCCTGCTCCTGCTGGCCGTCGGCGGGTGCAACAACGACCAGCAGCAGGTCATCGCCGGCCTCATCACAAAGCAGGAGACGAACCCGTACTGGGTGACTATGCGGAAGGTGGCCGAGAAGACCGCCGGAGACGACAACGTCACGCTGCTGACCGCGACGGGGAAGAGCGACGTCGACAACCAGAGCCAGGTGGCGGCGCTGGAGGACATGACCGCTAACGGGGCGAAGGGCATCCTCATCGCACCGGCGGACTCGAAGGCGATCGTGCCCGCGATCGAGAAGGCGCGCCAGGCCGGCGTGACCGTGATCGCGGTGGACACGCCGACAGACCCGCGGTCGGCCGTCGACGCGCTGTTCGCTACGAACAACGAACGGGCGGGCGAGCTGATCGGCCAGTACGCGAAGGCCAGGGCAGCGGGCACCTCTCCCAAGATCGCCATGCTCGACCTGGCGCCCGGCATCACGTCCGGGCAACTACGCCACGACGGTTTCCTCAAGGGCTTCGGGCTCAAGAACGGCGATCCGGAGATCGTGGGCTCGGTGAACACGGAAGGCGACCGGGCGAAGGCCGAGGCCGGGATGACCCAGCTGCTCAAGCAGCATCCGGACATCAACGTCGTCTACACGGTCAACGAGCCGGCGGCATTCGGTGCCGCCGCCGCCCTGAAAGCGGCCGGCAAGGGCAACGACGACGTCATCCTCGTCTCGGTCGACGGCGGTTGCGACGCGATCAAGAACGGGGTCAGGCCGGGCGTGATCGACGCCACGGTGCAGCAATACCCGGAGAACATGGCCCGCAAGGGGATAGAGGCTATTGCCGACGCCGCGCGCGGCGGCCCGAAGCCATCCGGCTACCTCGACACGGGTGTCGAGTTGATCACGGGGAAGCATGTGGATGGCGTCGATTCCAAGGACGTGGCGTTCGGCGTGCGGAACTGCTGGGGCAAATGACCGGTCCCGGCGCCGACTTTCCGCTTCGGGAGTGTGCCCGCACGGTCGGAGCTTGCCTCAGCGGAAAAGCTGTATCTTGTTACCGCTACGCCCAAAACGAATGGCTTCGGTCAGTATGGAGAACTTTAACGAGACCAAAACGCGCGTCGGGGTATCGGGCGAGAAGCTTCTGCCGTTTGCATTCCAGGCTATCAGTTAAGAATGAAGATGGCACAATCGTAGGTTACGACCACGTCTCGAATGCCATCGGCTTCGCCCTACCCACATCGAGAATCCCGAATTGCCAACGCTTACTCTCGATGACGACTCGTGGAACAGTTCCACGGCTGAGCCGCCTCGCACTGGCAGGCACTGTTGCGTTCAGGCGGACCAGGCAAAGACCGCCGCCCTGTTGAAGACCCTGAAGGGTACAAGATATCGGTTGGGCTGCTGACCTGCCAGGATGCTGGTCTGGCATGATCTTCGCCCGTGATCGGCAGTGTCGGGTTCGTGCTGCTGCGGCGGGTTGCGCCGATTCCTGACCGAGGAGGCCTGACCGCAGGTTCCAGCCAGCGTGCTGGGCAGCGACCTGTCCCGGACCGAACGGGAACGGATCCTCGGCTACGGTCCGGAGGGGGTGTGATCCTCGACAGCTCAGCAGTGATAGCCGTGCTGCTCCGCCAGACCGGACACGAGGCGCTACTCGATCGCCTCGAAGTCGCCCAGAGCGCCGGGATCGGAACTCCCACTCTGATGGAAACCGGCATCGTCCTGGTGGCCCGACTCCGCATCGCCGGCAAGAGCCTGCTCGCCCGCTTCCTCGACGAGGCCGGCATGACGGTCGTCCCGTTCACCAGCGACCACTGGCCGATCGCAGTGGACGCCTACATCCGCTATGGCAAAGGCGGCACCCGGCCGCCCTGAACTTTGGCGACTGCCTCACTTATGCCGTCTGCCGACAAGCTGACGAGCCGCTTCTGTGCGTCGGCGACGACTTCCGCCGCACCGATCTCGACCTCGTCGGCTGACCGGTCTGCACAAACGTCACCCCGACGGCGGGCCGGTCGCAGCGCGGGTGCCGCCATCGCGGCCAGTCGAGCCGCATAGGCGAAGCGCGAGCGGTTGAGGCGTGCTGCAGTCCCGAATCCCGCCGCAGAGGCAGCGGACAAAGTCCGGTGCTTCGACCGTTCCCCGCTCCCCCCACCCTGTCTGTCGATCGAGCACCAGATGCCAGTCGTGGTGCTCCATCAGTGCTCGGTGGCCGCGCAAGTAATCGGCCTGAGCCGGCATGCGACGACACCGCGACTCGTCGCTGACCTGCAGAACCGGCACGGGCTGGCAGAAGTCGAATCGGGACGACATGACCAGGTTCGGGCTCTTAATCCGCGGGTTCGGGGTTCGAGTCCCTGGCGGCGCACCCGTAGCAGGCTTCTGACCTGTACACATGCGATCGACAAGATCCTTTGTCGGTCGCGTGTGAACGTTCCGGTGCGCGAACGGTGCTCGCTCGCCGAATCTGGGGCTCTGTGAAGTCCGCTGGTCATCATGATCACGGCTACGGATCGAGGCGCAACACCGGCCCGGTGCTCCATCGATGCTCGAACCCCCAGACCCACAACCGCCACGGATCCGCCCCGCCAGCCGCGACCTGTTCGAACCGCTCCCCGGCGAGGGTCGGTGGCACCACGTGCTGCTCGCGGACGGGAACGTCGGTATCGGCGGCGACCCGCCTCAGTTGCTGCGCCCAATTGCTGCGCCCAGGCGGCAGCCTGCTCTGCGAGACCGACCTGCCGGGCACCGGACGTCGGCTGATCCGAACCGGCTCGAACCGCCGGCGGGATTGGCATCGGATTGGTCCCCTGGGCACGCACCGGGCCGGAGGCGGTTGCGGCGATGGCCGGCGCCGCCGGGCTGACCTAGGCCGGCGAGTGGACCGGCCACGGCCGCTGGTTCGCCGCGCTGCGCCGACCCTGACGCTCTGGATCTCGCCGCCGCGGGCGCTCAGCCCCCGGAGCCGGAGAAGTACGCTTGCGCCTTCGCCCAGGCGTTCTCGCCGACTGACCGGCCCAGCGTGCGCCCATTGAGGTCGGCGTCCGGGAAGTGGATCCCGCCGTACCGGCGGGACATCCCGGCCTCGTCCACCGCCGCCGAGAAGGTCGCCCACACCAGCGGCGTCGGCAGCAGCGGGGTGATGCCGGGCTCGACGAACGAGGACCCCGGCCGGACCGTGGTCCGGGCGCCGAACAGGTCGCTGCCGGTGAACTGCTGCAGCACGCGGGCGCCCGCGGCGCTGAAGGTCGAGTGCCCGGAGACGTACTCGGGGAACGGCGGGGTCGGGAAGGTCACGGCCTGGTACGGCGTCCAGGTCTCGCCGCGGATCAGCCGGGTGCCCTTGCCCGGGCCGGCCCAGGCGAGCACGAGCTTGCCCTTCATCCGGGTGCGGACCGCGGTGATCGGGCGGACGTAGTCCCAGCGGAGCTTGGCGTTCCAAGCGGCGATGCTGGCGTCCAGCTCGGCGTTGGCGACGGCGAAGGTGAGCTTCACGCTCTGGTCGAGGCCGTACCCGCGCGCCCGGGCGACCGCGCCTGCGAAGAGGATCCAGTGCCCGGGCGGAGTCTCGCTGTGCGGGCCGTCGGCCCAGTACTCGGCGCGGGTCTTGGTCAGATCGGTCAGCGTCGCGCTCTGCAGCAGGGTGTCGGTGATCTCCTGGTCGAGCAGCAGCAGGGTGGTCCTCGTCGGGCCGGGCGGCAGGAACTGATCCCGCGAGCTCAACGCGAACGGCGTGACCCCGCCCCACTGCGGGGTGAGGTACTTCTGCACGGAGAAGCCGCCGGCCCCGTCCGGGACCCGCAGCGGTTGCCAGCGCATCGGGTCGACGACCTGGTCGGGCGAGTTCACCGGCTGGTAGCCGGTGGTGTCGGCGTAGCCGCCCGCCTGGTTGGAGCCGTCGGTCGCCCGGTAGGCGAGCACCGCCGCAGCCGCCCGGTTGCCCACCCCGGCCGGCGTCGCCGGGTCGGTGGAGCCGTCGTCCGGGTCATAGCCCATTCCGGCCATCAGCGCCCGGAAGTCGGCCACCCGCGCGGGGAAGAGGTTCAGCAGCGCGCGGTAGCCGGCCATGCTCACGGCCAGGCTCTTGTTGGCTTCGGTGCGCTCCGCCGCTGCCCGGCGAAGCGTCCCACCGAGCCGGGTGCCGACCGCGGTCGGGTCGTACGCGGCCCACGCGTCGTACATCGCGGTGTGCACGACGGCGAGCGCCCGGGCGTTGATGGTCGGCCCCGTCTTGAGCGCCCGGATCGCCGCCAGCGTCTGCTCACCCCAACGCAGGACCGCGTTGTCGGTCGCCGTGGGTCCGTACGCATCCAGCGGGTAGAGCGGCCCCGGTCCGATCGGCAGCGCCGGCAGCGGAAGCTGGATCTCGACCCCCACGCCGGCCTCCACCCCGCCGGCCGGCCGGCCGCGAGCGAGATCGGTGGCGGCAACACCGCCGGCACAGGCGACGACGAGCAGCAGAGCGACGACAGTACGACGGGACACGGCGCTGGCTCCTTCGGACCGCTTCCGTGGACGGCGGAAGGTAGCAACATCACCCGCCGGGGCGTATCCGTACCGGAACCGCGGATGTAAGCGCCGAAGCCCCTCGCACACCCATCGTGAGCGTCCCTGACAGACAGGCGCCGGGGTGCGGCCCAACCGGGTCACGGCAAGGTGAGACCTTGCCCGGCCGGGTCTGTTGCATCCGCGGTGCCCCGGCGGTGACCTCGCGCTGGTCAACCGGTCGGCACACCACTGCCGGATCTACGGCTACGGCGGCGTGCAACTGCTCGACGCGGCCGGCGCCGCCCTGCCCACCCGGCAGGAGCGCAACGGGCCACGACCCGAGCTGGTGACACTCCGGCCGGGAGACCGCGCCTACCCGGCGCTCACCTGGATCTTCAGCCCCGAGGTGCCGCCCTGCGCGAACCCGGCCTTCCTGCAGGTCATCCCGCCGGATGAGACCGAGCCGATCCGAGCCCGGTTCGCCTACGGCGTCTGCGGGAACGGCGTGCTCAGCCAGCGCCCCTACCAGTCCAATCAAACCTGACCGAGACCCCGCCTGGCGGCCGCCCGGCGCCGCCACCAGCAGCCACAGTGCTCGGAATGGGTGCCGCAGGATTTGAACCGTTCGGCCCTGCAGTCCGTAGGAAGTGGCCAGCCGACGCACGTCCGCGTCGTCGGCACGACTGGGGAGGCGCCATGCGTCGGACAGGTCGAGAATACTGGTGGCAGGTGGGGCGCGCGGCGGTGGCTGCGGTGGTTGTCCTGCCGGTCTTGGCGGCCTCGGGGGTCGCTACGGCCGCGGCGGATCCAGCCAACGCGCGGCGGGCGTTCACCGAGGTGGATCTGGTCTCCAACATCCCTGGCCGAGCCGCGGTCACCGATGCGCACGTGCAGAACGCCTGGGGCTTGGCGCTCGGCCCCACGACGCCGCTGTGGGTGGCTAACAACGGCACAAACACCGCGACCCTCTACGCCGGCGGGGTCGGTGGAGCGACGCCGACGGTCGTGCCGCTGGTCGTGACGATTCCGGGCGGTGCCCCGACCGGGCAGGCCTTCAACGGCACCAGCGGCTTCGTTGTCACCGGATCGGGCGGGTCCGGGCCGGCCCGGTTCCTGTTCGTCAGCGAGGGGGGTGACCTCGTCGGCTGGAACCCGACCGCGGATCCGGTGGTGGCCGGGCAGTCCACGGCCAGCGTGGCCAGGCACGTCGACGGCGCGATCTACAAGGGCCTCACGCTGGCCACCACCGCGTTCGGCTCGTTCCTGCTCGCCGCCGACTTCCACAACGCGCGGATCGACGTTTTCGACACGTCGTTCAACCTGATCCAGCCGGCCGCGCCGTTCTTCACCGATCCGGCGCTACCAGAGGGGTACGCCCCGTTCGACGTCGCGGTGCTGGGCGGGAAGATCTACGTCTCCTACGCGAAGCAGGACGCCGCCGCGGAGGACGAGGTGGCCGGACCGGGCAAGGGATTCGTGGATGTCTACAGCGGCTTCGGTCTGCTCGAGCGGCGGTTGGCCAGCCGCCGCCCGCTGAACGCCCCCTGGGGGATGGAGATCGCGCCGGCCAGTTTCGGCAAGTTCGCCGGTGACCTGCTGGTCGGCAACTTCGGGGACGGCCGGATCACCGCGATCGACCGCCGGAGCGGGCACGTGGACGGGCAACTCCGCGACCCGCGGGGGAAGCCGATCGAGATCGACGGCCTGTGGGCCCTGCTGCGCGGCACCGCCACCACCGGAGGCACCGACGCGGTGTGGTTCAGCGCCGGTCCGGACGATGAGGCTAACGGCCTGGTCGGCCAGATCCGTCCGGCCAGGTGAGGTAGCCGATCCGAGCAGTGTGCCGCGCCGCCGACCGCGGTGCGGCACACTGCGGACAGGGCTGACCGCCGGAGACCTTCGATCGGCCCGGCACCCTCTCCCTGCCGCACCGGCGAGCTGCAGCGACCGGGTCCGCAGGTGAAGACGCGGACGCTGGCTGGGTGTTCTCAGCCCTGGAGGGTGCGTCGTCGCACCGACCCGAAGGCATTCCCAAGCAATGTCGGAGCGGGCTTTGCCCGGGGCTCGCCGTGGGGCGGAAATCGGGTGTCAACCGTGCATTCGGCAAGGGTCATTCTTGCCTGGTGCCTCGGCCGCGCCAGGCGGATCATCTGCCTGGGCTGACGACGTCGGCGCCCCGCCGCACTGTTCGGCCCACCCGAGGATGGGGAGGCTGCGATGGGCAGCGTTGTCGCCGCGGCGGTGAACCTGAACCAGCCGGGCCACTACGTGACCTGGGGGGTCATCCAGATCTCGGTAGCGAATCTGGTCGTGATCGCGGCGATGGTGGTCGTTTTCGTCCTGGCGTTGCTCCTGCCGTTCCCGAAGGGGAGGCGTCGGTCGTGACGGATCAGGTCGAAGACCCGGTCGAGGGCGGTTGGACGGGTGCGCTGCGCAGGCGCGCGGTGGCGGTGCTGCCGCCGGAGCAGCTGCTGCCCGACCGGCAGCCGGCTTACGTGTCCAGCTGGATCTACGTGTTCGGGGTGCTGACGATCAGCGCCTTCGTCTGCGTGCTGGCGTCCGGGGTCTGGCTGGCGCTGGCCGGCGCGGCCTGGTGGCATTCCTCGACGGTCGGCCACTTCGTGAACTCGCTGCATCTGTGGAGCGTTGAGCTGTTCTTCTTCTTCATGGTGATCCACCTGTGGGGGAAGTTCTTCATGGCCGCCTGGCGTGGGCGACGGGTCCTGACCTGGATCACCGGCGTGGTCGCGTTCGTCGGGTCGATCGGTGCCGCGTTCACCGGCTACCTCGTCCAGCAGAACTTCGACTCCCAGTGGATCGCGACGCAGGCCAAGGACGGCCTGAACTCCGTCGGCGTCGGCGCCTGGTTCAACGTCCTGAACACCGGCCAGATGCTGCTCTGGCACGTCCTGCTGCTGCCGCTGGTCGTCGGGGTCCTGGTCGTGCTGCACGTGCTGCTGGTCCGCCAGCGCGGGGTGGTGCCACCGCTGGATGCGCCGGCCACCGGCGACGCGCCGACGGAAGTCCCGCGATGACCACGACCAAGGACCGGCCGGCCGCCCCCCGGTACCGCAGCCGAGATCTCGAATCCTGGTCCGGGCCGTGGCGGCGGTACGACATCGTCAAGGAGTTCGTGATCGCGGCCGTCGCGGTCGCCGCGCTCACGGTGCTGCTCGCCGTCGTCTTCTCCTCCCCGGACGAGAAGCCGATCACGCTGAAGAGCTGGGCGAAAGCCGCTCCGAACGACGTCGTCGCCACCGCCGTTTCCGAACTGGACGGCGAGAGCGGAACGGCGACCTACGGCGCCCCGTACACCGACACCCCCGACGCTGGCCAGAAACTCGGCCCGCTGCCGCTCCAACGCTGGGGCGGCGTGCGGGTGCCGGTCGACACCGCCAACGACTTCGTCCTCGCCCCGCTGCGCGCGGTGCCGAACGAGCCGCGCCTCACCGCGGCGCTGACAACGTACTCCGCTGCCACCCCCGACCAGCAGAACACCTGGGCCAGCGCCTACGCCGAGGCCCTGTCCAAGGCGCCCGACGGCGACCCGGCAAAGGTCGCCGCCGGCGACTACGGCCCCGTCCCCACTCTCACCACCCGACTGGTGGACCTAGCCAGCAGCGGAGCCCTAGACGGCGCGCTGGCCAGCGAGCACGGCCAGTTCTACGCCAGCGACTACACCAAGCCGCTGCTGTTCCTCGCCGACGGCTCCTACCTGGAAGACCAAGCCAGCGCCCAGCATCTCGGCGGCGACCAGTGGGGAATGATGAACGAGACCGGCAACTACCCCGGTCAGGCCTGGCTCTGGCTCTACACCTTCTGGTACCAGATCAAACCGTTCTCCACCTCCGACAACGCCGACGCGCTCGTCTGGGGACTCATGGCGCTGCTCACCGTCCTGCTCGCGCTCGTCCCGTTCATCCCTGGCCTCCGATCCATCCCCCGGCTCCTCCCCGTACACCGACTCATCTGGCGCGACTACTACCGCAGCCAGAAGCGAACCTGAAACGGGCGGGCACTTCATCTAGGTGTGGTCCGCCAGCGAGACGGTCGCGGCTCCAGACCGCTCCGGGGAGCAGGTTCTCCGCCCTGGCGGCTCAACCGAACAGACGTGGCCGACCGCGTTCACCTGAGTCCCGCATCAGACGGCCCCGGCAAGGTCGACCGCACGATGTCCCACCGGTACCACTACCGGCCCGGCGGACGCCAAGCGGTTCTCGCCGGCTTAGAGCGACCTGAGCAGTTGCGGCGACAACATCCTGTCATCGGCACGGTCGGACGATGGCGGATGTCAGAAGGGCCCGCCGCTGGTCACACACAGTGCCCAAACATCGCCTTGGCGCGGACCGCATCCGCGACCGACCGGCGGCAGAAGCGGGCGTTTCGCGGTCGCCCGCGATGCCAGGCGCAGGTGCCCCGGGCCCGAAAGGGCAGACTGGGATCGTGCCCACTCACTACCGCGCCCCGGGGTGGCTCACCCGCAACGTCTTCAATCGAGCCGTCGCGTTCCTGACCCGACATGGCGTGAGCGTCCTGGGCTCGCGGGTCCTGGCGGTGAAGGGTCGAACCAGTGGCGCGTGGCGTACGACGCCGGTGAACTTGCTCGACCACGATGGGCACCGCTACCTGGTCTCGGCGCGGGGTGAAGGCCAGTGGGTGCGGAACCTGCGTGTCGCCGGCACCGGCGAGCTGCGGGTCGGCAAGCGCACGGAGGCATTCCGGGGTCGCGAGCTGTCCGATGAGGAGAAGGTGCCGGTGCTGCGGGCCTACCTGAAGCGGTGGAAGGTCGAGGTCGGCGTGTTCTTCGACGGCGTCGGACCAGACTCCAGCGACGCACAGATCCACGCGATCGCCGCCAAGCACCCAGCGTTCGAAGTCCTCCGGGACCACTGAACGCATCGCCGATACGCGCAACTTTGCGGCCCCGCGACCAGCGGCTATCTCAGACTCGACGCACGGTCCCGGTCTGGCCAGGCTGGGGTCGAGGTGTCCGGCGGGGTTGCTCTTCCAGCGGCTGCCCGCGGCGGGTTGGCGTGGCTCTCACATGGCGTGCGCCTCGTCGGGCACCGTGACGAGGAGTGGCTCCAGAGGGGACTGACCAGCTCGAGATAGCGCTGCCCTCCTCGGTCGATCGCAGGGTTCCGACGAGGGCGGAGGGGAAGCGTGCTGATGGGCAGGGTCGTGATCGGGATGGACCCGCACAAGCGGTCGGCGACGATCGAGGTGCTCGATGAGGCCGAGCAGCCGCTGATGACGGGCCGGTTCGGCACCGACCGGGAGGGCTACGGACTGCTGCTGGCGGCGGGCCGGCAGTTCGGTCAGCGGGTGTGGGCGGTCGAGGGCTGCGAGGGAGTGGGCCGGCATCTGGCGCAACGCCTGGTCGCCGACGGAGAGCCGGTCGTGGACGTGCCGGCGAAGCTGTCCGCGCGGGTCCGGGTGTTCTCGACCGGGCAGGGCCGCAAGACCGACGCCACCGACGCGCACTCGGTCGCCGTGGTCGCGCTGCGCACCCCGACGCTGCGGCCGGTCCGCCTGGATGACCGCACGGTCGCGCTGCGGCTGCTCGCCGACCGCCGCGACGAGCTCGGTGCCGCCCGCACGCTGACGATCAACCGGCTGCACCGGCTGCTGGTCGAACTGGTCCCCGGTGGAGCGAAGAAGGCGCTGACCGCGCGGCAAGCCCGCGCTCTGCTCGATGCCCTCCCTGCCGGGGATGTCGTGCCTGCCGGGGATGTCGTGGCAGAGAGCCGGCGGCTGCTCGCGGTCGAGCTGGTCGACGAGCTCGAGACCATCGACGCTCGGATCAAGACCGCCAAGAAGCAGCTCGCCGCCCTGGTCGCCGAGACCGGCAGCGGGCTGATGCAACTCAACGGGATCGGCCCTTCCGGGGCGGCGCGGCTGCTCGGCGACATCGGCGATGTCTCCCGCTTCCCGACCAAGGCCCACTTCGCGTCCTGGAACGGCACCGCTCCGCTGGACGCGTCCTCCGGAGAGCAGACCCGGCACCGGCTCTCCCGCGCCGGGAACCGGCGGATCAACCGAACTCTGCACATCATGGCGGTAGTGCAGCTGCGGCACCCCAGCACCGACGGCCGCCGCTACTACGACCGCCGCGTCGCCGAGGGCAAGACACCGATGGAGGCGATGCGCGCGCTCAAGCGCCGACTGTCCAATGTGGTCTACCACCAGCTCGTCGAGGACCAGAAACGCCAGAAGCGGAAAGACCCAGAGGCGGGCCCGGAAGGACACGCGGGGGCGACTACGAGATCCAGCGCGGCCGGCTCGAACCCCAACACCGGCGCTTCGGAAAAGTCACTTCCGGGGCCCGCTGACTTCGACGCTACCCCTCCCACATCTGCGATCCCAAGCCCTCCGCCACGATCCCGCCGCCGCCCGTCGACCACACCCTCGAACGGCGGGACCGGCCGTTGACAAGAGAGGGGTGCCATGAGCGTGCATCCCGGCGTACGCCTCCCCGTCGGATGATCAAATGTTCAACCTCTTTGCCGAGAGGTCAGCGCGCCAGCGGGATGATGCCGGCGGGAACAGGATTCGCATCTGGACGGCTGGGTACCCCGCGGCCCATGACTGACTATCCACAAGGCGCGCCGGCCGTCCGGTCCCGCCGGGCGAGCCCGATGGGCGCCTACGTCACCCTGGCTGGCGTCGCGCTGTTCACCATCGCCGTGTTCCTCGACTGGCTCTCCGCCGACATCGGGAACTCCGATCGGGTCGACGGCCCGTCGGTGTCCGGCTACGAGACCGACCCCCTGATCCCGTTCGTCGCCTACCTCGGCATCGGCCTGGCCGCGGCGCTGCTGTACGCGATGACCCGCGCCCACCGTCGCCAGCACCGCGGGCTGACCCTGACCTCGATGGCCGTCGGGATCGCCGCCACGCTGCTGGCCCTGTCCTACCTCATCGACGCACCGGGCATCTCCGAGGGCGGCCGCGACATTTCCCCGGAGATCGGCGTCTGGCTCGCCCTGGTCGGCGGGCTGCTGTGGGCGGCCGGGTCCGGCCTGTTCGCGAAGGAGATCGAGGGCGACGACCACCTGGACGACACGGCCTACGGGCGCGGCCGCGCAGCCTGATACACCAGTCACCAGCACTCCGACGCACCAGTTCAACTGCGGGGGCCGGATCCGACATCGGATCCGGCCCCTCCCCTACGGCGGCTCCGTAACGGCGCCCGCGGGCGCGGACAGCGGCATGAGCGTGTGTTGTCTCGGGGCGACGGACGATGCGGTCGGCGGTGGGTTGGAGGGCCGCTGCGGAGTACAACAGCTGGCATGACGCTGTTGATCGGGCGAGGTGAGGGACCCAGCTTCCCCTACGCGGGCCGACCGATGCATGTTCTGGCCGGCCACGGCGACAGGCCAGCGGGCTTCGCAGCGGCCGAACTCGCCATACCGCCGCACTTCGCCGGCCCCATCCCCCACGCGCACGACGAATTCGATGAGGCGATCTACGTGCTCAGCGGCCACCTGACCGTGCTCGGCGAACAAGGCCCGCGGCAGGCGGTGACCGGATCGATGTTCGTCGCGCCTCGCGGGCACCGGCACGGGTTCAGCAATCCCTCGGACGAACCTGCCCTGCTCCTCGGCATCTGGTCACCGGCGGCACCGGCTCTCGCCTTCATGCGCGACGTCGGCGCCGCCCTGACCGCCGACGGCCCACCGGACCCGGACCGCATGCGGGAGATCTACGCCCGGCATGCCAGCCGCCTCCTGCCCTAGCCCAAGCCGAGACCCGGCATCATCCGACCCCCGATAAGTCATGTGACCACGACGACGAGGGCGTCCCGTACCACCGCGGCATGGTCGCCTGAGAAGCGCGCTTTGCGGCATGGGCGGATGTTGGCCGGCCCGCCATGAACGGCGCAGTCCGCAGCGAAGAGCCTCGTCATTGTTCACTACGGTGGCGGTCGGCGGGCCTGTCAGAGTATCGCCGTCAGCCCCCACGGCGGCCTGCGGCAGCGCACGCGCAACTGCAGCCGGGTTCGTCCACTCGGGTGCTGTGCTGCGGGCGCACATGGACGACCGGTGCGTCAGAAGACCGTGGCCCAGTCATTCTTGATGCTGACGACGGTCCAGCCGTCCTTTTCTGCTTGCTCGAGTGCTTGCTCGGCGCCGGTGGTGTAGTCGAACTCGCGTTCGTTGTCGTCGTGGAGGATGAGCAGACGCAGGGTCGGCTTGTCGGCGTGCTGGGTGTACTGGAGCATCGGGATGTCGCCGTTGGAGTTGCCTCCGGCCAGGAGGGGACGGCGACCGACGCGGCTCCAGATCCGGACCGGCTTCTCTGGTCCGTCGTCAAGGTAGTCGGGTTCGGGCTTGTGGGTGATCGTGCCGCCGTGCTGGTCATCGGTGTAGGCGAACTTCGTGCTGCTGCCGATGACGCGCTCCCGGGGGATGCCGTAGGTCGTCAGGGAAATCGGCCGCATGAAGTCACGACCGCCGCCTGATGCGATGTAGTTGGTGAAGCCGTTGGCCTTCAGGTAGTCCAGCAGCGCGACCATCGGCGCGTAGGCGCAGTCCACGAACGCGCGTCCGAGGGTCGGATGCCGCGCGTTGTTGAGGAACGTGTCGGCCTCCGCCTCGAAGTCCTCGACGCTGATCCCGGCGTACGCTCCGAGGACCCCGGCGGCGAGCGTCGGGATACCGCTGTCGTCGCCAGCGTAGTGCGCCGTCATGATGGCGTTGAACCAGCTGCCGTCGTTCTCGTAGGCGGCCTTCCATGGCTGGCGCTCACGTAGCTCGGGTTGTGCCTCGGCCATGTCGACGAGCCGGCGGAGGATGAAGTACAGCTGGATGGCGACCGGCTTCTCACACCACAACGTGCCGTCGTTGTCGAACACCGCTACCCGCTCCTCCACCGGCACAGCGGTCGAGTCGTCGTCGCCGCAGGTTCGGCGGACGAAGTCGAGGACCGCCTGCTTCGCCGGCCCATCCCTCCAGCTCGACAACGACTCGGGGGTCGTAGCGCTCATGATCACACTCCCGCGGACTTCAGCGTCCATTGATCATTGTGTGGCCCCTTGACGCGCTTGGAGCGGGCGGACCGCTCATTCGCGGGCGAGCATGGCGGCGGCTTCGCGTTCCAGGTCGACGTAGGGCTCACCGCTGACGTCGATGGCGACCCGGTGCAGGACGCCGCCGGTGAAGGCCCAGGGCAACTGGCCCGGGTAGTCGTCGGTGACCGGCTCTCCACTGTCCCGCCCGATGCACAGGCCCTCGCCGGCGATGGCGAACTTGCCCGGCTGGGTCTGGATGCCGCCCTCGCCGACCTTGCGGTCGCCGTGCCAGAGGGTGAGGGGCCCCTGGGCGACGCCCGGTGGGTTCTCGGTCTGCTTGTCGAAGCTGGCCGACAGCAGCAGGTTCTCCCCGGTCGGCAGGTCCTCGGTCGCGACCACATGCTCTTCGGTGATGCCGACGAAGTTGTAGACGTAGTGCAGCCGGTTGTCCTTGATGTAGAGGGCGTGCCCGCCGAACCTGCTGCCGTGCGCGAACAGCACCCCTTGCGCACCGGGTTGGGGCAGGTCGACCTGCGCGGCGATGGTGTACGAGCGGTTGCGGAGGTTCGGGGCGATCGACTCCGGCATCTCGGCGCCGCCGGCCCGGAAGACGTACCGGTTGCGGGGTGGCACCAGTTGCGGGCGCGGGGTCGTGATGATCTCCAGCGCAGAGCGGTCGTCGAGCGGGAACGCGTGGTTCACGCCGGCCTCGTAGAACCACAGCCCGATCAGTTCGGTGAGCCGGTCGGGCTGCTCGCCGGCCAGGTCGTGCAGCTCCGAGCGGTCCTCCTCGGTGTGGTAGAGCTCCCAGGTGTCCTGCGCGTAGCTGCTCCATCCGCTGAGGGCGGGGTGTGTGGTGACCGCCTTCCAGCCGTCGTGCCAGATCCCGCGGGTGCCCAGCATCGCGAAGAACTGGGTTTTGCGCGCGCTCGGGATCGTGGCGGCGTCGAAGCTGTAGCGCATGCTGACGCCCTGGACCGGGATCTGGGTGACACCCTTGACCTGCTGCGGCTGGTCGACGCCGACGCAGTCCAGCAGCGTGGGGACGATGTCGATGGCGTGGTGGTACTGGTCGCGAACCTCGCCACGGCCGGCGATCCCGGCCGGCCAGGAGATGATGCACGGGTCGCTGGTGCCGCCGTTGAAGGAGTAGCGCTTCCACATCTTGAACGGCGTGTTGAACGCCATCGCCCACCCGGTCGGGTAGTGGTTGTAGGTCGTCGGGCTGCCCAGCTCGTCGATCATGGCGAGGTTGGCGGCCAGGTCGTCCGGGATGCCGTTGATGAACTTGCACTCGTTCACCGAGCCGTCCGGGCCGCCCTCGCCGCTCGCGCCGTTGTCGGACACGATCACCACGATGGTGTTGTCCAGCTGCTCGGTCTCCTCCAGGTAGTCCAGCAGCCGGCCAATCTGCGCGTCGGCGTGGGAGAGGAACCCGGCGTAGACCTCGGCCATCCTGGCGAACAGCCGCTGCTCCTCGGCGGACAGGCCGTCCCAGGGCTTGGTGTAGTCCAGCGGCGGGAACGGTTTTCCGTCCGGCCCGGTACGGGTCTGCGGTGTGCCGAGCGGGTTGATCGGCGGCAGCTCGGTGTCCTGCGGCACGATGCCCATGCTCTTCTGCCGGGCCAGGATCTCGACCCGGGCAGCCTCGTAGCCGGCGTCGAACCGGCCCCGGTAGCGATCGGCCCACTCCCGCGGCACGTGGTGCGGGGCGTGCGCGGCGCCGGGGGCGAAGTAGAGCAGGAACGGCCGGTCCGGCGCGATCGTCTTGACGTCGTTGATGAACTCGATCGCCCGGTCGGTGAGATCCACGGTGAGGTGGTAGCCCTCCTCCGGAGACCTCGGCTGGTCCACCGGGTGGTTGTCGTAGACCAGGTCCGGATACCACTGGTTGGTCTCGGCGCCGAGGAACCCGTAGAACCGGTCGAAGCCGCGGCCGAGCGGCCAGCTTCGCCGGGTCGAGGCCAGATTCATCTCGTCCTCGGCGGTCAGGTGCCACTTGCCGAGCGCGGAGGTGCTGAAGCCCTGGTCGACCAGCATCTCGGCCACCGTGGCGCACTCCGCCGGGATGTGCCCGTTGGCGTTCGGGAACCCGACGGCCGCTTCGGTGATGCAGGCCATCCCGTTCGTCGTGTGGTTGCGACCGGTCAGCAGGCACGACCGGGTCGGCGAGCACAAGGCGGTGGTGTGCCACTGTGTGAACCGCAGCCCTGCCGCGGCGACGCGGTCTATGTTCGGGGTGTCGATCATGCCGCCGTAGCAGCCCAACGCCCCGAAGCCGACGTCGTCCAGCACGATGTAGAGCACGTTCGGGGTGCCAGGTGCCGCCTTAGGCTGCTCGTACGGCGCCCAGTCCGGAACCGACTCACGGATGTCGAGGTTCACGAGACCACGGAACGGCTCAGTCATGGACGACCTCCCTCAGGCCGACCCGACGCTCTCAGAGCCAACCCAGGCATGTCTTCACCCCCGGCGGATGACGGGTCAGGCGCCGTAGGCCGGGCTCGTAAGCGATGAAGGTGCGGCGCGACGTAACGTCGGCAGAAGCGGGCTCTGCACCGCGCGACTCGCGGCATAGAAAGACGTTCTGCGTGTCGATGCGGGATGTAGGAACGTCCTCCTGATGCGCTGCGGGCTTGGTGTCCCATCGCAGGAGGAGGACGTTCGTGGCCAACCGTAGTGGCGTGTCCCGGGGTGACCGCAACCGCAATGCGAGGCTGGCACGGCTGCGCGGACTGGTGCCGGTGAGCAACGCGATCGTCGGGATCGACCTGGCCGGTAAGAAGCAGATGGTAGTGGTCTGCGATCACGACTCGAAGGTGCTGGCACGTAAGACGTTCCGGTGCCGGGCCTGGGATCTGGGCGCGGCCCTGGACTGGGCTGCTGCGCGTGCGGCCGGGCACGGCTTCGCCGGCGTGACGGTGGCGTGCGAGCCGACCGGGCACCGGTGGCGGGTCCTCGGTCAGCTGGCGGCGGACCGGTCGATGCCGTTCGTGTGCGTGCAGCCGGCGGTGACCTCCTGGTCGCGGCGCGCCGAAGATCTGACGCACGATAAGACTGATGAGAAGGACGCGGTGCTCATCGCCCGGCTGACCGCACAACTGCGCTGCTATGTGCCCGAGCCGGTCGATGAGACCTGGGCTCGGCTACGGCATCCGGCGCCCGCCGCGAGCAGCTGCTCACCGAGGTGGGCAGCCAGGTCCAGCAGATCCGCGACCTGCTCGAGTGCGTCTGGCCGGCCGCGTTGGACACCGCACAGCAGCCGTTCCGGTCCCGCACCTGGATCGCGGCGCTGAACGTGATCGTGGACCGCGACCGCGGCGACTTCGCCCGCACCCGACGCCTCGGTGCCAGCCGGTTCGAGCAGGCGGTCCGGCGCGAGATCATCCGCCGTGGCGGGCAGAAACCCTCCCTACGCATCCTGCGTCGGCTGTTCAGCGCCATGTCCGACCCGGCCGGCGTGACCGCGCACCGGGCCGGCGCCCTGGAACGGGTGCAGCTGCTGCTGGCCGACTGGGCGCATGCCCACGACCGTCTGGCCGACACCGAAACGCGCATGATCGGAGTACTCGGCGAGCTCCAGCTCATCGAGCTGGTCACCTCGATCACCGGACTCTCGCCGGTTGGTGCTGCGGCGATCCTGGCCCAGACCGGCGATCCTGGCCCAGACCGGCGACCCGCGCCGGTTCACCACCGCCCGGGTGCTGGTCAAACACGCCGGCCTCGCGCCGCGGGAGAAACTGTCCGGCGCGTTCATCGGCCGAACGAAGCTCACCGGTCAAGGCCGCCCGGGGCTGCGGCTCGCGGCCTGGCGGGCAGCCTGGGGAGCCCAA
>Ga0308176_10000420_pt1 | contig 27066 bp, 22 predicted proteins | sample PhyCR2_3_FD_203890 | JGI IMG/M metagenome (GOLD analysis project Ga0308176, IMG submission 203890) | Soil microbial communities from UC Gill Tract Community Farm, Albany, California, United States - DLSLS.C.R2 | ecosystem: Environmental > Terrestrial > Soil > Agricultural land | place: USA... | reverse complement strand
CGTACAGGTTCCCCGAGCGTTCGTACACGTAGCCGAGGCCGACGGAGAGGAAGAAGATGGGGGGGAACATCCAGAAGGGGTGAATGCCGGCGAAACAAAGGGAGGTGATGAAGATGGCGGCCCATCGCGCGGCGGCCGAGGGGCCGGGCTCGGTTGAGACGAAACGCTCGCGGGAGAAGGCCTTGCCCAGGCCGGTCGAGATGATCGTTTGCAGGTGGCCGCGGAACAGGAACTCTTCCGCAACGGGCGCGATGACGGAGGCGGCGATGACAACCAGCGCCTGGACGGCGCGGTCGTGGCTTTCGCCGAGGATGCGGAGGAACTCGTGCTCCATGGGGTGTTCGTAATGAATCGCGCGCCAGACGAGTTCCGTCCCGGAGCTGACCCACATCATGAGGGGGAAGACGATGGCGATGCCGAGAATGCCGGTGGCGATGCCGGGGAGGAGGTTTTCGGGCAGGAGGCCGAACCGGGGACGCGCGCCCGGGCGGATGAGCAGGTTGCCGATCGCGGCGGTTGCGAGCGCGCCGGCCGGCGCCAAGGCGCCCATGACGATCTTCTGGCGGTTGGTCAGGGGCAAGGGCTGCGTGGTCGCGATAACCTTGGGGGACATCGTCATGCCGACGTACAGGCTGGGGACGGCGACGAAGGCGAAGCAGGCGAGGGCGAGGACGGCGGCGGTCGGGACGACGGATTCGTCCTCGCGGAGGCGGGCGGGGCCGCGGATCGTGCGCGGGCGGTACACGTGGAACACGGCCGCGAGCGAGAGCGAAAAGGCGGTCCAGATGAGCAGGGGGAACAGTTGGAGGGCGGCGGAGGGCTCGGGGGAATCCGGCGCGGGCAGCGTCGTCGGAAGGGGCGCGGGGACGGCGGGCGCCGAGGCGGCCGACGCCGCGACGGCGTGTGCCGCCCAGAGCTGCGCGAGCTTCAGAGCCCCTACGATTGACATTGAACCGGTCCGGTTTAGAGTGCCCGCCTTTCGCGGCGGGTGCGGTATTCTAGGTGCGCGGCGGCGGGCGTGAAATTCCCGGCGGTTCCGAAGCAGCCATGGCCACGATCCTCGATCAGATTCTTCAGACCAAGCGGCAGGAAGTGGAGCAGCGCAAGGCGGCCGTGCCGGTGGAGGGGCTGCGGGAGAAGATCGCGTCGCTGGGGCGGCCGCGGAATTTCTTTCACGCGGTGACGAAGAAGGGGGCCAAGCCGGTCAATTTGATCGCGGAGGTGAAGAAGGCCAGCCCCAGCGCGGGGGTGATCCGGGCGGATTTCGATCCGGTGAAGATCGCCCGCGAGTACGAGGCGGCCGGGGCGGACGCGCTGAGCGTGTTGACGGACGAAAGGTATTTTCAGGGGAAGCTGGAGTACATCGCCGCCGTGCGCGAGGCGGTGAAGCTGCCGGTGCTGCGGAAGGATTTTCTGATCGACCCGTACCAGGTGTACGAGGCGCGGGCGGCGGGGGCGGACGCGGTGCTGCTGATCGCCGAGTGCCTCGAGACCAGCACGATGATCGACCTGCAGATCCTGGCGACGGAGCTGAACATGACGTGCCTGATCGAAGTGCACGACATGGACAACCTGATCCGCGTGCGCGACCGGGTGATCGGGTTTCCGCACAAGAGCTACAGCCTGCTGGGGATCAACAACCGGGACCTGCGCACGTTCAAGACCGACCTGGGGACGACGCTGCGGATGGCCGAGCTGGTGGAGGACCGGCGGGTGCTGGTGAGCGAGAGTGGGATCAACACGGCAGACGACATCCGCAAGCTCGCGGGGGCGGGCGTGGCGGCGGTGCTGATCGGGGAGGGGCTGATGCGGGCGGGGGATATCGGGGCAAAGGTGCGCGAGATGTTCGGGCGGGGGGGTAGCTAGTGCTTACTTGCGGCGACGTGGTTATGCGGCAGGCGGCGCCACGCGAACCAGACCGCATTCCGGACAACGGTCGGGAGTCGCCCGCAGGTCATACCCGCAATTGCGGCACAGTTGGTTCGCCTCTTCACGGGTTCGCTCATTCACCCAAGCCTTCCGGCAGAGGCCCGCGACGATCAGCGGAAGAAGTAAGATCCATCCCGGCGCGATCCAAAACCTCTTCTGCGTGCCATAAGTACCGGGCAGGCGCTTGCCGTCCGGCGACGCCAGGCGAATATCGAATCGGAGGTAATTAAAGCCGGCGAAACCGATCGGTTCACCGTTGAATTTGATGGCGCTTCCCGCAGTCCCCGGCGCCCACGGCTTTACGCCATAGAGGGTTGCAACGATCAGCGAACCATGGAACAGTCCGCAGGAATACCCGGTCCCTCCCGGGCGGTTTCCATCACCCCAGCCAAAGGCCAGGGGCGGCACGATACCGGCCCACTGCAAGGCGACGGTGGCGCAACAGGCCAGCGCGATGAAGCAGCCGATCTTGAGCATGAGAAGCTTTTTGCGACGCATTACCAAATCTGCTCAGTGGCCGGAGCCGCGCGCCAACGCGCGTACGCCGTGCGGACTCCTGCGCGGGCGGCGGAACACGCAATAGAGGAACCACATCGCCACGACGGCGAAGATGACCCGCGCGGCGGTCGAGTCGGTGAAGATCGCCGCCGCGACGGTAGCGATTGCCCACGCCAGGTTCACCGACCAATGGTCGCAAGCGGTCAAAGCCTTGAAGCTCAGGACCTGCCACCGGGTGAACGGTCCAACGGGAAGGTGCGGGCGATCAATCAGAATCCAGCCGTCCTCGTACTGGGAGTCGGGGGCGGGATCGCACGACGGACGTCCACACTCCGGGCAGCGATCCGCGGAGGCGCGAAGGTCGTACCCGCAAACCGGGCACAGCCCGGCGCGCACCCGAGTCGCCACGCGCCACATTCGAAATGTGACCGTCCCGAAGATCGCGAAATTCGCGGACACGAAGAAGATGAAGGCGAGCCTGAGCCAAAATCGGTCGGTCTGCAGCGGGTGGGCGTCCGGCGAACGATTATGAAGGGCATCCCAGAACGGAAGCGCGAGCGCAATCAAGAGGCTGCACCAATACGCCGCCCACGCCGCCCTGGATGGCCAATACCGCGTGTGCGTTGCCAATGGGGATGGCGTTGGCACCTGCTGCATGACGTCCTGTTTATTGGCGCATCGGTGCCGGGAAAGTTCCCGCGATTTCCGGCGCGCCGCTGAACGTTCAGCCCGTCGTGATCTTTTTGTACGCTTCGCCTTCGTTGACGGTGACGCGTTCGGGGCGGCCTTTGTGGAAGTAGACGAGCTTGGTGTGGTCCACGCCCATGAGGTGGAGGATGGTGGCGTGGAGGTCGTGGACGTGGAGGCGGTCTTCGACGGCGTGGAGGCCGATCTCGTCGGTGGCGCCGACGGTCTGTCCGCCTTTGACGCCGCCGCCGGCCATCCACATGGTGAAGCCGGTGGGGTTGTGGTCGCGGCCGTCGCCTTTTTCGCTCATGGGTGTGCGGCCGAACTCGCCGCCCCAGACGACGAGGGTGTCGTCGAGGAGGCCGCGGCTCTTGAGGTCTTTGATCAGACCGGCGACGGGCTTGTCGGTGGCGGCGCAGTTGTCGCCGTGATTTTTCTCGATGCCCTTGTGGGCGTCCCACTTGCTGCCGGCGCCGCTGTAGAGCTGGACGAAGCGCACGCCGCGCTCGACCATGCGGCGGGCGAGGAGGCACATGCGGCCGAAGGTTTCGGTCTTCTTGTCGTCCATTCCATAAAGCTGGCGCGTGGCCTGGGTTTCGGAGGAGAGGTCCACGGCGCCGGGGGCCTCGGCCTGCATGCGGAAGGCGAGCTCGTAGGCCTTGATGCGGGCCTCGAGCTCGGTCTGCTCGGGGCGGCGGTCGGCGTGGCGGCGGTTGAGCTGGTTGAGGAAGGCGAGCTTGGCGGATTGGCGGGCGTCGCCGACGCCGTCGGGGGTCATGAGGTTGGGGATGGGCTCGGCGCCGGTCTGGAGGCGCGTGCCCTGGTAGACCGCGGGCATGAAGCCGGCGCCCCAGTTGCGGGGGCCGTTGACGACTTGGTTGTTTGTATCAGTTAAAACGACGAAGGCGGGGAGGTTCTGGTTTTCGGTGCCGAGGCCGTAGGTGACCCACGAGCCGAGGGATGGCCGGCCGGCGATGGTGACGCCGGTGTTCATCTGGCAGACGCCGCCGGCGTGGTTGATGCCGTCGGTCCAGCACGAGCGGATGACGGCGATGTCGTCGGCGATCGCGTGCTGGTGGGGGACCCAGTCGGACATCCACAGGCCGGACTGGCCGCAGCGGGACCATTTGCGCTTGGAAGCGAGCAGCGGCGCGCCGTACTCGCCCATGGCGGTGATGATCGGGCCGAAGCTGGCGGGGAGGGGCTTGCCGGCGAGGTCGTTCAATTTTGGCTTGGGGTCGAAGAGGTCGATGTGGCTGGGGCCGCCTTCCATGAAGAGGAAGATGACGCTTTTGGCCTTGGCGGCGTAATGGGGAGCTCGCGGGGCGAGGGGGGAGAGGGCGTCGTGGGGGACGGCGGAGAATTGAGGGGCGGCCTGAAGCGGGGAGCCGCCGAGGAGGTAGGACATGGCGACGGCTCCGAAGCCGGCGCCTGCGCGGGCGAGGAAATCGCGGCGGGAGCGTATCGCCTGGTAGTGGGGGACGCCGGGGAGTGATGTTGCGTTCGGTCGGGTCATCGTCGCCTCTACCATTAGTCAACGTACAGGAACTCGTTGGAGTTCAGGAGGACGTGGCAGAAATCCACGAGCGCGGGGTCGGCGGAGTTGCCGGGGGTTGTTCGCTTTGCGGCGGTTGTGCCGGAGTTAGCGAGGGAGCGTGTCAGGTCGCGCTGGCCGGTTGAGTCCTTTAGCAAGCCGGGTTGTAGCTCGAATTGCCAGTGGCCGAGGACTTGGGCGGGTGCGGAGCCGTGGGAGTCGGCGAGCAGGAGCTGGTCGTGGGTGAGCACGCCGGCGGTGAGGCGGATTTCGTCAATGAGGCCGTCCCAGCCTTGACTGCCGCGGCTTGAGCGGCCGCCGATGACGAGGGGTTCGGCGGAGCGGCACGGGCCGATGGGGCCGTGCCGGATGTGCACGACCTGCATCGAGGCGTCGTTGTCGGAAAGGTCCTGGAGGTAGAAGGTGGTGCCGTTCTCGGTGCGGTCGCCGGCGTCGTACGAGACGGCGACGTAGTAGGGGCGGTGAAGCTCGAGGCGCATGCCGGAGGCGACGACCTCGTAGGAGGCTTTGGTTCCGGCGACGCCTACGACTTGAAGGATGAGGTTTCGGGGCTGGTGTTTGGATTTTTCGCTGGTGACGCCGAAGGCCCAGCCGGGGTGGGTCTGGACGCCGTCCCACTGGGAGGCGATCACGCGGACGGAGGCGTTGGGGTAGAGGGAGTCGAGGAGGACGATCGCCTCGATGGTGAAGCGGTCGCCGGTCAGGCCGGCGCTGGAGGGGGCGCAGAGGAGGTCTTCGGCGGCGCCGTCGCGAATGCGCACGGCGCGGGTGCCGCGGTTGGGGATGGCCTGGACGATGGGCTGGGCGTTGTTGGGCCGCGCCGGCGTCGCACGGGCGACGGCTGGAGTCGCGGATGCTTTTGCGTTTGCGAGGAACGCGATGGCGGCTGCGCGCTCGTCGGGTTCGGGCGGGCGTGCGTAGGCGAGGCGGTAAGCCGTTTCGACAATCCTTGCGGGATCGGCGGAGGGACATTCCTTTGCCAGCCGCGCTGCGAAGGCTTCGGCGCGTTGCAGGGGCCATTGGCCGTTGATCATCAGCAGGGCCTGGGGGGCGGTGGTGGTGACGTTGCGCGTCGGGGTGCTGCCGAAGGCGTCGGGGGCGTCGAAGACGTCGAGGATGGGGTCGCGCGTGTTGCGGATGATCTTGGTGTAGATGGAGCGGCGGGGGCTGGTGGCGTCGGCGGATTCGCCGCCGGCTTTGAGGTCCAATTCGCCGCTGACGGCGAGCATCTCGTCGCGGATCTCCTCGGCCTCCAGACGGCGCGGGTTCATCCGCCAGAGCCAGCGGTTTTCGAGGTCTTTGGTGCGGACGATTTCGGGCGTGGGGCGCAGGGCGGACTGGCGGTAGGCGGCGGAGGTCATCAGGAGGCGGTGCATCTTTTTGAAGCTCCAGCCCTGCTCGACGAAGCGCTTGGCGAGCCAGTCGAGAAGCTCGGGGTGGGAGGGGCGGTCGCCGAGGCGGCCGAAGTCGCCGGAGGTGGCGACGATGCCGCAGCCGAAGTGGTACTGCCAGATGCGGTTGACGATGACGCGCGTGGTCAGCGGATTGGAGGGTTGTGTGATCCACTTGGCCAGGGCGGTGCGGCGGCCGGTGGACGTGGTGGTGGGCGTGATCGGGGGGATTTGCAAGGAGGTTCCGTCGAGGACGGTCAGATAGCCGGGGTCGATGGGCTGCTGGTCGCGGTGGCCGGGGATGAGCGTTGGCGGAGCGGTCGGGCCGCCGTCGGTGACGACGAGGCCCATGAGCAGGGGTTTGGGACGCAGCGCCTCGAAATCGCCGAGATCCTTTTCGAGCGCGTTCATTTTTTCCTGGTCGGCGGCAGAGAGCTTGATCTCCTTGGCCTCGGTGCGGCCGACGACCTGGCGGTACGCCAACTCGGCCAATTGTTGCTCGAGGGGAGTGCGCTGTGCGACGGGCTTGTGGATCATCGCCTGGATGTCCGGCGGGAACATGCCGATGGTTTTGGCGGCGATCTTCTCGTCGAGCGGGCCCTGGATCGCGCGCATCTGCTCCAGCACATCGGCGGCCTTTTTCTCCCAGGCGGCGACGGCGGCGGCGTGGTCGGCCTTTTGCTTGGGCGTGGCCAGCGGCAGGTCTTCGCGCGGGAGCAGGGGGGTGAAGAAGGCCTGGAGCTTGAAGTAGTCGGCCTGGAGGATGGGGTCGAACTTGTGGTCGTGGCAGCGGGCGCAGCCCATGCTCAGGCCGAGGAAGGCGTCGCCGGTGACGTCCGTCACTTCGTTGAGGATTTCGCACCATTGCTGGCGGACGTTGCGCTGGTTGTATTCGTAGAGGCCGTGGCGGAGGAAGCCGGTAGCGACCAGAACGTTCGGGTCATCCGGGGCGATTTCATCGCCGGCGAGCTGCTCGGTGATGAAGCGGTCGTAGGGCTTGTCGTCGTTGAAGGACTTGATGACGTAATCGCGGTACGGCCAGGCGTTGGCGCGGTAGGCGTCCTGGCGGTAGCCGTCGGATTCGGCGTAGCGGACGACGTCGAGCCAGTGACGGGCCCAGCGCTCGCCGTAGCGGGGGCTGGCGAGGAGGCGGTCCACGAGCTTTTCGTAGGCGTCGGGCGAAGTGTCGCGGACGAATGCGTCTACGTCGGCGGGCGTCGGGGGAAGGCCGATCAGGTCAAAGTAGACGCGGCGGATGAGCGTGGCGCGGTCGGCTTCCGGGGCGGGCGAAAGGCCTTCGGCCTTCAGTTTGGCGAAGATGAACTTGTCCACGGCGTTGCGGGACCAGCCGGCGTCGTCCGCGGCGGGGACGGGCGGGTCCTGCACGGGCTGGAAGGACCAGAAGCGGCGGTCCTCCTCGGTGATGACGCGTCGTTTGGATTTGGTGACTTTCGCCGTCTGCTGTGCGCCGGACGATGCCGGCCAGGGGACGCCCATCCGGACCCAGGCGGTCAACACCTGCACCTGGTCCGGCGAGAGTTGCTCGTCGGGCGGCATCTGAAGGTCGGGGTCTTTGTAGGAGACGGCGGTGATCAGCCGCGACTGCTCGGGCTTGCCGGCGACCAGGACCGCGCCGTTTTTCCCGCCTTTAAGCACGGCCTGGATGGAATCGAGGCGCAGGCCGCCCTTCTGCTTTTTTTCGGCGTGACATTCCCAACAGTGATCGACGAGCAGCGGTCGGACCTTGGCTTCGAAGAATTTCGCCTGGTCGTCGGGTCCGATTGCCGCCGGAGTCTCGGCTACGGCCGAACAGGCCGGCAGCGCGGTGACGAGCAGGACCGTCATCCGGAAGAACAAACGGCCTCCGTTCATGCGTCAACTCCGGCAGCGCGGGTATTGGGCAGCGAAATGGGAACGCGCGTGGCGCGTCCGCCGCCGACCCGTTATACCTGAAAATGACGACCCTGTTGGCGCGTAATTCATTCGCGAATCGTCAGTTTCGCAGTCTGGTGCGCGAGGTGTGCTTTGCCCTCGCGCTGGTAGAGTGCGCTCCAGTGGCCGTAGGCGATGCGGTCGCACTGGCAGACGGTGTTGACGGCCTCGGGGGCCTGGACGGTGTACCAGAATTCGGCGGTCTGGCCGGGGGCGAGCACCTCCGGCACGGCCGCGTCCGGTGTGACCTTTACGTCCACGCGCGAGCGGAAGGAGGTGCGCAGTCCCTTCACTTCCGTTTGGCCGCTGTTCTTGACGATAAAACACAATTTCACGGTTCCGCCGCGCGGGACGTTGGCCTGGGCGGCGTTGGCGGTGAGTTCCAATTGCGGGTCGGGGTCGGGGTTGCCGTTCTCTTTCAGTGAGGTCAGGAGCCAGGGGAGGTAGTTGAAGACGAGGCCGGTTTCGCGGGTGCCGATGGTTTTGGCCTTTTCGCCGAAGCCTTCGATCGTGAGGAGGCGCGGGACGACGAGGAAGAAGGGGTCGCCGGTGCGGGCGAATTCGAGGGCCATGAGTCGGCCGTGGCTGGCGATGTGCCGGGCGTTGCCGCCGCGGCGGGGTGAGCCGCCTTTGGTCAGAATGTCGGCGGGCGGGTGCCACATGTCGGTCAGGGTCCACTGGGCGACGCGCTCGAGCATCTGGTCGATCTCCGGTTCGTGCGCCCAGGAGTTGAACTTCATCAGGGCTGAGGGGACGAGGCCGCTGTTGAAGGGACAGCCGGAGTAGTACGCGGGTGATTCGGTAATCGGTGCGAGGAAGCCGCTGCGCTGGGGGTGTTCCCATTTGAGGGCCTGGTCCACGAGCTTGGCGGAGGCGCGGAGGTAGGTTTCGTCGCCGGTGGCTTCGTAGACGTCGTTGAAGGTCATCAGGGGGTGGCCGAGGGCGCGTTCCATAGCGCCGGTCTGGACGCCGGCGTGTTTCACACACCAGTCGGCAATGCCGCGGGCGCCGAGGATGCCGATCGGTTCCCCGGTGAAGTAGCTGTACCAGATGAGCCCCTGCACGTATCCGGCGTGGTGGAAGTCCGGGCCCTGGGCGGTGTGGCCGCCGAAGAGCGCGTGGCTGTGGACGTGCTGGGCGCGGGCCCAGTCGGCGTGGCGGCTGGAGTAGTGGATCGTGTCGACGTCGAGGTAGTGCAGGGCGCTGGCCAGGCCGATGCGCAGGGCGGCGCGGTCGCCGGTGCGGACGAAGTGGACCATGCAGCCGGCGGGGAGGTCGTACTCGTTGTTGTCCCAGAGGAAGGTGCCCTTGACGTAGCCGCCGGAGCTGTGGTCGCCGTAGTTTTCGAAGCCCACGCCGACGCGGTTGACGACCAGGTAGGCGATGTGCTCCGCGAGTGTTTTTTCGACGGCGGGCATGCCGCTGTTTTGGGCGAGGGTCTGCGGGCCGAAGGCGCCGGAGGTGGTGTACCAGTCGGGCGACGCGAGCGCCAGCACCGGGCCGGCCGCGAGCAGGTCGGCCTTGCCGGCCTGTTCCGTGCCGTAGAAGAGGGAGAGGTGGTGCGTCTTGCCGACGCCTTCGATCCATTCGTAGTCGCCGCCTTCGGGGGCCCAGAGGGCGATTTCCAGCTCCTTGGCGTTCCACCGTAGCGCCTTGGGGAATTGTTCGCGGAAGGCTTCGACGCCGGCGGCGAGGGAGCCGCCGCTTTGCAGGCCGAGGGAAGCCCAGCCGCTGACGCGCTTCTGCATTTCGCGGGGCCCGCCGCCGGAGTCGAGGACGGCCAGGTCATCGGTCTTTTGAATGACGGCGCCGGAGGCGCCCGCCTGGCCGCCGTCGAAGAATCCTTCGCCGATCGCGGCGGCGGGCTTTAGCTTCAACGTGATCGATTTCACCATGACTTTGCTGGACATGGAGCCTTCGACCTTCTTCGCCGGGCGGCTGTCGGTATTCGCGACGAAGTAATCGATCTGCAGCAGCGGGCTGCCGGCGAAGGCGTGGATGCGGGCGCGGTGATAGAAGCCGCTGGACGGCTTGCCGGATTCGGCCAGCTTCGTTTCGACGAGGAGGACGGCGTGCAGTGGGCCGGGTTGCTCGACCGAAACCTTCGCCGCGGGAAGGTCCAGGGCGCGCCAGGTTTTGCCGCCGCTCTCGACGATCTCCGCGGCGATGGGCTCGCGCTGCACGGTCTGGCCATTGGCGAGGCGAACGTTTTCGACCAGGCCGAAGTGAGATTTCGAGACGTTGAAGCGAATCGCGCCGGTGTCCACCTCCAAGCCGTCCGGCGTGGGTTCGATGCGCACCGCGGCTTGCGGCTTCGCCGGATGAACGTTGTTCCCGTACATGACGGTGTAGCGGCCGTCGCCGGACCTGGAAAAGTCGTGCGCGAAGTCCAGGAAGAGCCACTTCACGCTGCCGTCCGGCCAGCTCGCCGTCACGCGTGCCTGGCAGGGCACCGCGGCGCCGGCGGCGTCAGTCACGGCAACGTTGTCGGCCGACGGCAGCTCGCCGCGCGGCACGGGAAGGCCGCAGCGCACCGGCCAGTGCGCGCCGTGGGCAAACGGCGGCGCATTTACCGTCACTGCCACCCGCCTCTCCTCGACCGAACCCTTGTGGATCGGCTGAGGCTTCTTCCGTGCGGCCTCGAACAGTCGATCGACCGACGGCGCGCCCAGTGCCGGCATCATCCGCACGTAGTCGAAATAAACCGGGCCGGCCGTTACCGGGTCGCGGTAGCAGGCATCGAGCCAGAATTCGAGGACGCCGTCGCGCATCTCCAGGTCACCCAGGGCGATTTCGCTGCCGCCCTCATAGCGCTTCCAGGTTTTCCCGTCGAGCGACAAGGCGGCGGCGCGGCCGGGGTCGCTGACCCAAACCGTATACGGCCCCTCGTGGGCGCGCATGCGAAAGTGCAGGGCGCGCGGCGCGTCGGGGGCTCGGTCCTGGGTAACGGTGTCGGATTTGAGCACGACGCCGCCGGACCAGAGGATCGCGTTGGGGTTGTCTTCGAAGTTGGTGCGCCAGTCCTCGCCTTTCTTCTCCGGCGCGGTCAGGCCGTCGAGGTCCACGGGCACGATCGCCCACTTGCCGTCGCCGTCGCGGTCTTCGGTGCTGAGCAGTTCGCGGTTGACGACGCCGTGATTGGACTCGAGCACGACGCCGACGCGCGTCTTGGCGTGCGGCTGGGTGATCAGCGCGCCGGTCTCGTAGGCGTTGACCTTCGACGGTCGAAACGCCAGGTCGGCCAGAAGGATTTCCCCATTTCCGCGTCCGCGCACGCGGGCGCGGACGCTGGCGGTCCCCGGCCGGACCGGGAAGACGCGCTTAAAGGCCTGCCAGTCGGTCGTGACGTTCGGGTTGCCGGTTGCGAGGGACGAAGGGACGGGGATTTCCCGATCCTGCGCGTCGTAGCAGACGAGCTCCGGCAGCGCTCGGGTGGTGATGCCGGAGCGGATGCGAAGGCCGATCTCAAAAACGTCGCCGGGCGTGGCGTCGTAGCGCTGCGAAGATTCGAGCGTGAACTCGTCGGGCGCGGAGGAGGTGACGGTCCACCGCCCGGCGGCGGTCTCGGTCACGTGCACCGACTCGTCCGGCGGCGCGAGCCACGAAGCTCTGGCGGTGACGGCCAGGGCCACGAACAGGACGACACACGCGTTTCGCATGCGGTTCTCCGTGAATGTTGTTCGCCGCGCGACGGGGCGCGTGCGATGGGCCAATCGTTGGCCGATTATCCGCCGCCGCGCACCGTCCACACCAGCGCCGGGCCGGACCGCTTCTGGCGCGACAGGCCGATCTCCCGTTGCAGCCTGCACACCCAATCGGGGCACGGCCGCGCGTACGGCAGCCGAAGGCGCTGCCTCAGCTCCGCCCAAGTCATTCCCGTCCGGTGCCGCCGCAGTTCCTGCCGAATCGCATCTCGAAAGTCCACGTAGCGCACGTCGAGGCCTCCGCATTTTTGCCCGGTATTTAACCGGCCTGGCCCCGCCGCTTCTCGGCTTCGCGCAAGAGCTCGTCGGCGCGGGGGTAGCCCGCGTTGCGCGCCTGCCTCGCCGCCGCCACCGCCGCTTCCGGGTCCGCGGACGGCGCGGTCATGAGGGCCACGGCCTTATAATACGACGCCTCGCCGAGTTGCGGGTTGCGCGCCAGCGCGGCGTCGAACCATTGGATCGCCTCGGCGTGGCGGTCCTGGGCGAGGTACACGCGGCCGAGGGTGGACATGCACTGTTCGCTGGCGTTGAGTGCTTCGGGGAACTGCGCCGCCGCCGACGCGGCCTGGTCGTACTCGTTCATGCCGGCGTACATCTGCATCAGGTCGTTGAGCGTCACGGAATTGGCCGGCGAGTTGCGCAGGCTGTTGTAGAGGGCGATGGCCCGCTGGTTCTGCTCGGCCTCGACGGCGTTCACGCGGGCGGCCAGCTCGGCCGCCCCGACGGCGAATTGGGCGCCACAGTTTGGGCACTGGGAAAACTGACGGCGGCCGGAGATGGGGAAAATCGGCAGGAAAAACACAGTAAACCACTGCCGGGCGGACTTACCCCCCATGCGCACCCTGTGGCCGCAGCGCGGGCATACGGTTTCCACTGCCTGCGTGTGATCGTCGGAGACCATCGTCCTGGTGCCGAAGAGGATGATAAAGCCTCGCCGGCGCCGTCGGTTGGGTCGGGTCATTGGGGGGGGATTGTACCAGCTTCGCAACTCGCCGCGCCTGCCGCCGCCCTGTATCCTCGGTGTCGTGCTGCGACGGAACGTGTTGATTTTTCACGCGGGCGCGTTGGGGGATTTCGTGCTCACCTGGCCGCTGGCGGTGGCGCTGGGCCGGCTGCACCCGCAGAGCCGCATCGTGTACGTCAGCCACTCGCAGAAGGGCAAGCTCGCCGAGCGCGTGCTGCACGTGGAATCGGCGGACGTGGAGGGCGGGTGGCACCGGTTGTTCGCCGACGGGGAGGGACTGCCGGGACCGGCGGCGAAGTTGCTGGGCGGGGCGCACTCGGTGTATTCGTTCGTCGCGGCCGGCGGGGACGCGTGGGCGTCGAACGTCAAGCGAATCTCCGGCGGCGCGGAGGTGACGTGCCTTCTGCCGAGGCCGGGGGAGGAGTACGCGGCGCACGCGAGCGAATTCCTCGCCGCTCAGTTGGCGGCCCGGCCGGCGGTGCAGACGGCGGTGCGCCAGATCCTGCGGTCGGTCGCCGAAAAGGGGCTGGGGACGGTGCGAAACGCGGCGAGCGTCGGCGACGTCGTCATCCATCCCGGGAGCGGAGCGGCGGGAAAGTGTTGGGCGGTGGAAAGGTTTGCCGAATTGGCGCGGCGGGCGCGCGAGGGCGGGCGCGGCGTTCGCTTCCTCCTCGGTGAGGTCGAGGCTGAGAAAATGGCCGCGCGCGACGTGGATATGCTGGCGGGGGTCGGCGACGTGCGTCGGCCGGGGACGTATCTCGACCTGCTGGGCGAGCTGGCGACGGCGGGCTTGTTCGTCGGCAACGACAGCGGGCCGGGACACCTGGCCGGGATCATCGGGGTTCCGAGCGTATCGATCTTCGGGCCGACGGATGAGAAGGTCTGGCGTCCGCTGGGCCCGCGTGTGGATGTGATAAAAGGGGAATCGCTGGACCGGGTTGGTGTGGATGCCGTGTATGAAAAGGTGGTTGCGCTGGCGGGGCGGTAAGGCAGGGAAGGTGACATGCGTCTCATCATGCCGCTGCTGGTGATCGGGGTCGTAGCCGCCGGCCGGGCGTCAGCCTGGGCGGCGGACACGTTTGCGGCCGACGCGATCGAGGCGGTGGACAAGGACCGGCTTGGGTCTTTCGCGATCCGGTCCGAAGGTGAAATCACGCCACTCCTGACGGACGTCCGGAAGGTTGATTCGGATGCGTTGGCACTGGCGGCGGGGGCGAGGGAGTTTGGAAGGTACTTCGACGGGGTGGGGAAGCTCGATGGCGGCGAGCGGGAGGCGCTGCGGTTTCTGGCGGGGAAGCGGCGGCTGCGGACGACGCTCATGCTCGCCGCGTCCGCGGCAGATTCCCCGCGGGGCGTGCTGGCGGTGCTGGCGGCATTGCTCGCGGACCAGAAGGGCAGCCCCGAGGTTCTGGAGGAGTATGCGGACCTGGTGGCGGCGCTGTGCGTGGTATGGGACGCCCCGCCGATCGGACCGGGCGGGCAGCCGATGGACGTGAAGCGGGCGGCGCGGCTGTTTCGATTCCTCACCGCCAACAGGGTGCGGCTGCGGATGGACCCGAAGTCGTTGCCGTGGGAGCTGGCGGTGTACGTCGCGCGGAATGAAGGCGGGGACGGGGAATTATACTGGGCGCTGGAGCGATACGGGCGCGGGGCGGGATTGGGGCGGGCGTTCTTCGACCCGCCGTACGACCCCGGCGCGGAATACGCCAGCGCCGCCGACGCCGCTGTGGATACGCCGGCGTACACGCTGCCGAACATCGTGCGGTTCGGCGGGGGCTGTCCGGCGCTGGCGGAGTACGCGGCGCGCGTGGCGCGGAGCTGCGGTGCGCCGGCGGCGGTCTGCGTGCCGACGGAATCCTGGGGCGGGGAACCGCAGGCGTGGGCGGCATACTTCAAGGCGGCGGGCAAGGGAGTGGTTTGGGATTGGGAAGGGGGCCGCTTCGCGGAGCATCGCGGTTGGGCGGGGCAGGTAAACGACCCGCAGACCGGCGCGTGGGTGACGGACGGCGAGCTGGCCATTACGGCGGAGCTGGCGGTGACGCCGTCGAAGGACCGGCTGGCTTCGCAGGCGCTGTGCAAGGTGTCGGACGTGGTGGCGCCGGAGAAGGCGCTGGAAGTTTACGAGAAGGCCGTGGAGCTGTCGCCGGGGAATGTGCGGGCGTGGGCGGCGCTGGCGGAGCTGGCGGCCTCGGGGAACCTGACGGCGGCGGAGTTTGCGCGGGTGACGCAGCGGCTGGAGAAGTTTGCCGGACAGCGCTACGAGCGCTTCCTGCTGCTGACGTGGCGACGGCTGGTGGCGCAGCGGCCGCCGAAGGATCAGGCGGCGGCGCTGGAAAAGCTGGCGAAACGGTTTGAGAAGCGCCCAGCGCTGGCGGCGGAGGTGAGGCTGGCGATCGCCGACGTGCTGGCGGGCGACAAGCCGGCCGAGGCGCTGGCGACGCTGGGAGCCGTGTTGCGCGACCCCGTGGCGTCAGGCGGTGCGACCGTGGGGGCGGTGCGGCGCGTGGACGCGATGCTGCGGAGTTCGGGGGAGTTGGGGCGGCTTGCGGCGATCTACAGGGACGTCTGGCCGAAGCTCCCGCGGCCGCGCCAATTGCCTCACGCCGGAACGACGCCGTTTTATGTCGTCGGCACCGGGTATGCGGCGGCTTTGCGCGACGCGGGAGATATCAGCGCTTCGGAGGTCGTTCAGCAGCAACTGGACGTCGTCCTGGAGGGCGGGTCCACCGGAAGACGGCAGCGGTGATCAACCGGCGGTAATTAACCGCCGGTGAGCTGGAGGCGCTGCTGGTGGAGCAGGCGTGAGAGGGTGTGGGCGAGGTCGCGGCAGGCGGGGAGGACGTCGCGGCCGCGGGTGCGGCAGGTGAAGTCGCCGGCGACGGCGCGCACGTCGGCGCGGGCTTCGTAGCACTGGCCGCTGCGGCGGATGGTGATGGTCAGGGCGAAGTTGCCAAGGCGGCGGCCGAGGCGGACGGAGCGTTTCAGCCAGGCCATCAACTGCCTTCGGTGTGATGGCTTTAGCAGCACGTTGCGGGCGGCCAGCGTAATCATTGGGCATGCTCCTTTGTTTCCTGGGGCTTGCCGGGTGGTTGGCGGGGGAAATGCAACGGGTGTGCCGCGCGGCAGCGGGCGGCGGATTGCAATCCGGCGGGATTCGGATAACGTGTGCCGCTCAATCAAATTGAGTGGAACACGCGAGAGATCGAAAGGAGACGTTGCATGTCCAAGCCACGGCGCCGGCGGAAGGTCGGCAGCAAGAAGCGCAAGGCGCGGCGTGACCGGCGCAAACGGTAAGCGGTCGTGTTGGGGGGCGGGGTTTCCCCGCCCCTTTGAATGGGCGGTGCGGGATACGACTCCGGGGCGGGGGAACCCCGCCCCTACTTTCCGGCGTACCAGACGCCGCGCCGCCAGTAGTGGCGGCGGAGCTTTTGTTCCAATTCGTCGCTCATCGGCGGCTGATTTCCGACGGCGCAGTTCATCTCGGCCTGGGCGACGTTGCGGATGCCGGGGATGACGGTGGAAACGGCGGGGGGTTTCAGGGCGAATTTCAAGGCGGCGGTGGCGAGCGAGGGCTGGGCGCCGCCGATCGTCTGGCGGACTTTTTCGACGCGATCGACCGTGCGCCCGACGCGGTCGCCGGCGAAGAAGCGGCTGCGGAAGTCGTCGGGGTCGAACTTCGTCTCGGGCGTGAATTTTCCCGTGAGGGAGCTTTCATCGAAAGCGACGCGGACGATAACGCCGACGTTGTGCTCTTTCGCAACCGGGAAGAACTCGGCCTGCGGCTCCTGCTCGAAGATGTTGTAAATGACCTGCACGGCGTCGAGCCAGCCGTTGCGCATCAGATCGATGAGCGAATTCTGGTCCTGCTCGGGCGTGCTGATGCCGATGCCGCTGAGCTTGCCTTCCTTTTGGAAGATGCGGAGGGTTTCCAGCGCGGTCGGCTGGCGGTTCCACGCGCGCGTCCAGGTGTGGAGCTGGACGATGTCGATGCAGTCGGTTTGCAGGTCGCGGAGGGACCGCTCCAGGCGCTGGCGGAGATAGGCTTGCGGGTAGCGGTCTTCGATGCGGTCGTAGGGGCCGGGCGGCCAGTCGCCGTTGGGCGTGGGCGGGATCTTGGTGGCAACGTAGATGCGCTCGTTTGGGTTACTGTTGCGACGGTCTCTGAGCACGCCTGCGATCACGCGCTCGCTGCGGCCGTCGCCGTAGCCCTGGGCGGTGTCGATGAAATTGCAGCCGAGGTCCAGCGCGCGGTGCAGGGCCTTGACCGAGTCTTCGTCGCTCTGGCTGCCCCAGCCGCCGCCGATGGCCCAGGCGCCGAAGCCGATCTCCGAGACGTTCCACCCGAGGCGGCCGAACGTGCGATATTTCATGAGGTTTGGAATAGCGGAATGACGCCGGCGTGACAATGGATTGCGCCGCCGTCGCGCCAATCGACGCTCGCCGCTGCGGCGGGTATGATCTGGCGCATGCGGCAGAATCTGAGCGAAACGCTGCGGGGAATGCTGGCCGAGGCGCAGAAAGAAGCCCGGCTGCTGAACCAGGACTTCGTCTCCACCGAGCACCTGCTGCTCGGCGTGGTGCGGTGCGACACCTGCGAGGCCGCCCGGGCGCTGCGGGCGGCGGAGGTGGACGTCGGCGAGCTGCGGGCGGCGCTGATGCACGTGCTGCCGCGGGGGAAGGAGGATCCGGTCGTCACCGGGGACCTGCCGCTCTCGCCGAAGGCGCAGCGGGTCATCAATAACGCCATCGTGAAGGCGCAATCGCTGCGCGAGAAACAGGTGACCACACGCCTGGTGGTGCTGGCGCTACTGGACGAACAGGACACCGCTCTGCGGCGGGCGTTTCGCGAGACGGGGGCCGACATGGACCTGCTGACGCGCAAGCTGGCGGAACGACCCGTACCGGCGGAGGAGTAATCAATCCTTCTGAATCGCGCCTCGATGGCAAGCCCAGTTGGGGGCGTTCGGGTAAACGGATCTTTATTAAGTGACGGAGCGAGCATGGGGACATTCGGGGACCGGCTGATTGGTGCGATTGAGGAGAAGGGGGCGCCGGTCTGCGTGGGCATTGACCCGATCTTCGAGATGTTGCCGGACGCGGTGGCGGGGACGAAGGACGAGCGCGATCCGGGGGACATTGAAGCCTGCATTGACGCGGTCTTCGCGTTTACGACCGGCGTGCTGCGAACGGTCGCGCCGCACGTGCCGTGCGTGAAGTTTCAATCGGCGTACTTTGAGAAATACCTGTGGGAAGGCGTCGAGGCCTACTACAGCCTGGTGCAGGAGGCGGCGGAGCTGGGGCTGCTGGTCATCGGGGACGTGAAGCGCGGGGACATCGGCAGCACGGCGAGCGCGTACGCGGCGGCCCACCTGGCCGATCCGCAGTTTGGGGACCTCGACGACGTCGTCGTTCCCGACGCGATCACGGTGAACCCGATGCTGGGGCTCGACACGCTGGCGCCGTTCGTCGAGGCGGCGACGGAATACGGGAAGGGCTTGTTCGTGCTGGTGCGGACGAGCAACGCCGGGTCGGGCGAGCTCCAGGACGTGAAGCTGGAAGACGGTCGGACGTGGTCGGAGATGCTCGCGGATAAGCTACGACCGGTGGCGGCACAAGAGGGGCTTGTGGGCAGGACCGGTTGGAGCTCGATCGGGGCGGTGGTCGGGGCGACGCAGCCGGAAGCGATGCGGCGCCTGCGCGAACAATTGCCGCAGTCGATCTTTCTGCTGCCTGGGTATGGCGCGCAGGGGGCGACGGCGGAGATGACGCGGGCGGCGTTCCGCGACGGCCGCGGGGCGATCGTGTCGGCCAGTCGGTCGATTTTGTACGCGCACAAGGAGCCCAGGTATGCCGATCAATACGGCAGCGACTGGCAGAAATGCGTCGAGGCGGCTGTGAAGGACATGAAGGATGACGTCGCCCGCGTGCTGCGCGGGTGATTCCACGGAAGGGACACGAGGCGGCGGATGCAGGAGATTGCCGGCAAGCGCGTGACGGTGGCGGGGCTCGGGCATTTCGGAGGGGGGATCGCCGTGAGCCGGTGGCTGGTGGGGCAGGGGGCCAAGGTCCTGGTAACCGACCGCGAGCCGGCCGAGAAGATGGCGGACGCGGTCGCGCAGCTACAAGGTCTGCCGATCGAGTACAGGCTCGGCGGGCATCGCGAAGAAGACTTTACGGGGGCGGACGTGGTCGTCGCGTCGCCGGCGATTCCGCCGGCCAACCCCTACCTTACGGCCGCGCGCAAGGCCGGCGTTCCCGTCACGACCGAAATCTGCCTGTTCGTCGAGCGATGTCGCTCCAATCGGGTCGTCGGCGTCACGGGGACAAAAGGTAAATCCACGACGACGGCCATGCTCGGCCAGATGCTCAAGACGCGGCACGGCACCCGGGTCGGCGGGAACATCGGGCGCTCGCTCCTGGCGGACCTGCCGGACATCGGCCGCGACGACGTGGTGGTGCTGGAGCTGTCGAGCTACATGCTGCATTACCTGGGGGAGCGGCGTTGGTCGCCGCACGTGGGGCTGATCACGATGATCGCCGACGATCACCTGAAATGGCACGGCTCGCGCGAGTCGTACGTCGCGGCGAAGGCGAACCTGGTGCGATTCCAGGCGCCGGGCGACTGGGCGGTATTGAACGAGTTGGACGGGCGTACGCCGGCGATCGAGCGGCTGACCGCGGCGCGGGTGAAGAAGTTCGGCGCGGACGGCCGGCGGCCGTTTCAGCTCGCCGTGCCCGGGGCGCACAACCAGATCAACGCGCAGGCGGCGTTCGCGGCGGCGTCGGTGTTCGGCGTCGAGTGGGAGCAGGCGCAGGAATCCGTCCGCGGGTTCAAGGGGTTGCCGCACCGGCTGGAGCTGGTGCACGAGGACGGCGGCGTGCGGTATTTCAACGACTCGATCGCGACCATTCCCGAGGCGGCGGTCGCCGCGCTAGAGGCGTTCCCGCCGCGCACGGTGATCCAGATCGTCGGCGGCGACGACAAGGGGCTGGACATGACGCAGATGTTCGACGCGCTGTCCGGGGGGGCCAAGGCGGTGCTCTGCGTCGGGACGACCGGCCCCGCCGCCGCCGCCGCCGTCCGCGACCGGCGCGGGGCGCCGGCGCAGGATTGCGGCAACCTGGCGACGGCGGTGCGGCGGGCAAGGGAAATCGCGGCGCCCGGCGACGTGGTGCTCCTTTCGCCGGGCTACGCCAGCTACGACCAGTTCGTCAATTTCGAGAAGCGGGGGGAGGCGTTCGCGACGCTCGTGCGCGAGCGCGGCGGATAACGAATCAGTTCCGTTCGGCCCATCGGTTGCGAGGGGCGACGTGGCGCCCTGCGGTGCCGAGGAGGTCGGAGCGGGCGCATCAGAGGGCGGGGTCCCGGCGGTTGGGCGCGCGCAGCGTCAACGGCGACGAGTCCCGCAGCGGGATCGCCTCGGCCTTAGTAGCCCAGTTTTTTCCACAGCTCGTCCTTGGCCCGCAGCTTCACGCCGGTGCGGTCCGGCTTGTTCGCCCATGCCAGCACGTCGTCTTCACCGGCCCAGCCGCAGAGGTAAAAGCCCACCATCCGGTGCATCGCCTTGTCCGGCTTGCGGCCGGTCCACAACTGCAGCAGCAGGCACGCGATGACGGCGCAGTAGCACTGGATCGTGATCCCGCCTCGGTCGTCGCTCAGCAGGTGCCGGCACCCCAGCACCTGCTTGAAGAAGCGGAAGAACAGCTCGACGGTCCAGCGGTAGCGGTAGACCAGGGCGACGACCTCCGCCGGCACGTCCAGCAGGTTGGTGGCGATCAGCAGCACCTCGGTCTTCGGCGGTGCGTCGGGTTTGGCGTGGCCGCGGGCGGTCCGCGGCCGCACCCGCGCGTGCACCTCGATCAGCCGCACGGGGTGATCCGTGTGCTTGCCACCGCGGCCCGAGCCGCCGCGGCCCGAGCCGGTGGTGACCACGACGTCCCGCACCACGCCCGCGGCCCGCGCCGCGTCGGTCGGCTCACGCTCCCGGGTCACGGCGTACGCGATCGACCGCTTGACCCGGCAGACGTAGTCGCTGCCGACCGCGACGATCCCGTTGAACAGGCGGTAGTTGACGTAGCCGCGGTCCATCACGTAGCACCGCCCGGGCTGCAGCCGCGACAAGAGCACGTCCTGCTCGTCGCCCTGTCGGCGGTACGGGGTCAGCGTCAGGTCACCGACCGCGTGGCGGTCCAGCTCGAACTGCCTGTGCATGCGCCAGCCGTGCATCGGGTTGCCGGTGCGGCTGTGCTTCCACATCGACTCGGCCAGCCGCGGCAGCGCTTTGAGCAGCGTGCCGTCGACCAGCGTCAGCGTCTTGCGCACCTCGGCCAGCCGCGGGTCCTTCGCCAGCGGTCGCCAGCGGCACCAGCTCCTGCCCGAGTTCGGCGATCACCCCCAGCAGCAGGTCCGGGTCGAAGACGCGTGCGGCTTCCGAGAGCGAGCCCAGCGACGCCCGCGAGCAGCCCAACAGCTTCCGCACCTTCGGCACCGCGCTGGCCTGGCCGATCGCCCGCAGCGAGTCGACGGCCGGCGAGAACATCGACAGCAGCACCAGCCCGGCATAGTGGTCGTAAAACAGCGTGCGGTTGTGCGCCCGATCCCGGGCCGTCGCGTCGTCATGCAGCCGCCCGAGCAGCTCGTGCAGCGGCCGCAGGTACTTCAACCCCGCGACCTGCTGCGGCTCGATCGGCGGCTTGCTCACCCGTGCCATGCCCGCCGATCATGCCCGGCCGCAGCCGATCGCGCAAGCGCAAGAAACTGCTATGCGCGAAGCGAGTGCCGAACAGGATTGATAACGAATGCAATGCCGCATTCAACCGGCGGCGCTGTTCGGGTACGATCCACGCCCCTGCCCATGCGCGTCACTGACCCCGCCAATGCGACGACGAGCCGCCCGGAGGACCGCCAACACCGCAATCGGGAAAAGGTCGCCGAGCCTGCGCGCGGGCTTTCCCCGTTCGTCCGCCACTCCATCGCTTGCTACCTGGCGGTGGCCTTCATCTGGTTCTTCTCCCTGTACCCCTTCACTCCCCGCCACGTCCTCCAACAGGTTAAGGGGGTGGACTGTGGAATGCTCATTGGGTACGCGATGGCTCCCGTCCTGCTCCCGATTGCAGTTGTGGTCCTGGCAATTCTGGCAATCGTCAGCCCGGACTTCCGGCACTGGTGGCTGTGGGTGGCGATCGCGATTTACTTCGTCGCCGTCTTCGGCCAGCAGTTCGCACGCCGTTTCACTCGCCCGGCCCCGTGAACCTAGGCCTGGTGCTCCACTTTGCTGCGCTTCCGCGCAAAGAAAGGGGCGGACACGAGGTCCGCCCGGACGATCGCGCGCGGCACTCGCCGCCGTCACAAGCTCGCGTTGAATTCCGGCAGGTAGATGAAGTACTTCATGTTGAACAGCCACCTCAGCACCATCTTGACGGGCATCAGGGCCATCAGCAGCAGCAGGATGATCATGATGCTGAAGCGGATGCCGCCCATGTTCTCGTACATCCGCTTGAATACCGTCGCGCGCAGCACGGCCGGCGTGATCACCAGGTACGCCCCCACGAGCACGAAGCCGAGCCATTCGCGCACGAGCCAGTGGGGGAGAAGGGGAATGGGGTTGCTCTCGCCCGTTGGCCTCGCCCGGTGCAGGAGGTAATTCCAGAAGACGTTGCTCACGTCCACGTTGTTGAGCGCCTCTTGCTTGTGCAGGTCCCAGAATTCGTAAGGGCCGAAGAAGTTCCAGTTGGGCCCGCGGAGGAACGTGCCGAAGAAGATCAGCACGACCCACAGGATGAGGAAACCGAAAAGCCACGTCACGATGGCGAACGGGCGCTCGCGGAGCGTGTAGTAGCCGTTGCCCCGGGGATTGGTGTCGATGTAAGGCATCGCGCACAGGCCGAGGATGATCAGTCCCGGGTACACGACCCCGGCCATCCACGGGTCGAAGTAGACCAGCATCTCCTGAAGGCCGAGGAAGTACCACGGCGCCTTGGCGGGGTTGGGGGCGTAGCCGGGGTTGGCCGGCTGCTCGAGGGGCGCCTTGGAGATGATCGCCCATAGCGTCAGGCCGGCGGTGGCCGCGACGAGGCAGATGAGCTCCGTGTACACCAGGTCTGGCCAGACCAGGACCTTGTCGTCCTTGTCTTCCTCGAGCAGCGGCAGGCCGGCGGCAAGGCGGCCGTCGTTGAGCGCGGCCCGGCGGAAGGCGACCCAGATGAAGAACATCACGGTCAGCACCATGATGGTGATCGGGACGTTGTCCGGCTTGGCCACGATCGCGCGGAAGTTGGGGTCGCTGATCGAGCCGAAGTAGAAGAGGAGGAACAGCGCAAAGAGGGTGCCGGCGATGGCGGGGCGCGTCCACCACTTGTAGAGGACGAACATCAGGACGAAGACGACCGTCGCCAGCGTCAGGAAGTAAGCCGGCTGGGTCATAGAGTTGATGAAGCCCTTGACGGGGGCAAGAGGGTCGTGTGATGCGGCGGCGAGGAGGGTGAACATAATTGGTTTTGATGCAGTGATTACTTAGCTGGCGCGGCGGCTTCGAGACTTCTGAGCCTCTTCAACTCGTACGAGCCGCTCCAGCCATGTGTCCATTTTGGCCGAATCGCGACGGGCGAATTCGAAATAGGTGTCCAGACGTGTTCCGACAGTGTTAATGCGGATGCCAAGCTCGTTGATGACCTCTTGCGTCCGTTCAAACTTTGCATCCATGTCCTTGCGAAGTTCGATTACCTCGCGCCGAACATCGCCTACCTCCTTGCGCACGTCCGCAACCTGTTCCTGAATCGAATCTAATCGAGATGTAATGCCCGGCAGAAACGTCTGGAGGAGCTCCTCGATCCCGGCGATACCTGCTCTCTTTACCAGTTCTTTCCCCATGATCGAGTCGCTCCGTTATAGAGGTCCCGAAATCCCGCCGTCCTTGCGGATGCGCCAGAAGTGGATCGCGATCAGCACCGTAACGATCACCGGGATAAATACGCAGTGCAGCACGTAGAACCGCAGCAGCGCGTTCTCGCCGACGAACGTCCCCGCCAGCAAGAAGAAGCGGGCGTCGCTGCCGGCGTGGATCATGGGGACGTCGGTGCCGGGGAACATCATGATCTTACTGAACGGCCCGCCGGCGCCGACGAAGGGGGTGGCCTTGGCCATGTTCGAACCGACGGTGATGGCCCAAATCGCAAGCTGGTCCCACGGCAGCAGGTAGCCGGTGAAGCTCAGCAGCATCGTCAGCACCAGCAGGATGGTCCCCACCATCCAGTTGAATTCGCGCGGCGGCTTGTACGATCCCGTCAGGAACACCCGCATCATGTGCAGCCAGATCGCGATGATCATCGCGTGGGCGCCCCACCGGTGAATCTCGCGGAGCAAGCCGAGGGTCACGTGGGCCCGCAGGTCCTGGATGTCCTGGTAGGCGTATTCGACGACCGGGCGGTAGTAGAACATCAGCAGCACGCCGCTGACGACCTCGGCCAGGAACAGGAAGAACGTCAGGCCGCCCATGCACCAGGTGAAGCTCAGCCGGATGCCGCTCTTGCGGACGGCCACCGGGTGCAGGTGCAGGAAGACGTTGCTCATTACCGCCATGATCCGCGTGCGCCGGTCGCGGGGCACGCCGTGGCGGAAGATCGAGTTCCAGACCTGGGAGTTGCGGACGTAATTAAGGGGGGCGTCGATCAGGCTCATTCTTCAATCACCCACTAAGCGAGCGGCACGAAGCTCTCGGTGTTGTCCCATTCGCCGAGTTCCTGGCGGAATACCTTGCTCTTATCCACGACGACGTACCCGTCGGGGTCGAGGGAAATGGCGAATCGCTCCAGCGGCCGCGGCGTCGGTCCTTCGAAGTTGATCCCGGTGATGTAGTAGCCGGACCCGTGACAGGGGCACTTGAATTTGTTGTCGCCGGCAAGCCAGTTTGGAATGCACCCCAGGTGGGTACAGATCGTGGAAAGCGCCATCAGCTTCGGTTCGGCGGGCTGAAGATTGACCACCCAGATGCCCTCGGGCTTGAACTGCTCGTAAACGCCGGGATTGGCGAAATTCTCCAGCCTTCCCACGCGGTAAACCTTCTTGGGCTCCTTGAGGACTTTGGGCCCGAAAAAGTCCTGGAACATGGCGGCGAACGTCAGCCCGCAGAACGCCATCGCGCCCCAGGCGACGGCCAGCGCCATGTTGAACCCCCGGCGCGACACGCCGGTGGCCGCGCCGGCCCGAGCGGCCGCCGTCCGCAGGCGGTCAGCCATGGACATCGCGGGCTGGTACGCCCCGCCGACGGCGAGCATCGCCATACGCTGGTCCGGCGGAGCGTCCTTCGGCAGCGGGACCGCCCGGACCATCTCCTCGGCCTGGTTGATTTCCGCACTGCGGCGGATCGTCGAATGCAGCCCCGACGAAAGGGACGGGCTGATCTTGCTGGTGCTGAGCAGCGCCTGCCACTTGGGGTCGGGCGGGCCCAGTGGCGCCGCCACCTTCGCCGCCGGTGCGGCCGCCCGAACCTCGCCGGCCGCGCCGGCCGCGGCGGGCGCGCCCTCGGGCTGGTTCGCCCACGGCGCCGCGCCGGGCACTTCCGCCGTCTCGTACTTGATGACCTCGACCGGGCACCCCTCGGCGGCCGTGATGATCGAGGGGGTCAGGGGCTTGAGAAAGTCCGCGTTCATCGCCGGCGGGCGGATGAGGCAGGTCTGCTCCTGGACGTCGAACACCTCGGGGCAGTCGTTCTCGCACGCATCGCATACGATGCACCCCGGCGCGATCCACACCTTCGTAATGACCTGGTGGGTTTCAGCCATGATGACTTCTCAACCTTTGCTCCCGCGCACCCGTGACTCAGGTACCCCGGGGACGCAAAATGTACGGCGAACCCCGGCCGCTCGCAACCCGAGCACACCGCCGGTCGGCCGGCTTTAGCGGGTCGTCGCCGGCGCCCCGCGCCGCTGCAAAATCTCGATCCCCTGCGCCCTGACGCGCGGGGACGGGTCCTTCTCCGCAAGCTCCTTCAACTTTCCCTGAACCGCCGGCACGTCCAGGTGTTCGACCCCGATCATCGTATTGATCAGGATCCGCTGCTGCTCCTGGTCGCTGAGCTTGCGGTAGGAGGGGTTCTGCGGGTCGCTCTCGCGGTCGTAATACTCCATCTTCGACAGCTCGTCGCGGCTGAGCAGCTTCAGGATCGTGTCGGCCACCTGCGGCTGGTTCAACTCTGCCAACGACAGCGAAGCGCTCCAGACCAATTCCACTTCGCGGGGATCGCTGTCGCGGGTCGCATACTCCAGCGCCGCGATCGCGTCCTTGTCCTGCGACGAGGCGAGCGGCCCCAACGCCGTCGCCGCGGCGATCCGCACGTCAATGTCTTCGCCGTCGTCGCGCAGCTTCGAAACCAGCAGAGGAATCGCGCGCCTGGCCTCGTCCCGCCCCTTCCAATACGCCATCGCGAGGATCGCCGCCTTGCGCGTCGCCACCTGCGGCGCCTTGGCGTACTCCAGCAGCGCGTCCATCACCGCCTTGCGCGATTCTACGGCGGCCGGCGAGTCCATCGCGCCCTGCGACGGGTCCATCTGCCACACCCGCCCCAGCGCCAGCAGCACGAAATGCTGCACTTCCCCCTCCTCCGGCCTGGTGTAATTCCGCAACAAGTCGAGCAGCTCACCGGACAGCTTGACCCGCTCCTCCTCGGTCATGCCGGCCTTCATCTGATCGGTCAGCGCCTTGGCGTCCATGTACCGCTGCTTCGCCCCTGGTCCGACGAGCCAGTCGGCCGTGCGCTCGCCACCGGGACGCTTCAGCCGCGCGATCGCCTCCTGCACGCTGGGCGTTCCCCCCGCCATAGACCCGATCAGCATCATGATCCCCACCGCCGCCGCCACGATGAGGAACGGGATCACGAAGAGGCGAACGATCAGCTTGACCGAGGGGGGCTCAATCGCCGGCTGGGCTGGATTCTGCACCGCGGGCGTCGCCAACGGCGCGTCAGGCCGCAGATCAGATGGCATGGGCAAATCGTTCATTCGTGAATTTCTGCACAAACTCCGCTCAAAACTCGGGCAACGACGTGCGTTGCCCTTCCCCACTCGTCATTGTTGGAGAAATCTTCCCTACTGTCAAACCCGGTCAGAGGTTATGAATATCCCGTTATGCGCAACCGCGACCCCGACAACGAGCGCTCCCGCCGGTATCACGACCGCGTTGCGCGTCAGTACGACGCGATGTACGACGACCCGTACTGGGCCTTCCACGACGAACTGACGTGGCGCTTGATCAAGCCGCACCTGCCGCGCGACCAGTCTACCGCCTGCTGCGACCTCGGCTGCGGCACGGGCAAGTGGGGCCTGCGCCTGCTCAAGAGCGGCTTCGCCACGACGTTCGTTGACAACGCCGCCGCCATGATCGAAGAGGTCCGCAAGCACCTCAAAGGCAAT
>Ga0308176_10000419_pt1 | contig 27066 bp, 21 predicted proteins | sample PhyCR2_3_FD_203890 | JGI IMG/M metagenome (GOLD analysis project Ga0308176, IMG submission 203890) | Soil microbial communities from UC Gill Tract Community Farm, Albany, California, United States - DLSLS.C.R2 | ecosystem: Environmental > Terrestrial > Soil > Agricultural land | place: USA... | reverse complement strand
CGCCTGGCCGGTCCGGTCCGCGAACTCGATGGCGATCTTCAAGATCACGGGCTCGCCACGCACACTCTCGATGCGAAGCTTGTGATAGCGACCGTTGCCACCCAGGGTGATGAACTGCCGTTCGGTCCGCGCGTTGTAGCCGCGCGCGAGCGGCACCCACCGGCCGTGAAAGTCCCGGGCCCAGTGGCTGTGCTCGTAGTGTTCGTAGCGTTCGCGGTTCCAGCCCGCGTCGTCCCGGTCGTGGTCCCGATCGCGGACGTAGGTCCGTGGTGGGTCATCGCGGTCAGCCGTGCGTACCGGCGGCGACGCGTACGCCGCCACAGGGATGGACATCGCGAGCGCGGTCACAAAGGCAATGCGCTTCATCGGTAGTCTCCAGATGGTCGTGCGCGAGGTACTGCATCGCGCGGGCCGAGCTCGCCGGCGCAACATTGTCGCCTGCGGCGGTCCGGCGCCCATGCTGGCGTGCGTGGGCGCGCATCGGCCGCGCGATCTGTTCGCCGACGTCACGCACGGGCCGCCGCGCTCGTGGTACCTGACGGCGTGGCCAGTCGAGTGCTGCGCGGGCTGTTCGTCGTGTACGTCGCGGCGACCGCGCTGCACATCGGCCTGGCGATCGCCCACGAGCCGTTCGCGTTCGACGCCTGGAACCTCGCGGTCGACACCAAGGCGCAGCCGTTCTCGTTCGCGCGCTGGTTCGACTACGGCTGGTACGAGTACACGCACGCGAATCCGCGGCTCGGGCAGTGGCTGACCTACCTCGCCTACAAGCTCGAGGACTTCGCGCCGATCGCGACGCCGATCGCCTACCTCGGGCTCGCGCTCGCGGTCACCGTGCTCGGGCTCGGGCGCTTCCCGGGCGGCCGGCATGCTGCGGCCGGCGGGCCAGCGCGCACGGTGGGGCGCGATCTGGCGCTCACGGTGCTCGCGATCGGCTTTGCGTGGTTCGCGATCCCGCGGATCGGCATGATCATGTTCTGCCGCGCGTACGGCGCGAACTACCTGTACGGCGCGGCGATCCAGCTATGGTTCCTCGTCCCGCTGCGGCTGGGCGTCGGGGGGAAGGGCTCGCGGCGTGCCTGTATCGCCTACGGCGTGCTCGGCGTGGTCGCCGGGATGTGCAACGAGCACACCGGGCCGACCCTGGTCCTGTTCATGGTGGGCTATGCCGTGTGGCGGCAGCGGGCCACCGGGGCCGTCCCGAGGCTCGCGTGGGCCGGCGCGCTCGGCAGCGTCCTCGGGTTCGCGGCGATCTTCTTCGCCCCCGGGCAGGCCTCGCGCTACGAGGGCCTCGCGACCAAGGTCAGCCTGCTCGGCCGCCTGCTCCAGCGTGGCATCACCAGCAACCTCGACATCTTCCGCGACTGGATGATCGGCTGCGCGCCGGTCCTCGGGTTGATCGTCATCGCGCTCGTGCTCGCGCGCCGGGACCCGCCCGCCGCGATCTCGGGGGCAGACCGGGCCGGCGCACGCGGGGTGCTCGGCGCTCCACAGCCGCTCCAGCTCGTGGGCGCGGCGCTCCTCGCGGGGACGCTCATCACCGCGACGGTGTTCGTCTCGCCCAAGCTCGGGCCCCGGTTCTACCTCCACGGCGCCGCCCTCGTGCTCGCCGGGTTCCTCGCGGTCGCCGATCAGGCGCTGACCTCCACCCGCCGGCTCGCGCCGTTCGTCGGGCTCGCCCTCTGCGCGAGCGTCTACGCGGGGGTTCGCTCGCTGCCGCTGTACTACCGGCTCAGCGACGCCAGCGCCGCGCGCCTGGCCGCGCTCGCGGCCACTCCCCCAGGCGGCGTGTTCACGGCCGAGTCGTTCGAGCAGGTCGACGACTCGTGGTGGTTCCTCGGCGACGACTTCCGCGACGTCAAGAAGCGCGACCTGGTCGCCGCGTACTTCGGCCTGCGCGGCGTGATCTTCCGCGCCGTCGACATCGACGCCCCGCTCGGCGTGTCCGACGTCCGGCTCGTGCCGCGCTACCAGGTCACGCCGGCGAGCTGCCTCGACGAGCACGGCGGCCTCGACCTCGGCACCTACCGCGGCATCGACATCGCCGCGGTCCACCAGGCGATGCAGGCGGCGATCGCGCGCCTGCGCGAGCGGCTCGGCCCCACCGGGCGGCTCGATCGGCTCGATCTCGTGGTGGACTTCACCGGCGCTCCCCCGCCCCTGCCGCGCCCCACGCTGCTCGTCGGCCGCTGGCTGCCCGACGGCTTGGTCGGCTACGCGGGCGCCATCGAGCGCAAGGGCACCTCGAAGACCCGCGCGATCAAGCTGCCCCGGGCGCTCTGGGGCACCGACTTCGAGATCTACGCCTACCAGGTCGACGGCGAAGCCCGCCGGCTCGGCACCGCGCACGACGCGGCGCCTCTCGAGTACGTCCCCTGGAAGCGCGGCGCGTACTGGGCCCTGGCCTGCCACCCCACCGAGTGCTTCGTGATCGCCGCGGCCCGCGTTCTCTAGTCAACCCAAGTCAACCCAAGTCAACCCAAAGGACAAAGTTCAGCCGATGCAGGAGGCGTTCGTCGTCTGCGTCCGGCAGAACTCACGTATCATCCTCCACGAAGGATCGATGCTGCCGCGCGGCTACCAGCGCCTTGTCATCTGCGACGCACCGCGCGGCGGAGTGGAAGGCGCGCTGATCCGGTGAGCCTCCGGATCGCGATCGTGGGAGGCGGCATCGGCGGAACGGCCGCTGCGATGTTCTTGCATCAGGCGGGCATGGACGTGACCGTCTACGAGCAGGCGCCCGCGCTGGCCCCGCTCGGCGCCGGGATCGTGGTCGCACCGAACATGGTCCGGCTGATCCGCAAGCTCGGGGTCGCGAGCGAGCTCGCGGCGTGCGCGGTGCGTCTCGAGGATGCGTGGGAGTTTCGGCGCTGGACAGATGGCCGCGTCCTGTTCGTCCAGCCGATGGGCGAGGAGTGCGAGCGCCTCTACGGCGCGCCCTGCTACGTCGCCCACCGAGCCGACCTCCTGGCGCTGCTTTCCCGAGCGTTGCCCCGGCAGCTGCTTCGCCTCGATCACCGCTGCGTCGCGGTCGAGCAGCGCGAGCACGACGCCACGCTGACGTTCGCGCGCCGGACCGGCGGGACCACCTCGGTGACCGCGGACGTGGTCGTCGGCGCGGACGGCATCCACTCGGTGATCAGGCAGGCGGTCGCCTCGAACCTCGTCGCGCGCTTCTCGGGCATATGCGCGTTTCGCTGCCTCGTACCGGCGGAGGCGGCGCCGGAGCTGGCGGGTCGCCCGGTGCAGACGCTGTGGCTGGGTCCGGGCCGGCACTTCGTGCACTACCCGATCTCCGGCGGCCGGCTCATCAACGTCGTCGCCTTCGTGCCCGCGGGCGACTGGCGGACCGAGTCCTGGACCGCCGACGGCGAGATCGCCGATCTGCGCGCGGAGTTCGAGGCGTGGGATGCCCGCCTCGGTCAACTGATCGCAGCGGCCACCAGCACCAAGCGCTGGGCCGTGTACGACCGCGATCCACTCGCGCGGTGGACCGACGGCCGGATTACCCTGCTCGGCGATGCCGCCCATCCGATGCTGCCGTTCTTCGCGCAGGGAGCGGCCCAAGCGCTCGAGGACGCCGCGGTGCTCGCCGGGTGTCTTCGCGGCAGCAACGCCGATTCGGTCCGCTGCGCCCTGCAGCGCTACGAGCATCTCCGCCGGCCGCGGGCCACGCACGTGCAGCTCATGAGCCGCGGCCGGGAGCTGCAGAACCACCTCCCGGACGGCCCCGAGCAGGAGGCGCGCGACGCTCGGCTCGCCAGCGGACAACCGCTGCACCAGAACGCATGGCTCTACGGCCATGACGTAGAGGCCGACCTGGGCGCCTGATAGGCCGGGCTGTGGCCTGTGCGTCACGGCGCTCGCGAGGCCGGTCGTGCGTGATCGAGTTCATCGACCAGCTTGGCGATCTCGGCGTCGCGACTCGCAAAATCCTCGTGGAACGCGATGGGCTGTCGCACGATGCGCGCGAGATAGAATGCCGCGAAGTCTTTCACGCGAAAGCGCGCGCGGTTTCCCAGCGTGGCCTCCTCGCTCCCCTCATACCAGGTCACCAGCGTCGCGTCATCCAAGAGCTCGCGAAGCGCGGGAATGGCGGCCGCCTCGAGCATGGCGAAGGTCGCGCCGAGTGGGCCGTCGGTGTCATTGATCCAGAGCAACCCCCAGACGTTGGCGTTGGTCTGGTGCTTGGCGAGCGCGGCGGCATAGATCCGGGCGACTCCCTCGGCATCATGGCGATCGAGGAAGCTGAAATCTTTCCGCATCAGGACCTCGGCCGCGATCAGCCGTGCGCGCAGCGGTGCGGATCTGTCATCGAGCAGCGCCTCCAGACGAGCTGCGTTGCCAGGCTCCGACCAGATCTTGTCGATCGTCTGATCATGCTGGGACCAGTAGAAGATCGGCCCATAGGCATCGGTGACCAGCTTGTTGGCGAGCTCCTGTGACGCGGTCATCCTGCGAACCTCATGACGGGGACTCCTGCTTAAACGATCGGGCGACGAGGCAACGGGAGGATCGCTCGAGCCACACGCAACGAGCGCTGCGGTGAGCACGAGCAGGCCGCGGTTCATGGTCGTTCGTCCGTCATCGCTGTACGATCGATCCAGCCAACCTCGCCAGTGCTCGGACCATCGACGACGCGAACCCAGACCTTGGTCGGCGGTGCGTTCCCAGCACCGCCCGACGCGGGCGCTACACGGGTAGCAGCGGGCAATGCCGTGCGATAGCGCAGTGAGCCGGTGACGCCATGATTGAGCGTCTGCGGCGCGTTCAGCGTGTGGACACCCGGTACGGGCAGATCGATCGTTGCGCCGCCATCCCCGCGGTCACGTAAGGCGGTCGCCAGGATGTAGCCCGTCCGCCCGTTCTGCGGCCCGCCCTGGACGCGGCAGAAGTGATATGTGATGCCGTTCACGCCGATCAAGCGGCTGGATTCAACCACGGTATGTTGTGTGATCGTAAATGCTGGCGTCAATCCACCGCCGGTGCGGCTGTGGATCTGTGTCGGTGCATTCCGTGCCTCAAGTGTGCCGCCGGTCGTTGCACGGTTCCACGCGTCTGCCGCCGCGAGGAAGTTCTGCGAAGGTGCGCCCTGTGACACGCTCTGGAATGGTTCGGCGCTGAGCGTACCGGTGGCGTTGCGCCGGAGACCCCACTTCACAGAGCCGTAGTACGTACCCTGCTGAGCGCCCTCGAGTCCAACCGCCGTGGTCTCGAACAGCACCCCAATGTTGTTTGTCGGCTCCATCGATGGCGTGTCGTGTAGCCATGCATTCTTTGTATGCGGTCCACTCGCATCAGTGTAGTGATGACCGAGCTCGTAGGTTGCGTTGGCCGGCGATGGCCTCGCGGTCCCAGGCGGCGCATTGGTCGGCGCCGTTGCAGCCAGCCCCCGTCCGGCGGGGAGCGATGCCGAGCCGTATACGGGGTTGTTGCGATCCGGAATGCGATCGATCTCGTAGCCTGCGCCTGGGCCGCTCGCAACCTGGCGAGGCGCTGTCTGCGCGTCGACCACGACAGGCGATCCCGCGATCTCGGTCCGCGTGCTCTGGGTGAGTCCGATCTTCGTCGCGTCGACCTCGGCGTTGGGCTCGAAGGTCAGGTGCATGACGACGTTCTGCGCAGACGTGTCGACGCGATATTCGGTGTCGGTGAACCGCCCATAGTGCGAAGGCTGCGGGGCACGCTGGATCACCTTGCGTTGTACGGAGCCGCTTGTACCAGGGCTCGTCACGCCGGGGCTGCGTGCGACGGGTTCACCGCGTGCGGCGATGGCGCCCCAAAGGTCGGCCTCGGCCTCCAGGCCGGCATCATCGTTGAGTCCGACGCCCTTGAACTGCTTGGTCGCCTGAACACGGCCTTCGCTCTGCTGAACCACGTGGCTGAGCTCGTGGCCGATCAGCTCTTGACCATGAGGGCTGCCGGGCTGGTACTCGCCAGGCGCAAAGTGCAGATCGGTCCCTTCCGTGTAGGCCGTTGCTCCCATCGCAGGCGCTTGCTGGCCCTCATGGACACGCACCTGCGAGAAATCGAAGTTGAACGCTGCGTCCATCTTGCGCTGAAGAGCGCCCGGAAGCGCTGCTCCGCTTCCCCCGCTGTTTCCCCGGTTGACAGGTTGCCGCGCTTCCGCGTCGAGCGCCATCGTGAGCGTCTGCTTCCCCGGTGCCATACCAGCCGACGCGCTGCCAGCGATCCTTCCTGTTTCCGGCGCCGTCTGTCCTGGTGATCGCTTCTGACTGTCTCTCACGCTGAAGATTTTACGCCACGCAGGCCTTGAGCGTTCCCGGGTCTTACGCGAAAGCCAGGTCGCAATGTCGTGAACTGTCGTGACTCGCCTGGGTCCGTGCTGTTTCTTGCGAACCTGGGCCAGCTGCATCGCAAAACTACACGAGGCAAGGAAACGAAGGGTATGGAAGGAGACCGGTCGCCGGGAGTGCGCGGTGGCGTCGCAGCAGGTCGACCCCGACGCGTTTCCGGCGGTACGGGGTGTTCTGTCGATCCGGATGCTCACCGAGGAGGCGAGGCGACCGACCGTTAGCTCAGCCGCCTCGCATTGCATCCTGGATCACCTCCGTGAGAGGACCGTCCGCGCACCGCCGCGATGATAGGGGAGTGCGCCGGACCCGTATGCACGTTCCGCCGTGAAGTCGATCCCCGCCGGCTGCGGGGACGCGGACGGGGCTACCGAGGGTTTGCGAGGACCAGCCGGCTGGCATCCACGCCCGGCCGCACGCGTAGCCGCGGTTGGTCAGGGTCGCCAGTGTTGGTCATGCCGATCGCGGCGCAGCCCTGCTTGAAAGCAGCTGCGACCGATTCTCCCTCGCCGAGGCCGCCGTAGAGCCCGATGGAGAAGCTCGTCGCCGCCGAATCGACGGTTCCACCGGCCATTCCGACGACACAGTCGATGTGCGTCGCGATAGAATCGGCGTGATCGTCGCTGTAGCAGGCGTCGAGGACCACCAGCTTGACCGAGCCCACCGAAGCGAACGCCTGGGCAAGCGCCTTGCCGAACACCATCTGCGCGCGCCTGTCGCTTCCCTGGAAGGACACGCCAGCCGGCGGTGCTGCGCCAGCACCACCGGCAAGCCGGCCGCCACAGAAGTGCACCACCGTCGGCTTCAGCTTGACCATGTCGCGTAGCAGGTCGAGCGGCTGTGCAGCCCACCGCGTCTCGAATGCGAAGCGGTCGCGGTGGCCAGCGCGCTCCAGCTCCGATTGAATCGCACGCGCTTGCTCGGCCAACGCCCGCATATCGGTGCCGGTCGGGTTCGCCGCCATGAACAGGATCGTGTTCGTTGTCACCGGAGACCCCAGCACCCGGGGTGATGGCGATGCGTCGGATGTCGGTGGCTCCAGCGCACGCGGGGTGGCATCGATGGAGGAGGCGACAGAGCGAGGCAGGTCGAGGAACCAGACGGCACCGGCCGCATCGCCGGCAATGACGGTGGTCACGCTGACGGCGATGGCGCGGTAGCCGGCATCGCCGCGATGGGTCATGCGGCAGGTGTACGTCGCGAGGTCCCAGATCTTGAGCGTCTGGTCGTTCGACGCCGAGACCACGTGCCGCCCATCCGGCGTCACCGCACACGCAGTCACCCTGTCGGTATGGCCTTCGAGTGTAGCCAGCGCGCGCCCGGTCGCCAAGTCCCAGATCTTGAGCGTCTGGTCTTTGGACCCCGACACCACGTACTGGCCATCCGGGCTGATCGCACACGCCGTTACCCAGTCGTAATGGCCTTGAAGGGTAGCGAGCACTCGTCCGGTTTCGAGGTCCCAAGCCTTGAGCGTCTTGTCCTCAGACGCCGAGAGCACGCGCCGGTCATTCAAAAACACCGCGCATGCCGTCACACTGTTGGCGTGACCTCGGAGGGGAGGGCGAGTGCGTCCGCTCTCCAGATCCCACACATTCAGCGTTCCATCTCCCAGTCCTGATACTAAGCTCCTAGCATTCGTCGTCACAGTGCAAGCACTCACGGGAACTGGAGGACCCGAAATGGCTGCGAGAACCTGACCACTTATCAGGTCGAACACCTTCAGCTTTCCGTCGAACGCACCCGAGACCACCCGATACCCATCTGTCATCAGCGCATATGGCATTACATAGCCAGTTCGGCAATCCAGAACTGTGTGGAGTCGCCCGACCTCCAGGTCCCAGATCTTCAGCTCACCATCCTCTGACGCAGACACCACGCGTTGACCATCCGCAGTGACCGCACACGCGCTCACCGCGAAGGCGTGGCCGGAAACGGCGGCGAATGTTTGCGCGCTCTCGAGGTTCCAAGTCTTTAGATTTCTGCTTCCCAGATCCCAAATTTTCAGCCTGCCGTCACTAGACCCTGAGACTACGAGCTGGCCATGCAACGTTGCTGCGCATGCTGTCGCGAAACTGACATGACCTTGGAGTGTTGCAATGAGTTGTTCGCGCTCGAGATCCCAAACCTCTAATGTCCCATCCATCGATCCTGAACTAATGCACCGCCATCTGCCATCGCCGCACATGCAGTCACCCCGCTGAGGTTGCTTTGCACGCGGGCGAGCAATCGCCCACTCTCCAGGTCAAAGCTGCATAGTGAGCCATCTTCCGCACCGAACAACACGCGCCGGTCGCCAGGCATCATTGCACAGACGGTTACTGCGCCGACTCCGCATTTAATTGTAGTAAGCAGTTTCCCGCTCTTAAAGTCCCAGACCCTGAGCGTCCCATCCCAAGAGCCGGAGATAATACGCCCGCCATCAGCAGTTACGGTGCATGTCAGTATCCCGTGGGTGTGGCCTTCTAGGGTTGAGAGGACTCGCCCACATTCAAGATCCCAGATCTTCAGCGTCTTGTCCATCGATGCCGAGACCACATGCCGCCCGTCAGCTATCACTGTACACGCAGTCACGGAGTGGTTGTGGCCCTCCAGTGTGGCGACAACTCGTCCACTCATCAGGTCCCAGATCTTAAGCGTTCTGTCAGTCGAGGCCGAGACCACGTGCCGCTCGTCCGGCGTCACCGCGCATGCTGTCACCACCCTGTCGGTGTGGCCGACGAGCTTCGCCACTGCGCGTCCACTCCTAAGCTCCCATACCTTGAGCGTCTGGTCCTCCGACGCCGAGACCACGTGCCGGCCGTCCGGTGTCACCACACACGCTGTCACATAGGCGGTGTGGCCTTCGAGGTTACGAACCAACGCTGGGCTCTCTCGCGTTGCCACATGGCGCACCCGTAGAATGTCGGCAGCCGCTGGCATCCCAAGCTGTGCGTCGAGGTCACTCGCCGTCCACCCATACCGGCGTAGCCGGTTCCAGACTACCGCCGCGGTTGCCTTCGGTGTCGCGCGAAGCCAGTGCGACTCGCGACCGAGCGCCCGCGCCAGGTCGCCGAACCGCTCGCCATGCGCCTTGTCGCCGCTCGCGCGACACCGTGCCGCCGTCCGCGCCACGTCGGCCTCCGCGTCCTCCACCCCCACTTCGCGACACTTCGCCTCCAGGAACGCCACGTCCGCGGCGACGCGCCACGCGTCGACCCATGCGCCCGCCTCGCCCCGATGCTGCAGCGCGTGAAGTAGCGCGTATCGCCTTGCGCTTGCGTCGGTGGGAGCGGGCCAGGTCGCCAACCGCTCCGCCAGGGCGAGGTGATGCCCAGCCAGCGCATCGCTGCCGATCGCATCAGCTACGTGCGCGCGGATCGAGTCGTGGTGCAGCCGGTACTCGGACGCGCCGCTCGGACGTCGGGTCTCGATCAACCACTCGCGCGCGCCGCGTACGAATGCCTGGCGTGACGCGGCGCCGGTCCAGCGAGCCACCCGGCCCAGCTCGTTGAGTGTGAGCGGTTCGCGCGCGGCGCACAGGACGCCGAGGCCGTCCACCACCACCGGATCAGTCGCGATCCGCTCCCACGCACTCGCGATCAACGCCCCGAGGCCGCGCGGAATGTCCTCCACACGGCGCCGCTTCGCCGCCAAGCCAGTCAGCTGGCGGTGCAGCATCGCCGCGTGCTCTAGGTTGCCACCGGCGCGCTCCACCGCCTGCGCGATGAATGTCGCATCCAGCCCCAGCGCGCCTGCCGCCTGCTCCCAGAACGCACGCACGGTCGCCGCGTTGTCTGCCGCGAATTGTTGCGCGTCATCGAGATCGATCTGGATGAGCACGCCGCGCGTCGCGAGGGAGTCAACGTACGGATGGCGTGGCCGGCTCGCGCTCAAGACGCTCACGCCACGCGGCAGCGCATATGGCAAGAACGCCCCGAGCGGATCACCGGCCAGCGATCCCGGCCGTGGGTCGTACTCGTCGAGGCCGTCGATCAGCAGCACCAGCCGCTCGCCGCGCGGTACCAGCGCGCACTCGGACACGCGCAGAAGCGCCGCTGCCAGCCGCGCTGCCGGGGCTAGCCGCGCGTCGGCCTCCGGTTCGCGCGCCTCGGGAAACCGCCTTTCGATCTGCGCTATCAGCGAGCCGACCAGCGCCTCCGGGTCATCCCAGTTCGCCCAGCCCCGGCGGATGAAGTGGTGTGGCACCGCGTCGCCAGTCGCCTCGCGGCGCGCCAGCCAGGACGCCAGCACCGCGCTCTTGCCCATGCCCGGCCCGCCGGTCACCACGACCCAGCGCTGGGCAGGTTCCTCGATCAGCTGCTGATCGAGCTCGGCCAGCAGCGCGGTGCGCCCGACGAATCCGGCGTGTCGCTGCCGCTCGTACGTGAAGTCGAGCGCCGCCCGCGGCAACCGCGCACCTTGAGGCGCATCGCCCGCCTGCGGCGCGCGCGGCTCCCAACCCTGCCCATCCTCGCTCCACCCGTTGCTAGCCACACCGCGCCACTTTTCTTGCCTCGAGCTTCGCTGCGACGAACATGATCATGCGAATCGCATGGCCCCCCGACGATAAGCGTACCACCTCCTACCAGCGAGCAGCGCGACCCGTAGGCGGCCGTCAGGAGCGATGTCGTTGCCGCGACGATGGATGTGTTGTACGGGTGCGGCGTCGTCTGCGTTCTCTACGTTCCGGCGGCGGCTCCGTGCTAAGAGTCGCAGGAGATGGATCCGGTGGTCTCGATCGTCGCGCCCGCCTACAACGAGGCGAAGAACCTCGCGGCGTTCGTGGCGGCGATGACCCCGGTGCTCGAGTCGCTCGGCGAGCCGTGGGAGATCGTGTTCGTCGATGACGGCAGCCGCGATGACACGCTCGGCCTTCTGCTCGCGGCGCGAGCGGCCGACAGCCGGCTCAAGATCGTCGGCCTCGCCCGCAACTTCGGCAAGGACGTCGCGCTGTCGGCGGGCCTCGCCCACGCCCGCGGTCGCGCCGTCATCCCGATCGACTGCGATCTGCAGCACCCGCCCGAGCTGATCCCCGCGATGGTCGCGAAGTGGCGCGCCGGCGCCGACATGGTGATCGGCGTGCGGACCCGGCGCAGCGAGGAGGGCTGGGTTCGCCGCACCACCGCGCGCATGTACTACAGCGTGATGCGGCGGATGACCAACGTCGAGATCCCCTCCAACGCCGGCGACTTCCGGCTGCTGGATCGCAAGATCGTCGACGTCATCAACCAGATGCCGGAGCGCTGCCGGTTCATGAAGGGCATCTTCGCGTGGCCGGGCTTCAAGACCGAGGCCGTCGAGTTCCAGGCCAACGTCCGCGCGGGTGGCCTCAGCCGGTGGTCGTTCTGGAAGCTGTGGGGGTTCGCGCTCGACGGCCTGTTCTCGTTCTCGACGGCGCCGCTCAAGCTGTGGACGTACCTCGGCGGGCTGTCCGCGGCGGGCGCGTTCATCTACCTGATCATCACGCTCATCCAGAAGATCTTCTTCGGCATCAAGGCCGCCGGCTACGCCTCGCTGCTCATCGTCGTGCTGTTCCTGGGCGGCCTCCTGCTCCTGTCCAACGGCATCCAGGGCGAGTACATCGCGCGGATCTTCGAGGAGGTGAAGGGCCGGCCGCTGTTCGTCGTCGCCAGCAAGTGGGGCTTCGACGAGCCCGCCGTGCGCGCCGCGCCGGTGCCGCCCACCGCCGAGCCGCCCGCCCGCGACGTCGCCTCGTAGTTGCAGGCCGGCTGTCGCGTCGGCGCACCGCGTCGGCCGCCGATCGCGAAGTTGTTGCAGCCGCCGTGCGCGCGACGGATAGTCGACCGATCATGACGACCGGCGAGATCCCGTACGAGCTGCTCCAGCGCTTGCCGAAGACCGACCTGCACTGTCACCTCGATGGTTCGCTGCGGCTCGACACCGTGCTGGAGCTGGCGAGGAAGCAGGGCGTCACGCTGCCGACCTTCGATCGCGGTGAGCTGCATGGCCTTTTGGCGGCGGGCGATCACGTGGCGTCGCTCGACGACTACCTGCGCGCGTTCGACATCACGCTCTCGGTCATGCAGGTCGAAGACGCGCTCGAGCGCTGCGCGTACGAGCTCGCCGAAGACGCGTGGCGCGAGAACGTCCGCTACCTCGAGGTCCGCTACTCGCCGCTGCTCCACACCCGGCAGGGGCTGCGGCCGGCCCAGGTCGTCGAGGCCGTGCTGCGCGGCCTGCGGATGGCCAAGCGCGAGTTCGGCATCCGGTACGGCGTGATCCTGTGTGCGATCCGCTCGCTCGGGCCGGAGTCGAGCCTGCGGATCGCCGAGCTGTGCATCGCGTTCAAGAACCGCGGCGTGGTCGGCTTCGATCTCGCCGGCAGCGAGGTGAATAACCCCGCCAAGGTCCACAAGCACGCGTTCCAGCTCGTGGTCGACAACAACATCAACTGCACGGCCCACGCCGGCGAGTCGTTCGGCCCCGACTCGGTGCACCAGGCGATCCACAAGTGCGGTGCGCATCGCATCGGCCACGGCACCCGGCTGGTCGAGAGCGGTGACCTCCTGAACTACGTCAACGATCACCGCATCCCGCTCGAGGTCTGCCCGTCGTCGAACCTCCAGACCCGCGCCGCGACCAGCTGGGACACCCATCCGGTCGATTTCTTCGTCGACTACGGCTTGCGGGTGACGATCAACACCGACAACCGGCTGATGTCGGATACGACCGTGACCAAGGAGCTCCAGCTGTGCCACCAGCACTACGGCTGGTCGCTCCAGACGATCAAGGAGATCATCATCGCGGGGTTCAAGAGCGCCTTCATGCCGTACCGCGAGAAGGCAGATCTGGTCGCCGAGATCAGCCGCGAGCTGGCGGCCGTGCAGGATCCGCGTGGTGAGGTGACCGGCCGGGTCGGGCTGGTCGAGTCGGAGCCGCCGATCTCGGCGTCGCCGGCGCCCCCGGCCGCGCCGACGCCCGGGGCCAAGCCCAAGCTGGTCTCGAAGTCGTAAGCCGCCGCGGCGACATCGGCGCGCCGATCACGTTCCGGCAGGCATCGGCCGCTCGGCGATCAGGCAGCCGGCGGGGCGTCGACCGTTGCATCCGGTGGGGCGTCGACCGTTGCATCCGGCATCGCGTCGACCGTTGCATCCGACGGCGCGTCGACTGTCGCATCCGTCGGGGCGTCGTTCGCGCGGGCGTCCTCCGAGGCATCGGTCGTCCCGGCATCCGCGGTAGCGCACACGAGGTTGGCAGGCGCGCCGATCAGGTGGCAGTAGTGATCGGTCGCACAAGCGTAGCTATCGGGGCACGCGTCGTTCGGCCCACAGAGGAAGCCGCAGCTGGGCGTGGGGATTGTGTAGCATGCCGCGACGATCGCACCGGCGAGGGTGGCGAGCAGGGCGATCGGCAGGCCCAGGGACAGGAGCCGTCCCGACACGGGCCAACGCTACCACGGCCCGGGCGAGAACCGGGGGGACTGGTTGGCTCATGTGAGGGCTCTTCCGAGAAGATCTCCCGGGACCTCTCGCGGCGCACGCCGGACACGACATCATGGATCTCGGATGGCGAGCTTCCTCTCGGGGACCTCTCGCAGGCTCTCGAGCCACTCCGGGCCTCGAGGGCCCCTCGCAGGCTCTCCGGGCCTCCGGGGCCTCTCGGGGCTCGGGGCCTCTGGGCTGTCATGGCCACCTCCGCCCACCATCGCGAGCACTTCGGGCGCATCCTGCCACTGCCAAAGTGAGTGCCGCAGAATGCGGCGCGCGATGTATGCATCGTAGTGTACCATGGAGTCGATGGGGACAAAGGTAGACCGAGAGCAACTGCGGCCACTCGTCGAGCCGCACTGGCGCCGTCTCTACAACTTTGTGTTTCGGCTGACCCTGGATCGCGATCGCGCCGAACGGTACCTCATCGACATCTTCGGGATCGCCATCGCCCAGACCGACCGGCCGCCTCCCGCCGAGGTCGAGCTCTGGCTGCTGCGGATCGCGAACAAGCTGCTCGAGGAGCGGCTGCCGCGCCAGCCCGAGGTCGACTTCGACGTCCTCGACGAGACCCTGCGCGGCGAGGCCACGCGAACCGACGTCGTGCGATCGCTCTCCGATCCGCAGCGCGACTTCCTGCTCTGGGAGCTCAAGCAGGGCTGCATGACGGCGGTGGTCAACTGCCTGCCGCCCGGCGAGCGCGCGGCGTTCGTGGTGTGCCACGTGATGAAGCTGCCCGATGACACCGCCGCGAAGAGCCTCGGGATCACCGAGAGCGCGTACAAGGTGCGGCTGTCGCGGGCGCGCAAGAAGGTCGGCGACTACCTCGCGCCGCGCTGCGAGCACGTCAACCCGATGAACCCGTGCCGGTGTCCGGCGCGCGTCGGGACGGCGCTGCACAAGGGCTTCATCGGCAAGGTCAGCGGAGTCGTCTCGCTGCGCAAGCAGGCCGACGTCCCGTACGGGCGCTACGGCACCGGCATCGGTAACGACGACGTCCCGATGCGCGACATCGCCGCGATCTACGGCGGCCTCCCCGACCCCGATCCGCCGCCGGACTTCGGTGACATGCTGCTTCTGCGCCTCGCCCCGTGAGCCGCCGCGGTCGCGATCGAGCGATGATCGAACCGATGGCCGAGCCGATGGCCGAGCGATGATCGAGCCGATGAGGACCGCTGCCGCCCGCTTCGCCGTGCTCGCTGCCAGCACCGCGAGCGTCGGCTTCGGGGCGTGCGCCCACGGCGGCGACGCGCCGATCGCCAACCGCGGCAAGCCCGGACCGGAGGGCGACGTCCGCGCGATCGACTGGCAGAATCGCACCTACGATCTGGGGCCGCTCGGCGCGGTGACCGTGAAGGACGGCCAGGCCGACTTCGCGATCAGCGATGACAACAAGGTCGCCGAGGCCGGCACCGAGCACGCCTCGTACGCGGTCGACCCGCCGCTGTTCGCCGATATCGACGGCGACGGCGCCGTGGACGCGGTCATCTCGAGCGTCCTGTCCACCGGCGGCACCGGCCACTTCTCGGACGTCCGGATCTACACGCTGCGCGCGAAACAGCTCGTCGAGCTCGCCGTGATCCCGGGCGGCGACCGCGGGGACGGCGGGATCCGCCGCGTCGCGCTCGACGGCAACGCGGTGATCGTCGAGCGCAACGTGCTCGCCGGGGGTGACGGCCTGTGCTGCGCCTCGAGCTTCCAGCGCGAGCGCTGGGTATGGCGCCACGGCGAGCTGGTCGAGGACGAGGCCGCGCGGCGCGCCCTCTCCCCCTAGTCCTCCTGGTCCTCGTAGAGAAGTTCTACTCCCACGCGCAGGTCCTGGAGACCGCGCACGCGCTTGCTTGCGCCGCGGGTCTGGGCCCGTCGCTCGTCCGTCGACGACCGTATTGCTACCCACGGTCCGTGCCATCTCCACGACCGACCGGCGCATGACCACTCGGCCGTGCAATCCATCTCGCTACATAGTCAGGGTCCGAGGAGGCGCGTGGCAGCCGCGCGGTCTGCGGTCTCTGGAGCGGCCGCAGCGGGACCGTGGATGGGATCCGGGGCTACCTGGCGGCGCGGAAGGCGCGCTCGAGGTCGGCCTGGAGGTCGGCCAAATCTTCGATGCCGACGGACAGCCGGATGAAGCCGTCGGCGATGCCGAGCTCGGCGCGGCGCTCGGGCGGGACGCTGGCGTGGGTCATGATCGCCGGGTGCTCGATCAGCGACTCGACGCCGCCGAGCGACTCGGCGAGCGTGAAGATCTGGCACGCCGACAGGAACCTGCGCGACGCCTCGAGCCCGCCCGCCAGGACGAAGCTGATCATGCCGCCGAACCCGCGCTGCTGCTGCTTGGCGAGCGCGTGCTGCGGGTGCGACGCCAGGCCCGGGTAGATGATCTTCTCGACCTGGGGGTGGTGCTCGAGCCAGCTCGCCAGGGCACGCGCGCTCTCGTCGTGGCGCGCCATGCGCACGTGGAGCGTCTTGGTGCCGCGCATCACGAGGAAGCTGTCCATCGGCGACGGCACGGCCCCGGCGGCGTTCTGCAGGAACGCGAGGCGATCGCGCAGGGCGTTGTCCTTGACGATCAGCGCGCCGCCCACCACGTCGGAGTGGCCGTTCAGGTACTTGGTCATCGAGTGCGCGACGATGTCGGCGCCGAGCTCGAGCGGCCGCTGGAAGTACGGGGTCAGGAACGTGTTGTCGACGGCGAGCAGGACCCCGCGTTTCTTGCAGACCGCCGCGGTCGCCGCGATGTCGACGATCTTCAGCATCGGGTTGGTCGGCGTCTCGATCCACACGAGCCTGGTCGTCGGCCGCATCGCGGCCTCGACGCCGGCGGCGCCGTGCAGCGGATCGACGTAGGTGAACTCGAACCCGAGGCGGCGGTACACCTTGTCGAACAGCCGAAATGTCCCGCCGTAGAGATCGTCGCACGCGATCACGTGGGTGCCGGTGTCGAACAGCTGGAGCAGCGTGGAGGTGGCCGCGAGGCCCGACGCGAAGCACAGGCCGGCCGTGCCGCCCTCGAGCGACGCCAGGTTGGCCTCTAGCGCGAACCGCGTCAGGTTGTGGGTGCGCGAGTACTCGAAGCCCTTGTGCACGCCGGGGGCCTGCTGCGCATAGGTCGACGTGTAGTAGATCGGCGTCATCACCGCGCCGGTCGTCGCGTCGGGCACCTGCCCGGCGTGGATCGCGCGCGTGCCAAAGCCCAGGGTCGGATCGTCGTGGGATGCCATGGTGGTCTTTCTGTGGTCGTTCGGTCGTGGGTCGGTTGCGGTCGCCGGGCGCAGGTCCGTCGCGGGTCAGTCGTCGAACCGGAACTTGTCCGGATTCTTCTCCATGATCCGCTCCATCGCCGCCTCCTCGAGCAGGTCGATCATCCGCTGGCCACCGTACCGCTTCATCAGCTTGTCGTCGTACTCGTCCGCGATCAACGCGACGTCGCGCAGCGTCGCGTGCAGCTCCTCGGGATCGAGCGTGGTACCGCCGAGGATCGTGTGGGTGAACAGCACCGTGTGCTCGGCGGCGTCGATCGCGAACGCGCCGAACCGCAGGTGACTGTTGAGCTCGAGCAGTTGCTTGGCGAGCGGACCATCGACGTCGACGCCCTTCACGAGCTGCGCCGTGCAGCGCACCATCGCCCGGTTGTCCCCCCACGGCACGACGTTGATCATGACGTAGGCCGAGCCTTGCTTGATGACGTAGAGCGTATCGTCCACCTTGCGGTAGGCGGGTGAGTTGTGGAGGGTGCGCTCGATCAGGAGCGCGGTGGCGACCTCGGCGGGGTTCATGCGTCGTTGTTAACACGGGTGCCAAGTCGTGTGATCGACGGCGCGCTCGCCGTGATCGGGTCGTGCCATACTCGCGGCGTGCGCCTCGCCTTCGCCTCGCTCGCGATCGTGCTTGCCACCGCGCGCGCCGCCGGTGCGGAGACGATCCGCGACATCGTCGTCGAGGGCAACACCAAGACCACGACCGACACCGTCCAGCTGATCGCCAAGATCGACGTCGGCGACGAATGGACCAACGACATGCTCGACCGGATCAAGACGGATCTGGTGTCGAGCGGCCTGTTCAAGGAGGTCGAGGCGTTCTGGGAGGAGTGCGGGCCGACCACGACGCCGAAATGCAACGGCGCCGGCGTGCGGGTCCACCTCACCGTGCTCGACAAGTTCTCCTGGGTGATCGCCCCGGCGTTTTACAACCAGCCGACCAACACCGGCGTCGGGCTCGGCTACGGCGAGAACAACCTGTTCGGCGAGAACCAGAAGCTCCTCCTGTACGGCCAGATCGCGACCGGCGACTCGTTCTTCATCGGCGCGTGGGTGATCCCGGCGATCGGCGGCTCGCGGTTCTACGCCCAGCTCGATACGTATCTCAAGACCTCGCGGATCATCGAGTACGAGCCGCCCGCCGACTACACCAGTAACCCCACGGCGGCGCGGCAGTCGCGCATGAATTACTTGAACTTCGGCGGCAAGCTCGGCGTCGAGCCGTTTCGCGGCATCAAGCTCGACGGCCGGCTGCGCGGCGCCCACGTCAGCTACAAGGACGTCGCTCTGGTCACGAAGGACCCCGGCGTGGTCCCCACGGACGCCGCCGGCGCCCCGCAGAAGCCCGGCAAGGAGGGCTGGGACGTCTCGAACGAGTGGAGCCTGACGATCGATCGCCGCGCCAACTGGTACGGCATCCAGAGCGGCTACAAGTACCAGACCTCGTTCGAGTACACGGTCCCCAAGCTCGGCTCGGACTTCCACTACTACATCTTCAACCTGTCGCTGCTCCGGGCGGTGCAGGTGCTCGAGCGCCATAACCTCGTCGTCAAGGCCGGGCTCAACGTCGGCCACAACCTGCCGTTCCAGCAGGAGTTCACGATGGGCGGGACGTCGATGCGCGGCTACCTGAACGACCAGTTCCGGGGCGACCTGCGGATCACCACGAACATCGAGTACTCGCTGCCGCTGTTCACGGTCTACGGGTTGTCGGTGCGCGCGCTCGGGTTCTTCGATTCGGGCTATACGACCCTGCGCAGCACGTCGAACGACGAGCGCACCTACTTGCTCAACTCGGGGTTCGGCGACCACAGCACGCTGGCGCCGTTCAAGAATTCGGTCGGCGTGGGGACGCGGCTGTACCTAAGGCAGATCGTGTTGCCCCTCCTGGGCCTCGATTTTGGGTATGGTCTCGAAGCCCGTGATTTCCAGATTTATCTCGCGATCGGCCTTACTGACTAGCGCGCTCGCCGCCGGCTCGTGCGGCAAGCCCGGACCGCGTCCGGTGCCGCCCGGCACGCCAGGTCCGCCCGGGGCATCCGGCGTGGCCGACGTCGTGCTCGTCGGCGGGGACATCTGGACGATGGATCCCGCGCACCCCAAGGTGGCGGCGGTCGCCTGGCGCGGCGACCAGATCGTCGCGGCCGGCGACGTCGCCTCCGTCCGCGCGCTGGCCGGCCCGACCACGCGCGTGATCGACCTGCACGGCCGCTCGGCGACGCCCGGCCTGATCGACGCGCACTGCCACCTCTACAGCCTCGGCGCCGATCTGGAGCACGTCTCGGTGCGCGACCTGGCGTCGGAGGCCGCCACCGTGGCCGCGATCGCCGCGGCGGCCAGGACGCGCCCGGCCGACCAGTGGCTGATCGGCCGCGGCTGGGATCAGAATCGCTGGCCGGGCCAGCAGTTCCCGACCAGGGCCGCGCTCGACGCCGCGGTGAGCGATCGGCCGGTGGTGCTCGAGCGGATCGATGGCCACGCGATCTGGGTCAACTCGATCGCGCTCCAGAAGGCCGGCATCACGAAGGCGACTCCTGATCCGGCGGGCGGCAAGATCGTGCGCGGCGCCTCCGGCGAGCCGACCGGCGTCCTGATCGACAACGCCGAGAGCCTCGTGGTTGCCAAGGAGCCTCCGGCGAGTCCCGAGGTTCGCGAGCAGCGGCTGCGCGCGGCCTCCGCGGTCGCGATCGCCGCCGGCCTCACCGCCGTGCACGACATGGGCATCGAGGAGGAGACCGCCGACGCCTACCGCAAGCTCGCCGCGGCGCACCAGCTGCCGCTCCGCGTGCATGCGTTCCTGACCGCTCCGGCGCACCTCGAGCGGCTCGCCACGCCCCCGGCGCCGGCGACCGGCCGGTTCGTGATGCGCGGCGTGAAGTTCTACGCCGACGGCGCGCTCGGCTCGCGCGGCGCGAGGCTCTACGACGGCTACAGCGACGATCCGGGCAACCACGGGCTGTGGCGGACCGATCCGGCGATGCTCGCGCGGTCGGTCGACGCCGCGGTGGCCGGCGGCTGGCAGGTCGCGATCCACGCGATCGGCGACGCCGCTGTCGGCAGCGTGCTCGATGCCTACCTCGCCGCCGAGAAGGCGCACCCCGGCGACCACCGGCTGCGCGTCGAGCACACCCAGGTGATCGCGCCCAAGGACGTGCCGCGCATGATCGCCGCCCGCGCGATCGCGTCGATGCAGCCGACCCACGCGACGAGCGACATGCCGTGGGCCGAGGCGCGGCTCGGGCCCACGCGCATCCTGGGAGCGTACGCCTGGCGCACCATGCTCGAGCATCACATCCCGGTCGCCGGCGGTTCGGACTTTCCGGTCGAGCGCGTCCCGCCGATCCTCGGGATCTACGCCGCCGTCACGCGCCAGGACAGTAAGGGCATGCCGGCCGGAGGTTGGTATCCTGATCAGCGGATGACCCTGCCCGAAGCGATCGACGCCTTCACCCGCGGCGCGGCGTACGCCGAGGGCGCGGAGGACTCCCGCGGCATGATCGCGGTGGGTCGCCACGCCGATCTCACGGTGTTCAGCGGGACGCTGGTCCCGGACCGCAGCCTCCTCGACCTCCAGGTCGACTACACGATCGTCGACGGCGAGATCGTCTACCAGCGGGAGCAAGCAGGCCGGTAGCATGCGGTTCTGTCCGTTCTGCAGCGCGGAGAACGCCGACGAGCTGGCCGTGTGCCAGTCGTGCGGCCGGCGGCTGCCTCCCCTGCCGCCGCGGCGCGCGCGCAACGCCCCGGGGACCGGGGTCCAGCTGCCCCCGCGGTCGAGCACGACGAATCCGCCGCCGGTGCCCCCGCGCCGCGGAGGCACGACGAATCCGCCGCCCCTCGCCTCGACCGCTGGCCCGCCGGCCCCGCCCGGCCCGGCAGGTCCGGCAGGTCAACCTCCCGCATCCCCATCCCCTGTGATGGTCACCGCGGCCGGCTTCGCCGCGGCGCCGAGCCCCTCCGGCCTGCGCGCGCCGGCCGCTCCGGCCCCGCCGATGCCGGCGGGCCCACCGAGCCGCGATACGGCGCCCTCGCTGCCACCGCCGCCGGAGGTCGACGAGGGTGCGCGTGCCCTCGCCAATGCGCTGTCGCCCGGCCCCGCCGCGCAGCGCCGGGAAGCGCCGCTCCCCGAGCCCCCCGATCCGGAGCAGCGCGCACGCCGGCGCTCCGACGCGCAGGCGCCGCTCGGCGGCCCCCCCTCCTGGCCGACACCGGGCGTGGCTCCAGGCGCATCCCCAGGGGGATCGCGGGCCGCCTCCCCGGGCGGCTCACGGCAGATCCCGCCGACGCTGACCGCCCCGGTGCCCCCGCCTCCACCGGCCCCTCCACCGGCCCAACCTCTCGGGGCCCCGCTGTCGCCACCGCAGGCCGCGCCCGATCCGCCGTGGGCGACCGGCTATCCGCGCGCCCCGGCCGGGTTCGGGGTCGACTTCGCCACGCAGCCGCCAGGAGCGTCGCTCGAGATCGATGCGACCCGCCGGCGGCTGGCCGGCGACGACGGCGTCGAGCCACCACCGACCCGGATCCACCGGCCCGAGGCGCTCGTCGATCGGCCGTTCACCCCGCCCACGGTCAGCCCGATCCCCGAGATCCCCGAGCCGGGCCTGCTCAACTCGGCCCGCTACACCGTGCGGTTCGCGAAGGCGCGCTGGCAGCGCCGCGGCGCGATCAAGACGCTCGGCGCCGACATCAAGAAGGACACCGACGCGCTCGACCAGGTGCTCGGCGCGCTCGGCGGCGTCGCGCGCACGGCGATGGTCGACGGCCGGGTGTTCTCGGGCGAGAACGCCGCGATCACCGCCGCGGAGCAGCGCGCGGCGCAGATGACCAAGGAGCACAACGACGTCGACGCCCGCAAGCTCGAGGAGAACTCCCGGTTCGCCGACATCGAGCGCGAGCGCAACGCCAAGCTCGCCGAGGCCGAGCGCATGGTCGACGAGGCCCAGAAGGAGCTCGCCCAGCTCGAGGCCCAGCGCCGCGGGCTGCGCGACAAGCGCAAGGAGCTCGAGCGCCGCCAGAAGGCCTACCTGAAGGCGGCCGAGGACGGAGACCGCCAGACCGGCAACGTGGAGCTCGGCGATGCCCGGCAGGAGCTGCGGCGCGCCGCGGAGCAGCACCGCCGCGAGGCCGCCGCGCTCGAGCCGGAGCGCCAGGAGATCGATCGCCGGGTGGCGTCGCTCGAGCGCCCGATCAGCGAGGTGACCGCCAAGCTCGACGCGGCCAAGGCCGAGCTCGACGCCGCCAAGCGCAGCCTCAGCGACGCCCGCGAGGGCCACACCCACCGGCTCGCCGAGCTCGACGCCGAGCAGAAGCGCAAGGCCCGCGAGATCGCCCAGGCCGAGGCCGAGATCGCCCGCCGGCTCGTCACGCTCGGCACGCTCGTCAACCTGAACCGGGTCGAGGATCCCCAGTTCGCCGAGCTCTACCAGCGGATCGACCGGCTGCGCGGCGCGATCACGGCGCGAACCACCGAGATCGAGAAGCTGTCGGCGGAGCGCGAGGCGTATGATCGCGGCAACCTGGTGCGCGGCCTCGCCGCGATCGGCGGCGCGATCCTCGTGTTCATCGCGCTGATCGTGATCCTGCGCGCCCTCCTGCGCTGACCGTGAGGCCGCGCTGAGCCAGCGGGAGCGGGCCGGTCGGAGGTGGAGTCGGAGGTGGAGGTGATGCGAACAGGCCGGCCTGGCGGCTCCCTGCGTGATAGTGTACGTGGTCGCCGGTGCCCAAGGTCCTGGTCTCGAACAACTCCGAGCTGTTGCGGCACTTCACGGCGCCGCCGTTCCAGCGGCTCGATCTGCAGCTGCTGGTCGCGACGACCGTCGACGAGGCGCTCGCCCTGGTTCGCAAGGAAGACCCCGTGCTGGTCGTGATCGACAGCGAGCCGAACGGGTTCGAGGCCGTGCGGGCGATCAAGGCGCACAAGCCGGCGATCCGCGTCATCCTGGTGGCCGGCAAGCAGCTGTCGGGCGGCCAGATGCGCCAGGTCTCGGCGTGCGGCTGCGACGAGCTCCTGATCGCGCCGATGACCGCGGACGAGCTCCACGACGCCGTCGCGATCCAGCTCGGCGAGCCGCGGCTCGGCGGCGAGGCGTTCTCGGTCGCGGTCGAGCTCGCCGGCAAGCAGGTCGCCGCCACGGTGTCGAACCTGTCGATCGACGGCGTGCGGCTGGTCGTCGAGGAGCCGGTGGCCGAGGGCCAGCTGCTCGAGATCGCGATCGCCCCCGAGGGCGAGCCGGCGGCCCGCGTCCGCGGCACGGCGGTGTGGGCGCAGCCGCGCGAGGGCAAGACCGTCGTCGGCGTCGCGTTCGACAAGCCCGATGACCGCGCGCGCGCGGTGCTCGCCAAGCTCACCCAGTGGCAGGTCGTCAAGGACGGCGAGCGGATCCGCGTGGTCCTGCGCGGCGACTTCACGGAGGCCACGCGGTTCGACGAGCTCCTGCCGGCGATGGTCGGGCGCGTCGTGTTCGACACCGCCCAGGTGACGTACATGAACTCGCTCGGCGTGCGGGCGTGGTGCGAGTTCCTGCGCCAGGCGCGCATCCAGGGCTACGAGTTCCACGCCTGCTCGGTGCCGTTCATCCTCCAGGCGTCGATGGTGCGCGACGTGATCGGTCGCGGCACGGTGACCTCGTTCTTCGCGCCGTTCCACTGCATCGGCTGCGATCACCAGGAGGAGCGGCTGATCCAGACCGCGGCGCTCCTGGCGGCCAGCCTGGAGCCGCCGACCTTCAAGTGTCCGAACTGCGGCGGAGCGCTCGAGTTCGACGACCTGCCGGAGCGCTACTTCGCGTTCCTCGCGGACGATCCGGACTGAGCCCCACGGACGCGCTACGATCGGGCTCCCCATGCGCAAGCTCTTCTTGCGGTCGTTCGCGATCGCATTCGTGGCCTTTGCGCTCCTGTTCGGCCTCGAGTTCTTCCTCGAGTGGCGGCGCGCCGGCTCGCCGGGCGCCGGCGACATGAGCTGGGCCGACGTCAACAACGCCAAGCTGGTCGACATCCTGTCGCCGATGGCGCGCGCCTACAACAACGTCCTCGCGATGCTGATCGCGACGATCGGCCTGGCGATCCCGCTCACGGCGAACATGCACACGCCGAAGCTGATCGAGATGTTCCTCCGCGACCGGATCAACCGCTACGTGCTGTCGTTCATGGCGTTCGGCGCCGCCCACGTCCTGTGGGTCGACTACCTGATCGGCCCCAGGTTCGCGCCGACCTGGGCGATCGCGATCGCCGTGTACACCGCGATGATCGGGTGGGCGATCCTGATCCCGTACTTCTTCTACGTCGTGCGGTTCGTCGATCCGTCGCGCCTCCTGATCCGGCTGCGCGACGACGCGATGGACATCGTCCACAAGGTCGCCGATCGCGCCCGCGATCCGATGGACGCGCAGACCGAGCTGGCGGTGCGGGTCGGCCAGATCGGCACGATCATCATCAAGTCGCTCGATCGCAACGATCGCGACGTCGCCGCCGAGGGCGCGTGGGCGATCAAGGTCCTGCTCGACGACTACGACAAGCACAAGTCGCGGATGCCCAAGGAGTGGTTCGTCGTCGATCGCGCCGACTTCGTCGGGCTGTCCGACGAGGCGCTCGAGATGCTGTCCGAGAGCAAGACGTGGTTCGAGATGAAGTGCCTCTCGCAGCTCGAGCACGGCTTTCTGCGCGCGCTCCACGGCGCGAGCGACACGGTCTCGACGTTCTCCGACGCGACCCGCGTGATCGCGTCCCGCGCCGACCTGCACCACGACGAGCAGGCGCTGCGCCTCGTGATCCGGTTCTTCAACAACTACCTGCGCGAGGCGATCAAGGCCCGCAACCTGCGCGCGGTGTACGACGTGTTCCACCAGTACCGCCGGCTCGGCCGCGAGCTGGTCGATCGGCCCGAGCTCCTGCGCGAGATCGGCAAGCACTTCGCCTACTACGCCGTCATGGCCAGGACCTACGGCATGGTGTTCGCGCCGCAGCTCGCGATCTTCGATCTCGGCTACGTCACGCGCCGCGCGTTCGAGCGCGCGTCCCCGGCGGGCGCCGCGCTGCTCGGCGAGGTGCTCTCGCTGCCGCACCGCACGGGAACCGACGTCCACTCGATGGCGGTCAAGGCCAAGCTCATCCTCGGCGGGTTCTTCGTCGCCAACAAGCTCGACGCCGAGGCCGAGCTGGTCCGCAAGAACCTCGCCGACGTCGAGGGCCTCGAGATCGAGCGCGCCGAGGCGGAGCTGCTCGCCGCCGATCGCTCGTTCTTCGAGGTCACCGATCGCCAGCTGAACCTCGAGTTCGTCCCGCCCGAGCGCCGCGAGCCGCTGCGCCGGTTCTGCCTGTCGCTCCAGCCCTGACGCGCCCGTCGCGCCTAGACCTTATCTCCTCCCATCTCGCAGCGGATCTGCCCCGATGCGTAGCTCCTGGAGAACGCGCACACGCTTGCTTGCGACGCGGGTCTGGGCCCGTCGCTCGTCCGTCGACGACCGTATTGCTACCCACGGTCCGTGCCATCTCCACGACCGACCGGCGCACGACCTCCCGGCCGTGCAATTGATCTCGCGCCGAACCCAGCCCGCGTCGCTGCGCGGCGCGTTGCCGTCCTCGTGGGACCCAGATGGTTCCCCTCTTCAAGGAGTTGGGTCAGGGCGGCGGCACCACGGCGCCCGAGCCATGGTGCGTGGCCCGATCGGGATCGACCTTCAGCGAGCCGGTCGACGACGACCACAGGACGTAGGCGATCACGAGGAGCCCGGCGAGCGCGATGATCAGCAGCGCCCCGAACGGCACGCGATCGCCCAGCGTCTTGCGCGCGAAGAACCGGCCGGCGCTGCGCTGGTGGATCGTGTCGGCGACGCCCTCGGCGAAGCTCGATGGCGCGTGCGCCTTGCGCAGCCCCGAGAGGTACTTGCGGGTCTCGGTCAGCTCGGCGTGCGCGCGCTGCCAGGTCGGGTCCCCGGCGATCTTGCTCGCGACGTCGGCACGCTCGGCGCCGGTGAGGGCGCCGTCGAGGTAGTCGGAGACCTTGGCGAGGATGGCCTCGTCGATCTCGTCCTCGTCACGCTCGGCGCGCTCGGCGGGGCTCGGCGGTGGTTCGGCGGTCACGGAAGCCTCCAGCGTAGCTCACACATGGCGTTGCAACCTCTTGCGCAAGACCAGGCGCGCGCGATGCAGCCGCGACTTCACGGTGCCGTCGGGGAGCCCGGTGATCTCGCAGATCTCCTCGATCGAGAGATCCTCGACGTCGCGCAGCACGACCACGACGCGCTGATCGTCGTCGAGGTTGGCGATCGCCTCCTGGAGCAGCACCTCGAGCTGGGCGCCCTCGAGCGCACGGTCGGGCGGCACGTGGCGCAGCGGGGCACCCGACGCGCCGTTGGTCTCGTGCGAGGTCTCGTCGAGCTCGTCGCGGTCGCGCTCGTGGCGGCGCGCGAGGTACTTGATCCGGTTCTTGCAGTGGTTGACGGTGACGCGGTAGAGCCAGGTCGAGAACTTCGACTCCTCGCGGAACGTCTCGATCGTCTTGAACACCGTGATGAAGACCTCCTGCGCGACGTCTTCGGCCTCGGCGCGGTTGCCGAGCATCCGGTACGTGATGTTGAACACGCGATCGCGATGGTTCTCGATCAGCTCGCGGAACGCCCGCTCGTCGCGGTCGCGCAGGCGCCGCAATAGCGTTCGCTCGAGCTCAGACATGTGTTGCGAGCATACTCGTCCTGTCGGTCTGACACCGGGATCCTGCGTGAGTTTCTGACATTTAACCCTTGTAGTTCCAGGTGGTTGGCTCCCAACCGGTTTTCCGGGTGGCAATCGCAAACCGTGAGGAGTAGCTTCGGACTTGCCACGGTTCACAGGTCTTGGTCCGGTGCTCAGTGGGAGTTTGAAGCAGCATTTCTTCGTTCTGAAACCCCCGCTTTGGAGCACCATGGCCCCCTCTGGGCGGGAAAATCGTCACTTGGGCCAGATCGAGCAAGCGATGAACACTCGTCTGTATGTTGGAAATCTTTCGTTCAATACCAATGCTGATGGCGTCCGTACTGCGTTCCAGGAGTTCGGAACGGTAAGTGATGTCCACCTGGTCTCGGACCGCGA
>Ga0308176_10000417_pt1 | contig 27200 bp, 20 predicted proteins | sample PhyCR2_3_FD_203890 | JGI IMG/M metagenome (GOLD analysis project Ga0308176, IMG submission 203890) | Soil microbial communities from UC Gill Tract Community Farm, Albany, California, United States - DLSLS.C.R2 | ecosystem: Environmental > Terrestrial > Soil > Agricultural land | place: USA... | reverse complement strand
GAACATCTCGGCGTAGTTGCCGCCGCCGACGAACCGGGTGCCGGAGGCGTCGAAGAAGCTGCGGCCGACGGAGAACAGCACCGGGTAGACGACGAGCGCGCCGAGCAGGAGCAGGGCGGGGAAGACGAAGAGCAGGGCGACGGTCCGGGCGCGCCGCCGGCTGCGGCGCCCCCGGGCCGCGCCGGCGGCGCGCGGGGCCGCCTCCTTGGACACGAGCGTGGTGGCGGTCATCGGTCCCGTCAGTCCTGGTAGGCCTTGGCAGCGGCGGCCTCGAGCTTCGCCGCGGTCCCCTTCGGGTCGGACGGGTCGCGCAGGAAGTCCTGCAGGAGCTTCCACTCGCCGGTGCCCTTGGTGCCGCCGAAGGCCGCCGGTGCCTGGTCGGACATGTCGAAGCGGACCGAGTCACCGGCGCCCACGAGGGACTTGGCGGTGGCGCGGGTGACGTCGTCGCCGTAGGAGGCGAGGCCGAGCTTCTTGTTCGGGGACAGGAAGCCGCCCGCCTTCGCCCACACGGCCGCCGCCTCGGGGGTCGCCAGGTACTCCAGGAGCTTCATGCCGGCCTTCGCGTTCTTGCCGTCCTTGAGGACGACGGCCGCGTCACCGCCGCTGACCACCGGCGCCTTGCCGCCGCCGACCGCCGGGAACGGGAAGAAGTCCGCGTCCTTGCCGATGCTCCGCTGGAACTGGTCGTGGGCGACGCCGGCGACGAAGTCGCCCTCGTAGACCAGACCGGCCTGCGGCTTGGGTCCGAACACCTTCTCCACCGAGCCCGGGAAGTCGGTGTTGAGGGCGCCCTTCTGGCCGCCCGCGATGAGCTGCTTGTCCTTGAACAGCTTGCCGAGGGTGCCGAGCGCCTGGACGACGGAGGCGTCCGTCCACTTCAGCTTGTGCGCGGCGAGGGCGTCGTACTTCTCGGGACCGGCCTGGGAGAGGTAGATGTTCTCGAACCAGTCGGTGAGGGTCCAGCCGTCCTGCCCGGCGACGGCGAAGGCGGCGAGCCCGGAGTCGGAGACGGTGTGCCCGGCCTTGAGCATCTCGTCGTACGACTTCGGCGGCTTCACCCCCGCCTGGGCGAGGGCGTCGGGGCTGTACCAGACGGTCGACTTGTGGGCGGCCTTGAAGTAGAGGCCGTAGAGGGTGCCGTCGACGCTGCCGTACTTCTTCCACACGGGCGCGTAGCCCGCGTCCACCGACTTGCCGGTGGTGGCGGACAGCGGCTTGAGCCAGCCCTTCTTCGCGAACTGCTGGAGCACGCCGACCTGCGGGACCATCACCACGTCGGGCGCGTTGCCGCCCTCGATCTTGCTGCCGACGACCGTGGATACGTTGTCGCCGGTGGAGACGAACTGGGTCTTGGCGCCGGTCTTCGCGGTGAAGGCGTCCAGCACCTTCTGGAAGTTCTTCTGTTCGCTGCCGGACCAGACACCGGCCACGGTGACCGTCTGGCCGCTGAGCGCCTTGTCGCCGCCGCCGGCCGAGACGGGGCCGCCGCCGCAGGCGGTCGCGCCGAGCGCCAGGACGAGGGCGGTGCAGCCGGTGAGCAGGGTGGTACGTCGTCGCATCATCGTTGATGTCCCTTCGGGAGGGTGGGAGTTGACGTGGAGCGGGAGGAGGTCAGAGGTCGGTGAGCCACCAGGCGGCCGTCGAGCCGGGCAGCACCCCGGCCGGGCAGGGGCCGCTGGACAGCAGTGGCGTGCCGGAGGCCGGTGCGGGTGTGGGAGAGGTGGTGAAGTTGACGGCGCAGACCAGGCCGTCGCCGCGGACGAAGCCGAGGACGCCGGGCGGGGTGTCCAGCCAGCGCAGCGTGCCCTCGCCCAGCTGGGGCAGTGAGGAACGCAGTTGCAGGCCGTCGCGGTACAGGTGCCAGAAGGAGCGGGTGTCGGCGAGGGCGCGGTCGGTGGCGTACTCGGCGAAGTACTCCGGCTGCGGCAGCCAGGGCTTGGCGCTCTCCGCGCCGGAGGTGAAGCCGAACGGGGAGGCCTGCCCGGACCACGGCAGGGGCACCCGGCAGCCGTCGCGGATGCGGGCCCGGCTTCCGGTGCGGCGGAAGATCGGGTCGGTGAGCACGTCGTCGGGCAGGTCGACGACCTCGGGCAGGCCGAGTTCCTCGCCCTGGTAGATGTACGTGGCTCCGGGCAGGGCCAGCATCAGCAGCGCGGCGGCGCGGGCGCGGGCGGGGCCGAGGCCGCTGCCCCCGGTGGCGGGTTCGCCGTAGCGGGTGACGGTGCGCACCTGGTCGTGGTTGTTGAGGACCCAGGTGACGGTCGAGCCGGTGCCGGCGATGTCCTGCATGGCCTCGGAGACGACCTTGCGGAAGGCGTCGGCGTCCCAGGGGGCGCCGAGCAGGTCGAAGAAGAACGCCTGGTGGAGTTCGTCGGGGCGGACGTACTGGGCGTGTTCGCGGGCCGTGGGCACGGAGACCTCGCCGACCAGCAGGCGCTCGCGGCCGTCGCGGGCGGTGTACTCCTCGCAGGTGGCCCGCCACTGCCGCCACACGTCGTGCACCTCGGGCTGGTTCCAGGCCAGCGGGTTGACCGAGTCGCGGGTGCGGGCGTCGGCCTCCGGGTCGTCCGAGTCGGGCAGTTCGGGGTGCTTGAACAGTCCGGCGGCGACGTCGATGCGGAAGCCGTCCACACCGCGGTCGAGCCAGAAGCGCAGGACGCGGTCGAACTCCGCGGGTGTCTCGGGGTTGCGCCAGTTCCAGTCGGGCTGTTCGGGCGTGAACATGTGCAGGTACCACTGGCCGGGCCGGCCGTCCGCCTCGGTGACCCGGGTCCAGGCCGGGCCGCCGAACATGGCGTGCCAGTTGTTGGGCGGTTCACCGCCGTCGGGGCCGCGCCCGTCGGCGAAGTGGAAGCGGGCGCGGGCCGGGCTGCCGGGCGGGGAGGCGAGCGCCTCGCGGAACCACGGGTGCTCGCTGGAGCAGTGGTTGGGGACGATGTCCAGCAGGACCCTGATCCCGAGGCGCCGGGCGGCCGTCATCAGCAGGTCGAACTCGGCGAGGTCGCCGAAGAGCGGGTCGACGTCGCGGTAGTCGGCGACGTCGTAGCCGTGGTCGTGCTGGGGCGAGGGGTAGAACGGGCTCAGCCAGATCCCGTCGACGCCGAGCTTCTTCAGGTACGGCAGTCCGGCGCGGACGCCGGCCAGATCGCCGATGCCGTCGCCGGTGCTGTCGAGGAAGCTGCGGACGTAGACCTGGTAGATCACCGCGTCACGCCACCAATGATGCCTGTTCAACCCTGGGGCCTGTCTCTGTGAAGGGCAGCAGTTATGCATGCATGTTAGGTAGGCGTGTCGCGAGGGTGTCAATGAAAAGAACGGAAGCTACCGAGGAGTTGAGTGCGCAAACAGGTATCTATTCGGGCATCCTGAGCGCAGTTGAGACGCTGGCGTTACCTAACAAGTAACTAGCGGTCGGCGACGGCGTCTAGTTCCCGCGCCAGTCGGCGCACCGCGGCCGAGGGCGTCTGCCGCCCGGTCAGCGCGTCGTGCACGACGGCCTGCACCACCAGGCTGACCTGGTCGTAGTGCGGGCTCGTGGGGCGCGGCTCGGCCGTCATGACGGCGGCGCGCAGGGTCGGCAGATAGGGGAACCGCGCGATCAGGGCGGGATCGTCGTAGAGGGCGGCGCGCACGGGAGGCAGCGCGCCCCGCGTCAGCACCTGGCGCTGGACGCGCTCGCTCGTGAGGTAGGCGATCAGGCGAGCGGCCGAGTCCGGATGCCTGGCATGGGTGTTGACGGCCAGGTCGGACCCGCCGAGGACGCTCTTGCCCGGTCCGTCGGGTCCGGGCAGCGGTACCGCGCCGACCCGGCCGGCGACCTTGGAACCCCTGGCCGAGGCGGCCGCGTAGGCGTAGGGCCAGTTGCGCAGGAAGAGCAGCCGGCCGTCCCGGAAGGCCTGCTTGGACTCCTCCTCCTTGTACGTCAGCGCCGCCTTGGGGATCCAGCCCTCACGCAGGCCGCGGGCGAGGAAGCCGATGCCCTCGCGGGCGGCGTCGGAGTCCACGGTGACGCGGGTGCCCTCGTCGCCGAGGATGGTGCCGCCCGCCGAGTACACCGCCTCGGCCGCGTTGACCGTGAGGCCCTCGTAGGGCAGGAACTGGCCCGCGTAGCCGTCCAGCCCGTACCTGGGCGCGATGGTCTTCGCGTCGCGCTCCAGCTCGGCCCAGGTGCGTGGCGGCGGCACGCCGGCCTTGGCGAGGACGTCCTTGCGGTACAGCAGCAGCCCGGCGTTGGTGACGTACGGGACGGCGTACAGCCGCCCGTCGTACCGTGCCGTTCTCACCACCGGCTTCAGGAAGCTGCCGAGCGGGAAGCGGTCGCCGGGCAGCGGGCGGATCCAGCCCGCCGCGGCGAACTCGGCGGTCCAGTTGACGTCGATGTTCAGGACGTCGAACCGGCCCCGGTCGCCGCCGCGCAGGTCGGTGGTCATCTGCGCGTGCGTCTCGTCGGCGGAGTCCGGCAGCTCGACGAGGGTCACCTTCTCGCCGGGGTGGGTGCGGTTCCAGCCCCGCAGGAGCGGGCCGAGGTAGCTGGTCAGGTCGCCGGCGGTGGCCAGGGTGAGCGGTCCGCGCCCGCCGGTGCCGGCTTCGCCGGTCCGGGCGCCGGAGGCCACGTACCCGGACAGGACCACGGCGAGAACGAGGAGCCCCCTACCGGCGGCGCGCATCCACCGCATAGGTTCCTCCCTGAACACGTACACCCGGCTCCGGGCACCCTCGCCCGGGAGTCAGAGGCCATGTATACCTGTTAGGTATGGGCGATACTAGGGCCTGGAGCACATTGCGCGGACTAGGAGGAGAGCACGAGTGCGCCTGCCCCTCCTGGGACTCCTCGCGCGTGGCCCCGCCCACGGTTACGAGCTGAAGCAGGGCCTTGAGCAACTGCTGGGCTCCGCGTACCCTCAGCCGAACGTCGGCCAGATCTACGTGACCCTCGGCCGCCTCGAGAAGTCGGGACTGATCGAGGGCGAGGACGTCGAGCAGTCGAGCCGGCCCAACAAGAAGGTCTACCACCTCACCGACGCCGGGCGGGAGGCGCTGCACGCCTGGTTCGAGGAGACCGAGGACGAGCCGCGGGTACGGGACGAGTTCTTCATGAAGCTCGCGCTGGCCCCGCAGACCGGTCTCGCCGACCAGATCGCACTCATCAACAGGCAGCGGCGCCAGTACCTCAACACCATGCGCGATCTCTCGAAACTGGCCGCGGCCGAGAGCCGGGACAACCGAATCGCCCAGCTGCTCATAGAGGGCGCGATGCTGCATCTGCAGGCCGACCTCGACTGGCTGGAGCGGTGCCAGGAGGAACTGGAGGAACTGGAGTGAGCGACGGCTCCGTTCCGCTGCTGCGCGCCGAGGGACTGCTGAAGACCCACCACGGCGAGGGCGCGCCCGCGCATGCCGTGCGCGGGGTCGGCCTGAGCGTGGCGCGCGGCGAGTTCGTGGCGATCACCGGGCCGTCCGGAGCCGGCAAGTCGACGCTGCTGCACCTGCTCGGCGGGCTGCAGCGGCCGGACGAGGGGAGCATCTGGCTCGACGGCCGGTGCACGGACTCCTTCAGCGAGGCGCGCTGGGCGGTGGAGCGCCGCAAGGCCATCGGGATCGTCTTCCAGTTCTTCAACCTGGTGTCGAACCTGTCGGTCGCGGACAACGTCGAGCTGCCCGCCCTGCTCGCCGGCGTGCCCCCGAAGCGGGCCCGGGCCGAGCGCGAGGAGCTCCTCGCCGAGCTGGGCCTCACGGGCAAGGAGCGCAGCATGCCCGGCGAGCTGTCCGGCGGTGAGCAGCAGCGGGTCGCGCTCGCCCGCGCCCTGGTCAACCATCCGCCGCTGCTGCTGGCCGACGAGCCCGCCGGCAGTCTGGACAGCAAGGGCACCCGCGAGGTGATGCGGCTGCTGTCCCGCTTCCACGGACGCGGGCAGAGCATCGTGCTGGTCACCCACGACGCCCGGCTGGCCAGCGCCGCCGACCGCGTGATCAGCTTCTTCGACGGCCGGATCGCCGACGACGCCGTTCTGGACGCCGCCCCGCCCAGGAAGTCCGGGACGGCGAGCGTGCTGGAGCTGAGGGACTGATGGCGCACGGACCGACGGCGCACCGACTGACAGCCCACGGACTGACGGCGCACCGACTGACGGCCCGCCGGCCCTGCGGCCACGGGACCGGGGACTGAGCCGTGCGAGCCACCCTGCGCTGGGCCCACTCCGATCTGCGCACGCACCGCGGCGAGGCGCTGTTCATCACGCTCGCCACCGCCGGCATCGTCGCCTCCCTGCTGCTGGCCGCCGCCCTGTTCGGCTACGCCACCAACCCCTGGCAGCGGACCTTCACCCAGGCCCACGGGGCCCATGTGTGGATCCACACCGCCGCCTCGGCGGACGCCCGCAAGCTCGCCCGGCTGGACGGTGTCGAGTCCGTCGCCGGCCCCTACCCCACCGAGTCCGCCACCGTCGCCGGCCGCGGCACCCGGGCCGCCGTGGAGCTGCGCGGCACCTCGCGGCTGCCCTCGGTCGGCCGCCCGGTGCTCACCGCGGGCCACTGGCTGGACCCCGGGCGGCCGGCCGGCGTGGTCCTGGAGAGCCGGCTGGCCCGGGCACTGCTGGCCGAGCCCGGCGACACCCTCACGCTGCCCGGCACCGCCCGGACGCTCACCGTGGCCGGCATCGCGGACAGCGCCGAGCCCGGCTACAGCCCGGGTTCCCAGCCCGGCCTGGTCTGGGCCCTGCCGTCCGCCGTGCGCGCCCCCGGCGGCCAGGTGACCGGGCTGCGCCTCGGTGACCCGGCCGACACGGACTACGCGGTGCAGCGCGCCGTCACCGTGCTGGGTGCGGGCGCGGTCGGCGAGGTCTCCACCTGGCAGCAGGCGCGGGCCGCGGCGCAGGGCGAGAACCGGCTGCTCGGCCAGGTGCTCGGCCTGTTCGGGCTGGGCGCCCTGGCGGCCGCGGGGTTCGCCGTGCACGGGGCGATCAGCACCCGCATCCGAGGCCATCTGCGGGACATCTCGGTACTGAAGGCGATCGGCTTCACGCCCGGGCAGGTGGTGCGGGTCTTCCTGCTGCAGCACCTGGCGTACGCGGCGCTCGGCGCGGTGGCCGCGGCGGCGCTCACCGAGGGGTGCGGCAGCCGGGTCCCGGGGCGGCTCGGCGACGCGGTGGGCGTGTGGCAGACACTGCCCGGGCACACCGTGGCACTGTCCGCGGTGCCCGTGGGCGCGGTGCTGTTCATCGGCCTGACGACGGGGCTCGCGGCCTGGCGGGCGGGCCGGGTGCCGCCGGTGCCGGTGCCGCGGCCGTCCGCTCCGGCCGGCGGCCGGCTGACCGGCCTGGCCCGCGGCGCCCTGGGGCTGCGGCTGCCGGCGGCGCTCGTCCTCGGCTGCCACAAGGCGTTCGCGGGCCGCGGCCGGTCGCTGGCCGGCGTGGCCCGGCTGACGCTGCCGCTGACGCTGATCGTGGTGGCGCTCAGCGCCTGGACGACCATCGACCGGTTCCACACCAGCCCGGAGCGGGTGGGTCTGCCGGCCGCGCTGGCGGTCCGTTCGGACGGCGCCCTGGGCGACGTGGACGTACGGGCGGTGCTGGCGGCCGACCGCCGGGTGGCCGCCGCCTATCCGGGGGTCGAGGTGGCCGCGCTGGTGCCCGGCCAGACCGGGACGATCGCCCTGCGCGGCCTCGGCACCCACGACCGGCCCTACCCGTACGCGCTCGCCGAGGGCCGGGCCGCGCGCGGACCGGACGAGGCGGTGGCCGGGCAGGGCCTGCTCGACCTGCTGCACGCACGGGTCGGTGACTGGGTGCGGATGACGGTGGGCGAGCAGCCGCAGATCCTGCACATCGTGGGCCGCAGCCTCGAACCGCAGAACGCCGGCCGGGTCGTGACGACGTCCCTGGACACCCTGCGCGAGAACGACCCCGCCCTGTCCTCCGTGTTCTACCAGCTCCGGCTGCGCCCCGGCGCCGATCCGCGGCGGGTCGCGGCCGCCCTCGCCGCGGCCGGGCACGGCCACCTGGACGTGGCAGCCGTGCCGAACCCGGCCGACGGTCTGTCTCCGCTGCGCGCGGTCGTCGCCGGGCTGGTCGCGGTGCTCGCCCTCATCGGTCTTGTCGAGCTGCTCACCGCGATCGGCGGCAGCGTCCGGGAGGGCGAGCGGGACGTGCTGGCCCTGCGGGCGATCGGCATGTCACCGCGGCAGATCGGCGCGATCACCGTCACGGCGACGACGTGTACGGCGCTGGCGGCGGCGGTCGCCGGTACGGCACTGGGGCTGCCGCTGGCGCACCGGCTGATCGACGCCCAGGGCGACTCCAGTGGCATCGGCGCCGGGATCGCCCAGTCGCCCCCGCCCGGCCTGCTGCTCGCGCTGGGCGCGGGCGCCGTGCTGGGGGCCGCCGCCCTCACCGCGCTGCCCGCCGCCCGGGCGGCCCGCCGACGGCAGGCGGACACGCTGAGCGCTGCGGCCTGAGCACCTGCTCCGGTCCGCCGGCCGAAGGCGCTCTCCTTAGGCCGGCGTGCCGCACGGTTCAGCTACGGCCGCGCAGTTTCCGGTACTTGGCGACGAGCGCCTGGGTGGAGGCGTCCAGGCCCGGGACCTCCGCGCCCTCGGTCAGGGCCGGTTCGACCCGTTTGGCGAGGACCTTGCCCAGCTCCACGCCCCACTGGTCGAAGGAGTCGATGTTCCACACCGCGCCCTGCACGAACACCTTGTGTTCGTAGAGGGCGACGAGCTGGCCGAGCACGGACGGGGTCAGCTCGCGCGCGAGGATGGTGGTCGTCGGCCGGTTGCCCGGGAAGGTCTTGTGCGGGACGAGTTCGTCCGGCACGCCCTCCGCGCGGACCTCCTCGGCGGTCTTGCCGAAGGCCAGGGCCTGGGTCTGGGCGAAGAAGTTCGCCATCAACAGGTCGTGCTGGGCCTCGAGTTCACCACTGAGCTCGTCGACGGGGCGGGCGAAGCCGATGAAATCCGCCGGGATCAGCTTCGTGCCCTGGTGGATCAACTGGTAATAGGCGTGCTGCCCGTTGGTGCCGGGCGTGCCCCAGACGACCGGCCCGGTCTGCCACCGCACCGGGCTCCCGTCGCGCTGCACCGACTTGCCGTTGGACTCCATGTCCAGCTGCTGGAGATAGGCGGTGAACTTCGACAGGTAGTGGCTGTACGGCAGCACCGCGTGGGTCTGGGCGTCGTGGAAGTTGCCGTACCAGATGCCCAGCAGGCCCATCAGCAGCGGGACGTTGGACTCGGCGGGCGCGGTGCGGAAGTGCTCGTCGACGGTCCGGAACCCGTCGAGCATCTCGCGGAACCGGTCCGGGCCGATGGCGATCATCAGCGACAGGCCGATCGCCGAGTCGTACGAGTACCGTCCGCCGACCCAGTCCCAGAACTCGAACATGTTCTCCGGGTCGATACCGAACCCGGTGACCTTCTCGGCGTTGGTCGACAGGGCGACGAAGTGCCTGGCCACCGCGGCGTCGTCACCGAGCGCGGCCAGCAGCCAGGTGCGCGCGGAGGTCGCGTTGGTGATCGTCTCGATGGTGGTGAACGTCTTGGAGGCGATGACGAACAGTGTCTCGGCCGGGTCCAGGTCGCGGGTCGCCTCGTGCAGGTCGGCGCCGTCCACGTTGGAGACGAAACGGACGGTGAGGTCGCGGTCGGTGAAGCCTCGCAGCGCCTCGTAGGCCATGGCGGGGCCGAGGTCGGAGCCGCCGATGCCGATGTTGACGACGTTGCGGATGCGCCTGCCGGTGTGGCCGGTCCACTCGCCGGAGCGGACCCGCTCCGCGAAGCCGGCCATCTTGTCCAGCACGGCGTGCACCCGCGGTACGACGTTCTCGCCGTCCACCTCGATCACCGCGTCCGGTGCGGCCCGCAGCGCGGTGTGCAGCACCGCACGGTCCTCGGTGATGTTGATCCGCTCGCCGCGGAACATGGCGTCCCGCAGCGCGAACACACCGGTGGCCGTGGCGAGTTCCCGCAGCATGGCCAGGGTCTCGTCGGTGATCAGGTGCTTGCTGTAGTCGATGTGCAGGTCGCCGACCCGCACGACGTAACGCTCGGCGCGGCCGGGGTCCGCCGCGAACAGCTCGCGCAGGGAGAGCCGTCCCGCGGCCCGGTGGTCCTCGAGGGCCGTCCACTCGGGACGGCGGGTGAGCTCGGGGAGGTCTGACGGTGCGTCGGACATGTCAGGCGTGCTCCTTGGTGGCCTCGCCGCTGAGGGCGATGGCGTACATCTCGTCGGCGTCGAGGCGGCGCAACTCCTCGGCGATGAGTTCGGAGGTGGGGCGGACCTTCAGGGCGAGGGTGCGCGGCGGCTGCCCCGGCAGGGTCAGCGTGGCCAGGGGCCCCTCGGGGCGGTCGATGACGATCTCGCCGTTCTCGGTGCCGAGCCGGACGGCGGTCACCACCGGCCCCGCCGTGACCACGCGGTCCACCGGCACGTTCAGCCGGGCCTCCAGCCAGCGGGAGAGCAGTTCGGCGCTGGGGTTGTCCTGCTCGGCCTCGACGGCGGCCGAGGTCACCTTCACCCGGGCCTGGTCGAGCGCGGCCGCCAGCATGGACCGCCACGGCGTGAGCCGGGTCCAGGCGAGGTCGGTGTCACCGGGCGCGTAGGCGCGCACCCGGGTCTCCAGGACCTCCAGCGGGCGCTCGACGGCGTACAGGTCGGTGATCCGGCGCTGGGCCAGCGCGCCGAGCGGGTCCTTCGAGGGGGCGTCGGGCGCGTCCACCGGCCACCACACGACGACCGGGGCGTCGGGCAGCAGCAGCGGCAGGACCACCGAGTCGGCGTGGTCGGACACGTCGCCGTAGGTGCGCAGCACCACCGTCTCGCCGGTGCCGGCCTCGGAGCCGACCCGGACCTCGGCGTCCAGCCGGGAGGTGGTGCGGTCGCGCAGGGTGCGGGCGTGCCGCTTGATGACGACCAGGGTCCGCGAGGGGTGCTCGTGCGAGGCCTCCTCGGCGGCCCGGAGCGAGTCGTAGGCGTTCTCCTCGTCCGTGACGATGACCATCGTCAGGACCATGCCGACGGCGGGGGTGCCGATGGCACGGCGGCCCCGTACCAGCGCCTTGTTGATCTTGCTTGCCGTGGTGTCGGTCAGGTCGATCTTCATGGCCTGCGCCAGCTCCGTCCGTCTCGTGCGAGCATCTCGTTTGCCTCTTCCGGTCCCCAGGTACCCGCCGGGTACTGGGCCGGCCTGCCGTGCCGGGACCAGTACTCCTCGATCGGGTCGAGGATCTTCCAGGACTCTTCCACTTCCTGGTGACGGGGGAACAGGTTGGCGTCGCCGAGCAGCACGTCCAGGATGAGCCGCTCGTACGCCTCCGGGCTGGACTCCGTGAACGACTCGCCGTAGGCGAAGTCCATGGACACGTCCCGGATCTCCATCGAGGTGCCCGGGACCTTGGATCCGAACCGCACGGTCATGCCCTCGTCCGGCTGGACGCGGATCACGATGGCGTTCTGGCCCAGTTCCTCGGTGGCGGTGGAGTCGAAGGGGGAGTGCGGGGCCCGCTGGAAGACCACCGCGATCTCGGTGACCCGGCGGCCGAGGCGCTTGCCGGTGCGCAGGTAGAAGGGGACGCCCGCCCAGCGGCGGTTGTCGATGCCCAGCTTGATCGCGGCGAAGGTGTCGGTCTTCGACTTGGGGTCGATGCCCTCCTCCTGGAGATAGCCGATGACCTTCTCGCCGCCCTGCCAGCCGGCCGCGTACTGGCCGCGCACGGTGTGCCGGCCGAGTTCCTCCGGCAGCCGTACCGACTTCAGCACCTTCAGCTTCTCGGTGAGCAGCGCGTCCGCGTCGAACGCGATGGGCTCCTCCATGGCCGTGAGGGCCATCAGTTGCAGGAGGTGGTTCTGGATGACGTCACGGGCGGCGCCGATGCCGTCGTAGTAGCCGGCGCGGCCGCCGATGCCGATGTCCTCGGCCATGGTGATCTGCACGTGGTCCACGAAGGACCGGTTCCAGATCGGCTCGTACATCTGGTTGGCGAAGCGCAGCGCCAGGATGTTCTGGACCGTCTCCTTGCCGAGGTAGTGGTCGATGCGGAACACCTGGTCCGGCTCGAACACGTCGTGCAGGATCGCGTTCAGGTCGCGGGCGCTGGCGAGGTCGTGGCCGAACGGCTTCTCGATGACCGCGCGCCGCCAGGCGCCCTGCGGCGGGGAGGCCAGGCCGTGCTTCTTGAGCTGCTGCACGACCTTGGGGAAGAACTTCGGCGGCACCGAGAGGTAGAACGCGAAGTTGCCGCCGGTGCCCCGGGAGGCGTCCAGTTCCTCGACGGCGTCCTTGAGCTGCTTGAACGCGGTGTCGTCGTCGAAGTCACCGGGGATGAACCGCATGCCCTCGGAGAGCTGCTGCCAGACCTCCTCCCGGAACGGGGTGCGCGAGTGCTCGCGCACCGCGTCGTGCACGACCTGCGCGAAGTCCTGGTCCTCCCAGTCCCGGCGGGCGAAGCCGACGAGGGAGAAGCCGGGCGGCAGCAGACCGCGGTTGGCCAGGTCGTAGACGGCCGGCATCAGCTTCTTGCGGGACAGGTCACCGGTCACGCCGAAGATGACCAGACCCGAGGGGCCCGCGATGCGGGGCAGCCGGCGGTCGTCGGCGTCCCGGAGCGGGTTCACCCAGTCGGCGGCCGGGCCGATCGGGACGCGCACGTCCTCGGGCGCGGCCGGCTTCTCCGGCTGCGGGGCGTCGGTCGTCATCACGCCTCAACTCCCTTGTTCTGCAACGACTCGGTGACGGCGTCCAGCAGCTCCTGCCAGGCCGTCTCGAACTTGGCGACGCCCTCGTCCTCGAGCTGCTGGACGACCTCGTCGTAGGAGATGCCGAGCCGCTCGACGGCCGCGAGGTCCGCGCGGGCCCGCTCGTAGCCGCCGGTCACCGTGTCGCCGGTGACCTCGCCGTGGTCGGCGGTGGCCCTCAGGGTGGCCTCCGGCATGGTGTTGACGGTGCCGGGGGCGACCAGCTCGTCGACGTACAGGGTGTCCTTGTAGGCGGGGTCCTTCACACCGGTGGAGGCCCACAGCGGACGCTGCTTGTTGGCCCGGTCACCGGCGAGCGCCTGCCAGCGCCCGGAGCCGAACACCTCCTCGTACGCCTCGTAGGCGAGCCGGGCGTTGGCGAGGGCCGCGCGGCCCTTGAGCGCGAGGGCCTCGTCGGTGCCCAGCGCGGTCAGCCGCTTGTCGATCTCGCTGTCCACGCGGGAGACGAAGAAGGACGCCACCGAGTGGATCTCCGACAGGTCCAGGCCCCGCTGCCTGGCCTTCTCCAGACCGGCCAGGTAGGCGTCCATGACCTCGCGGTAGCGCTCCAGGGAGAAGATCAGCGTCACGTTGACGCTGATGCCCAGGCCGATGACCTCCGTGATCGCCGGCAGGCCCGCCCGGGTCGCCGGGATCTTGATCATCACGTTGGGACGGTCGACCAGCCAGGCAAGCTGCTTGGCCTCGGCGACGGTGGCCTCGGTGCGGTGGGCGAGTCGCGGGTCGACCTCGATGGAGACCCGGCCGTCGCGGCCGTCCGAGGTGGTGTACACGCCCCGCAGGACGTCTGCGGCCGCCCGCACATCGGCGGTCGTCATCATGCGCACGGCCTCGTCGACCGTCACACCCCGCACCGCGAGCTCGGTGAGCTGCTCCTCGTAGCCCTCGCCGGAGCCTATGGCCGCCTGGAAGATCGAGGGGTTGGTGGTGACGCCGACGACGCCGCCGCCGTCCACGAGACCTGCCAGGCTGCCCGAGGTGATGCGGCTGCGCGACAGGTCGTCCAGCCAGACCGACACCCCCTCGTCGGCGAGGCGCTTGAGGGCTCCCGGGGTGGCGATTGCTTCGGTCACAGTGATCTTCTTTCCTATCGCGTCGGTATCAGGCGTGCGTGGCGGCCAGCGACTCGCGGGCAGCGGCGGCGACGTTCTCGGGGGTGAAGCCGAACTCGGCGAACAGTGTGGCCGCGTCGGCGGAGGCGCCGAAGTGTTCCAGGGAGACAATCCGACCTGCGTCGCCCACGAACCGGTGCCAGGTCAGGCCGATGCCGGCCTCGACGGCGACCCGGGCCTTCACGGCCGGCGGCAGCACCCGCTCCCGGTAGGCGCGCGGCTGCTCCTCGAACCACTCCACGGACGGCATGGACACCACCCGGGTGCCGATCCCCTCGGCCTCCAGCTGCTCCCGCGCGGCGACGGCGAGCTGCACCTCGGAACCGGTCGCGATGATGATCACCTCCGGGGTCTCGGTCGACGACTCGCGCAGCACATAGCCGCCCTTGGCCGCGTCCTCGTTCGGCGCGTAGGCGGGCACGCCCTGGCGGGTGAGCGCGAGTCCGTGCGGGGCAGGGTCGGTGGCGTGCCTCTTCAGGATCTCGGCCCAGGCGATCGCGGTCTCGTTGGCGTCCGCCGGGCGGACGACGTTCAGGCCCGGGATCGCGCGCAGCGAGGCCAGGTGCTCGACCGGCTGGTGGGTCGGGCCGTCCTCGCCGAGGCCGATGGAGTCGTGCGTCCAGATGTACGTCACCGGCAGCTGCATCAGCGCCGACATCCGTACGGCGTTGCGCATGTAGTCGGAGAACACCAGGAAGGTGCCGCCGTAGACGCGGGTGTTGCCGTGCAGCGCGATGCCGTTCATCTCCGCGGCCATCGAGAACTCGCGGATTCCGAAGTGGACGGTACGGCCGTACGGGTCGGCCTCGGGCAGCGGGTTGCCGGCGGGCAGGAAGGAGCTGCTCTTGTCGATGGTCGTGTTGTTCGAACCGGCGAGGTCGGCGGAACCGCCCCACAGCTCGGGAAGCACCGGGCCGAGGGCCTGCAGCACCTTGCCGGAGGCGGCGCGGGTGGCGACGGACTTGCCCTCCTCGAACACGGGCACCGCGTCCTGCCAGCCCTCGGGCAGCTCGCCCTTGCTGATCCGGTCGAAGAGCCGTGCCCGCTCGGGGTGCGCGGCCCGCCACTCGGCGATCCGCTTGTCCCAGGCCGCGTGCGCCTCGGCGCCCCGGTCCAGGGCCCGCCGGGAGTGGTCCAGGACCTCGTCCGCGACCTCGAAGGTGCGCTCCGGGTCGAAGCCGAGGAGGCGCTTGGTGGCGGCGATCTCGTCCTCGCCGAGTGCGGAGCCGTGGGAGGCCTCGGTGTTCCGCGCGTTCGGGGCCGGCCAGGCGATGACCGTGCGCAGGGCGATGATGGAGGGCCGTCCGGTCTCGGCACGCGCGGCCTCCAGCGCCGCGTGCAGCGCGGGCACGTCGACGTCGCCGTCGGCGGTGGGCGTGACGCGCTGGGTGTGCCAGCCGTAGGCCTCGTACCGCTTCAGCACGTCCTCGGAGAAGGCGGTGGCGGTGTCGCCCTCGATGGAGATGTGGTTGTCGTCGTAGACGAAGACCAGGTTGCCGAGCTTCTGGTGGCCCGCGAGCGAGGAGGCCTCGGCGGAGACGCCCTCCTGCAGGTCGCCGTCGGAGACGATCGCCCAGACGGTGTGGTCGAAGGGGGACTCGCCTCGCGGGGCCTCCGGGTCGAACAGGCCGCGCTCGTAGCGGGCGGCCATCGCCATGCCGACGGCGTTGGCGACGCCCTGGCCGAGCGGGCCGGTCGTGGTCTCGACACCGGCGGTGTGCCCGTACTCCGGGTGACCGGGCGTCTTCGAGCCGTGTGTGCGGAACGCCTTCAGATCGTCCAGCTCCAGCTCGTACCCGGCGAGGAAGAGCTGGGTGTACAGGGTCAGCGAGGTGTGGCCGGGGGAGAGCACGAAGCGGTCCCGGCCGGTCCACTCCGGGTCGGCCGGGTCATGACGCATCACCTTTTGAAAGATCGTGTACGCGACAGGTGCCAGGCTCATCGCGGTGCCCGGGTGGCCGTTGCCGACCTTCTGCACCGAGTCCGCGGCGAGAAGCCGGGCGGTGTCCACGGCGCGCCGGTCGAGGTCGGTCCACTCGAAGCCTTCGGGTGTCTGCGTGCTCATCTTCAAGAAGTCCTCGTTCAATGCGTGATTGCTGGCCGGACACGTTCAAATCTAAAAGTCTGACTTTTTCGAGGGAAGGTCGGGGTGTGTCAGCCTGTGGTGAATCTGGGACAGTGATCGCGCGAGCGGAACGGCACACGGAGAACATGGCGGACGAAACACCCCAAGCCGGGGACGAGGGCATGGACGGCGACGCGATCAGAACCTTCCCCTTCCCGGCCGACCTGGCCGTCGGGGGCGTCGGCATGCAGATCGGCCCCATGGGAGGTGACCGCACCTGGCACGCCGACGCCCCGCTGCACCGCGTCCACCGCATCGACTTCCACGTGGTCATGCTCTTCACCGACGGCCCCGTACGGCACATGGTCGACTTCGCCGAGTACGAGGCCGGGGCCGGGGACCTGCTGTGGATCCGCCCCGGGCAGGTCCACCGCTTCGCCCGGAGCAGCGAGTACCGCGGAACCGTGCTGACCATGCAGCCCGGCTTCCTGCCCCGCGCCACCGTCGAGGCCACCGGCCTGTACCGCTACGACCTGCCGCCGCTGCTGCGCCCCGGACCGGAACAGCTCTCCGCGCTCCAAGCTGCGCTCGAGCAGTTGCGCCGCGAGTACGAGGACACCGCGACGCTGCCGCTCAGCCTGCACACGGCCGTCCTGCGGCACACCCTGACGGCGTTCCTGCTGCGCCTCGCCCACCTCGCGGCCAGTTCGGCCGAGGCGGCCCGGCGGCCGGCGGACAGCACCTTCACGCTCTTCCGCGACGCGGTCGAGAAGGGCTTCGCCACCCAGCACAGCGTCAGCGCCTACGCGGACGCGCTCGGTTACTCCCGCCGCACGCTCGTCCGCGCGGTCCGCGCGGCCACCGGCGAGACGCCGAAGGGATTCATCGACAAGCGGGTGGTGCTGGAGGCCAAGCGCCTGCTCGCCCACACGGACATGCCGATCGGCCGTGTCGGGGCGGCCGTGGGCTTCCCCGACGCGGCCAACTTCTCCAAGTTCTTCCAGCTCCACACCGGCGTCACGCCGGTGGTGTTCCGGGCCGAACTGCACTGACCCGGAACCCGGCTCGTGCCACGGGGCCGCCGGCGTGCGGCGGTGCGCCTGCCTAGGATGCGCGGGGAGCCGCACGGGAGGGCAGGGTGGGGGCATGAGGAGCCGGGGCACGGCACTGGTGGTGCAGAACGGTCCGAACGGCGGGCCCGGCCGGTGGGCCGGCTGGCTGGCCGAGGGCGGTATCGACGTGGACGTGGTCCGCGCGGACACCGGGCAGGCACTCCCGGACCGGCTGGAGCACGAGGCGCTGATCGTGCTCGGCGGAGGCTACCTGCCCGACGACGACAGCCGGGCGCCATGGCTTGCCCGGACCCGGACGCTGATGGGCCAGGCGCTGGAACGCGACGTACCGGTCTTCGGGATCTGCCTCGGCGGACAGATGCTGGCGCATGTGGCGGGCGGTGAGGTGAAGGGGGAGCACGGTGAGCCCGAGTTCGGCAGCACGGTGCTGACCCTGCTCCCGCCGGCGGCCGAGGACCCTCTGTTCGGCGGGCTGCCCGAGCGTCCGACCGCGGTCGAGAACCATGTGGACGCGATCGTGCGGCTGCCGGCCGGGGCGCGCCCGCTGGCGCGCAGCGAGCGCTGTCCCCACCAGGCCTTCCGGCTCGGCCGGTCGGCGTGGGGCGTGCAGTTCCACCCCGAGGCCGACCCCGAGCAGATCGCGCACTGGCCGGTGGAGCGTCTGTCCCGGCACGGCGTCGATCGGGACGAACTGCTCCGGGCGGCCCGGCGGGCCGATCCCGCCGCGGCCCCGGTGTGGCGCGAGGTGGCGCTGCGCTTCGCGCGGCTGGTGCGGGAGCGCCCCGCGCCGGCGGCCGGCTGACGGTGCCCGGGCCCGTCACCGGTGAGCGGTCACAGGCCCGGGCGCGCGATCAGCTCGTCAGTGACCGAAGTCGAACCAGTTGACGTTCACGAAGTCGGCCGGCTGGCCGCTGGTGAAGGTCAGATAGACGTCGTGCGTGCCGGTCACCCCGCCGATGTTCGCCGGGACGGTGCGCCAGGACTGCCAGCCGCCGGTGTTGGCCAGCGCGAAGCTGCCGATCGGGGCGTTGCTGCGGCTGTCCAGCCGTACCTCCACCAGTCCGCTCACTCCGGACGCGGCCCCGCTCGCCACCCGGGCGTAGAACTGCTTGGCCGCGGTGGAACCGAAGTTGACGCCCTTGTACAGCGCCCAGTCGCCGTTGGCGAGGGAGCCGAGGTCCTGACCGCCGCCGGAGTCGGTGGTGGACTCGGGGACCACGCCGGACTGGCTGTCGTAGGACTCGGCCTGGATGGCGCTGTAGGCGTCCCGGTTGCCGGAGGGCGGGGGAGTGGTGCCGCCGCCACCGCCGCCCGAGGACTGCAGGACCTGCACGTAGTCCACGGCCATCGGGTGGTTCGGCTCGGTGCCGCCGTCGGGGCCGCCGCCGAACGCCCCAGGGAAGCCACCGCCCATCGCCACGTTGAGGATGACGAAGTAACCGTGGTTGGTGGCGTTTGCCCAGGTGGTCGCGTCGACCTGGTTGGCCTTTACGGTGTGGAAGTTGACGCCGTCGAGGTAGAAGCGGATCTCCTCGGGGCTGGTCGAGCGGTCCCATTCCATCGAGTAGGTGTGGAAGCCGGCCTGACAGGTGCTGCCGGTACAGGAGGTGGAGTTGCCGATGCCGGAGGTCTCGTTGCAGGGGCCGCCCGGGTTGGTGCCGCAGTGCATGGTGGACCAGTCGGTGTTGAGACCCTGGACGTTCTCCATGATGTCCAGCTCGCCGACGCCCGGCCAGTTCTGGTAGTTGCCGCGGAACGGTGAGCCGAGCATCCAGAACGCCGGCCAGTAGCCCTTGGCGGCCGCGCCGGTGACATTGGGCATCTGGATGCGGGCCTGCACGCGCAGCTTGCCGCCCGACGGGGGCTGGAAGTCGGTACGCGTGGTCTCGACGCGGCCCGAGGTCCAGTGGCCGGAGGCGTCCCGGCGCGGGGTGATGAGCAGGTTGCCGTTGCCGTCCAGCGCGACGTTGTTGGTGCTGGAGGTCATCGTCTCGACCTCGCCCGTGCCCCAGTTGGCGGCGCCGCCCGGGTACGAAGTGCCGGTGTCGTACTGCCAGTTGGAGGTGTTGACACCGGAGCCGGCCGAGCCGTTGAAGTCGTCGAGGAAGACCTGGCTCCAGCCGGACGGCGGGGTGGGGGCGGACGCGCTCGCCGGGGCGGTGGCGGCCGTCGCGACCGCCGTGGCCAGACCGACGGTCGCGACGACCGCGACCAGCGTGCGGCGGAACAGCCGGGGTCTGGACATGCCGGAGGAATCGCTCATGGGGGAGAGCCTCTCGGGTACGGAGGTGGTGTGCGGGGAGGCCCTTGGAAGCGCTCCCACGATGTGTTGAGAGCGCTCTCAGGGTGTCGCCAATGTGCTCCCCGCTTCCCCGGTCGTCAAGAGTTAAAGCAGAGAAACTCCTCTGGCGGCGCAGGAGTTCACCCCATGAAGCCACCCGTACCGGAGCAGACCGTGCTGCCGCGGCGGGGCCCGGTCGATGGTGCGGCAGCATCGGCCCCGCAGGTTCGCCGGTACGGCCCTCGGCGCGGGGACTTCCCCGACGCACGCGTCGATGTGCGAGGGTGCAGGCGTGAGACTGACGATTCTGGGTGGCGGCGGCTTCCGGGTTCCGCTCGTGTACGGGGCGCTGCTGACCGACCGCGGCGCGGGCCGGGTCACGGAGGTCGTGCTGCACGATCCGGACGACAGCCGGCTGTACGCGGTCGCCCGGGTACTGGCCGAGCAGGCTTCGGCCGCCGCGGACGCCCCTCGCGTGACCACCACCACCGACCTCGACGAGGCCCTGCGCGGCGCCGACTTCGTCTTCTCCGCGATCCGCGTCGGCGGCCTCCAGGGCCGGGCGGACGACGAGCGGGTGGCCCTGGCCGAGGGGGTCCTCGGCCAGGAGACGGTCGGCGCGGGCGGCATCGCCTACGGACTGCGGACGGTCCCGGTCGCCGTCGACATCGCGCGGCGGGTGGCCCGCCTGGCCCCGGAGGCCTGGGTCATCAACTTCACCAACCCGGCGGGGCTGGTCACCGAGGCCATGTCCCGCCACCTCGGCGACCGGGTGATCGGCATCTGCGACTCACCGGTCGGCCTCGGCCGCCGGGTGGCCCGGGTGCTCGGGGTGAGGCCCGAGGACGCCTGGATCGACTACGTCGGCCTCAACCACCTCGGCTGGCTGCGCGGTCTGCGCGTCGAGGGCCGCGACGAACTCCCGCGCCTGCTCGCCGACCCTGGACTGCTCGGCTCCTTCGAGGAGGGCAGGCTCTTCGGCGCCGACTGGCTGCAGTCGCTGGGCGCGATCCCCAACGAGTACCTGCACTACTACTACTTCAACCGCGAGGCGGTGCGCGCCTACCAGGAGGCGGAGAAGACCCGCGGCGCCTTCCTGCGCGAGCAGCAGGCACGCTTCTACGACGAGGCCCGCCGTACGGACGTCTCCGCCCTCGGCGCCTGGGAGCGGACCCGCGCCGAGCGCGAGGCGACGTACATGGCGGAGAACCGGGAGACGGCGGGTGCCGGCGAGCGCGAGGCCGAGGATCTCTCGGGCGGCTACGAGAAGGTGGCCCTTGCCCTGATGCGGGCCATCGCCCGGGACGAGCGCACCACGCTGATCCTCAACGTCCGCAACCGGGGCACCCTGTCCGTCCTGGACGACGACGCCGTCGTCGAGGTGCCCTGCCTGGTCGACGCCAACGGCGCCCACCCGGTCGCGGCCGCCCCGCTGCCCGGCCATGCCACCGGGCTGGTGTGCGCGGTCAAGGCCGTCGAACGCGAGGTGCTCGCCGCCGCCGGGTCGGGGTCGCGCGCCACGGCCGTGAAGGCCTTCGCGCTCCATCCGCTGGTCGACTCGGTTCACGTGGCCCGGCGACTGGTGGAGGGCTACACGGCCGTCCATCCCGGGCTCGGGTACCTGACGTAGCCCTGGCCTCGGGCACCGGGCCTGGTACCGCCCCGCGCCGCGTATCCGACGGCCCCCGCCTACCCGACGTGGCCGTGGACCGTTCTTCGGGCCGGCCGGCCGCTCCCCGTGACCGCGGCCGGCCGGTCCGATCCCCCGTTCCCCCCGTCGGTGCCTCCCCCGTGCTTCCCCCGTATCCCCCTTGTTCCTGGTATTGAGAGCCGCTGGACCGCCCCCTGATACACCCCGGGCGAAAAAAAATCCCCCCGGCCCGAAAGCCGGGGGGACATGGCCGTGCGCTGCCGTGCTCAGCCGGTGAAACCGGCCGTGATGGAGGTGAACTGCCAGTTGCTCTGGCTGATGCCGGAGCAGTTGCTCACCACGCCGCCGCCCGGGCAGGGCCGGTCGCGGTTGACCGCCCAGTAGGCGAGCCGCGCGATGTGGTGGGAGTTGGCCCAGTCACGGATCTGGGTCCAGATCGCAGGGGTGGTGTTCTCCTGCTGGTCGGACAGGCCGTTCATGCCGGAGATGCCGACGTGCGAGTAGGCGGTCGCGTCGTCCCAGCCGAACGTCGACTTCAGCTTGTTCTTCAGCCCGTCGGCCGCGTTCACGGTGTTGCCGTACATGTCGGAGCCGCCGCCGAAGTCGAACGGCATGATCGTGAAGACGTCGATGTTGGCGCCGAGCGACTGCGCCTGCTCGATGAGCCGGTTGCCGTAGTAGGTCGGGCCGGTGGTCGAGGTGCCGAAGGTGACGATGGTCCTCAGACCGGGGTTGTTGGCCTTGACCGTCTTCAGCGCGGTGAGGATCCGCGCCTGCACGGCCTCGTTCTCGAACTCGTCCGTGTTCTCGATGTCCATGTCGATCGCCTTCAGCGAGTAGGCGTCGATCACCTTCTGCAGCGCCCCCGCCAGCGCGCTCGCCGAGGAGCAGTTGGCGCCGAGCTTGCTGCCCTGCCAGCCGCCGAACGACGGGACGACGTCGCCGCCCGCCGAGCGGATCTGGTTGATGGCGGTCTGGTCGGCGCCGCCGGTCAGCGCCCGGCTGCCGTCCCAGGCCGGGTTGCAGCCGCCCGAGTCCAGCACGAACGCCATGGTGAACCACTTGACGCCGGTCGCGCTCATCACGGTGCTCGGGTTCGGTGGATCGCCCCAGCCCTCGTACAGATAGGGGGCCGCCTGCTTGAACCCGGTGCCGCCGCCGGTCCCGGCGTCCGTCGTGACGGACACGGAGTTGGAGGCCGGCGACACGTTCCCGGCCGCGTCCCGCGCCTTCACGGTGAAGGTGTACGACGTGCTCGGCGACAGCCCGCCGACCGTGGCGGAGGTGCCGGAGACGCTGAGCACCTGGCTCGATCCGGCGTAGATGTCGTACGCCGTCACGCCCACGTTGTCCGAGGCGGCGTTCCACTTCAGCGACACGCTGGAGGAGGACTTGCCGGTCGAGGTGAGTCCGCCGGGCGCGGTCGGCGCCTGGGTGTCACCGCCGCCTCCGCCGCCCGGACCGTCGAGCTGGATGTCGTCGGCGTAGTACGAGCCCTGCGCGTACCAGCCGTGCACATAGATGGTGGCGCTGGTCTGCGAGGCTCCGGTGGTGAAGGAGACACTGAGCTGGCTGTACGCCGACGGGGAGGTGGTCCAGGTGGAGGCGCCGCCGTCGACGCCGAGGTACACATAGGAACCCCGGACCCAGCCGCTGAGGGTGTACGCGGTGTTCGGCTTGACCGCGACCGTCTGGCCGCACTGTGCGTTGTCGCTCGAACTCACCGCGCCCTGCAGGGCCTTGGAGCCGCTGTGCACGGGAGAGGAGACGACCGAACCGAGGTTGCCGGTGCAGGTCCAGGGGGAGAGGCCGCCCGACTCGAAGCCGGGGTTGGTGAGGACGTTGGCCGCCTGGGCGGTGCCCGGAAGGGCGACGGCCCCGCCGAGGGCCAGGGCGGCGGAGCCGAGCAGGGCGAGGAGCGGGCGTCTGGGACGCCCGAGTATGTGGCGCACGCGATCTCCCTGTGGGAATGGGGGTGTTCGGGAGTGCAAGGGGAATGCGGAAGGTGCGCCAACCAAGTTGGTATGGACCAATCCGGGTGTCAATAGGCTGAGTTCGAATTGGTCCAGACCGGTGTGGGGGATGGAGGTGTCACGCCGGGGCGGTGGCGGGGGCGCCGGCCTCCCTGGCGACTCCGTCGGCGGGCGCCGGTACGGCGGGGAGCGGAGTCTGCGCGCTCCGCTGCTGGGGCACGGACACCGGCCGCAGCGTTCGCGGCGCCGACACCACCGTGTAGTCCTGGCCCAGGAACGGGGGCTCGATCACGCCCGGGTCCTCGCCCAGCGCCATTTGCACAGCCGCCCAAGGGGCGTTGACCCCACACAGCGAAAGCTGGTGCAGCCCTCCGGCCGGCCTGGTGTTCACGTCCAGCAGCACCGGGCGGTCGCCGTGCATCCGGAACTGGATGTTGGACAGGTAGTGCAGCCCGAAGCCCTCCGCGAGCAGCCGGGCCGGCGCCAGCCACCGCTCGCGCAGCGTGAAGCCCCGGCGACGGCCGTTCTTGGTGCGGCCCACCACCAGCCGCACCCGGTTGTCCGGCCCGGTCAGGCAGTCCACCGACACCTCCGGCTGCTCCAGCCGCGGCATCACCAGCCAGTCCACCGGCTCCTCGGCCCGTCGCAGCGCCTCGACCACCAGATCGAGCTGGACGTACGGCCCCGGGAAGCCGCTCAGATGCGTGAGCGAGAAGGGCGCACGCGTGATCATCCGGAAGCCGACCCCGCCCGCCCCGGACGCCGGTTTGAAGCACGCCCGCTCCCCGGCCGCCTCCAGCTCCTCCACGGCGGCGACGAGTTCGTCCGCCGTGCGCACCCGCCACCAGGGAGGCACCGGCACGCCGACCGAACGCGCCGCCTCGTACGCGGTCGCCTTGTCCTCGAACACGGCCACGGCCTCGGGCGTCGGCGCCAGCAGCGCCGTACCGGCCGCCCGGAACTCGGCGCGGTGCGCCACGATCGCCGCCTGGTGCAGCCGGGGCACGAACACGTCGATCCCGCGCCGGAGGCACTGGTCGAGGGCGTATTCCACGTACGCGGCCGGCGACAGGCCCTCCGGCTCCAGGTCGGCGGTGTCGGCGGCGGCCAGCACGGGGGAGTCGGCGTCACCGTGCGTGGCGTGGATCTCGACCGCCCGGTCGCTGGGATTCCTCCGCAGCTGATCCATGAAGAAGACGTTCTCCGCGTACGTGCGGTTGAGCCAGACGCGTACGCGAGAGGGCATCCAGGCCGCCTTTCGGGGTTTTCGGGCAGGGCGCAGCGGCCCGTGCCCGGGCAGGAGGGAGGAAGGGACACCAAACGGCCCTGTGAAAGGGGGAGTTAGGGGCGTCGATGTTGGGGCGATCATACGGCTTTCAAAAGCCCGCGCGTGCAACGCGCAGGTTACGGATTCCCCCGGCCCGGACGGGCGGCCACTGGCCAAAGATCCCCTTGCCCCGGCCTCGTGAATGTGTTCTGGTGGTGCCCACGGCATGATCGGAAGGGGCACGGGGTGGAGTCGACGGCCGGGGCCGGACAGCTACTGGCCATCAGCGATCTGCACATCTCGTATCCGGAGAACCGCGCGCTCGTGGAGCGGATGCGCCCCCACACGGACGACGACTGGCTGATCGTGGCCGGGGACGTCGCCGAGACCGTAGAGGACATCCGCTGGGCGCTCGCCACCCTCGCGGACCGCTTCGCCAAGGTCCTGTGGGCACCCGGCAACCACGAGCTGTGGACCCACCCGAAGGACACCGTCACCCTGCGCGGCGTGGCCCGCTACGAGCACCTCGTCGCCGTGTGCCGGGAACTGGGCGTGCTCACGCCGGAGGACCCGTACCCGGTGTGGCGGGGCCCGGGCGGCCCGGTCGTCGTCGCCCCGCTGTTCCTGCTGTACGACTACTCCTTCCTGCCGGACGGCTGCGCCACCAAGACGGACGGCCTGGCCTACGCGCACAGCACCGGCATCGTCTGCAACGACGAGTACCTGCTGCACCCCGACCCCTACCCGACCCGCGAGGACTGGTGCCGCGCCCGCGTCGCCGAGACCGAGCGCAGGCTCGCCGAGCTGCCCGCGGACCTGCCGACCGTCCTGGCCGGGCACTACCCGCTCGACCGGCACCCGACGGACGTGCTGTGGTACCCCGAGTTCGCCATGTGGTGCGGCACCAGCCTCACCGCCGACTGGCACCACCGGTTCCGGGTCGAGACGATGGTCTACGGCCATCTGCACATCCCGCGGACCACCTGGCACGAGGGAGTCCGCTTCGAAGAGGTGTCCGTGGGATACCCCCGCGAATGGCGCAAGCGCCCGGTACCCCCGGGGCAGCCGCGCCGCATACTGCCGATGGAGGTCGGACCCGGTGATCGAGGAGCTGCTCCCGGAGTCGGTGGTGGCCGTGGAGTCGCACGGTGACCAGGACACCGACGAGGCCCTGCTGTACCCGCAGGAGCGCCTGCTCGTCGCACGGGCGGTGAGCAAGCGCCGCCGGGAGTTCACGGCGGCGCGGGTCTGCGCCCGGCGGGCCATGGAGAAGCTCGGCGTACCGCCGCAGCCCGTCCTGACCGGCGAGCGCGGTGCCCCCGTGTGGCCGGACGGGCTGGCCGGCAGCATGACCCACTGCGACGGCTACCGCGCCGCCGCGCTCGTGCGCGCCGCCGACCTGGCCTCCCTCGGCATCGACGCCGAACCGCACGCACCGCTGCCGGACGGCGTCTTCGGCACCATCGCGCTCCCCGCCGAGCAGGACCGGCACCGCGCGCTGTCCGCGGCCCGGCCCGCCGTGCACTGGGACCGGCTGCTGTTCAGCGCCAAGGAGTCCGTCTACAAGGCGTGGTTCCCCCTGACCCGCGCCTGGCTCGACTTCTCCGAGGCCGACATCGAGCTCAGCGCCGCCTCCGGCCAGGACGTGCGCGGCGGCTTCCACGCCCGGCTGCTCGTCCCCGGCCCGCTGGTCGGCGGCGTCCGTGTGAGCGCGTTCGAGGGGAGCTGGCTCATCCGGGACGGGCTGGTGATGTCGGCGGTGACCGTCCCGCACCACTGAGCGGAACGGCCACCCGGGACCGGAACTCACTCCTGCGGGCACCAGTGGGACAGCAGCCCGAAGAACTCCTCCTCGTTGCCCGCGAGCCCGGCCCGTGCAAGCGCCCCGTCCGCCTCGGCGAGCACGGCGGGCGGCACAGGGACGGGCCGGGGCCCGTCCGGCGGCCCGTCGAAGGCGGCGCGCACGGTGTGCAGGAGCCGCAGATAGGCCTGGACGGCGGTGCGCTCACGGTCGGTCAGTACGGCGGTGGTCATCGGTCGGCTCTCCCCGGTTCGGCGTCACGGATCACGCGCGCTGCGGCGCCGTGCGCCGCGTCGTACGGCGCACGACTCCAGCTTGCCGCCCACCACTGACAACGCCCCGCGGGCAGGCCCGGGTTCGCCCGCTCGGCGGACGCGATACCCCCTGTGGACACGGCACTTGGCGGTCGGAGCGGTCCAGGTGACCGACGCGCGGGCCGGGCGGACCGCCCACGTCCGTGCGATTGCCACGACGGTCTACGACTCGGGCCGCTGGACGCTCTCCAGGAGCATGTCGAGCCACTCGGCGACCTTGTCCCGGTGCTGGTCGGTGGGCAGTTGCGCGGCCCGCCAGGCGATCCCCCGGACCCCGTGGTCCTGCAACAGCCGCTCCAGCGGGTCATCCGCCGGCTCGGCGGCGGCCCGCTCCCGGTCGGCGAGCTTCTGCAGCAGCTCCTGCTCGGTGTGCTGCAGGGCACCCGCCAGCGCCTCGGCGTCCTCCGCGGTGAGGAAGCCGGCGTGCACCCGGAAGAACCGCTGCAGCGCGTCGCAGTGCTCCATGGTCGGCCGCCGGTCGCCGTTGATCAGCGCGCCCGCCTGCTGCCGGGACATGCCCGCGCCATCCGCGATCTCCTGCTGGGTGTACTTGCGGCCGTTCGGCTTCAGCCGGGTGCGGCGCAGCAGGTCCAGGCGCTGCAGGAAGCGGGCCTGAACGTCCGGTTCGCCCGCCGGGCGACCGCTGAGCAGAGCCTTGACCACCGGCTCCGGAACACCGCAGGCGACGCAGAGCCGCCCCACGTCGAAGACCTCGGTGTGCGGCACGCCGAGCCGGTCGGCGAGCGCGGTGACGCGGGCGGCGACGGCCGACAGCTGTGCGGTCTCGATGGCGCCCGGATCCTCGTAGCCATCCGTCACCGACAGAACTCCTACGTCTCTCGAAGGCCTCAGGTGCGTTCCGTGCTTCTCACAAGCGGGTGTCGTGAACTTCCCGGAGAGTAGCGGGTGCTTCG